>Ga0070738_10006982_pt1 | contig 11535 bp, 9 predicted proteins | sample Coa_R2_2_FD_66446 | JGI IMG/M metagenome (GOLD analysis project Ga0070738, IMG submission 66446) | Surface soil microbial communities from Centralia Pennsylvania, which are recovering from an underground coalmine fire - Coalmine... | ecosystem: Environmental > Terrestrial > Soil > Unclassified ... | reverse complement strand
GCGACTGCGGCCGCTGCGACCACCATCGCCGCGGCGATAGCGGCAAAAACGCCGGCGGTTCCGTAGGCTCGCAGGATCGCGGAGATAATGAAGCCCGCGAAAACCGCGCTCAGGCGGCTCCACGAATAGACAAAGCCGATTGCCCGCGCGCGCACGCGCGTCGGGAACAGCTCGGCCTGGTAGCTGTGGAAGATGCTCGAAAACCAGGCGTTCAACAGCGCGACCGATCCGCCCGTGAACAGCATTGCCGCGGGGACGCGCGCACGCGCAAAGAGCAGCCCCGCGGCCGCTATTGCGAGCGCGAGCACCGGTATCTGCACCTTGCGCTCCCAGCGATCGGCCGCAGCCATGGCAACGATCGGTCCGATTGGGTTGACTATCGCGATGACGAACGCGTATTGCAGCGACTTGGCGAACGTCAGGCCTTCGCTCGCGAGCAGCACCGGGATCCAAGAAGCAAATCCGTAGAATCCAATGGTCTGCACCAAGTTGAAGATGACGAGCATGACCGTGCGTCTCGCGTATGCGCGCGAGAAGATCGTGCGCAATGCATTCGACGGCCGTTCTCGAGCGGCGACCCAGCGGCTCGTCTCCGGCAAGCCGGCGCGAAGAAACCACACTGCGACGCCGCCCAAACTGCCGGCCATGGCCACGTAACGCCATCCTGCCAAGCCGAAGTAGGTGTGGGGGACGAGCAGATACGCCAGCAGCGCCGCGCACGGGATGGCCAGGTAGCCGATGAATTGCGAGAACGCGATCCAAAAGCCGCGGCGTTCCTTCGGCGCGATTTCAGTGATGTACGCGTCGATCGTGATGATCTGCACGCCGATGCCGATACCGGCAACGAAGCGCCAGAAGTCGATCGCTGCGGCCGAGTGGGCGAACGCCATGATCAGCGTGGCCGCCGCGTACCACAGCAGCGAATACGTGAACGTCGTCCGGCGGCCGAAATGGTCGGAGACCCACCCGAACAGCAGCGTTCCGGCGAACATCCCGGCAAAGCCGGCGGCGACGAACGTGCCGAAGGCGTTTAAAGCGAACGGCGAGGGCTGCGTTGCCGCAAAGAGGCCCTCGCCGATCAATCCGAGCGCGATATACGCACTCATGAACACGTCGTAGATCTCGAACCATCCGCCGATGGAGACGCGGAGGACGGCCGCGCGCAGCGCCGGCGCTCCTACGGTTGAACGCGCGCGGGCGGCTTTTCGTGCAGCGCTGCCGAGATCGGCGGCATCGTCGCGGCAAAGGCGTTGTATTCGGCAACCGCCTTGCGGTAGACGGGCTCTATACGCTTTGCAAACTCCAGAACCGGCGGGGCCAGGATGCTGCCGGATTGGAACTGCAGCCCCTGCACGTCTTCGCGCAGGAAGCCCGGACGCTGAATCGAGTCTTCGTCGTTCTGATAGTTGGCGGTCAACTCGTTGAAGAGCCGGGTCCTTTCCGTCTGCGCCGCACGTACGGCCGATGCCAATGCCGGCGTTTTAACCGCCTGCAGCTGTTTGTTGGCCGCGTCGAGTCCGTTGAGCATCTCGTCGATGACCGAGAAGCGGTGCATCCAGAGCTTGGAAAAGACGAACGACTCTTCGAACTGCGCTTGCGTAATGACCGTTCGAGGATCCGCCTTGACCGAAAACGCCTGCGTGTACGTTTTGCCCCCGAGCGTCATGCGCGCGGCATAGCGTCCGGGAGGTACGGTCGGACCTCGGCTCGGCCCCTGATAGGATTCCTTGGCCGCGCCCAGCCACTTCACGGGGCCGTCGATGGCGAAATCCCAAACGAAGCGGTTGATGCCGACTTTATTCGCGACGACGGGCTCCTGTTTTCCGCCGACCTTGTGCGTGCCCGACAAGGTTCGGATCGTGTGGCCCGCCGCGTCGAGGATCTCGATCTTCGGCGGCGTCTTCGACGCGGTTCGCTGATAAAAGAAGAGCACGGCGCCGCTCGGCGGGTTCTGCCCGGCGTAATCGGTGTACGTCCCCTCGTCGTCCGAGTGCTGGTTGTATTCGTAAGCGGTTCGCGGACCGACGAACGCATAGCCGGATGCGATCGCCGCCGGCAACTGCTGGATCAGCCGCATGTCGTCCATGATGTACAGGGCGCGGCCGTGCGTGGCGATGAGCAGATCGTCCCATTGCGGCTGGAAGCGAATGTCGTGGATCGAAACGGCAGGTATATTGTTGCGGAAATCGTTCCATTTGCGCCCGCCGTCGAACGAGATCCACATTCCGTTCTCCGTGCCCGCGTAGAGGATGCTCGCGTTTCGGATGTCGGGGCGAATCGCGCGCGCGTATTGGTCGGCGGGCAGATCGCCCACGATCGAATCCCAGTGCGCGCCGAAGTCGTGCGTGGCAAAGAGATACGGATGGTAATCGCCCATGAAGTGGCGGTCGAACACGGCATAGGCCGTGCCGTCGCGCAACGTGGACGGCGCGATCGTTTCGACTCGCCCGTACGCCGGCACGCCGGGCGGCGTCACGTTCTTCCAGTGTTTTCCGCCGTCGCGCGTGAGCTGCACCAAGCCGTCGTCCGTTCCGACCCAAATCTCGCCCTTATGCCGGGTCGAGCCTTCAATATCCAAGATCGTATCGGAGTACTCGGCCCCGGAGACGTCGTGCACGAGCGGACCGCCCGACGGCTGCTGGTGCGACTTGTCGTTGAGCGTCAGGTCGGGGCTGATCGCGGTCCAATGAATGCCGCGATCCGTCGTCTGAAAGACGACGTTCGCGCCCAGCCAGCCGATGCGGCCGTTCCAGGGCGCAAATGCGATCGGGGATTCCCAATTATAGCGGTATTTCGAAAGCGAGAGATTATACTGTTCCAGACCCGTCTGCAGGTATGGCATGCCGCCGATGCCGTCTTTGGTCACCTTGTTGTAGACGCCGATCGAACCGTTCTCCGAATCTCCCCATATCCAATTCGGATCCGCCGGATCGGGCACGACCCATTCGCCGTCGCCGCCGGCCGCCGCAACCCAGTATTTGTTGAGCAGGCCGGACGAATCGAGCGAGTTGCTGGGCCCGCACCACCCGTTGTTGTCCTGCCAGCCGCCGCATACCCAGTACGGATTCTCGGTCGACGCGGCCACGCGGTAGACTTGGCCGATCGGAATGTTACGATCGAAGAACCAGTGATCGCCGCCGTCGACAGTGCGCGCGATTCCGCCGTCCTCGCCGACGATCATCCTATTCGGATCGTTCGGCGCGATCCACATGGCGTGGTAGTCGACGTGCACGTCCTTGGCGATTTCGCTGAACTTCTTACCGCCGTCGGTCGAGACCGAGAGCGCTTCGGAGATGCCGTAGATCTTGTCCGGATTCTTCGGATCGACGGCGATGTGCGAAAAGTAGAACGGCCGCTGGTCGACGAGGGTGTTGTTGCTCACCATCGTCCAGTCGGCGCCGCCGTTTTGCGAGCGCCACAGAATGCCGTCTTTCGATTCGATGAGCGCGTACACGCGCTTGGAGTCGCTCGGCGCGGTGGCCAGGCCGATGCGGCCCGTCGTGCCGCTTGGCAAACCGTGACCCGTCAGCCGCGTCCAGGTGTTGCCGCCGTCGGTCGACTTGTAGAGGCCGTCGTCGGGGCCGCCGCTGGTAAACGTCCACGGGCGCCGCAAGAAATGCCAGATGCCCGCATACACCACATTCGGTGCCTGCCCGTCCATGGCGAGATCCGACGCGCCGCTCTGATCGCTCACGAAGAGCGTTTTACGCCACGTTTTACCGCCGTCGTCCGTGACGAAGACCCCGCGGTCTTGCGAGGGGCCGAAGACGTCGCCGAGCGCACCGACGATAACGTGCGACGGATGCTGCGGGTCCACGAGTATGCGCGAGATGTGCCGCGTTCCGCGCAATCCCATGTTCTTCCACGTCTTTCCGCCGTCCGTGGACTTATAGACGCCGTCGCCGTAGCTGACGTCGTTGCGCGGATTCGACTCTCCCGTGCCGGCCCACACCACGTCGTTATTCGTCGGATCGATCGTGACTGCTCCGATCGCCGAAACCGCTTGTTTTTCAAAGACCGGTTCCCACGTCTCTCCGCCGTCGTGCGACTTCCAGACGCCGCCGCCCGCAGAGCCCAGGTAATACAATTGCACGTCCGTTGCCGAACCCGCGACCGACGTGACGCGTCCGCCCGGCAGCGCCGGACCGATCTCGCGCCAGTGCATACCGGACCAGGGCGGCCCCGGGGTCGGGGACGCCGTCGGCGTAGGCGTGGGATTCGCCGGTTTGGCTTCGTGCTCGCGCGGCGCCGCTGTGCCTTGCGGAGCGGGCGACGCATTCGGCGCGCCGCTGGGCATGGGCGACGGAGTGCTTTGGGCGAGCGCGGGAAGAGCGCATGATATCGAAAGTATCGCGCTCAGAAAAATCGATCGGTGCATTGGCCCGTATTTTAAGGTAGTGAAAGCGCCCGCGCAAGGGCAATGCCGCTGAATGCCGCTGCGATGCCGAAACCCACGCTTGCGACCACATATGCGGCTGCCAACAATGCGGCACGATCGCCGGCGAGCGTCAGCGCGTCGAGCGAAAACGTCGAGAACGTCGTGTAGCCTCCGAGTACGCCCGCCATCAAGAACGTGCGCAGGACCGGTGTCGCCCACAGCGCGCGCGTCTGCGTCATTTCGGCGACCACGCCGATGGCAAAACTCCCGGTCACGTTGATCGCCAGCGTCCACCACGGAAAACCCGGTCCCAGCCGCTGAGCGACCGCGATGGTGACGCCGTAGCGCAGCAGCGAGCCGGCACCGCCGCCCGCCGCGACGGCGAGCGCCGCTTGCCAGGAGTTCACTGCGACTCCTTTCGAGTGCCGCTTTTATATTGGATGACTTCGACTGATTCGAGCGTGATCAGGCCGTCGGCAACCATCGCGTCGATCGTCGGAATGAAGTTGCGGATCTTCTCCTCGCTGTCGACGATTTCGACGACGATCGGCAGATCGGTCGACAGATCGAAAACGCGCGCGGCGTGAACGACCGAGTGGCCGCCGTAGCCTTCGATTCCCTTGAGTACCGTCGCCCCCGAAAGTCCGGCCCGCCGAGCGGCTTCGACGATCGCGACGTACAGCGGAGCGGAGCCTTTGCGATCGCTCTCTCCAAGGAAGATGCGCAGGAGTTTAGCGGTGCCGGTGAGTTTCATACGCCGGGAGCGTGACGTTGTACGCCCACCACTGGGCGAAAGCAATCGAGCCGCAAAGAAGTATGAAGAATGCGATAAGTCCGATGCCCCATGCGCGCCGCGCACGAGGAGATAGCCCGGAGTAGCGGCTCACGCGGAGCGCCTTGCGACGTTACTCACAAGGACCCTTCCCGCCGGGCCCGTACCCATCGCCGATGCGCCGTTTCGTTGCCCCGCTGCTCGCGGGACTTGGAATCGCCTTGATTCCCGCGTTTGCCCACGCAGCCGCACCTCCGCCGTCGCCCGCTACCAGTGCGCCGGCCGTTCGCGCGTATGCCGGAGTGCTTCGCAAGATCAATCCGCAGATGCCGGTCTGGCAGAGCCGCGACTTCGCCAAGCATCTCTTGGTGAACGCAACCCGCTGGAAACTCGACGCGAATATGCTCGTCGCACTGGTTTCCGTCGAATCCGCATGGCACACGCACGCGCGCTCTTGGGCGGGCGCAATCGGGTTGGGACAATTGATGCCCGGCACCGCTGCAACGCTGCACGTCGACCCCGCGGATCCATATCAGAACCTGCAGGGCGCCGCGCGCTATCTCTACGGTCTGCTCAGCAAGTATCGCGACAAGCCGAACCGTTATGCGCTGACCTTCGCGGCATATAATGCCGGGCCTAGAGCCGTGGCGGAGTTCGGCGGCATTCCGCCGTTTGCCGAAACCCAGAACTACGTCGTCAAAGTGATGAGCGCTTGGCACCGCGTCCGGTTGTCGGTGCACATTCCGAAGGTGCGCGAGCAGCCGGTCCGCACGGCGATTGCCGCCGGCTCTATTTCGCCGGATCTCTCGTACTGGACAGCAGCTTCTCGATAGCATCCACGGTTCCGTAGGGATCGGCCACCAGCACACTTCGCGCGCCCGCACGAAAAGCGGCTTCTTCGTCGCTCTCCTTATCACCGATCACGACGCACTCGCTTGGGTCCGCGCGCATCGCTTTTGCCGCGTCCAGAATCATTTTGGGCAGCGGCTTGCGGCACGCGCAGCCGTCGTCCGGCCCGTGCGGACAGTAGAACCACGCATCGAACGGCCCGAGCTCTTCGTCGATGCGCCGGTTGACCGCCTCGACCTGTTCGCTCGTCAGCAGGCCGCGCGCGACTCCGCTTTGATTGGAGACCACGCTCGTTGCGATGCCCGCGCTGCGAAGCCGCTGCAGCGCATCACGCACTCCGGGAGCAAAGCGAATCGCGCCCGGATCGCCGTTGTACGGAACGTCGAACACGATCGTGCCGTCCCGATCGAAGACGACCCCTTTTACGCGCTCAGACGGCAAAGAGCGCGACTGCGGCCACAGCCATGAACGCGAAGGTAACCCATGCCCAGACCTTCGCGGCGCGCGCACTGACCCATTCGCCCATGATGCCGGTGCTGCTCGCGATCCTGATCAGCAGAAAGATCAGCGGCACTGCGACCAGCCCGTTCAAGACGGCCGACCAATAGAGCGCGCGAATCGGGTCCAGCCGCGTGAAGCACATGAGCACGCCCAGCAGCAGCCCGGCACCCGCCACGCCGTAGAAGCGCGGCGCGCGATTCGGCGTTTCGTCCAGACCGCCGCCGTAAAACGCGAACGTCTCGGCCGCCACGTAAGCCGACGATCCCGCCAGCGCGGGGATCGCGAGCAGTCCCGTCCCGACCATGCCGAGCGTGAAGATCAGCGCGGCGAAGTGCCCGGCGAGCGGTTCGAGGGCGCGAGCGGCATCCTGCGCGGTCGCGATGTTGGTCTTGCCGTGTGCGAAGAGCGTGAGCGCCGTCGTCGCCACGATGAAGAACATCACGGCGTTCGACAAGATCATGCCGGCATTTACGTCGAAGTGCGCGTAGTCGATCTCGTCGCGCGTCGCCCCGCGGCGCTGCGCGAGCGTTTCCCGCCCCGCGCATTTCTCTTCCTCGACGGCAAGAGACGATTGCCAAAAGAACAAATACGGGGTGATCGTCGTTCCCAGCACGCCCATCATCGTCGTCAGCCATTCGCGATTGAGATGCACTTCGGGCACGACGAGGTGACGCAAGACGTCCCACCAGTTCGGCCGCACCACGAACGCAGCGACGACGTAGGCGAAGAGAGAGAGCGTGAGCCATTTAATGACCGTCGCCAAGCGCTGATACGACAGGTACATCATCGCGGCGAACAGCATGGCGCCGAACACCAGCACCCACACCGGAACCGGGATCCAAGGAACGACCAAATGCGCGGAGGCGGACATTCCGGCAAAGTCCGCGCCCACGTTGAACGTATTGGCCGCGATCACGGCCAGCGCCATCGTGTAAGCGGCCCACGCCGGAACCGATTTCTTGATATTCGCTGCAAGGCCCAACCCGGTGACCATGCCGATGCGCGCGCACATGCCTTGAATGACGGCCATCATCGGCGTCGTCAGCAGCGCCAGCCATAACATGGAAAGGCCGGTGGAAGCACCGGCCACGGAATACGTCGAGATGCCCGACGGATCGTCGTCGGCCGCTCCGGTGATCAGGCCCGGTCCCAGCGCCTGCAGCTTCGCGAGCAGAGTGCGGTGTTTGGGCGCGCGCCGCGTCCGCGAGCGCGAGGCCGCTTGTACGCTCATCTGCGGACCCTTGTACCCAACTCTGCGCTCGCTTACGGGCGGCCGGCGCGTCTGCGGGCGCCCGGCCCGCGGCTAGGGCGCCGGTACGTGGATCTCCGAGCCCGTTTCCGCAAACTCTTTGGATTTTTGCTCCATACCGCGCTCGGCGTATTCGCGAACTTCCTGGGTGATCTTCATCGAGCAGAAGTGCGGGCCGCACATCGAACAAAAGTGCGCGACCTTGGCTCCCTGGGCCGGCAGCGTTTCGTCGTGGAACTCGCGCGCGGTTTCCGGGTCGAGCGAGAGATTGAACTGATCCTCCCAGCGGAATTCAAAACGAGCCGCGCTCAGCACGTCGTCCCAATGCCGCGCCCCCGGATGGCCCTTGGCGACGTCGGCGGCGTGCGCTGCGATCTTGTAGGCGATCACGCCGTCCTTCACGTCCTTTTTGTTGGGGAGACCGAGGTGTTCTTTGGGCGTCACGTAGCAGAGCATCGCCGTGCCGAACCATCCGATCATCGCCGCGCCGATCGCGCTGGTGATGTGGTCGTAGCCCGGAGCGATATCGGTCACGAGCGGCCCGAGCGTATAGAACGGCGCCTCGCTGCAGATCGTAAGCTGCTTGTCCATGTTCTCGCGGATCAAGTGCATCGGCACGTGGCCCGGGCCCTCGATCATGACCTGGACGTCGTGCTTCCACGCAATTTTCGTCAGTTCGCCCAGCGTCTCCAGCTCCGCGAACTGCGCCGCGTCGTTGGCGTCGGCTTGGCAGCCCGGACGCAGACCGTCGCCCAGCGAGAACGCCACGTCGTACGCTTTCATGATCTCGCAAATCTCTTCGAAATGCGTATACAAGAAATTCTCTTGGTGGTGAGCCAGGCACCATTTGGCCAGAATCGACCCGCCGCGCGATACGATGCCGGTCACGCGTCCGGCAGTCAGCGGCACGTAGCGCAGCAGCACGCCTGCATGGATCGTGAAGTAGTCGACGCCCTGTTCGGCCTGCTCGATCAGCGTGTCGCGGTAGAGTTCCCACGTGAGCTCCTCCGCTTTGCCGTTGACTTTTTCCAGCGCTTGGTAGATCGGCACGGTGCCGATCGGCACCGGGGAGTTGCGCAGTATCCACTCCCGCGTTTCGTGGATGTTCTTTCCGGTGGAAAGATCCATGACGGTGTCCGCGCCCCAGCGCGTCGCCCACGTCATCTTTTCCACTTCCTCGTCGATGGTCGACGTGACGGCCGAGTTGCCGATGTTCGCGTTGATCTTCACCAGGAAGTTGCGCCCAACGATCATCGGTTCGCTCTCGGGGTGGTTTACGTTCGACGGGATGATCGCGCGGCCGCGCGCAACTTCGTCGCGGACGAATTCGGGCTCGACGTTCTCGCGGATGGCGACGAACTCCATCTCCGGCGTCACGACGCCTCGCCGCGCGTAGTGCATCTGCGTCACGTTTGCGCCCGGCCTGGCGCGCCGCGGTTTGCGGCCGCCCTCGAATCGCACGGCCTGCAATTCGGGCATGGCGTCCCGTCCTCGGCGATACAGCGACGTCGGTTTGTCCAGCTCTTGGGTATCGCCGCGTTCGAGGATCCACTCTTCGCGCAGCGGCTGCAGTCCGCGCCGCACGTCGAGGTCCGCTTGCGGATCGGTATACGGTCCGCTGGTGTCGTAGACGACGTGGCGTTCGCCGTTGCTTAGAACAATTTCGCGCATCGGTACGCGAATCGACGGGCGCGACCCGCCGGCATAGATCTTGCGCGTGCCGGCGCCCGGCGGCGAAGCAATGGAGGTCATCGAGGTCTCCTTCCTACACCGGCATTACCCGGATCAGGTTCTGCGGTCGCCCGTGCGCTCTGCGTCCGGGCCTCTCAGCAAATGCTCCCGCGTGTAAGTGCGGAGTACCGGAAGACGCCGGCGAATTCCCTGCCGGCCGTGCATCCACAACGCTACTTGGTCTTGGGAACCGCGCAGCTCGCGGTAGGCGCCGCAGCCATCTTCGCCCGCTTTGCGCTATCCGGGGCGCCGCCGCTGGCAGTGGCGGCAGCTAGGCTGAGTATCGCGGCGGCGATCCTGCTCGCGATCGCGGCGATAAAGCCGCTCAGTCCCCCCGCTCGCCACGTGACGTTGGCAGCCGCGGGCGTCGCCCTGGCCGCGCATTTCGGCACCTGGATTTGGTCGCTGCAGTATACGAGCGTAGCGGCATCGACACTGCTGGTCGCAACCACACCGGTGTGGACCGCCCTCTACGACCAAGCCGTACGCCGCCGCCCGCTTTCGGGCCGCGCCTGGCTGGCAATGGCAGCCGGCGGTGCGGGCGTTGCCTTGGTCGCTGCCGCACACGGCGCGCGCGCGCCGGTGCCGGGCCATGCGCTGCTGGGCGATCTGCTGGCGGTGTGCGGGGCGATCGCAATAGCCGCCTACTTTCTCCTGATACGCACGGTCCCGGCGTCGTTCGGAACGCGCGGGATCGTCACGCATACGTACGCATATGCCGCACTCGTACTTATTGCCGCTTCGATGGCGGCGCGTCAGCGGCCGCCGGCGCTCTCGGACGGCGTGGCATGGGGCGGCACCGCTGCGATGGCATTGATTTCGCAACTGCTGGGCCACACGGCAATGAATGCCGCTCTGCGATGGTTCTCCGCGAACGCGGTCGCGTTCAGTACGCTGGTAGAACCGGTCGTCGCCGCAGTGCTCGCGCTGATGATTTTCCGCGAGCCCGTGAGCGCGCTGACCGCTTGCGGCGGCGTGCTGGTCCTGGCTGCAGTCGCAGTCTTCTTACGCGAGGACGTGCGCGCTCAAAGCGCCTAAGCGGCGTCCTCGAGCATGAAGATGCCCAGCGATCCGGGGCCGACGTTGGCTCCGATCGTCGCGCCCGCGGTATGGATCTCCAGTTCTTTGAGCGGCGCGGCAAGTTTTTCGCGAAGGTGATCGGCGACGCGCCGCGCGTCGGCCGGCGCGTCCGCGTGCGTGATGAACACGCGCGAGTTCGCGGGGCGTTCCAGTCGCCGGAAAGCGATGCTGGCCAGCATCTCCTTGGCTTGATCCCACGACTTGACCGTGGTCTCGCTTTCGATTGCGCCGTCGGGAGTAATGCGCGTGACGGGAACCATCTGCATGACCGTGCCGAGCACGAGCTGCGCTTTGTTGATGCGTCCGCTCTTGGCCATGAACTTGAGGTCGGGATAGACCGCGTAGCCGCGCTGGCTGCCGATCCACCGCGCAAGTGCCGCGCAGATCGCCTGCGCGTCTTTTCCGGCGCGTGCCATGCGCGCGGCGCCGGAAACCAACAGGCCGCCGCCGCCCGAGATCGTCTTGCTGTCGACGATCCGCACCCTCGATCCGTATTGTGCGGCAGCTTGCGTCGCGATCTCGAACGTTTTCGAGAGTTTGGACGAGAGCGTGACGCAGACGACGTCGCGGCCGGCGGCGACGTGCTTTTGAAAGAGCTGTTCGAACGATTCCCGCTCGGGCGGTTCCGTCGTAGGCAGCTCGGCCTTCGGATCCAAGCGGCGGTAGAAGTCGTCCACGCTGATGTCGGCGCCGTCGCGGTACTGCTGCGCACCGAAGCGCACGTAGATGGGCACCAAATCGACGAACATGGAAGCGGCCTGCGCCGGGGTCAAGTCGCAGGTCGAGTCGGCAACGATGGCTACGGGCATATCAAGAACCTCATCGACCGCCGGGACGCCGCGGTTTACTCCGGGCGCGCCGCGGACTGCTCCAGACCAGAAATTGGACCGGTCCATTTGCAAGGGAATGGATGGTGTCCGAGAAGGAGCCCCGCATGACCACGCTAGCCGAATCGGCCGCCGGGGCGGCGCGCAA
>Ga0070738_10006981_pt1 | contig 11535 bp, 9 predicted proteins | sample Coa_R2_2_FD_66446 | JGI IMG/M metagenome (GOLD analysis project Ga0070738, IMG submission 66446) | Surface soil microbial communities from Centralia Pennsylvania, which are recovering from an underground coalmine fire - Coalmine... | ecosystem: Environmental > Terrestrial > Soil > Unclassified ... | reverse complement strand
AACACTATGTATGTAGTATTCCATTCTCGGCTTGTCTCGTAGGCTCGCGCTCTGAAACAATCCTTTACGCCTGACATTTGCCGAGGTGATTTCTGCCCTGGAAGCTCCGAAGGCGTGATTCAAAAGCGGCTCCCGAATGGACTGGGTTTCTCGATAAAACTGTTCGGTTTGAAGGAACACTGGAGTGTCCTGGGACGTTTCGCGTCGAGGGCGAAGTCAAAGGCCTGCTGATATCCTCACACACACTGATTCTGGGTGAGGAGGCTCGGGTTGAAGGTCAGATCGAAGGCCAGGATGTGGTGATCTCAGGCCGGTTCAATGGCACGATTTTCGCCAAGGGCAAGGTGGAGATCCATAATAAAGGAATTGCTACCGGCGAGATTCATTCACATTGTCTGGTCATCGAGCCCGGCGGCCTTTTTGACGGCGAATGCCATATGGTGGCACCCACGGAAGCCCCGAAAACCTTGACGATTCCGATCCGCGCCGCGCAAGCGAGTTAGCTTCCCCTGAAGTTGCGGATTTCACGAACCCGGAACCGGTGCCGGGTCTCTGGGCTTAGGTGTAGTTGTCGGTTTACCCATCGCCGCATCGATGCCTTTGCGAATTGTTTCATTCCAATCCTGGTGGGGCGCGGGCGAATTCTGTGCGGCGATATAAAGTCGCAAGGCCTGCTGCGGTTGATGAAGTTGTCTGAGCTGAATCCGGCCGGCGGAAATTAGCGCCAACACCGAAGTGCGATCGTCGGGCCACGCTTCTGCAAGCTTCTCGTACTCGCTCGCGGCACGGTCCCATTGCTGCATGTTTTCAACGTGGCGGCAAAGTTCGAGCCAGCTCGCCGCGGGCATTTTGCTTCCGCCCGCATGCACATAATCCTCGTAGTCCTGCCAGGCCGCCTCGCTGTTATGCAGTTTCAAATGGAGTTGACATACAGCCTGCACCGCGTCGAGGTACGATTGTGTATCGCCTTTGCGCAAATAAACGCTTGGTAACATTTCGTAAGCATCAATGGAACCAGGATTTTCGGCGATAAGCGCCCTCAGTTCGGATACGGCTTCGTCGAACTGCTGCCTTTCAAGTAAGTCATCGGCCTTGACAATATGCGGATCAGCGGACCAGCCGACTTTGTCCTGGATAGCCTGATCGGCTTTTTGCTCAATCCCGCTATAACGCAGGATGAGGGCCATAACCAAACCGAAACCGAATCCGCCGATGTGGGCCCAGTAAGCCACGCCGCCGCTCTCGCCCCCCAGCACTCCCGAGAGAACCTGCATGCCCAGCCACATCGGCAAGACGGCATAGGCCGGCGCCTTAAAACGGTAGAGGCGCGGTCGCAGGATCCAGTAGAAAAACCCGAGTTGAATTCTTGTCTTCGGGAATCGCGCTAAAAACGCGCCCATCAACGATGCAATTGCGCCAGACGCTCCGATCACCGGAATCAGACTGCTCGGATACACAAGCGCATAGCCCCAAAGCGCAGCGACGCCGGAAATCAGGTAAAACATCGTATACAACGGACGGCCCCAGGTGTCCTCGAGGATCGCTCCAGCCAGCCACAGAAACCACATGTTGAAAATCAAATGCATCCACCCGCCGTGCAAAAAATTTGCCGTCAAATAGCTGATGGGCGCCGGTCGAGAAGGATAAAAGGCATAGCGTCCAAGGATCGAATTCGACTGAATTTGCTCGAGTTGCCCCGATAGCAGGGTCATTTCTTCTTCGCATCGCGGATCCGACCAGGAACGAACTTCCATATCCCAGGCGTTGATCGGTGGATGCTTGGGAGATACAAGCATATTCCACGTTTTGGTCTGAGATTTACGGAAGCTGTCGACCAGTTTCTGCTCCGCCGGACTCATCGGCGTATTTGGGTGCGCGGCGGCCAGGAGAATAATCTGTTGCCGGACTTGCCCCATCTGCTGGGATTCGCGGTCGATCGTCCAATGCGTGGCAAGAAAGCAGATGGTGTTCAGGGCGATGATGCCGATGGTCACATAGGGCCAGCGGCGACCCTGCATGTTTTCGTGATTCAGTGGGATGATCACGTTGGTCTCCGAACTGAGACGCGAAAACCGGAAACTATGGCTGGCGGCGACGTTTGCGGTCCGGAACATTCCGGATGGCACCATCGCGCCACTCCATCATTTTGGCAGCCAGCCGTGGAAGCTGACCTGTACGTGATTCATGTTCAGCTTATCGGTTACTCCCGTTACCGCCGCGACACACATCCTTTATCTCGCAGAGACAACCCGCGTTTTCCGAAACGCGCGCATCAAACCCGCACGCCACGAGGCTATAATCGAGGCTCACGATCGGGAGCGCAAAGCTGCTTCGAGACGTAAAACTCACGGCTACGGTGAAGGCGGCCGGCTGTGCGGCCAAGCTAAGTCCCAGTGTGCTTGACGCCGTCCTACGGCGATTGCCGCGACAACCAGATGACAATGTCCTGGTCGGATTCGAAACCAGCGATGATGCGGGCGTATATCGCCTAAGCAGCGGCCTCGCGCTGGTTCAGACGGTGGACTTTTTCACGCCAATCGTGGACGATCCATTCTCGTTTGGGCAAGTAGCCGCCGCCAACGCGCTGAGCGACGTTTACGCCATGGGCGGCCGTCCGATTTCGGCGCTCTCGATTGTGGCGTTTCCGGAAAACGGCGATCTTGGAATTCTCGAAGAGATCCTTCGCGGCGGTTTGGCAAAAATGACGGAGGCAGGCTGCACGGTCATCGGCGGTCATTCGATCCGTGATGAAGATATGAAATTCGGCTATGCCGTTACCGGTCTGATCGACCCCGCGCGCATCTGGCGCAATGTAGGCGCGCAGCCCGGCGATGCCTTGTTGCTCACCAAACCACTTGGAACCGGCGTCATCTCGACAGGACTGAAGCAGGGACGCATCCCGGAAGCGGCGGTGGCCACGGCAACAGCGTCCATGGCTCGGCTTAACAGCGACGCTGCCGAAGCTTTAGCCGAAATCGAGGAGCGCACCCCCGGAGCTATCCACGCCGTGACCGACGTCACGGGGTTTTCCTTGCTGGGACACGCGCGCGAAATGGCCGTCGGCAGCGGCGTATCTCTGGAAATCGAGCATTCCGCGATTGAATACCTGCCCGGCGCAATTGCTGCTTCTCGTGAAGGCTTTCACTCAGGCGGACTGAAGAATAATCGGCAGTTCATCGGCGATTGCGCCGTGTTTCGAGCTTCCGTTTCCGAGGAGTTCCGCAATCTTCTTTTCGATCCGCAAACTTCCGGGGGACTTCTCGTGGCGGTCGAAGCGGCGGAGTGCGATGCGACTCTCAACGCGCTTGCTGCCCGACGGGTGTCGGCGCGCCGGATCGGCCAGGTCGTCGCAAAGCGATCTCCTCTTATGGAGGTCCTCTAGGTTGGCTCGCCCCGGTTTCTGCCGCGCGTCAATGCGGGCAATTCCCGCCACCTGATGGACACGATCACGCATGGGATCGTCGGAGCGCTGATCGGGAAAGCATTTTTTGCCGGAGATCCTTCGCGCGCGCCGATCTCGTGGAACGAGGCGCCGCGCGACGCGAGCCGTATCGCAATTCTCGCCTGCACTGCCGGCGCGGTGTTTCCTGATATCGACGTCTTCGCCGGACCGGTAGCACGCAACAATCTAGCCATCATGACCTGGCATCGGGGGATCACTCATTCCATCGTGATGCTGCCGGTATGGGCTGCGGTGCTGGCGGGCGTAACTTTCTGGATCGCACGGCGGTGGCGATGGCCAACTCCAGTGTTTACGGACCTCCTAGCTATTTTTGCAGTTGCGATTGGCAGCCACATTTTTCTCGATGTGATAACGAATTTCGGCACGATGGTGTGGAGCCCCCTGAACTATACGCGTGTCGCCTGGGATTGGATCTTTATCGTCGATCTCACGTTTACTTCATTCGCGCTCATGCCGCAACTGGCGGCGTGGGCCTTCCGGCCGCTTAAGAACAGCTGGAAACGTGCCATACCGCTATGGGCCGGACTTTCTGGCGCTGCGTTTGTACTGGGGCCGATCGTGCGTCCGCTGGACATCCCATTCCCCACCGGTGCTTCATTTGTGATCGCTGCCGCGCTAGCTGTTTTTTTTCTGCTGCCTTTGCGGCATGGCAGCGGTTCGCGTGCGGGCCGCGTGAAATGGTGCCGGATCGGAGTCGTGTTAATCGCAGCGTACTTGGGCTTTGCCGCGACTCTGCACCGTTCGGCGTTTCAGCACGTCGTTGAATTTGCAGCGCAAGCGCATCTCGAGGTGCAAAATATCGCGGCCTTGCCATTACCGCCCTCGCTGGCGCGTTGGGCCGGCCTTATCGAGACCCCGGATGGGATTTATCGCATCCAGTTCGCACAGTTGGGTGACGAACCTTTCCACATTGATTTCTTCCCTCAAGCACCGGCCAACCGATTTGTCGCATCGGCGAAAGCTTTGAGTGAGGTGCAAACGTTTTTGTGGTTTGCGCGCTTTCCCCTGTTTACATTTGTGGAACGCGACGGCAAACCCATTGTGGAGATCAGCGACTTGCGTTTTTATGGGCAGCGCCGGCCGGCCGCTTTGCACGGCGATGTTCCGCCACAAACGACCTTTACGTTCGAAGTCGTCTTTTCTCCGGATGGCCGAGTCGTCTCTGAAGGACGTCTGCGGGAAGAATAACGGGCGCTCGCGGCCATCACGGGACGCCACCGGATGACCCTGAACCAGATGCTACTTAGATTCGGCGGGAAAGATGACGACCTGGCGCAGCTCACCATCGCCTTCGCTGGAGGTGCGCACCCCGGGTTGATTCTGCAGCGCCAGATGAATAATCCGCCGGTCGCGCGCCGCCATAGGCTGAAACCGAAACGCCTCGCGTGTTTGGCGAACCCGTTCGGCGGCCACTTCGGCCGAGAGCTTTAGTTCAGCGATTCGCGAGGCGCGAAAATTACCGCAATCAAACCGAACGCGGTTGTGCAGTTGTGGTTCGAGCCTCAACCAACGTACGGCAATGTGTTCCATGGCTTTTAACAAATCACCGTTGCGTTCGAGCAAAAGTGTTTTATCGGGCCCGTCGAAATTGACGACGATTTCCGCTGTTTCCAACTCTTCAGCACCATGCTTCGGCTCAATGTCGACGCGGTAGCTCAAATGAAAGCGGCCGGTGCGGAGGATCGTATCCAGGCAGCGTCGAATTTCCTTGGCTGCGGCCTCGTGGTCGAGCTTGCCATTGTAAACAACGCTGGCGGGCATGAAATCTCCGATTCAATCTACCTGGGGAACTTACTTCGTCACCGCCGCACGTGTCATCTGTTTTTTGCTTCTGACCGGAGGAGCCTTAAGCGGTGAAGTTCGATTGAGGTGCCACTGCTGGATTATGGCGACAATATTCTGCGTCACGATGTAAAGAATCAACCCGCAGGAGACTGGAATAATGAAAAACATTCCCGTGAACATGATCGGCATCAGCGTCATCATGCGCTGCTGAGAGGGATCGGTCACGGTCATGGGGGTCATTTTCTGCGTCGCATACATCAGGATGGCCATGCTGATCGTCAGAATGAAGTAGGGATCACGCCCGGCCAGGTCATGAAATGGCCCGAACCACGGCGCATGACGCAATTCAATGGTTGCGTTCAGCATGCGGTAGAGCGCAAACCAGATGGGCATCTGAATCACCTGCGGCAGGCAACTGCCCATCGGATTGACGCCCTCGCGGCTGTACACCGCCATGACTTCTTTGTTCATCTCCTGTTTGCGCGGATCGCGCATGGAATATTTCTTGTAGCGGTCCTGAATCTGGCGAATTTCCGGCGCTACCTTCTGCATTTTTTGCATCGAACGCCAGCTTTTCACCTTGAGGGGATAGAGCAGCATGTTGATGGCGATGGTCATGACGACAATCGCCCAGCCGTAATTGGGGATGAATTTGTAGATCCACCGGAGAATGTAAAACAGCGGTTCGGCAATGGCGCCAAACCAGCCAAATTGCACCAGACCATTCAGCGGCGGGCGAACCGCCTTCAGAATGTCGATGTCTTTCGGACCGACGTAGAGCCGCATAGTCAGCGGACCCGGCGTCGTGGACCCGACGGCCATCTCCGGCAGAATCTCTTGCTGCGTCTTGCCGTCGGTCTGTATGGTGTGCGTGGCTTGCCGCGTTGAAAGCGTCAAAACGTCAGGAACAGGCTGTCCGTTGGGCGGCTCGGGAGGCATGAACGCCGCGGCAAAGTAAAGGTCTTCGATGCCTGCGGCGTTAAACGTTCCCGGCACTTCGGCGGGCATATTCCGTTGATTCGGCACGCCCACGTTCTTGCTTGCAATTGTGCTGATGCTGCCGCCGCGATCATTGAAAACAAGCGTCTGCGCCGCCGCGCGAAATGCCGTCACGTCTCCGAATCCGCCACGCCACGCGAGGCGATAGCTGGCCGGAGCTCCGTTCTGCTCGACGGAGGTGTGCACTTCCACCATGTAGCTGCGCTCGAACTTCAGCGTCTTTGTGACATCGAGGTGACCGTCGCTCCAGTGGAATTCAATCTGTGCCGGAGCGGCGATGGTGCCTTCGGTGCTCTCGGCCCCTCGATCGGAAGAAGCTTTGACGACGTAGAGAGCCTGATTGGCGGCCGAATCGAGCTGCGGGTCGGCAAGCTGTAAAGAGAGCGGCCATCCACCGGTTTGGCGCGCCAGATCGGCATTCACCAGATCGAGCGTACGCGGCGGATTGCCCTCATCGGTGTACTTTTTTAGCAGCCAACTGCGCACGACGCCGCCGCGATTCGAAAGCTCGACGCGATATAAATCGCTCTCAATCACGATGCTTTTTTCACCGGTGGCCGCAACGGGCGCCGCAGCGGCGGCCGAGCTGGCGCCCGTCGAAACTGCTGGTGCAGGCTGGCTCGGCTGTGGTGTAGGTGCGGTGGCGGCCGGAGCCGATGCATGTTGGGCCGCCGCGGAGCCGGGCGCCGGCTGCGGCTTCGGCGGGTTAAGCAGATACCAGCCCACCATAACGAGAAGCGCGAGAGCGAACGCGAGGGCGACGCGAGCGTGTTCCGAAATGTCTCTCACAACCGCACCTCGTTTATCGCGCTTTCCGCGCCGTCGCTTCCTTCAGCGAGATCGGGAACCAGATCGACGCCGCCTTTGGTAAACGGGCGGCAGCGCCACAATCGCGCCAGGGCGAGCCGCAGGCCTCGCTTGGCGCCATGCCGCTCGATCGCTTCCGCGGCATACCGTGAACAGGATGGATAAAACTTGCAGCCCACAGGCATTAGTGGCGCGAAGATCGCCTGATAAAACCGGATCGCCGCAACCAGCAGCGAAGCCGGAAGCGAATGATTTTTGAGCGGGGCGCCGGCGCGCAGCCTGACGCGGGCCGTTTTCGTTGAAAGCATACTTGACGCGGGCACTGAAATTCTCAATGAGGAAGACTCCGCAGCAGATTCAGCAGTTCCGCTTGCATTGAGGCGAAATCTCTTCGGGCCATGGCGCTGCGCGGGTGAATTACGATGTCCCATCCTGGGGAAATCTCCGAACTCTGTCGCCGAAAAATCTCTCGAATGCGGCGGCGGATGCGATTCCGCGCGACCGCTGTTCCCAGCGCTTTTTTGACGCTGATGCCGAATCGGTTTTGCGCTGTGCCATTCGCGCGAAAAAATATGACAAACTGGGCGGAACTTTTCCGGCCGCCGGCGCGATAAACTGCCTCGAATTCGGCTCGGCGTACCAGACGCGCGGCGCGAGAAAAGCGCTCCGGCGCACCCTCTGAATTTTTAGATGGGCGTGAGGCGATGACGACCCTTCTTACGGCGCGCAGCCAGGACCTTCCGGCCACCTTTGCTCTTCATTCGGGCGCGGAAGCCATGGGTTTTATGGCGCCGGCGCACTTTGGGTTGAAAGGTGCGTTTGGGCAACGATGCTCCTCGTAGCAGGCCCCAATTCCTACCGCGAAGTGCGCCTCATAGGGGCTGCAGTCACTGCGTACGTCACATCAGCTCGAAAGTTTTAGTTTATGCGACGGCCCACACGCGGTCAAGGCGGCGCTGGGGGTATAAGGAGACCACCCCGCCAGCGCGTCACCCCCTTTTTTGTCCATTCCTGGAAACCATGGTCCGACGAAATTGCAACTCGGGGTCGGATTCTATGGTGGAGCAAATCGGCGAATACCTTTATCGCACAAAATAACAATTTGGCTGGTCCGTGAAGCCCGGCGGCTAAATGCTACGCGATACCTCAGGTGGTATTTGCCTCTAGCAGGAAAAGGCCCTAACGGGTTTAATTTAAGTCGCCAAACGCAAATAGGGGAAAGAGGCCCTTTAAATTCAGCCTGAAGGTTGCACAAGTGGCACAATTCGCTGTTCTCGTCACATATCGCGAGATCTTTGGGAAAGACCCGAAGATCGAGGAGCTTCACGCAATCTTATCGAAGTACGGCCGCTGTGAACTTCTGTTCTTGTTGGCGAAATTAAATTGCCTCCTGGGTACTTGGCAAAACACACCAAATTTCGAAGAGGACAGATCTCAGTAATCTGCTGCTTACCTCCTACGGCCACTCACGTATTGGCGTACCAGATTCACGCGAGTAGTTTCCCGCAGTATTAGTGGAGACTTCCCAGCCATCCGCTAATCGGTCCCGCTGTTTAGGTTCCCCAATTTTCTTCAGCTTTACTGCTTCACGAAATCCAGAGTCGTGGTGCGGTTGGAGGATAGATGCGTCTCTTGTCATTAGTTGCCCTTGTCCTGCTCGGTGTGCTGACCACATCCACGGTCGCCGCACAGACCCCAACTCAATCGGCAAGTGATCCGCAAGCGGTAGCCGTACTTCAGACAGCGATTAACGCGATGGGCGGAGCGAAAGCCATTGGAGCGTTACAAAGCTGGACTATTCAAGGCGAAGGGCGGGGGTCCATCGCTAATGGATGCAGGCAAGAAACGTGGAGCATAGATGGCTGGATTAGTTCTAAAATCGTCTGCTAGGGCCGACCAAGATTTTCTGCCTCCAGGTTCAGGCACTTACAGCGACACCCCTGGTGGCGTTTTGAACTCAGCATTCCGAGTTGGCAGACAATGCCGAACGGCAGACGAAGCCGTTCACAGGCGGCGATCTTTAATGTCTATCGGCATCGTCCTTGTGAGGAAGGCGAACGACACCGTGAATCGGCTGCGATCCGAAATGTTTGGCCGCAGCAGGTCCCGTCATCGCCAACGTCATGTTCGAATACTGGACCTCCGACGTTCCGTCCGTCCCTCCACTGATGCAGACTTGCAGCGTTGTTGGCCCTAACTTCTCAAAGGGCGCAGAGTTTCCGTTGCCTGAAATGAACTTGGCAGTGCCGTTGACCACAAACCGAGTGGTGTTCGTAGGGCTTAAGACAGGGCAACTGCTTGTGTCGAACGGGTCAAACGAAATCGTGGCATCCGTCATGACGATGTGATGGGTGTGGGCACTGCGACTCTTCGGATCGGTCACGTTCCCACCTGCTGCCGTAACACCGTAATCGGACAGTTCCATGGTCATATATGCTGAGAAATCAGCCTCGCCAGCATCCCCGTTCAAGTGCAAGGACCAGTGGCCGCGCATTTCCCACGGTCCCGTCGGAGTGAGGGTGGAAATTAAGGGCGTATAGTCACTGATTATTCCACTTAAGTGCTCGGGTGGCTGCGGATCTTGCGCTAAGGCAGCGACACCTGACGCGAGCACCAAGAGCACAAAGATACATGTGGTCAACCGCAATCTTTTCCTGTTCATGAGAGACCTCCTAATGTTTGAGATTCACGTTGGCTTCGCCGGAAGCTTCTCAGGTGGCGCGCACGCCGGGAATTGCGCGGGCGATTTATACCCCGAGAATCAGTTCGGCAGCTTCAGCTTGAAGCGAGCAGGCACGATACTGATACGATGTGGCTCTCGTCAAACGGCAATGCGCGGAACCCTCGCCTTTTCCTCCATTTACCCTCGAATGCCGTGCTTTGCCGTCGCAGGCTGCCAGCGTTACAATCGGGCACTGTCCCCAACGAAGCTGGAACTCTCAGGAGAGCGCAATGGGCGAATCGCCGCCAGCCACGACGCCGCCAGTGAGAGAACTTGAAGACCTCCTGGATTCGTGGAAAGAAATCGCGGCCTACCTCAACAGGGACATAAAGACTGTTCAACGCTGGGAGAAGCGCGAGGGGATGCCCATTCATCGCCATCTCCATGAGCGGGGTGGCTCGGTCTACGCATACCGTTCCGAGCTCGATGCTTGGCTGCACAGCCGCAAGCTTAGTTTGGAGGAGGAGGCAAAGGAGCGCCGGGCGGAGATCCCTACGGATGCGGAAGGTGACCAACGCCCATGGACTCCGCGAACCCATCATTGGTTCGTTGTCGGGGGGATAACTGTACTCGCCCTCTTTGCCCTCGCTTACGTCCTGATTCGCAGCCGCAGAGAGGACGCGACCGCATCCAAAATCAAGTCCCTGGCGGTGCTTCCTTTGAGGAACTTGTCAGGCGACCCAGCACAAGAATACTTGGCCGACGGAATGACCGAGGCGCTCATCGGACGGCTCTCCAGCATCCACGATTTGCGCGTCATTTCTCGCACCTCCGTAACCCGCTTTAAGGATACGCAGCTCTCGGTCCCGGAGATCGCCAAAATGCTCGGTGTGGATGCCCTTGTCGAAGGCTCGGTGATTCGAGAAGGCAGTCGCATCCGCGTCCACGCACAGTTGATTCGCGCCATAACTGACGATCACTTCTGGTCCGAAACCTACGATCGCGATGCGCAGGACGTTCTTGCTCTGCAAAGCGACGTGGCGCAATCCATCGCAAAAAAGGTCGAAGCGACTGTCACCGGCAAGGAACGCGAGAGGCTTTTGGCAGCACGTCCAGTTTCGCCGGAAGTCTATGAGAGCTACCTGAAGGCCCAGTTCACTCTCAACAAGAGCAACGGTCGAGCCGCAGTGGAGGAGAGTATTGCCGGTTTCGAGGAAACGATAAAGAAAGACCCGACGTTTGCACCAGCTTATGTGGGCCTGGCAAGCGCGTATAACCAACTCGGCACTGTTTTTATCGGTGCTCCCCCCGAAGAAACACGCCCGAAGGTATTGAGTGCAGCTCGAAAGGCGCTGGAACTTGATCCCGACCTCGCTGAAGCACACGCCTTAGTGGCCAACGTGCAGCAAGAACGATGGCAATGGGCCGACGCCGAGGCTGAATACAGACGGGCGCTTGACTTGAACCCTAACGACGCCGCTGCTCACGACGAATTAGCAGATTGGTTCTTGTGTCAGGGACATACAGAGGAGGCGCTGGCGTCGGCCCAGCGAGCACGCGAGCTCGACCCGCTTGAGGTTTCAGGCGCTAGCATCGGATGGATTCTGTTCCAAAGCCGCCGCTACGACGAGGCCATACGCGAGTTGCGCAGCATACAGGCTGTACGGCCGGACGACGCAAAGGTCCTTTGGTTCCTTGGATTTGCACTGATCGGCAACCATCAGCCGGAGGATGCGATCACTGTCCTTGAGAAGGTGATTTCTCTTTCTAACCGTGGCCCAGGTCCTATGGGTGTGCTGATCAGCGCCTATGCCCACGC
>Ga0070738_10006978_pt1 | contig 11541 bp, 9 predicted proteins | sample Coa_R2_2_FD_66446 | JGI IMG/M metagenome (GOLD analysis project Ga0070738, IMG submission 66446) | Surface soil microbial communities from Centralia Pennsylvania, which are recovering from an underground coalmine fire - Coalmine... | ecosystem: Environmental > Terrestrial > Soil > Unclassified ... | reverse complement strand
CGACCCCCAGGGCAACACGCAGACGGGCCAGCTCGACGACCTCGGGCACGCCAAGGTCGACAACCTCCTCAAGGGCACGTGCCAGGTGAGGATCGCTCCCTACCCGCTCGACGCGCCGCCATCGACCGCCACGCCGGTCGCTGCTCCGGACTGCCCGCCGCCTCCCACGAACGCGGGGAGCGGACCGACCGCGACTCGTCGGTCGACCGGGGACGACGGATCGGCGCCTGCGAGCGACCCCCAGACGGCCGGCGACGCCGGAGGATCGTGACATGGCGGACCCCCAGATGCCTTTCATGGCGAGGCTCGCGCTCGCGTCGCCCCCTCCGAGCACCCAGGGCTCTCCGCTCGACTCGTCCCAGGACGGAGAGGTGACGAGGGCGTCGTGGCAACCCACGGCGGCCGCGGCCGCCACGACGATGCCGCCCCAGACGAACCTCCAGACCCTCACGGTGATCGTGGGGAAGGCCGCTGGAGACCCCACCAAGGTCCCACAGTTCCCGTACACCCAGCCGGGCGGCACTCAGCCAGCCGCGCCGACCGTGTGGGTCCACATCTGGGAGATCGAGAAGTTCAAGACCGCCGCGGACCAGACCACGCACGACAGGCGCCAGGCCGCCCTTCTGGGGCGGACCGGTCCCGGCGCGGCGAGCACCCCGCCGACTCCCAAGAACCGCTTCATCGTCGCGATCCCTGGATACATCCAGGAGACGACGACCGACCCGAAGAATCCGACGTTCCAGTTCCGGCTCCTCGACAAGCTCCCGAAGTGGAACGACGACGTGAACGAGAACCCGTGCGGCTGGTTCGGCCTCTCGCTCGCGAAGGCGGACGGCACACCGTGGGTCGCTCCGGGCCTGACGAGCGGTGCTCCCTACTGCGTCCAGCTCCTCGGGAACTGCGAGTCGGAGGTGGACCTCGCGTGCGTCCTCCAGACCGACGCCACGCCGAACGACGCCCTCAAGGACACGGCGTGGGAGGACGGCGTCTGCTTCCACATGACGAACCTGGTGCACATCATCCAGTCCCAGATCGACGAGGGCGGGATCTGCATCGCCATGTTCCTCGACGAGAGCGGCAACTTGAACGACAACTCGTTCCGCGGCTTCGGGAAGCAGGTCGCACAGCGCCTGCTCTGCGTCGCGTTGGACGTGCCCTCGGACCAGCTCGTCATCGGAGCGAACGGGTTCAAGAACCGGACTCAGGTCGCCGCGACGGTCAAGTCCATCATGGACAAGATCAACTCCTCGCCGATCCTCTCCCTCAGCAAGCCGGCGAAGGTCTACCGGCTGGCCCTCTGCACGCACGGGTGGCACCAGACGCAAGCCGCGTACAAGCAGACGTGGAGCGACACGATCCCCGACCCGGACGATGGCGAGACCGACGCGAAGAAGCAGAAGAAACGGATCCTCGTCGCGCCGAACGACCCCAGGCTCGGCAGCCACGCGAGCAACGACTATCCCTCGGGGTTCAAGATCCAGGGGGGGAGTCCCACGATGCCGCTCGTGAATACCCCGACCGACCCTCCGTACCCGAGCGGAGTGACGCCGGACGTCGAGACCTTCCTCAACGACTTCGTCCCGCTCCTCAGCCCGAACGTCATCTTCTCGCTCTTCGCGTGCGCGACCGGGCTCGGGAACTTCGAGAGGAACGACGGCCACGGGAACCCGCCTCCCGCGGGGAAGAAGAGGCTGGGCGAGGGCTCGGTGGCGGACGGGGCGTTCCGGTTCCTGCGTCGGCTTCCCCAGCTCCAGGCGGCGGCGAGCTCGCAGGGAACGACGCCGGCCGCGTCGGGCTCGCAGGGCACGGCTCCCGCGACTCCCTCGGGGTCGGGCTCGACGCCCGCCTCGAGCGCTCCGGCGACCGCCGACGGCCCCGTGGTCTGGTCCCACACGGCCTACGGAGAGTCCATCCACAACTTCACGATGCGCGTCTTCGCGAACCACTACGACCTCGCCGCTCCTCCGGACAAGGACGGCTACGACGTCGAGGGCGGGCGCGACTTCTTCTGGCTGAAGCCGGGCGTGCCCCCGCCTTGGATCGCGACGCCCGGGGTCGATCCCCCGGTCAAGGGCCGCGGCGCGTTCGCGACCTTCATCAACCAGGGTCAGGACGTGGACACCACGAACATGATCATCGACCTCTTCACGTCCCGGCCGGGGAAGACGCTCCAGGCGTTCCTCGCCAAGTTCCCCGACAAGTTCTTCCCGACGCCGCCGCCGCCGCCATCCCAGTCGTCCTCGCAGTCGTCCTCCTCGTTGCCGCCGGCGATGCCCTCGACGGCCTCGTCCTCGTCACAATGAGCATGGGAGTCGAGTGATGGATCAGCAGCAGCTCACCGCGGGACGCGGCGACCTCGCGGCAACCGGCGTGTCGCTCGCGACGGACGTGAGCTGGCAGATCTCGCTCAGCCCTCCGACCGGCGTGATCTCCGTTCTCCTCCGCGATCAGCGCGGCTACGGCCCGATCGCCGGCGAGGCCTTCCAGATCACCGGCCCGAACGGTGTTCAGCTGAACGGGACGACGGGCGACGACGGATCCATCAAGTTCGACACGCCGCCCATCCCCATCGACCACTACGACCTCGCGGTCTGCGACGACACGTTCACGATCGTCGCGCAGGACCCTTCCTTTCCGCCGCTCGTCGTCCGCGTCCCGAGCTGGCCCGAGGGGTGGACCCGTGACGTCGGGGATCAACCGGCCCCGGCTTCGCCGAACCAGTCCGCCGTCATCGTGCTCCTCATGGACCCGTCCCTGGCGTCCTTCCTCCAGGACGAGTTCATCCTGAGCGCCGACGACGGCTCGTACAGTCAGAGCCTATTCACCAAGGACAACGAGGATCAGGACCCGAGCGATGGGAAGCTCGAGCTCCACTTCTCCGGGCTCGACCCGGCGAAGACCTACACGCTCGAGGTCCGGGACCAGGACCACGATCTTTCGACCATCTTCCAGGGCGTCGCCTACTCGGACCTCACGGCGGCAGCCCCGAGCGGCTCGAGCGACCCCTCGTCGAGCGACCCCTCGCAGCAGGCGAGCGGCACGGGAACCTAGGGCAACGCCGCCCAGGTCGCGGGGCCGACGACGCCGTCCACCGTGAGCCCCTTCGCCGCCTGGAAAGCCTCGACCGCGGCGAGCGTCGCCGGCCCGAAGTCGCCGTCTTGCGCCCCGGGGCTGAACCCCGCGGTCGCGAGCGCCCGCTGGAGCGTCACGACCTCGCTCCCCGTTGCGCCCTCGCGGAGCGTCGAACGGGACGAGGTCGCCGTCGCGCTCGCGAGCGCGGCCCACGTGAGCGGGCCCACGATCCCGTCGGCGACGAGGCCGTTGGCCGCCTGGAACGCCTTCACGGCCGCGAGCGTCGCCGGCCCGAAGGTGCCGTCGGTCGTGACCGCGTAGCCCGCCCGGTCGAGGTCCTGCTGGAGGGCCACGACGGCCGAGCCGGTCGAGCCCTCGCGGACGATGGGCTGCGAGCCGCCCGCCGAGGACGCGCCCGTCGATCCACCGCTCGACCCTCCGCCGACCGTCGCCGTGCCGTGGCTCGCCGCGAAGGCCTGGAGCTGCGCGACCGTCCCGTTGAAGACGTCGCTGTCGGCGTTCGGCGCGCCCGGCGCCGTCGAGGTGTTCGTGTACTGCCAGAACGTCCAGTCGCTCCACGCGCTCGGCATGGCGGGCGACGCGACGCCCCAGTTCGAGACCCAGAGCTGGACGCCCGCGGGCGCCGAGACGCCGATCCCGGTCCAGACCCGGTGCGACGTGTAGATGAGGGGCGTGAGCCCGGTCCTGGACTGGATCTCGCGGCACCAGGCCGCGATCCCGGCCGTCATGGTCGCGGCGCTCTGGTTGTCGGTGACCTCGAAGTCGAGGAAGGGCGGCAGGTCCCCCGGCTCGAACGTCGTCGCCTTGAGGAGGAGGTCGGCCTGCGCCACGGCGCTCTGCTCGGGCCGGAAGAACTGGTAGACGCCGCGGATGACTCCGTTCGCCTTCATGCCCGACCAGTTCTTCGCGAAGTAGGGATCGGGGTAATTGAGCCCGTCGCTCACGCGCGCGATCGCGAAGGTCACGCCCGAGGCAGCGATCTTCGACCAGTCGAGCGCGCCGTCGTACTGCGAGACGTCGATGCCGTGCGCGAGGGTCGCGCTCGGGGCGGCGACGCTCGCGCTCCCCGCGCCGGCGAGCGGAGCCAGCGCGAGCGCGGCCAGGGCGAAGACTCTCCTGCGGTCCATCGAAGCTCTCCCTCGATGGACCGTAGCGTCCCCGCTTCGAGCGTCGTGCGCGGCAGCGGCGGAGCGAGGGTGCGCCGCCCGCACCTATCTCGGGTCGAGCTCGACGAACGCGGGGTAGACGAGGCGCTCGTCCTCGCGCGACTTCCAGCTCTCGAGCATCGCGCGCATGTCGAGCGTCGGCTTGCCCTTCCAGCGGGCCTCGTCGCCGACCTCGATCGTGACCGACTTCGAGAAATCGAGGGCGCGATCGTCGAGGTAGACGCGCACGAGCTCGACGCCGTCGGCCGCGATCCGGATCTTGTTCCTCTGCTTGTCGATCGAGCCCTCGACGCGCACGACCGTCTTCGACGCCTGACGCTTCGCGATCCTGAGCCAGTAGGCCCCGTCGAGCTTCTCGTTCCCCGAGGCGTAGTTCACCTCGAGGCGCGGCGTCTTCCGCTTCTTCGTCGTGAGGAACGACTTCAGCTCGTCGAGGAGCTTGGGTTCCGCGACGAGCGCCGAGCGCACGTCATGGCCGGCCCCCTCGAGCGTCTTGAAGGTCACGTCGCCTCCGAGCTCCTTCAAGCGGTCGGCGGTGTCCTTGTCGGGCTTGTAGGGGACGACGCCGTCCTTGTCGCCGTGAGCGGCCCAGACGGGGAAGACCTTCCCGTTCTCGATGATCGCGGTCGACTTCTCGTCCTGCATGCCGACGGTCGCGAGGCGCGAGAGCCCGCCCGCGAGCGGCGCGATCGCGGCGAAGCGGTCCGAGTGGCGGAGGCCTACGTTCCAGGTCCCGTATCCGCCCATGGAGACGCCGCAGAGGACGATACGGTCGGGGTCGATCGGGTAGAGCGAGCGCGCCTTCTTGATCGCCTCGAGCGGGAACGAGCGGTTGCTGTCGTAGAGCCACCAGTGCGGGAAGGCCTTCATCATCGTCGCCGGGATCCCGTCCTCGCCGCCCAGGCCCGCCGGGAGCGGCTGGGCGCTCGGGGCGACCGCCACGACCTCGTTCGTCGCCGCGAGCTCCTCGGCGAAGGGGAGCATCTGCTTCCCGTTCCCCTTGATCCCGTGGAGGAGGACGACGAGGCCGAGGCCCGCCTTGGCGCGCGACTGGATCGCCTCGGTCGAGGGTGCGACGACCTCGAGGTCCGTCTTCCGGCCGTGGCCGTCGGCGAGGTCGAGCGTCTGGTGACCTCCCTTGAAGGTCTCGGGGCGCTTCGTCTCGCGCAGGAAGGCGAGGAGGTCCTTGGCCGCGATCTTCTTCTTGGCGAGGGCGGCGAGCGCCTTGTCGGTGTCGCCCGAGCTCAGGAGCTCGTTCGTGATCTCGCGGAGGTCGTCCCGCTTGGGGTCGTTCGCCGTCGCGACGCCCGCCGCGACTCCGGCGAGCACCGCAACTCCAAGGAACACTCTCACCTGCGCATCCTCCACCACCCTAGGGCATAGCGACACCCATGCCGGGTCACAACATCAACCCGCACCGACGGGGATGTAACGCGGACCTGGCAACGGGGTGACCAGTTTTACTCGCCATCAAGATTCCGCGTCGTCGTGACCCGTTCGTGCTCGTTCTCGTTCTCGTTCTCGGCTGTTCGATCGAGAACGAGAACGAGAACGAGAACGAGCACGACGGCCAACGTTGCCGAATCGCGCCCCGTTGCTCAGAAGACGCAGCGGAGGGCCGAGCGGTCCCCGGAGAGGATCTGGGCCGCCCGCATGGAGTTCTCGACGAGCACCTGGTGCCCGAAGAACCGGGCGCTCTCGACCTTGCCGGCGTAGAACGCGCCCTCGTCGGTCGTCTTCGCCCACTCGACGCGGGCCTCGTCCTGGGTCGGGGCGCCCATCTCGGCGAGCTTCGCCTCGGCGAGGAGAGCCTCCTCGAGGAGGAGCCAGGCCCCCGCGACGTTCCCGACCATGGCGAGGAACGGCGTCGCGTCGAGCGCCGCGAGCGCGAGCTGGCTCTTCGCGATCCTCCCGCCGAGGTCCATCGCGACCTTGCCGAGCTCGTCGATCCGTGCCCCGAGCTCCTTCGCGATCGGGGCCAGTCTCTCGTTCTTCGCGGCGCGGGCGCAGGTCGCACCGACCTCGCCGAGCCACGCCTTGAGCGAGGCTCCCTGGTCGCGGGCCACCTTCCTGAAGAGGAGGTCCTGCGCCTGGATCCCGTTCGTCCCCTCGTAGACGCACGCGATCCGGCTGTCGCGGACGAGCTGCTCGACGAGGAACTCGCGGCAGTAGCCGTAGCCGCCGAAGACCTGCATGGCCGTCGAGCAGGTCTGGAAGCCCGTCTCGCTGCCGTAGGCCTTGCAGATCGGCGTGAAGAGGGCGATCCGCGACGAGTGCTTCTCGCGCTCGGCGCCCTCGGCGCGGCGCTCGCGATCGATCTCGCGCGCCGTGTAGAGGAGGATCGCCCGGTTCGCCTCCGTCTGCGCCTTGCAGAGGAGGAGCATGCGCCGCACGTCCGGGTGCTCGATGATCGCGACCTTCTGCTCGGTCGCCTGCTTCCCGGCGTCGATCTTCGAGCCCTGGAGGCGCTCCTTCGCGTAACGGAGCGCGAGGCCGTACGCCGTGGACGCGAGCGCGTTCCCCTGGAGCCCGACGACGATCCGCTCCTCGTTCATGATCTCGAACATGATCGACATGCCCTCGCGCGGCTTGCCGATCAGGTAGCCCTCGCAGGCGTTGTTCCGGCCGAACTCCATGGTCGTCGTCACGGAGCCGTGGATCCCCATCTTCTCCTCGATGCCGGCGCAGAAGACGTCGTTGGGGATCGTCGGGTTGCCCGAGCCGTCGAGGCGGAGCTTGGGGACGATGAAGCACGAGATGCCCTTCGTGCCCGCCGGGTCGCCCGCGATCCGCGCGAGGACGATGTGGACGACCTGGTCCGTCATGTCGTGCTCGCCCGACGTGATGAAGACCTTCGTCCCCTCGATCTTGTAGCGGTCGCCCGAGATCGGGGTCGCCTTCGTCCGCACGGCGCCCACGTCCGAGCCGGCGCCCGCCTCGGTCAGGCACATGGTCCCCTGCCACTCGCCCGCGACGAGCTTCGTGGCCCAGGTCTTCTTGTGCTCGGCCGACGCGCGCCGGAGGAGCATGTTGGCGCAGGCGCGCGTGAGACCGACGTAGTTGTGGAAGGCGCAGCAGGCGCCGATCCCGAGCTCGTCGATCGCGACGATGAGGGAGTAGGGGAGGTCCTGTCCGCCCTCGTCCTCCTTGGCGGACATGGAGGGCCAGCCCTCCTCGCGGTAGCGATCGAAGGCCTCCTTGTAGCCGGGAGAGGTCGTGACCGTCCCGTCCTCGTGGCGGACGACCGGCTTCTTGTCGCCCTTGGGGTTCAGCGGGGCCAGGACGTCCTTCGCGAACGTCGCCGCCGCCTCGAGGATCTGATCGAGCTGCTCGCGGTCGCGGCCGAGCTCCTCGTGGATCTTCAGGTACTCGTAGAGCACGAAGCGGATGTCGCGGAGCTGCATCGGATGCTCGGGCACGTTTGCCTCCCTCGGGCCGCGGATTCTAACGCCGGAGGGCGCGCAAGATGATGCCGTCCGCCGCGATCACGCGGCCCTTCGCCGCCACGCCCACGAGCCTCCGAGGAGGGCCTCGACGAACCCCGGAGTCCCCTTGAGGAGGAAGCGGGTCGCGCCGCGCGCGAGGGCATCCGGCTCGTGGAGGTCGTTCCCGCTCATGACGAGACACGGCGTCGCCGGCGCGATCCCGCGGACCGCGTCGAGGACCTCGAGCCCGTCCCCGCCCGGCATCTCGACGTCGAGCACGACGAGGTCGAAGGGGCCGCGCCGTAGCTCGCCGAGCGCGGCGTCGGCCCTCGTGGTCGACACGACCGAGAAGCCCGCCTCCTCGAGGAGGAGCCGGATGACGGCGAGGAGGGCCGCGTCGTCGTCCGCGATCAGGGCACGCTTGGGGCTCATGCGGGTGACACGTTTAGAACCGCATCCCGCGTTCCGCGAGGGGACGGAGCCACGATCTCCGCCACCGGAGGCGGCGCGCGATACGTTCCGAATCGCCGCGGAGCCGCCCGGAGGCTCGGCTCATTCCGGGGCGTGCGCGCGTCGAGTCCCGGGTGGTTAGCCGGTCGCGCTCAGCCTTCGCCACGCACGCGGCGGGGCACCGCGAGCGTGAACGTCGAGCCCTTTCCGAGCTCGCTCGTGACGGAGATCGTCCCGTCGAGCATGGTCGCGAGCCGTCGACAGATCGACAGCCCGAGCCCGGTCCCGCCGAACTCGCGCGCCTCGGAGCCGTCGACCTGCTGGAAGTCCTCGAAGATGCGCGCCTGGTCCTTCTCGGCGATCCCGATCCCCGTGTCGGAGACGGCGATCGTGACGCGGTCAGCCCGGCGGTCCCAGGTCGCCGTGACGCGGATCGAGCCCTGCTTCGTGAACTTGAGGGCGTTGTTGAGGAGGTTGAGCACGATCTGCTTGATCTTCTGGCGGTCGGTCTGGAGCGGCGGGATCTCGCCCGGGACCTCGGACGTGACCTCGAGCTTCGACTGCGCGATGAGGGGCGCGAGCTCGGACATGACCTCCTCGAGGAGCGTCCCGAGCCGGAACCGCGCCGACCGGATCGGCATGCGCCCCGCCTCGATCCGCGTGATGTCGAGGATCGAGCTTATGATCTCGAGCAGGTTGCGGCCGTTCGACCAGATCCGGTCCACGTTCTTCCGCTGGAGCGGCGCGAGCTTGCCCGCGATCCCCTCGCGGAGGATGTGCGCCGAGCCGAGGAGCGCGTTGAGCGGCGTCCGGAACTCGTGGGAGACGTTCGCCAGGAACTGCGACTTGAGCGTCGAGGCTCGCTCGAGCTCGAGAGCCTGGCGGCGGAGCTTCTCGTTCTGATCGGCGAGCTCGCGCGTCGCGATGCGGATGCGGTCCTCGAGCTCCTCCTTGGCCTTCTCGAGCTCGGCGTAGAGCCGGGCGCGCTCCACGGCCTCGCGCCGGTCGTGGAGGATCGTGACGACGGCGGTGAGCTCTCCCCGCTCGCCCATGATCGACCCGGAGATCGCCTCGACGGGGATCTGGCTCCCCGTGTCGGGATCGACGAGGGCGACCTCGCCCCGGTGCTTCCGATCGCCGCCACTGAAGAGGACGTTCGAGACGAAGGAGGAGAAGTGGGCGTCGTTGGCGCTGATACGCTTCTTCCCCTCGTTCGTGGTCTCGAGCCGGGCCGTGAACAGCTTCTCGGCGGGCGCGTTGAGGAGCACGATGTCGCCCTCGGCATCGGTGACGACGATCGGGTCGGCGACCGAGTCGATGATGAGCTCGAGCCGCCGCCTCTCGGCGCGCGCGTCGGCCTGGGCGACCTTGAGCCGGGCCGTGTTCTCCGCGAGCTCCTGCGCGGCGCGGCCGAGCTCGGTCACGTTGCGGAGGATCGAGACGACGACGGGGCCCTCGTCCGAGCTCCGGATCGTGGCGGGGAGGAGCTCGAAGAGGATGTCCGTGCCGTTGCTGGGGTCGACGAGCGCGACCTCGCGCCGGGCCGTCTCGGCCGCGATCGCCCGCGAGGCGAGCGCCGAGGAGAGGTAGAGGTTGTTGAGCTCGACGGCGCGCCGCCGCCCGGCGTTGTCGCTCTCCTTCGAGGCGAAGAGCCAGTCGGCGCGCGCGTTCCCGAGGAGGACCTTGCCCTCGTTGTCCGTGACGAGGATCGGGTCGCTCACCGCGTCGATCACGTCCTGGAGGAGGGCGGCGCGGTTCGCGAGCGACCGCTCTCGGCCGACGCGGCCGTCGGTGCCGAGGCGCACCGAGGTCCAGCCGGCGAGCTTGTGCCCGAGCGTGTCCGCGAGCCAGCGGATCTCCGGCCCCGGCCCGCCCGGAGGCGTCGGGCCGACGAGCAGGAGCCCCACCGCCCGCTCGGAGCGGCCGCTGTGATGCCGGAGCGGCAGGACGTCGAACGGGCGCGCGATGGGCACGCCGCGGAGCTCGCTGTCCTCCTGGACCCGGATCGGCCCGGAGGACGAGAGCGCGCGCACGAGCGGGTCGCGCGTGTCCTCGAGGTCGATCGTGAAGCCGACGGTGAGTGCCAGCTCGACGCCGCGGCTCGCGATCGCGCTCATGTAACGGTCGGAGACCACGCTGAGGCAGAGGGCCCGTTCGGCGCCGACGTGCTCGACGAGCCAGTCGAGGGCTCGCTCCGCGCAGGCGACGGGATCATCGGTGCGGAAGAGGTGCTCGAGCAGCCCGTGCCGGGCCTCGAGGTCCGACGAGCGCACCTTGTCGGCACGCCGTGCGGCGCGTGTCGCGGTCAACCTGGTCACGTCTCCCCCGTTGATCGCCTTGATTTTGTGCCAGAGGAGGGCGTTCGCGCAAGCCGGGGGGGCTAGGGTGTCGTATCCGGTGACGACCCGCGATCCTCCAGCTCGGCCGTGAGGATCCAGCGTACGAGATCCGAACGCGTCATGCTCATCCAGGGCACGTCGTCCCGGATCGTCTCGTAGAGCTCGTCGATGCGAGCGAGGAGCCCCGGGGAGAGCCGGATCGCGAGCAGGCTCTGCTTACGCGAGCTCGAGGGGTCCTCGGACGGTCCGACGCCGCTCAACCGATCACCTCTTCTCATGGTCCGTGGCCGGGAGCTGAGCGTAGAGGAGCTCGCCCCGGAGCGGGTCGTGGAGCGCGTTCGAGCGCTCGCGGTCCGTCACGATGTCGCCGTTGTGCTTCTGGGTGAGGAGGAGCGACTCCTGCCGTTCGAGCCGCAGGAGCGCCGCGTCCAGATCGCCTCTCGGCACGCCCGCGAGGAGCTCGCGCACGGTCGCGAGCGTCGTCGCGCCGTGGCGCTCGGTCGCGCGGACCGTGTTGACGATGAGTCGCCCCAGGACCGCGGCCTTCGCGCGAGTGCCGCCGTCCTCGAGCGCGCGCGCGAGGAGCTCGCAGGCGGCGGCGTTCCGGCTCAGCCTGTCGCCCCCTGGAACGCTTCGTTCGGCCGAGGCGTGCGAATCGAGCGCACGCACCAGGGCCTCGGGAACTCGAACCCGGATGCGGAACTCCTTGGCCTTGCGGTTGCCAGGCATGAGCTTCTCCCCGCCTGCGGCGGCTTCCGGGCGACCCTTCGAGCGTGGGGCGTGCCAGCTGTACGACAAGCGATGACTTCGAGGAGCAAAGGGACGATCGGCTGAAATCGCCAGGGCGTCGCGCCGTCAGGAGAGCTTCGCGGCGCACTCCGGGCAGAAGCGGGTCCCGCGCGCGTCGGGTGTCGTCGTGGGCGGGATCGGCACCCGGCACCCGTCGCAGCGAGCGCCTATGAGCGCCATGGGGGCCTCGACCGCGATCGTTCGCTCGGCCTGCTCCTCGGAGATGGCGAAGAGGTCGGCCGTCGGCGGCGGAGCGAAGACCTCCATGACCCTCGTCGG
>Ga0070738_10006973_pt1 | contig 11551 bp, 7 predicted proteins | sample Coa_R2_2_FD_66446 | JGI IMG/M metagenome (GOLD analysis project Ga0070738, IMG submission 66446) | Surface soil microbial communities from Centralia Pennsylvania, which are recovering from an underground coalmine fire - Coalmine... | ecosystem: Environmental > Terrestrial > Soil > Unclassified ... | reverse complement strand
GACCAGCACCGCATTGACGGCACACAGCTCGTTTGCTGGCATTACCAATCCCTCCTTCCTGTTTCCTCACCCGAACGGAGAATGGCTGTATGCGGTGAGCGAGACGGGCCAGCATGATGATGGGAAACCAGGGGAGGTCTGGGCACTGCGCCTGTATCCTGATCAGGACAAGATCGAGCCGCTCAACCACCAGCCCAGCGGCGGCGATTTTCCCTGCCACCTCGCCATCGATGCCACGGGACGCTGGCTGCTCGTCTCCAATTATGGCTCGGGGACGGTCGGCGTGCTGCCAATTCTGGAGGATGGCGCGCTCGGAGCACTTAGCGATCTGGTCCAGCACCATGGCACCGGTCCCAATGCCGAACGCCAGGAAGGCCCTCATGTCCATTCGGTCACTTTCACACCGGATCAACGCTTCGCCATCGTGGCCGACCTGGGCATCGATGCGCTCGTGCTGTATACACTCGATCCACAGAGTGGCAAACTCCATGAGCATACACGCGTCACAACACGGCCTGGAGCCGGTCCACGCCATGCCGCCTTCCATCCCGATGGAGAACATCTCTACGTCGCCAACGAGCTCGACAATACTGTGGCGGTCTATCGCTATGACGCAGGAAACGGGACGCTTCAGGAGCAACAGATCATCCCAACGCTACCGCCCGATACTCCATCAAGCATCGTAGCCGAAAGTACCGTAGCCGACATCCATCTCTCTCCCACTGCGGACCGCGTCTACGTCTCCAATCGGGGACGCGATAGCATCGCCATCTTCGCCGTTGCGGCCGATCGTCACCTGAGCGCGCTTGCCTATGTGAGCAGCGGCGGTCACTATCCGCGCAACTTCGCAGTGACATCCGATGGCCGCTCCTTGCTCGTCGCCAATCAACTGAGCAATGAACTGGTGGTCGTACCTACACAATATGAGCAAGCAGGGACGCCGTTGACGAAAATCAGCGTTCCCGGCGCATCATGTGTACGCTTCTGAAACGGGGTTGCAAGGGGCACGGTCCCATGAGCGTTACCTTTAGGGGGTCCAGGGGGACGGAGTCCCTCTGGCGGGGGGTTGGGGGTGTCCCCCAAATACTTCTTTTCTTATCTCGTGCCGCTTACGGCGTCCGTGGTAGCCCACCGCCCATCATCCCCTTCACTGTTTCCGTCACCTCTACTCCTCACACCCATTAAAAAACACACAATCTCCCCGCTCTGAGTAGGAACGCAAAAAAGAACCGTACCCAAAAACCTCTACCTCAGTCTTGACAAACGGGCGCTATTCAGGTACTATTCACCTTAAGAAAGTTTTAAGAAAAACTTTCCTTGAATTTTCCTACGGGGGATGTATGGAAAAAAAACCCGGCGTCCGACTCCGCGATGTCGCGCAACTGGCCCAGGTAGCAGAAAGTACTGTATCCAAAGTCCTTTCAGGCAAAGCCACCGTTTCTGAAGAGACGCGCAACGCGATCTTTGCAGCAGCCAATGAGCTCGGCTACCCATATACAAAGAAGACAATGGCCATCGGGATTCTGGCCGCCGGCGACAATCCTACCAGGAGCCTCGTACCGTTCATCTCCGACGTTTTTCATGGCATCGAACTGGTCTGTCAAGAACAAGAGGTTGGCCTGATGTATAGTTCGGTCCCCAGGACAGATATTGCAGCATTTGCACAAATGCCCATTATTGTCCGACGCCGGCAGATCGAAGGCGCTATCCTCATCAATATCTACGACCAGCAGTTTTATCAGTTAGTAACGCAAAACGACCTTCCCTGCGTTTTCGTCAGCCACCATGTCGACCTGCCTCAGACCGATACGATCGTGTGCGATGATGAGAAGGGAGGCTACCTGGCCACGCGCTATCTGATTGACCATGGCCATTGCTCTCCGCCGCCGGCGATTATCGGCGCCCCACCAGAAAAATCTTCCCTGTATAAGCGCTACCAGGGCTATCGCCGCGCGTTGGAAGAGGCAGGTATTCCCTACGATGAGCGCTACACCTGGTTTGGGGACCAGAATGGGGAAATACGAGGGAAAGAAGGTGTGCGCTATTTTTTCAGCCTTCCACAACCTCCCACAGCTATCTTTTGTTGTACCGATTTGTCGGCCAATGCGGCCCTGAACATGTTACAGGAACTGCAGATTCAGGTTCCTGAACAGTGCTCACTCATTGGCTTCGACGATAGCCCTCAAGCGGCGCGTGGTCCTGTGCCACTCACAACCATCCACGCTCCCAATGAAGCATTAGGTATGGAAGCTGCTCGCCTCCTCCTCTCACGCCTGAGCCACCGCCAGCTTCCCAGCCGTCGCGTCTGTCTGGATGTCACATTGGTCGAACGTGGCTCAGTCGCCACACGATCTCTCTAGTTTCGCTATGGAACGAGGTGCACATTGTCGTGCTCATTTCGACAAAACATATCTTGCGCGATGTTCAATCAATAACGGTATCTGTATCGATCGGTTTTTCGATGCCGTAAACTGGAACTCGTTCACAAAAGGAATGGATACCTATGGCAAAAAGAGCTTTAAAACCTTCACCTGCGAATGAACATATAGGTTTGGGCGGAGATACCATCCTCTACCGCTCGCTGATAGACCCTAAAAGAAACAACAAAAGGACGGGCATCTCTAGCCCTCGTATGCAGCGCAATTTCACGCTCCTACTGATGGGCGCACCCGCGCTACTGATGATCGTCGTCTTCGCCTACCTGCCCATGATCGGCATCATCATCGCCTTCAAAGGCTATAAGGATGCATTGGGCATCTTCGATAGCCCCTGGATCGGCTTCCAGAACTTTGCGTTTCTCTTCGGGACCGGCGAGATCTGGCGCATTACCTATAATACTATCTATATGAATGTGCTGTTTATCGTGAGCGGCCTGATCGGCGCGATCTTCATCGCACTCCTGCTGAATGAGTTGCGCGACCATAGTCGTATTCTCATCAAGGTCTATCAATCCGCCCTGTTCTTTCCGAATTTCGTCTCCTGGGTGGTTGTCTCTTATTTTGTCTTTGCCTATCTCAATGCGGATACCGGAACGCTCAATCATATTTTCCAGGGTCTGGGCTTACATCCCATTGACTGGTACTCCGAACCACAGTACTGGCCCTGGATCCTGACGATTGTCAGCCTCTGGAAAGGGGTCGGTATCGGGAGCGTGACCTACCTGGCCAGCATCGTGTCGCTCAATCCGGAATACTTTGAGGCGGCCCGGCTGGATGGCGCGGGCAAGCTGCGCCAGATCTGGTATATTACTTTACCTTTGCTCAGGCCGATCATTGTGATTGTGCTCTTGCTCAATATCGGCAATATCCTGCATTCCGATCTGGGCCTGTTCTATCAGGTGACGCGCAACCAGGCGCCACTCTATAGCACCACGGATGTGATTGAGACGTTCGTCTTCCGCTCGCTCATCAACCTGGGCAACCTGGGCATGACGGGCGCGGCCAGTCTCTATCAATCCCTGTTTGGCCTGGTGCTCGTAATGACGGTGAACTGGATCATCAGACGCATCAATCCCGACTACGCTTTGTTCTAGAAGCTGCTGCGGTAGCGTTTGCTCAGAAGGAAATAACTCATGATTACGACACAATCGACGTTCCGTCCAGCGCCACAACCGGCGTCGCGGCTCTCCTATCAGGGACGTGAGAAGATCAACCGCGGCATGATCCATGGCATCATGGTCCTGGTCTCTCTGATGATGGTTCTGCCCTTGATCGAGGTGATCTCTGTCTCGTTCTCGCAAGAACAGGATATTGCGAAATATGGCTATACGTTGATCCCACGCCATTTTACACTGGCCGCCTACCAGTATATCTTCAGCGATCCATCGACGATCATCGATGCATATGGCGTGACGTTTGCCGTGACGGTTTTAGGAACGGGCTTTGGCCTGCTCTTTTCCTCCATGCTGGCGTACAGTCTGGCACGACGAGATTATGAGCTGCGCAGGCCGATCTCGCTGATACTTTTCTTTACGTTGCTGTTCAGCGGCGGTATGGTACCCTCGTATATTCTGGTGACGCAGTATCTGCACCTGCAGGATACACTACTGGCGCTGATTCTGCCGGGCATGATCTCGGCCTGGAATGTGCTCTTGTTACGCGCGTTCTTCAGTGCGCTGCCGCAGGAGTTAATCGATGCTGCCAAGATCGATGGCGCCAGCGAATGGCGTATCTTTTTCCAGATGGTGATCCCCCTGTCGACGCCGGCCCTGGCGACGATTGGTTCCTTCATGCTGTTGATGTACTGGAACGACTGGAGCACGGCGCTGCTCTACATTAATAACCAGCAGCTCTATCCCTTACAGTACCTGCTCTATCAGATCTCCAGTAACATCGATTTCATTTCGAACAACGCAACAGCTTCGTCATACAACATTACGGTCCCGGTGGAATCGGTACGTATGGCGATGGTCGTCATCGCTACCGGTCCGATCGTGTTCGTATTCTTATTCTTACAGCGCTACTTCGTGCGTGGCATCACGCTTGGTGGCCTCAAAGGTGACTAGTGGAAAGGAGATACGGTATGTCCTGGCACCTGTCATCATCCGTCTGTCCTGATTATTGTTCTTTGTATGCGCCTCTCAGAAAAGGCACGTATTTTTAGCGAAGAGGAGTCAATGCATGTCTCAAGCATTCACACGACGGCGTTTTCTACAGCAAAGCGGCAAGGCTATGGTTCTTACCGGCGCGGGCAGCGCGCTCTTAGCCGCCTGCGGCACCGGTAATTCTCCAGCGACGACAACGAGCATCCCGGTCATCACCTATCGCTATCCCGATTTCGCTGGCCTCAAGGGACTTCAAGAGGTCGAGGATGCGTTGAATAAGATCCTTGTTGAGAAAGCGCAGGCGAAGATCAAGCTGATGCCGATCGCTGGAGGTACCTATGAGCAGAAGATGAAGCTGCTCTTCTCGGCCCGCCAGAATGCGGATATCGTCTTTACGGCCCCCTGGATCAACAACTACTATCAGCTGGTACAGAACGGCAACCTGCAGCCGCTCGACGATATCTTGCAAAAGGATGCTCCCGATCTGTATAAGAGCATGCCGGCCAGCACCTGGGAGGCCGCGCGCTTCCAGGGCAAGATCTACGCGGTGATCAATCAGCAGATTTTCGTCAAGCCCTGGGGCGTGTCGATCCGCAAGGATCTGGCGGACAAATATAAGGTGGATCTGACTTCGATCAATCAGTGGAGCGATCTGGAACCCCTGATGACGGAGATGAAGAAGGACGGCATCATTCCGCTGGAGGGCGACTATCAATCAACTCCCTGGTACCGCCAGGAATACTATGGCTGGGACTCGCTCAACGATAATGGCTACGTCGCGATCAAGGCTACCGATACAGCGCGCAAGGTCTTCAATATCTTTGAGCAGCCAGAGCTGAAAGAGCAGGTCCAGCTCGCGAAAAAATGGCGCGATGCCGGCTATTTCGATGCCGCGGAGCAGACCACCGATAACGCTCAGCAGTTGTTCAAGGCTGGCAAATATGGCATGGTCATCGGTGAGGTGGTCAAACCCGGCGGGGCTGCAGAGCTCCAGACACATATCGGCTACGCAGTCACCGAAAAAGCAATTGCGAAACCGATCCTGACAACCTCGGGCGTGGCTGCTACCCTGAATGCCATTGCACACACCTGCTCCAATCCGGATGCCGCGCTGCGTATCCTCAACGTGCTCAATTCCGACGCGACGGCCTACAACATTCTGGCCAAGGGTATCGAGGGCCGCGACTATGTCTTTACAGATAAGGCCAAAGGAGTGATCGGCGCACCTACTGGCAAACAGCCGGTCTACAATCCTTCGTCCGACTGGGAGTTCGGCGACCAGTTCAATGCTTACTATTCGGATGCATCACAGGTTGGTTCGTGGGAAGCCACGAAGAAACTGAACGACGATGCGACTCCGTCGCAGGCACTGGGTTTCGCTTTCGATACAACCAACATACAGACGCAGGTTGCGCAGTGTAAAGCGGTTGGCGACGAATACAAGTCACTCTTCAATGGCAAGACGAGCAATTTTGAGGCGGACTACGCAAAATTCCTGTCAGCTATGAAGACTGCCGGTATCGACCAGATCGTTAGCGAGGCACAGAATCAGCTCGATAGCTGGGCCAAGACGAATAAAAAATCATAGTTGAGCTGAGCGCCATCTCTCCGACAGAGCACGTTGGCGCTCCACCTTGCTCTATCAGCAGGCTCAGCCGCGGATCTCTGGCAGAATGAACCTGGGATCACCACGCCCTGCTTGCCTGATGAGGCTAGGTTCAGTTGCATGGATGCATGCAAGGATGCAAACATGCCGGTCGAGGTCAGCATAGGATGTGCTGCCCTTGGTCCGGTCTGGTACATTTTTCTCCGCTTCACTACCTCTTACACAATACAATACACGCTCTGGATAGGGCAGAAAATCTGTAATTCTTCAGGCACCTCTCCAGGCCCACCTGCGGCGGGCTGAAAAAAGAGGATGGGGCGGGGACACCCCGCGAACCCCGGCCATGGGACTGCGTCCCCCGGCACCTCCTGCTGAAGAGTCACGAAGATCTTCACTCCGGAAACATACCTGGCTCTATGCTTTGAGAAGACGGAACTTCTGTACGAATAAAAGAAGGAAAAAAAGATGCAAGGATTGTTTGCTTCTCACGCGCCAGCGCAGGCACATACACCTCTGAGATGGTTGCGCGGATCTATCTTGCTGATACTATTTACAGGGATGGTCACTTTCGTAGCCGGGGGCACTTTATTGCAAGCACATGCTGCGGGCAATCGCTACTATGTGGCGACAAATGGCTCCGATAGCAATGTGGGAACCGCTGCTTCTCCCTTCAGGACCATTCAGCACTGTGCCAGCGTAGCTGTAGCCGGCGACACCTGCGCTGTGCGAACCGGTACCTATCATGAAACAGTCACACCCGCCAATTCAGGCAATAGTGGCGCTCCGATTACGTTCAAACCAGATGATGGCGCAAAGGTGATAATCGACGGCGCGGACGTAGTGACGGGATGGACGGTCTCCAGCCTGAATTCTTCTATCTATCAGGCCAACGTGGCACTCAATCCGTCCCTCTTCGCCAACCAGGTCTTCGCGGACGGCCAGATGCTGAACGAGGCTCGCTGGCCACGCTCTGGAAGCGATCAGCTCCGCCCGACGCTACTGACGGCGGGACTCCACACTGACAAAAATACGATCTACGATAGCGCTATCACGCAGGGAAAAGATTACTGGAAAGGCGCAACCATTCACTATTGGGGCCGCGACGCTTATGCCTCTAAAACGGCGACCATTACGAGCTCAAATGTGGGCACCCTCAGTTTCCAGGAGCCGTATCCCGGCACCTGCCCGGCCCTCTGCACCGAGCTCGGCTCGCGCTACTATATTACCAGTTCGCTCAATGCGCTGACCGCCCCCGGCGAATGGTACTATGACCCAAACACTCAGACCCTCTACGTCTGGATGCCCGATGGAAAACAACCAGGGGCTCAGAGCATCGAGGCGAAACAGCGCGATCTCGCCTTCGATCTCAGTGGCCGCTCATATATTACGATCAGTGGCTTCTCGATCAAAAGCAGTACGATTACGACCGATAACACGAGCAGCTACGATACGATTACACATGTCAATGCCAGCTATGTCTCGCATTTCACGACCATCGTGAAGCCGGATGACAGCGTAATCGTGGCCGATAATTACGATTTCGCCTACCTGGGAGCTCATGAGGTTGATACGGGCATCATTCTGAAGGGCTCGCACAATACGTTGAGCAGCAGTACGATTGCGTACAGCGCCGGGAATGGGGTCTCACTCCAGGGGACTAACAATACGGTCACCAATAACATCATCCACGACGTCAATTACATGGGAACCTATGACTCGGGGATCAATATTCTCGGCAGCGGCCATCAGATCACGCATAATACGATCTATGAGGCCGGACGCAACCTCATCAGCTGGGACTGGCACGTGGCGGGGCAGACGATGCAGAATGTGACAATTGCCTATAATGATCTCTTCAATGCGGATCTGCTCACACAGGATGGCGGCTCGCTCTATATCTGCTGCCAGGTGAATCTGGCCAGTTCCAGTATCGACCATAACCTGATCCACGACGAGCAGTCCAGCCCGGATCACACGTACTACTATACGGCTGCGGGCCTCTACCTGGATAACGGCACCTATGGCGGACTGCTTCACCACAATGTGCTCTGGGATAACGCGAACACCGGCGTGATCCTGAACGATCAGTATGGTTCGAGCCCGTCCAATCTGGTCTACAACAACACTATTGGCTATGGGCAGCAATACGCGCTGGGCGGCAGCAACTGGGCGGACCGCAGCGGAACCCAGATTATTAACAATATCTTCGCGGTCCCGCAGGGCTCGACGTACAATAGTACGGCGACGCTGAGCAACAACATCGCTCCGCCGACCGATCCAAAGTTCGTCAATGGGGCACAGAATAACTATCAGTTGCAGAGCGGCTCACCGGCAATCGCAGCAGGCATCGACGAGCTTCCCTACACGAACGATGGCCATACGGGAAGCGCTCCCGATCTGGGCGCATATCCCTATGGGGTGACGCCGTGGAGCGCCGGGGCTTCGAACGCTGCACGCATCCTGCCGGCACCGACGCTGCTCAGCGTGCAGCCCGCGTCCAACCAGGTAACGCTGACCTGGGGCACGGTAGGCAACGCAACCGGATACAAAATCTACTATGGCACGTCATCACAGAGCTACGCCCATACGCTCGATGTTGGCAGTGTGACTACGAAAACGCTTACAGGCTTAGCGGGCGGAAAAAACTACTACTTCGCCGTCCAGGCCTACAACAGCGACGCGACCTCCCACAAGTCGGTCGAACGCACTACCTATGTCCTGGGAGGAACTCGCCCGGCTACGGCTCTGACATTTACCTCGACCTATGACGCGGCCACTGCAGGCATTTCGACGACGCCCTTCTATATCGGGAATTACGTCCCCGGCGATACGCTCGAATATGACAATGTGGATTTCGGCAGTGGTGTGACGACGTTCTCCGCCTCGGTGGCCATACAGGCCCCCTATCAGGGTCAGTACATCGATGTACGCATCGACAGCAGCAGCGGCACGGTCATCGGCTCCCTCCAGGTACCGGCGACGCCCGATTTCACGACCTTCACGACGGTTACGATCCCGGTGAGCACTGTAACCGGCACGCACAAGCTCTTCCTCGTGGCGCGCGGACCCCGGCCCGGCGATGGTGTGGCAAATGTGTCCTGGTTCAGCTTTGACACGCATCCCGTGCTCAACGCCTTCAGCCAGATCCCGGCTACGAGCTTCTCCGCGGTGCAGGGCGATCCTCAGGTGGATTGTGGCGGCGCGTGCGTGGGCCATCTGGATGGCGGCAGCTGGATCGAGTACAAAAACGTCGACTTTGGTAGCGGCGTGGCGCAGTTCACGGCGAATATCGGCGTGGCGGATGCACAGGCCGGCCAGAATATCGAGCTGCACCAGGATAGTCCTACCGGCCAGCTCCTGGGGACGCTCACGGTCCAATCCACCGGTAGCTTCTCGACCTTTACGCAGCAGAGCTTCACGACGAACGTGGTGGCGTCGGGTATCCACGACATCTACCTCGTCGTGCTCGGTAATGGCTTTGGCGCTGGCAACCTCAACTGGATCAAATTCTCCAGTCCCGCGGACGCCGGCCTGATCGATCGGAGCAACTGGACCGCGACGGCCTCCTCGACCTACGATTCCTTCCCGGTGACGAATGCGTATGACAACGACATTACGAGCCGCTGGGGATCTGGACAGAACGAGGCAAACGGAATGTACTTCCAGGTCGACCTGCAGAATGTCACGACCTTCAACAAAATCGTGGTCAACTCCAGCTACCACAGCGGCGATAGCATGCAGGACTACCAGGTACTCGTATCGACCGATGGCACGAACTTTAGCGCTCCGGTTGCCAGCGGCACGGGCAGTGCGGTCACCTCGATCACCTTCTCCGCCCAATCGGCACGCTACATCCGCATTGTGCTGACCTCGGGTGCCGGCCACTGGTGGTCGATCGACGAACTGTATGTCTACAACGCTGCGTAGTTGTTTATTGCCATTATCACACGGCAATCGTAGACCTATAGACATCAAGGGGCGCTTCGGCAACGGGGCGTCCCATTTTGTTGGGAGAGCACCATAGAAAAAACCACACAAATGAAGTACTATTGAACTCAGCTTTTGTCGTTCAATCGCCATTATGGAGTATTTCTTATGACACAAACAAAGGTCGCACCCGACTCACCACAAGATATCGCGAATCAGCTCAGGCACGCAATCCATCTTCATCCACCGCGCAACGTCAATGTCATGTTTGAGGCTGAGAAGGCCGCGGCAGGCTTTAATCAGCGCGTAGCGATCGCATTGACCAAACTTTTCTCGGCAATGCCGACGTTCTGGCTGATCCTGGCGTGGATTGTCCTCTGGATCACTGCCAATGCGACCATTGTGCATTTCGATCCGCTTCCCTGGCCGCTGCTGCTCTGCCTGGCCTCGGTACCCCAATTACCACTGATGATCGTGATTATGGTTGGACAGAATCTGCTGGGCCGGCAACAGGAGCTACAGGCCGAAGAGCAGTTCAATACGACGATGAAGACGTTTGAAGATATCAAATACATCATCACTCATCTACAGATGCAAAAAGCAGAGGTTGAGCAACAGACACAGATGCTACGCGCCATGCTACAGGCCACAGGCATTACTCCTGAACAGCTCGCGAAGAACTCGTCTGCTGCAGTGACGGAATCCGGAACGCCTTCCACGGGATCGGGCAATCCATCAACGCCGGCGGGCTCGTAGTGCATCACAAAGGGGACAGAAAACGCGCTCGGCTCAATTCGTAATAGCGCTGTGGAGCATCCCATTTCCAGAGATCACGCACATGATGCATGCCAATCTTCTCCAGGACGTGCTGCGAGGCGAGATTGGCCTCCTGCGTGACGCCCACCAGGCGTTCCAGTTGCAGAACATCGAAGGCGCACGCCACGCAGGTACGCGCTGCCTCGGTAGCATACCCATGCCCCCAGAACTGTGGAAAATATTTGTAGGCAAGCTCCGGCTCGCCTTCAAACAGGCCCAATCCACATAGGCCGATACGTTCACACCGGCTCCTGGTCCATACGACCCACATGCCCACCCCATACAATTCCCAGGATTGCAGCACACCTGCCGCTGTCTCCTTGGCATGTTCTGGAGTGCGCACGCCGCCCAAAAACCGTTGCGTCTGCTCATCTCGCCACAATTGCGACAACGGTCCTATATCCTCCCGCGTAGGACGCAGCAGCAGGAGGCGTTCGGTCTCCAATCGTCCTGGTAGCTCGCCGTTTCCAGGTATTTGCATGACGTGAATATCTCCTTCACTTACCGACCAGACGGACTGCGGGAACGAACCCTGATGATGATGATTTTATTACTATAAAAAAAACCCTTATCGCTCAGCAAAAACAAACACATCTGGAGGCGATCCTACGAAGCGGCAAGGATTTTATAAAAGAAGACAGAGGCGTCCAGCTCGCCAG
>Ga0070738_10006968_pt1 | contig 11553 bp, 9 predicted proteins | sample Coa_R2_2_FD_66446 | JGI IMG/M metagenome (GOLD analysis project Ga0070738, IMG submission 66446) | Surface soil microbial communities from Centralia Pennsylvania, which are recovering from an underground coalmine fire - Coalmine... | ecosystem: Environmental > Terrestrial > Soil > Unclassified ... | reverse complement strand
CGGTACAGTCGCTATCAGTCAGGTATCGCCGCGGTCGCCCGGCGTTCGGAGACGCCTCCATCATCTCGTCTCACCTCCCGCCGTGATGGCCGTCTACCGCCTGCTCCGGTCCGCAAGTCACGCGCCGTGACGAGCGGCCATTGCGACTCGGGAGCGGCACCACTATAATCCGGTTGGAAGACCAGTCAGAGGGAGCCGATGCGGTACTACATCTGGACCGTCGGATGTCAAATGAACGTGGCGGATTCCGAGCGCATCGGCCGAGCGCTGCAGGATCGCGGCCTGAGCGAAGCCCCTTCGGCAGAGCAGGCTGATGTTATCGTCCTCAACACCTGCAGCGTGCGTCAGGCGGCCGAGGACAAGGCATATGGCAAGGTTGGATCGCTCCGTCCGCTGAAGTTAGCCCGCCCGGACCTGATCCTTGCGTTCGGCGGCTGTATGGTCGCCCAGGATACCTTGCCGATGCTCCGGCGGCGCCTTCCCTACGTGGATGTCTTCTTCCCGCCCTCAGAGCCCCAGGCGCTCCTGGACCTGGTTGACCAGCGCATGTCGGAGCGAGACCCAACGATCGACACCCCGTCCTCTGACGGGTGCCTGGCCCCGACAGTCACTGCCGCCAGTGGGGCGATCGTAAGCCCGCACCGTCCGTTCCCAGTTGCGCGCTGGCTTCCTGTGATGACGGGATGCAACCGGCGGTGTACGTACTGCATCGTGCCGTTCCGGCGCGGGCGGGAAGTCAGCCGGCCCATTCCGGAGCTGGTCGCCGAGGCGCGGCGCCTGGTCGCTGAAGGGGCCCGCGAGGTGACGCTCCTTGGCCAGATTGTGGATCGCTATGGGCGGGACCTGCGCCCGGAGCGGCGCGATCTCGCCGATCTCCTCGAAGCACTCAGCGAGATCGACGGGCTCGTACGTATTCGCTTCCTCACCTCCCACCCACGAGACTTCACCGACCGCATTCTCGATGCCGTCGCCCGTCTCCCCAAGGTGTGCGAGCACATCAATATTCCGGTGCAGGCAGGCGATGATGCCATCCTCAAGGCGATGTGGCGTGGCTACACTGTTGACGTGTACCGGCGGATCGTCGCACGGATCCGGGAGCGCATTCCATCGTGCAGTATCGCGACAGACATCATCGTCGGCTTTCCGGGGGAGACGGAAGAGCAGTTCCAGCGGACCCTGGACCTGATCGAGGAGATCCGGTTTGATGTCGTCCATGTAGCTATGTACTCACCGCGGCCGGGTACCCTAGCGGGCGACCAGATGCCCGATGATGTCCCACGCGCAGTCAAAAAGGAACGGCTCCACCGGGTCGAGGCCCTGCAGGAGAGGATTAGCCTGGAGATCAACCAAGCGTTGATCGGCACTGACCAGGAGATCCTGGTCGAGGACGAGGAGCACGGGAAGTGGAAGGGCCGGACCCGAACGAACAAGCTCGTGTTCTTCAGCGATCCCCGGAACTGGTGGGGGAAGCTGGCAGTTGTGCGGATCGATCGGGCGAGCCCATGGTCGCTCCAGGGAACCGTGGTCGGCGGTGAGGAGCCTGGCCCGGCTCGTCCACGCTGGCAGCCCCTGCCGGTCCTCAACCTCGCGCGCGTGTAGGATCGGATTGTCTCATCGCCGGGCAGACTGCAGGCCACTAACCAGTTGATCCGGTCTGGATGACCGACGCATCGGCCCGGGCTGGATCGCCTGCTTCAGCGTTCGCACGAGGTGCGCCGGCGCACCCGGGGCACCGAGGATCCACCAGCGACGGACGAGGAGCCAGCGCGCTCCAATAACCATGCCAACCGGGCGGAATCGGGCACGGGTAATCCCCCGAGCCGACCGCCAGTTGTCCCACCGCGTCGCGATCCAAAGACCGCGGCCCCCGTCCCGGCGCCAGCGGTCAGCGGCCGCGGCCAGCAAGGTGGGATAGAGATGACGACCGCGAAATGATGGGCGGGTTAAACAGTCCCAGATATACAGGTCACCTTCAGGTGGACGGAAGACACAGTTGATCTCCTGGAGCCACTCGGGCGACCGGGACAGCCAGCAGACCGATGCAATGTCATCCCCGACCCGTGCAATCAGGCACCGTGCCCCGCGGAGGAGGCGCTCTTCCACCTCGGTTGCAGTCCGCCCGGTGGCGCGGGCAACCGCTAGAACCAGGTCCGCAGGGCCGCCGATCTCGAGACAATCCACCGCGCACGCGGGCGACGACTGATGGTGCGGCGATCGCGTCGTCCAGAAGATGACTGCCGCCCACCGAGGATGCAGGAGATCGTGCGGCAGGGCAATCACGGCGCCCCTCCTCGCGCCAGGACGGCTGGACCCAGGACAGGTCCGTACGGCGTATTATGATGCCTGTTGCTGTTGCAGGAAGCGCGCGCGGCCGTCGCGGATGAGCCGCTGCGCCGCCTCCCAGTTGTGCCATCCAATCACCTGGGTCATCTTTCGCTCCAGGGTCTTGTAGGTCGCGAAGAAGTACTCGATCTCTGCCAGCCAGCCCGGAGGCAGGTCGGCCACATCCAGGACATCGTGGAAACGGGGATCGCCCTCTGGCACTGCCAGGAGCTTATCATCCGGCCCCTTTTCATCGCGCATGGCGAGGACGCCGATTGGACGCGATGCTACCACACACCCTGGGAAGGTCGGCTCATGGACAACGACAAGCGCATCGACGGGGTCGCCGTCCGTGGCGAGCGTTCCGATGACGAAGCCGTAGTCGGTCGGGTAGTGAACCGAAGCAAACAGGACCCGGTCCAGGCGAAACTGCTTGGTCTTCTGATCGTACTCGTACTTGTTGCGACTGCCACGTGGGATCTCAATCATGACATCAACGGGTTCAAGCCTCATCCGGATCCTCCTGGTCGTACGCGTCTCACGGCTTCACAGCATACCCCGGCCGTCGGCACCTCGACAACCGGCCAGCGCATCCCTCATGCTGTCTCCTGAAAACCGGCCGAAGAGGAACTCGATCGGGGATCCGGGGGAGTAACCGGCTGGTCCAGCAGTTCTGTCCCCACATCCTCACCGCCGAGCATCCGGCGGAGTACATCGCCTTGCAGGGTCTCATGCTGCATGAGCGCGGCGGCCACCCGATCCAGGACCGGCCGCTGTCCCTCGAGAAGCTGACGCGCTCGAACAAAGGCCTCGTGCACTAGCCGGCGCACCTCGCGATCCACCTGGGCTGCGGTGGCTTCGCTTACCGGTCGTTCCACCCCCTCGCGCGGATGCAGCCCTAGCCCCTCGAAGCGGCCCAGAACCACCGGCCCGACCACATCACTCATGCCAAACGCGCAGACCATACGCCGTGCGGTATCAGTGGCCTGCTCGAGATCGCTCCCCGGTCCAGTCGTGGTCTCCCCGAGGATCAAGTCCTCTGCGGCCATCCCACCGAGCATGAAGGTGAGGTGATCCATCAGCTGGGACCTGGTCCAGAGCTGGCGGTCACCCGCGTTGAGCAGGCGTGTGTGACCGCCCGAGATGCCCCGCGGCACGACGGTGATCTTGTGCACCTCCTCGACCGACTTGAGCGAATGGGCCACGAGGGCATGGCCGGCCTCGTGATAGGCAGTGATCTCCTTCTCACGGGGACCGATCAGGCGACTGCGGCGGGCCGGTCCGGCGAGAACGCGGTCTATTGCCTCCTCGAGGTCCATATCAGTGATAACCTGGCGTCCGGCCCGGGCGGCGAGGATTGCCGCTTCGTTCAAGAGGTTCTCCAGATCCGCCCCACAGAAACCTGGTGTCTCCCGGGCCAGGCGATCCAGATCGACATCCGGCGCCAGCGGTTTATTGCGTGTGTGGATCCGAATGATCGCACGCCGCCCGTTGACATCGGGCGCATCCAGCACAACCCGCCGATCGAACCGGCCGGGGCGGAGAAGCGCCGGATCAAGCACGTCCGGCCGATTTGTTGCCGCAATCACCACAATATTTGTCTGCTTATCGAACCCGTCCATCTCGACCAGGATCTGGTTCAGCGTCTGCTCGCGCTCATCGTGCCCGCCACCGATCCCGAAGCCACGCTGCCGACCAACAGCATCGATCTCATCAACAAAGACGATGCAGGGCGCATTGCGCTTGGCCTGATCGAAGAGATCACGAACCCGGCTCGCCCCAACCCCCACGAAGAGCTCCACGAACTCCGAGCCAGAGATGCTGAAGAACGGTACCCCGGCCTCGCCCGCCACAGCCCGTGCCAGCAGGGTCTTGCCCGTCCCCGGTGGACCGATCAGAAGTACTCCCTTGGGAATCCGCGCCCCCACCGCAGTGAAGCGACTCGGCGAGCGGAGGAACTCCACCACCTCCCGCAACTCTTGCTTGGCCTCGTCCACCCCTGCCGCATCATCGAAGCGGACCCTCGGACGATCGGCCACGATCTTCCGAGCCCGGCTCTTGAGAAACGCCAGCGTCTGATCCCCTCCCGATTGGACCGGGGTTTGGCGCGACATCAGCAGGATCACGCCGAGGATGATGATCAGCGGCACGACCCAGATGAAGGAGCCAAGCGACGACCAGAAGGAAGGTGCCGCAACTGCGACCGTCACTCCCGCGAGCTGTTGAGGGGTCACCCCCTCAGCGCGGAGTGTATCGACCAGCGATACACCGCTCTCCTTCCGCGACCGCGCAATCGTTCCATCCGCGAACTGCACGATGACCGTGTCGCCCTGGATCGTGAGGCCGCGCACGGTACCGCGCTGGACCGCTGCCGCCACCTGGCTGATCGGCAGATCGGAGTCCGAGCCGGTCAGGGAGGAGGGGAGGATCAGAACCATCAGGAGAAGCGGCACAACCAGGACAAGCAGCCAGAGCAGGATATCCCGAAAGCCGCGTCCGCGACCGTTTTCGTCCATCGTTCATCCTCGCGTCGAACCCGATCGGCCATGGCTCAGGAGCCCAGCACCGGGGGCCGGCCGACCGCGTATTCCGTGCCGCCGGTACCGGCGGCCGGCGCGGCACGGGCGGTTGGACTGAGAGGGTGGACTTCGCAAGAAGAGTACCGCCCTGCACCCGGATCACACGCGCGGCAGAGGGACCCGGGCGATCAGCCCCTGCCGCGCGTGCTCGACGTTCGCGCCCTTGCTCACTCGTGGATATTGACGATCGTTCCCACCGAAGCGAAGTTCCAGAAACGGAGCGCATCCGCTTCAGGGAGACCAACACAACCGTGGCTGGTTGGAACACCGAACGGTGAGTCAGGGCCTTTCCAGTAGTTATCGTGAATTGCTTCGCCGTAGCTCGTGAAGTACTGGGTGTAGAGGACGTTGGGGAGGTTATAAGGGATCTCCACAGCCACGCGGAGGGTTGCACTGCTCATCGTTTCGTTGGGGACCCGTCGGAGAATGCGGTGCACCCCGACCTCAGTCTCCCAGCCTGGCGCACCAGACGACATGACCGCCCAGAACTGCGGAGCGGCACCGTTGTAGGCGGTAATGATCTGTTCGGAGAGGTTGACATCAATCCAGCGGCCGGGGAACGTTCGAGGCGGCGGCGGTGGTGCGGCCGGGAGAGGCTTGCGAAGGCCAGCCGAGTACACGTACTGTCCCGGCCCGATCTCGGCCCAGGTCTCGTTGACCCCCTCGACCATCTGGCCCGTCACCCAGCCGACCACCGTAATCGGCTGACCCGGCGCCAGGGAGCTGACGACGGCCGCAGCCGTCGTGGGTGCCGCGCGGATATTTGCCCCGCCGGGCCCCACGACACCATGCCACGAACCAGCGGCCAGGGCAGTCGAGGTACCGGCTAGAACTGCGATAATGCTCGCGGCGATGAGCCCGAGCACCTGAATGCCGACAGCTCTCACGGACATCACCTCCATCCGCGCCGCTCTCCCACGGGAAGGCGGCGCGATTGGCGTAGATGCGCGCCCGCGCAAGAGAGGTGCCAAAGAGATGAAAGAGCCGCCGAAGAGCGTGACTGGACAGGAACCAGTCCCTGATTTACCATGCCGACGCTGGCACAGTGCCCGGCGCGCCAGGACGCGCCGGCGACGTCGGGTTCAGGGAGGTTGCGTCAATCGTGGCGGTCGAGGTGAAGCTCCCGCAGCTTGCGGCATCGATGGCTGACGGCGTGATCAGCCGCTGGCTCAAGAGCGTCGGGGAACCGGTCAAGAAGGGAGAGCCCCTCTTCGAGGTTGAGAGCGACAAGGTAACTACGGAAGTCGAGGCTCCGGCCGACGGCATTCTGCGCCGAATTCAGGTACCGGAAGGCCAGCGGGTCGACGTTGGAACAGTCCTGGCAATTATCGGTGGACCTGATGAGGCCATTCCGGAACCAGACGGCGGTGCCGCAGTCACCATCACAGCCACGTCGACCCCGACTGCCGCGCCGAGCGAGTCGGGAGGCCGGGTCGGCGAGTCCGAAGGCCGCATCTTTGTGACCCCTCGGGCCCGCAAGGTCGCCGCCGAGTTGGGCATTGCGCTCGAGCGGATCACCGGAACCGGGCCCGGCGGGCGCATCCTCGAACGTGATGTCCTGGCAGCCGCCGAGGCGGCGCGGACTGCCGCAGCGGCCCCACCACCTCCCCTCGCGGTGCCCACCGCGCCTTCGGGACAGATCCGTCCCCTGACGGCCATGCGGCGCACGATCGCCGAGCGGATGGTGCGCAGCCAGCAGACTGTTGCCGAGGTCACGCTGACCACCGAGGTGGAGATGACCGAGGTGGTGAAGTTGCGTGAGCAGGTGAACAGCGAGTGGCAGAAAGTCCATGGCATCAAGGTGTCGTACACCGACGTGATCGTGCGGGCGGCCGCGCGTGCACTGCGTGAGCACCCGACGCTCAATGCGAGCTTCGCCGAGGACGGCATTCACCTACACGGTGAAATCAACATTGGTCTCGCGGTCGCGATTGAGGACGGCCTTGTCGTGCCAGTCATTCGGCACGCCGATCAGAAGTCTTTGCTCGAGATCGCTCAGACCGTACGGGCACTGGCCGAGCGCGCCCGAGCCGGACAGTTATCTCGCGATGACCTCTCCGGTGGTACTTTCACGATCACGAACCTCGGCATGTTCGGGGTCGAAACATTCACGCCGATTATCAACTGGCCGGAGTGCGCTATTCTCGGCGTCGGACAGGTCGCAGAGCGAGCAGTCGCTCGCTCCGGTCAGCTCGCGGTGCGCCCAACCATGTGGCTGAGCCTGACCTTTGACCACCGGATCGTGGACGGTGCCCCAGCGGCCCAGTTCCTGCAGCGCGTCAAGCAGCTTCTCGAAAGCCCGTATCTGCTTTTTGTCTAGCCCGGACATCCAGCGGATTTCCGTGCGGCACCGCCCAAGAAGCCGAAACCACCGGCGTCCCGCCGTTCGGGCACGCCCGAGAACGGGCAGGTGTCGTATCATGTCCAGACGACCGGTTGCGCCCGCACCGCACGGGAGGTAGACGCGGAGCTCCCATTCCCACGGCAATCTTGCCGGGGGCAGAGAAGCGATACTCGCGGCGCGACCGCGCGAGTTCAGAGTGTGAGAGGTTCTGCCAGTGGCGATTGAGTGTGACATTGCGGTCATTGGAGGTGGAGTCGGGGGCTATGTTGGGGCCATCCGCGCCGCCCAGCTCGGTGCGCGGGTCGTCTTGGTCGAGAAGGATCTGCTGGGTGGTACCTGCCTCAACCGCGGCTGTATCCCCAGCAAGGCCCTCCTCGATGCGGCATCACGGTTCGAGACCCTTCGGCACGCGGCCGATTACGGCCTGAGTGCCCGGGAGATCAGCTTCGACTTCGCCAGGGTCCAGGAGCGGAAGAACCGCATCGTCCAGCAGCTCCGGACGGGCGTCGAAACCCTGATCAAAGGGAACGGCATTACGTATCTGCACGGTGTCGGCAGCTTTATCGACCCGCGGCGCCTGCAAGTTCGCCTGGATGACGGACGTACCGAGGAGGTCGCAGCACGGAGCATCGTCATCGCCACGGGGTCGGTCGAGGCACGCCCCCCGATCCCCGGTCTGGACCTTCCCGGCGTGTTCGGCACCGACGCCGCCTTCACCCTGACCGAGGTACCGACTAACCTGGTCATCATCGGGGGAGGCGCGGTGGGGGTCGAGTTCGCGACCATGTTCTCTGCGTTCGGCAGCAAAGTGACCATTGTCGAGATGCTCGCAACGCTCCTGCCCAACGAGGATCCGGAACTCGGCCGCGCCCTCGCCCAGCAGTTCCAGCGCCGGGGCATCGAGGTTCGGACCGAGACGCGGCTGGAGCAGATTACCCAGGCTGATGACGGCGGCCTGAATGTCATGCTGAGCGGCCCCTCCGGCGCAGCGACCCTGCACGCGGATCGGGTTATGGTCGCGATTGGCCGCGCCCCTTATACGGAAGGGCTCGGTATCGAGCGCCTCGGCATCGAGATGAACCGCCGCTACATCAAGGTCAACCAGCGCATGGAGACGAACATCCCAGGGGTCTACGCAGTAGGCGACGTGTGCAATGGCATCTACGCCCACGTTGCCAGTGCCCAGGGCGAGGTGGCTGTCGAGAACGCGCTCGGCCACGACAGCCAGATGGATTATCGGGCTGTACCAGGCGTCACCTTCTGCCAGCCCCAGGTAGCGAGTGTGGGCCTCACCGAGGAGCAGGCCCGCGCCACCGGTCAGGAGGTCAAAGTCGGGCGGTTCCCATTCGCCGCGGTCTCGAAGGCGGTGATCCTCGGCGATACCGGCGGATTCATCAAGATCGTTGCCGATGCCAAGTATGGTCAGGTGCTCGGGGTCCAGATGATCGGCCCCGAGGTCACCGATCTCATCGCCGAGGCGGCCCTCGCGGTCGCGATGGAGGCAACGGTGGAAGACGTCATCCACACCATTCACGCCCACCCCACCTTACCGGAGGGCGTCAAGGAGGCGACCCTGGACGTACTCCAGCGGCCGATCCACGTCGTGCGCCGCCGGCGGGCATAGCGAGAGGATAAGCCGAGCCTGATGATCAGATGCTGGCGCGGGAGAACGCAGGCGGGAGCACGAGCACGCCGGCGATCCAGTCAGTGAGGAGATCATGGACCTCGGCGACCGCCTCGTCGAAGCAGTGGCCCGCGTTCGGCAGAATGACCAGTCGCTTGGGCTCGCCGGCCCGCTGGAAGACGAGCTCGGCGCACTCCGGGGGCATAATGTTGTCTTTTCCGCCGTGAATGAGCAGGAGAGGACGCGGCGTCAGGCGATTCACCCCACTCGTGCCAGCACTCTGAGTCGCCAGCGCGGCTACCCCGACGCAGGATGGAGATGCCGCGCCGGCCTGGATCGCCACCGCGCCTCCGAAAGAAAAGCCGACGAGCACGATCCTCTCGATCCGCCGCTGGACGAGAAACTCGATCCCCGCAAGCGCGTCCTCGACTGATGCCTCCAGGTCGCTTGATGATCGGTAGCGCAGCCGCAGGGAACTGGCATCGCGGTCGACCAGCTCATCAGCGATTCGATCAAAGAGATCCCGCCCCGGGGAGTCGAAGCCGCCAGCGACGCCGCCCAGGAAGAGGACGCCGCTCGTCGCGCCGGGCGCCTCGTAGAAGCGACAGGCGAGCGTCCCCTCCTGGGTATACAGATAGAGCCCTCGGAAGCGCAAATGGCTTGCATCCATTGCCCGGCTCCTTTTCGCGGGATGTCAGGGGTCACCCTGCAACTTGCTTACCAGCCCGACCTGGGAGGTCTCTTCCATACCAGCGCAATGACTGCGATAATGCCGTATCGACTGACGGCAGGCGACCCAAGGAGGAGAGATGAAGGTTACACGGGTCGAACGTTTCTTTGTCGATGTCCCGTTTCGCGAGATCGCGGAGCGGAATATGGCCCGCGCGCTGGCCGGATGGCACATCTCGGAGATCTGCCGGGTCGAGACCGATGCCGGTCTGACCGGCATCGGTGAAACACTTCCGAACTACACCTGGGGGGTAGTGACCGAAGCGGCGGTCGATCGCGTGATCGGTCGCAATCCTTTCGAGGTGATGTGGGATGACTCGCTCGGGGCCGGTCTTCAGATGGCTCTATTCGACGTGGCTGGCAAGGCAGCCGGTGTTCCATGCTACCGTCTGCTCGGGCATAAGGTGCGTGACTGGTGCCCTATCGCGTGGTGGTCAATTGACATGCCGCCGGCTGATTTCGCGGCCGAGCTGAAGATCGCACTGGCGGAAGGCTACGTCGCGGCGAAGCAGAAAGCCCGCCCCTGGTTCGATGTCTTCGCCCAGGTCGCGGCAGACCGTGAGGTCATTCCCCCTTACTTCTCGCTGGACCTCGATTTTAACGGCCTTCTCGTCAATGCGGCCAACGCGGTGCCGGTGATTCGGCAGCTGGATGAGTGCCCGAACGTGGCAATCTATGAATCGCCAATCCCCCAGGGAGATGTCGAGGGGAACCGCCGCATCCGGGCCAGTACTCGCTGCGCCATCGCCATGCACTATGGCAGTCCGCCGATCATGACAGCGATTCGCGAGCAGGTTTGCGACGGATTTGTGATCGGCGGCGGCGCCTCAGCGGTGCTTCGCCAGGCTCAGGTCGCTCACGAGGCGAACATGCCCTTCTGGCTCCAGCTTGTCGGGACCGGGCTGACGACTGCCTTTGCGCTCCATCTCGGCGCTGTCTGCACCCACGCACAGTGGCCGGCCGTTACCTGCCTCAACATCTATCAGCACCAGCTTCTTCGCCGTCCCCTGGAGGTCAAGGGGGGCTGCATCCGCGTGCCGGAGGAGCCGGGACTGGGGGTCGAACTGGACGAGGAGGCCTGCCAGCGATTCCGAGTTCCAACCTCCCATCACCCGAATCTCCGGGCGATTTATGCAGTTCACCGCCCGAATGGCGACCGGACGTACTATGTCAGCGAGCGGCAGTACTGGGATGATTACGCGGCGGGGAACGCACCGGTCGCTGAACCAGGTACCTGGCTGGAGACGATCCCCGACGACGGAAGTACCGCCTGGACGGAGCTGTACGAGCGTGCCCGCTCCGCCCCGGTCCGGTCACACGGCCAACCTTGACACGACGTATGACAGGTAATATTATTGTCGTGATAACAATGTGAAGGAGCCAGAACTGACCGCGCCCGGGATGGGCGCGGTCAGTTCATCGCACGGAACGGGAGCGCATCATCGCAAGCCAGCAGAATCAGGGCTGGCGTGTCGAGCAGGACCGGACGGGTCGGTCGCGCCTGGTCGAGAGGTGCCCAGGCATTCTGGGCGGGCAGGGGCAGCCAGAATTCGGTAGCCCGTCCTGCTCCGACCGGAATGTATGTCTGTCCCCCGCTGATCGTGGCACTCTTGCCCCAGACCAGTACCTGGTCGAGTAGTGCTGGGTCAACTGGGTGGGAGATAGAGATGGCCCTGACGGCGACCGAGCAAGATCCACGCCCTCCACCGCGACGGGAGGGAGATCTCGCTTCACGGGGGAAGACGCCAGGTGAACGGGCGATGATGCGCGTGTGACTCTGTCGGCCGGCCTGTCTGGACGGCCACTCAGAGGAGGGAGATCATGCCCGAAGAGACCCAGCCAGCGGCTCCGACTCCTCCCGAAGACGCGGCGACCGAAGGGACGACAGAGGCATCCGCATCAGCGGAGGCGTCGGAGATCGCCCAGCTTCGTAAGGAACTCGAAGAGGCTCGCTC
>Ga0070738_10006967_pt1 | contig 11554 bp, 7 predicted proteins | sample Coa_R2_2_FD_66446 | JGI IMG/M metagenome (GOLD analysis project Ga0070738, IMG submission 66446) | Surface soil microbial communities from Centralia Pennsylvania, which are recovering from an underground coalmine fire - Coalmine... | ecosystem: Environmental > Terrestrial > Soil > Unclassified ... | reverse complement strand
TGAATAAAGCCTTTTCTTCGGCCAGGTAGTAGCACAGATGGTCAGGAGCATGGCCGGGAGTGAAGACCGCCCGCAGCGTCGCGCCTTCGGTTTCGACCACCGTATCATGATCGATTGCCGTGATCGGGACGCCGGCGGCGTTGTCCGGTCCGGCGGTCGGCCATGGACGCTTGAGCACCGGCAGATCGCCAAACAGGCGCGTGACATCCTTCATGCCCCCGATATGATCCTGATGGGCGTGAGTGACGACCACGCGTTCCGGCCGCTCACTGCCGCACAGCTCGTTAAGTCCGCGCGGCAGCAGTTCGGACCACTTCGGCACGCCGACACCGGTATCGAGCAGCAGCGGCCGCTTTCCCGTGCCCACCAGATAGGTGTTGGTACCGGGACCGGTAAACGGCCCGGGGTTATGTCCGAGCACGGTGGCGACGCGGGCCGACAGGCGCGCGTAGTCGGGCAGCTTGAGCCCCATCATCGAGTCGGTCACGATCCTTATCGGTTCAGCCATGCTGCCACTCCTCCGGGGCCGATGCGGTAAAGGGTTGCCTCACGCAAACCAGCGGCGTGTCCTATGGGCGGCGGTTCCGCTCGAAGATGAGACGCAAGCCCTTGAGCGTCAAAAACTCGTCCACATCTTCGATCGTCGCGGACTCGGGTGCAATCAACTCGGCCAGTCCGCCGGTGGCAATCACCCGAGTCTTCTCGCCGCGCTCGTGGATAATGCGATCCACCAGCCCATCGACCATCGCCGTATAGCCGAACACGAAACCGGACTGGATCGCCGCGGCGGTCGTCCGCCCGACCACTTCGCGCGGGCGCGCCAGCTCCACGCGATACAGCTTGGCGGCGTGCTCGACCAGCGCATTCATCGAAATCTCGAGTCCGGGCGCGATAACGCCGCCGACGTACTCGCCGCGGCTGCTGACATAGTCGAAGGTGGTCGCGGTGCCGCTGAAATCGACCACGATCACGGCCGAGTTGTAGCGATCATAAGCGGCGACCGCGTTCACGATCCGATCGGCGCCGACCTCCTTGGGGTTCTCGTAGAGGATCGACATCCCGGTCTTGATACCGGGCCCCACGGTCAGCGGATGGCAGTGGAAATACTTGCGCGCGAGAACCTCAAAGGTGCCGTTCAGCGGCGGCACGACGCAGGCAATCACGACTCCCTCGGGCTTCAGCGGAACGCCGAGTCCCGCCGCGCTCAACAGCACCTGCAGCATGACGCCGTGCTCGTCGGCCGTGCGTTCGGCGTCCGTCGAGATGCGCCAATGATGAGTTAATTCTTCGCCTTCGTAGATTCCAACGACGGTGTGCGTGTTGCCAACGTCGATCGCGACCAGCATAACGACGACTAGATCTCCTTTGCCGGTTGCGGCTCCGGCGTTCAGTTTAATTTAGACAAAAGGGCGTACGGATGCGAAAGCAAAGCCGTGCTCAACGCACCCGATGCCACCATCCGCCGATAATCGGGCCGCTGTGCAGCGGCGGCGCGAGCATCGGACTGGTCGCGGGGATTCCCGGCGCGCGGAGCGGCACCGGCACCAGCATCGGCGCCATGCGATAGACCGGCACAACGATTATGGTCGGCGGGGGCGGCGGTGAGATCTCAGCGGGCGACCATCCCAGCGGCGTCGCGGCTGCAACGGCGTCATCGGCGTCCTGGCTCTCGTAGTCGTCGAGGGAACCGACATCGGATGGGGCAGTGTCGGACGAGTCGTCAGCAGCCGCCGCGGCCGTTGACGGGTCGGCGTCAACCGCCGGTGCCGAGGAATCGACCACCTGCGGCAACTCCAGCACTTCCGCTTCGGGATCTTCGTTATCCTCGGTGATATTTTCCGGAATCGGCCCCGCCGGATCGACCGCCGCTTTGCGTGAACCGCTTGCCCACGACCGCGCGGGGCAGAGCGCCCACAGCAGGAGCAGGATTGCTCCGAAGGCCAACTCCGAACTTAATTTACCGCGGTCGCTCATTCGGCGCATCGCGTTACCCCATGACGGCGCAATCCTCACGCTAGCACCTCCGGGTATCGGGTGGACAGATCGACGCGAAACTTTGGACTATCGGTTGGCCGCGCTCACCCTTCAGGTTAAGATGCGGTCCCATGTCTCAAGACAAGGTTGCCTTAATTACCGGGGCCGGACGCGGCATCGGTCGTGATATCGCCCAGCGGCTGGGCCGCGAGGGCTATGCCTGCGGCCTGATCGCCCGCACCAAATCGCAACTCGAGGAGACCGCCGAGCTGATTCGCGGCGCCGGCGGCCGCGCGCTGGTGACGCCCACCGACGTCTCGAAACGCGAACAGGTCGTGGCCTCCGTTGCGACGATCGAGCGCGAGCTCGGCCCGATAAACGTGCTCATCAACAATGCCGGCGCCTACCTGCGCAAGCCATTTACCGAAATCAGCGAAGAAGACTTCGATTTCCAACTGAAGGTCAACTGCTACGGACCCTTCTTCGTGACGCAGGCGGTGGTTGGTGGGATGGCGCAGCGCGGCCATGGGACGATCATTTTCGTGCTCGGCTCGGAGACGCGGGGAGGCCCGGCCCAGTATTCCGCCTACAACGCGTCGAAGGTCGCGCAGCGCGCACTGGCCGAGTCGTGTGCCTACGAGTTCATGCATCGCGGCGTCCATTCGGTCGCGCTCGATGTCGACGGCGCCGTCGGCTTGCCGCGGATTACCGAAGGCGCGCCTCAGGAAGACCCGGACCACTTCGTGTCGACTGAAGCTATCTGCAACGAGATCGTGCATCTAATTAACCAGCCTCGGAACGCGTGGACCTTTGCCGTCGATTTGCGCTCTTATTGGCAGTGGCGTCCGCGGGTCGCGGCAAAGAAAAAAGAGTAAGCTGAGCATGCGGTCGGGGCGTGGCGCAGACTGGTAGCGCACACGCTTGGGGTGCGTGTGGTCGCCGGTTCAAATCCGGCCGCCCCGACCAACCTAAAAGCCTTCAGACACTTATGCCTCCTCACCCCGCTCCTGCGGACCGGCTTCGATACTCGGCTCTGATTTCGAGTCCGGCTTCCTCCGATACGTCCGCGTCGCCGGCGCCGTCTATAACTCAAGCCCAGCGATAGTCCCCGCTTCCCGGCAGGACTGAGCCCGGATACGACCATAACGGCGAGCGTTGCCGTAAGCATTGCAACCGTAGGGACCCAAGTGATGAGCCGGTTTCCCCCTGCGCCGGCCTTCGCGGATGCGCTTTTACACCCTCGGACAAAGTGTTGGCGTCGATAGGACGGCCGAGCTGACGATGTAACACGTGTGATACGACTCGCCCAGTTTAGATGATAAGACATCATTTATACTATTGACTGATTAGTCCGGCTAGTTTAAGCTTCGTTCGTCCCTCGATGAGAGTCCAAAGCGAGGAGGCCGATGCGTATGATTACTCGCACGATCAAACTGATCCTTTTGCCCTTGGCGATTTCGCTGTCTCTGATGGGCGCCTCGCTGGTCTATGCAAATGGCGGCAATGCCGGAGGAAATCTCGGCTTCGGCAGAAATGGCAACTCCTGGGGTAATCACCGTACCGGAGGGAACGGTAATGGCCGGGGTCACGGTCGCGGCAGCGGCGGCGGGGGGCATGGCGGGTATGCCGCTCCGGAGTTGGATACGACCGCCGTCGGGGCCGGCGTGGCGGTCCTCGCAGGGCTTCTTCTGCTGGACCAGCATCGCCGCAAAGAGCAGAAGGCAGGCTAACCGGCCATAAGCTCACAATAAGTTTTGGCCCCGCGAAGTGACGATATGGAGTTCAGGTCTCGATCGTTCAAGATGGCTCGTTCATTGTTGATGTGTGCTTTATTGGCGGTGCTCACGGCTGGAACAGCTAGGGCCAACGGCCTGAAGATTTCTCCGCCCAGCCCTCCGATTGGTCATAAACTCCCTCCCCTGCCCCCTCCCATTCCTCCGGGCGTCCCTAAGTTGCCCATCCCTCCGAAACCGGTTGCGGCTCCCGAATTTGACGCCAAACTGCTGGCAGGAGGTGTTGCGGTCCTCGCTGGTGTTCTCCTGCTTTATGGGCATCGGCGCCGACCTAACTAGCAACCGATTACCTGCGCCCGCCGCTTACGGGCGGATTACTTTGGCCCAATGCCGAACGGCCTTGCTGGTATTGCTTCTGGCGGCCGAAATAACGCATCTCGGGCTGCCGGTGTTATCGAGCCTGAAAGGTAACAGCGGGCAATGGTGGTGGCTTCCGGTAGCGAACGGTCGCGCGATAGCAGAGGCAGTCCTGTGCGCGTCCTTCGTCATCGTCCTGCTCACCTGGCCCGCATTCGTGGGCGAACTACGCGCCAACCTTGCTCACCTCAACGATACGGACCGCAACCGATGGCTCGCGCTTCACTTGGCCTGCGCCACCCTCTTTGCCGGTTGGCTCTGGATTGGCACTTCAAGCGGGCAACTGCCTCCCCTGCTCGGAACCCTTTGGTTCCTGAGCGGCGTCGCGATTAGCACGGCTACGGCCTGGAGCTGGTGCGCCGCGCTCCTGCCGTTTTCGTTCTGGTGCGGATGGTTTGCGCAGAGTCGCGGATCGTTTGCAGTTGGCGCCTTGATAGGCTTCACGGCGCGCGCAGCGGGATATCTCGCCCAGGCGCTGTGGCAGTCTCTCAGGGATTCCACGTTTTCGACGGTGGTCTGGATGCTCCGCGTTCTCGGTGAACCGATCGTCATAGATCGGTCTCAATCGTTGGTTGGGACCAACCGGTTCACCGTGTCGATCGCGCCAATCTGCTCAGGCTTCGAAGGCATCGGCCTAATCGTTGTTTTCCTCACGGTATATCTCTGGTACTCGCGTAAAGAACTTCGTTTTCCGCACGCTTTTCTGCTGCTCCCTATAGGGATCGCGACCATCTGGTTCTTCAACGCAGCGCGGATCACGGCGCTGATCCTGATAGGTGGACACTTCAGTCGATTTGCGCTGCTCGGATTCCACACGGTCGCCGGCTGGATCTTCTTCAACTGCACCGCTATCGGCTTGGTAATCGCGAGCCGTCGGACCAACCTTTTTACCAAGACTGAAAACCCGCGCCTCGCGGCGACCGCGAACCCGGCTGCGCCATATCTCGTCCCACTGATCATTATGCTCGCCACTTCGATGATCAGTGGAGGTTTCTTCGCGCAGTGCCTGGATCTCGCCTATCCGTTGACTGTCCTTTTGACCGGCAGCGCTCTCTGGATCTACCGGAGGCGCTTTGAAAATCCGGTTTGCTCTTTTAACTGGCCCGCGGTTCTGCTCGGCGCCATCGCCGCGATTCCTCTGCTTATCCTGCATCCGCAGTCTGCGCCGATCGAAGCTGACTTGCTGAGCCTCCCCCGGTCCCTGGCGGTCACTTGGATCGCATTTTGGCTGGTCGGCGCAATCATAATCACTCCGTTGGCCGAGGAGCTCGCCTTTCGCGGCTTTTTGATGCGCCGGATGGCTTCCTTTGAGTTTCAGAATGTAGCGTACGACAAGGTCACTGTTTTACCGATTCTAACCTCGTCGATTCTGTATGGCTTGCTGCACCACAATTGGGTCGCGTCGATAGCTTCAGGGTTTATTTACGCATTGGCCGCACGCCGACGTAATCGTCTGGCGGACGCGACCTCCGCTCACATGACGAGCGCGGCGATCATCGCCTGTTCGTACTTACCAGCGGCAATGGGTCACCTTCGGCCTTGATAACCCGAAACCTGGCTTAGCGAAGCGCGCATTATTACGACCTCTGCGGTGCTGACCGGATTACTTTTTCAAACGCTTCTCTCACGGAAAGCCGATCACAACGCCATCCGCCGGAACTGTAAAGCCGATCGAAGTCGGTGAATTGATTGCCACTTTTGTATTCACAATTGCCATCGCCGGCCGGCTTGCCACGCGACCGTTCGTGACAGCCATATTCGTTATCGTCTCGATATGGGCAGGTAGTGGCGCCCGAGCATCAGGGAAAGCCAAAGATACAGTAGATGACTCGGCATTCGAATTAGCAGCGGCGATGTGCCATCCGTCTGATTGCAGAAAAGCGCCGATCGCCACACCGGCGGAACCTCCATTGACCGTGTAGAAATCGCCCCCTATCACATGTTGATTCATCAACTTCATGACCGCTGCACTCAGAGAGTTAGCCGAGGCCGAGTTTCCCAAGAACTGGGCGCTTCCCCCAGCCGTCTCCAACGATGCCGAGGAGATCATTACGCGAACGCCAGCGCCCAAAGCCTCTAAAATTGATTGCACCTGCGACGCAACCGAAAGAGAGCTTCCGATTGCCGCAGGACTATCCGCGGTAAGGCCGGACGACGGCTCCGGCACGCCATCAACGAATGCAAGCTGTCGCGCGTAGGCCTGAACGTCCGCGACCATCGAGGCGATCGACGATGGATCGACTCCGACGCGATTACACTGATTCTCGTCGTTTACGAACAGTGTACTCTCTTGGCAACCCCAGTAGGGCGAAAGTGCAATGTACTCAGCTTCGGACAGGAGGCCGGCCATACGTCCGGCACCGCTCCCAAACACCGCATCAGTCTGCAACTGCGCGTTGCCGGCGTATTTAAGATTTGCGCCGAGTCCGGCTGCTCTCCCGATAAGGCCAAACGCGCGATTTGCCCGTGCGGCGTAGGCTGCCACCCCAAAACCGCCGTTTTGCTGAAGGCTCGAGCTACCATAACCGCTCACAGCCTCGTTACCACCAAATTCCAGCACGACCTCGGGAAACATATATTTGCGTTGCAAGGCGCCGATTTGTTCACCAAGCGCGTTGTATTCAGCGTCACTGAAAGTCACGGGAATCGAGACCCATGGTTCAGCTCCAACCCGTGAGCTGAGATCGAAGATCTGCTCAAGCGAATATGTGCCGATAAAATTGCTAACTTTCGTTATAGAGCCTTGCGCCTCCGCCGGATAAACCAGAAAACTCGCGTAGTCATCCCCGCCCGGGCTTTGTCGAGCGCGGATATAACCCGGATGCAGCTCCTTAAGGGCCGCAACCGCCTCCGCTCGCCAGCCGCCATCGCTCGCGGCTGGACCCAGGTAAGCATCATCGAGGCGAATAACCCCGTCAGTACCGAGGCAACTAATCGACAAATCCGCCACCCCGCTCACCTGAGCTTCAGTATCCTCGCGCACGAAAGACACTGCCGTTTGCGTCCAGTCCTGACCAGGCATCCAGGTGTGCGAACAATATGGCGCTTTGCCTATTTGTCGCAGCGTGGCCGTACACGAGGGTTCGGTCGCGTCAACTGATTTGCTGTAAATCGTAAATTTCCATCGCGACTTAACGGGCAGGCTGCTTACGCCAAAATAGTAATCGAGCTCGTGCGTGTTCCCGTCCAGATTGAGTTGAATACTCTGGCTACCCTGATGATATGGATTCTGGTCTGTCGACGTGATCCATTGCGGATCATCCTCGAACCACCACATCGCTACCGGGCCGCAGGACGGTTGCTTCGAACATCCCTGGTCGACCGTGGGCAAATCTCCCGGTGTGTGCGTGACTACAATGTCGCCAGCCTCAACAGGAAAGCCCGCGACATAGTCCCATCGCGGCGCGCCGTTGCTGCATCCCGAGCCCGTCGGATCATACCCGGCAATCTTTCCGCGCGCGCCGATGCCTGCCGAGACTGAGGAATCGACGACTTCGAACGACGCCCCAGCGTAAAAATCCGCGGGAAACAACTGGCCGCTGTTAGTCTCACAAAAGCTCGACGAACTCGCGTCTGTTACGTCGATAACTCGTTCGTTTACAACTGGCTCGAATCCGGGATTTGCAAGGATGTTGCTCTGCAACGCCTTAGAGCCAAAAGAAGCCTCGCCGCTAAGATCTATGCCGATCGGCCGAACCGCCGCTGAAACGGGTTGCGACTGTACCGCGGTAAATACCGATCCTCCGGCTGCCACTCTGACCGCCGTACCGCTAACCGACACAACTTGCGGGCTGTTTGACGCTGAGTCAGTGATAGTAATCGATCCATTGCGTACTCCCGGGTGCTGCGGCGCGAAGGTTACCGTTAAGACGCAACTCGAACCAGCCGCAACTGACGGCCCGCAACTGCCAGTCGAAAGACTTAGCGGCGCCTGAATAGCGACCTGTATATTGGTTACGGCCGCCCTCGACGGGTTGGTTAAAGTGAGGCTTTGTGGCGCACTTTCGCTCCCGACCGTCACTGAACCGAAGTTAAGGCTCGTCGGACTGACCTGCAATACCACGGGATCCGGTGTGGGCGTGGCCGTCGCGGTCGCGGTCACTGTCGGCGTAGACGTCGGCGTAGCCGATCGAGTGGGTGTCGGCGTTGGGCTTCCCGAGCTGGTAAGCAAAGCAACCGTACCCAACGCCGGTATGGTGAAAGTCCCAGTCTGGCCGTTGTAACTCACCCCGCCGCTCAGGCTGCCGATCGACAAACTTGCGGAATTCTCGTTGTTATCGGCCATACCGTTCGTATAGTTGACCGTATCCGCGATAGTCGGAACATTCGCACCACTGGGAAACGCGACGCTCACGGCGGTCGGCGTAGTGTTCGTGTTTACGCAGGCTAGCTGATAGTTGTTGGTCGAACTGTGCGCAAAGGCCGCGCAGTATACGCCCGAAGGCAGACCGGTTACGGCGTGATAATCTCCGTTTTGGTCGGAATCCACAACTACAGCCTTGTTGTAAAGCTCCAGTCCCAAGCCCTGGCCGTTAAGCCACGGCCAGACTGGAGCGAAGTTTTCGTCCGTACCGGAATATGCTGCGGTCGCGCTGAAGCGGAATACGCCCGCGTTGTTCGGCTGGTTCAGTTGAAACAGATGTTGGGCAACCCACGCTTGCGCCGGAGGCGGGACGGTAAGACCCAAAATAAAGGTTTGCATCGCGATACTCGCGCCGCCCCATCCTGCGTTAACCTCGGAGCTCAACGTCTTGGCGTCCTGTGAGGCATTTTGCGAGGAAAACTCATAGCCGCCAAAAATTCGATTGCACGGACTCAGGGCCGCCGTCTGCGTACTGTTCTCGCATAATTGTCCCAGGTCGTTCCATCGATTGCCGGCGGCGAACGGACCCGCGAAGTTACCGCTATAATTCGCGTTCATGGTATTTGAAATCGCGTTCGCGATCGTGTCGCCGGCCAAGTCAGTCGCGGAGCTTGGATAAGGCGCCTCGGAGAATCCATACTGGCTGCTATTAGGCATCGATGCGAACCCGGCATAGACACCCGCCATCACGCCACTATTGCCTATCTGTTCATTAAGAAAGTATTTGATACGGGAATCCGAGCAGGCTGCCGAAATCAGCGCGAAAGCCCGCCCACACGCCATGCCGTAGGCTGGTTCGGTTGCGTCTGCAGTGTCGAAAGGACCGCCGCCACCGTTCCAGTTTTCATTGTTGCATTCGACGGACATCTGCGGAAAATTGTACGTCGTTTCCCAACTACAGAGCTGATTGCCGAACGCCGTATATTCAGCATCGGTCCATCCCATAGGTATCGTCATCCAGGTATTCGTCGTCGAGCTGATGGCACGCGCCAGCGTCACCAGATCGGCGAACGAATACTCCTCGTTGTAGACTATTCCCTGGCTGATCCAGCCGCCTTCAGGTGGCATCTGGTAGCGGTTCGAACTGAGCTGTACCGACTCGCTCAGTGCAGGATTCCGTGATTGAATATTAAACGTATCCGCGGCCCGTACGTCGCCAACATTCATTGCCTGCAATTCGCTGATAACCGCCGAGGTGAAGGCTGTAGTGGGATTCGATTGCCCCAGGTACATGTCGTCTACATAGATCACGCCGCCGTTGCAGGTGAAATTGAAGTTCATCACTGCAGGCTTAGTGGCCGAGGTGTCGGTCCCGGTGAAGTTATACGTGTACTGATGCCACTTGCCGTCGCTGGTCAACGACGTTGAATGGCTGAAGTAGCTGTTGGCCGTGCTCCCACGATAGAAATTACCCGTACACGTTGCGCCTGAGGACGACGTGTTCGCATAGAAGCTGAAGGTCCAGTTTCCTGTCACTGGATGTTGAAGCGCGGGGACTCCACCTGAACAGGTGTCGCCCGAAGGGCAATCGTTGTTGGTCGTACAGATATCTGCCGGATGCGATACGCACGTGTTCGGCGTGTTACCTGTAGTTACGTTGTCCCATAACTGGCTGATTGTCTGTGCCGACGTAGCGTTGTTAAACTCGAGGGCACTTTTGCCATCGTAAACCGTGGTGTTTTCGATGCTTATCGTGGGATATCCAGGGCCCCACCCCGCGTAGGTGGCGAAATTGCTGCCCGTAACCGGTACAGTCTGGACGCAACTGACGATATCTGCGTTGTTGGCTCCCGAAACGATAGAATTCGGGGCAGGCGCGGCTAAGGTCGGGCAGGCTCCTGAGCAACTGAAGGTGTCGCCATTCGGCCCGGAGGTCGAGCCGCTCAGAGTGAATGTTGTTCCGGCGTTGCAGTCGGCGACGCCACCGGCGCAACCGCCATTGGCAACCGAGGCGCCCGAGGTCGGGCTGTAGCAAAAGTTGTTGGATCCGTCCGAGCAGGTCCCAACGCGGACAGTACACGTGGCTCCTGCCCATGCGTTCGAACCATCGCCGCTGTCCTGCTCGGATGTGATGACACTTGCAGTTCCGGATTTTACCGTTATATTTTGGCCGAATACCGGCTGCTCAAAGCCTGGATTGGCGAAAATGTTGGATGCTATCGCGGTTCCCCAGTACACCTCGCCACTGACGTCTATTCCAGCGCGCGGAGCGTTGGCCACCGACACGCTGCCAGACACCGTCGCGGCCCCGAAGGCAGTCGGGATCGAAGCGAAGAAAAACGTCAGGAGAATCAGTCCGAGAATCGCTTCCTGAAAGCGACTACAGTTGGCCAAGCTGAGACATTTCTGCAAAGAACTACTTGAAGACTGTGCGGTTGGCTGTAGTTCACCGAAGACTTGTCCGTAGTTCACGGTCACGCTCCCCCCGAGTGTGTCGCGTAACTAATCGCGCAGCCTTATAGAACGACTACGCGTTTAACGTTGCCCAAGTTTCAATAGAAGCTTCGGGATCATCGCGTCCGCATTATACAGGGCACGCTTTCCAAGGAAACCATTTTGAATTCCAATATGCCCGGAGTTTCCCTAGCCTGTAGGGCAGACGCATAAGTCTCCCCTAATTACTGGGATTGTCGTGATTCGATGAAGGGCAACGAGAGACCGTAAAAGGCAGAAGGGGGAGAGTAACCGCGCCGAGTGCACGGCACTAGCTAAACGCACCGCGAAGCCTAATCCATTAGATTTTTTAATGGTCGAATTTCCGCCCGACGAAAAGATCGCAGAGCAAATCCGCCTTGTTCCTTAAAGCCACAGTAAAGGATCGATAGGTAAAACTAGAGTGGAGGGATCACGTCTTTCGGTAGCCTTTCTTAGTCCCGCCTGGCCCCTCGGAGCGTCGGCTAATGGCATCGTGTCCTACGTGGATACGATCGGCGAAGCGCTTCGGCGCCAGGGACATAATCCCTGCGTGCTAGCGAGGGATATGCATGAGGACAATCCGCCTCCTGATGTCTTTCGGGCGGAGGCGCGACGCTCGAACTTCGTGCGGATCTATGATCGTCTGTTTCGA
>Ga0070738_10006966_pt1 | contig 11554 bp, 6 predicted proteins | sample Coa_R2_2_FD_66446 | JGI IMG/M metagenome (GOLD analysis project Ga0070738, IMG submission 66446) | Surface soil microbial communities from Centralia Pennsylvania, which are recovering from an underground coalmine fire - Coalmine... | ecosystem: Environmental > Terrestrial > Soil > Unclassified ... | reverse complement strand
CCCGGCTGCGAGCGCTGGGACGATGCGGGTCTCTACTATTCCTGCACCTCGGTGCACGCCCGATCGTGCCGGAGCGGCCGCGCCGCCGTGGTGGGCGGCGGCAACTCGGCGGGGCAGGCCGTGATGTTCCTCGCCGAGCAGGCCGCCGGGGCCGCGCTGCTCCTCCGGGGCGGCGACCTGCGCAAGAGCATGTCCGACTACCTGGCGCGTCGGATCGAGCGACACCCGAAGATCGAGGTCTTGCATCACGTCGAGGTGGACGCCATCGAGGGCAACGGCGCCATCACGGGGCTGCGGCTCCGCCGGGTCCGGGACGGTGGCACGCGCACGCTCGACTGCTCGGCGGTCTTCGTCTTCATCGGCGCGCAGCCGCGGACGGACTGGATTCCCCCGAGCATCGCGCTCGATGCGAAAGGCTTTATCCTGACAGGCGCCGATGCAGCGCGGTCGGGCCGATGGCCGCTCACCGACCGCGAGCCCTGCACGGTCGAGACGACCTGCCCCGGAGTCTTCGCCGCGGGGGACGTCCGGAGCGGGACGACCAAGCGCGTCGCGTTCGCCGTCGGCGACGGCGCGCTGGCCGTCACCTGCGCGCACCGGGTGCTCGCGGAGATCTGAACGGACCCGGATTCGGCAATCCCGACCGCCGCCCCGGGCGGTCCGATGGCCGTGCCGGCATCGAGTCCAGGCCTATCGGCGCCCGTTCCGCCCTGAATCAGCGAGATCGCACCGCTCTCGGTTGATCGATCAAGGGGTGGCGGTGCCAATCAGGACGATCCTGGCCCAGTTGAGCGCCGCCTTCGCGGCGAAGAGCTGGATGAAGTCGCGGGGCCGCTCGGCACCGATATCTAGTCGGCGAGTCTGGGTGCCCGCGACGGTCGAGAGGCCGAGGTAGACCAGTCCCACGGGCTTCTCGGGTGTACCGCCTGTCGGGCCAGCGACGCCGGTGGTGCTGATGCCGAGACTCGCGCCGAGCCGGGTGCGCGCCCCCTCAGCCATGGCCGCGGCTACCTCGGGACTGACCGCGCCGCACGCCGCGATCAGTTCGGCCGGCACGCCCAGGAGCGCCGTCTTGGACGCGTTGGAATACGTCACGGCCCCGCCGAGGTACGCGGAGCTGACCCCCGCGATCGCCGTGATCAACTGGGCGATCAGCCCGCCGGTGCACGACTCGGCCGTGGCCAGGGTCGAACCGGTCCGGGTGAGCTGGGCGACCAGGGCCTCGGCCACGTCGTCGGAATCCTCGCCCACCACGAGGCTGCCGAAGCGCTCGTAGATCAGCTCGGCGGTGGGTTCGATCAGCCGCCGAGCCTCGTCGGCGGTCGCGGCCTCGGCCGTGATCCGGAAGCTGATGGTTGCGTCGTGCGCCGTGATGCCGACCTCGGGGACGCGCCCCCGGACCGTGAGGTCCATGGCCTGGGCCTCGATCTCCGATTCTCCCTTGCCGAAGAGGTTGATCTTCCGGTGGACGATGACCCGCCCGGCCGCGCCGAGTTCCCGGAGTCGCGGGAGGACCTGCTCCTGGAACATCCGCTTCATCTCGGACGGGACGCCGGGCAGACACGCGATCGTCGCCCGGCCCAGCCGCATCCAGATCCCCGGCGCCGTCCCGATCGGGTTGGGCAACGGCTCCGCACCCCGGGGGAACAGGGCCTGCACGCGGTTCCGCTCGGTCATGACCCGGTGGCGGCGGGCGAACATCGCCGCGATCGCCTCAAGCGAGGCCAGGTCCTCGACCAGGGGCACGCCGGCGACCTCGGCCAGCGCCTCGCGCGTCAGGTCGTCCTGCGTCGGACCCAACCCGCCGGTCATGATCACCAGGTCGGCGCGGTCGATCGCGGCCCGGAATGCGCTCCGGTGGTCCTCCAGGTCGTCCCCCAAGGTCGTATGGAAGGCGACCGGGATCCCCAGCGCCCCGAGTTGCTGGCTCAGCCAGGGGCTGTTGGTATCCAGCCCCTGCCCGCTGACGAGCTCGCTGCCGATCGCGATGATCTCGGCCCGCATCGGTTGTCCTCATGATGTCTTCACGATGTTACGATCCCTCCCGCCGGCACAACGCGACGCGGCGAGTTCAGGAACCCAATCTAACAGCGCAGGTCAGACCTGGCACCATGCCTTTTCCATCGGTTAAGATGCAGAGCCATCAGGCTCTTGTCGCGCGCGGGCCAGGGAGCGAAGACCGCGTTTTCTCCGCTCGAGCCGAGGGTTGCCATTCATGAGTGGCTGTGTCCTGGAACGACCGACTCTGATCTTGAACCGGCACTGGCAGCCGGTGCACGTGGCGCCGGTGGCGCGGGCCTTGATCATGCTGTGGAACCAGGCCGCCTGCGTGATCGACCCGGACGATTTCCAGCTTTACAACTGGTCGGATTGGGCCAAGCTCAGGCCCAAGGAAGGCGAGCCCTTCATCCGGACCGTGCGGTTCCATCTCCGGGTGCCGGAAGTCCTGGCCCTGACCCGCCACGATAAGGCGCGGCACCAGACCGTGACGTTCAGCCGGCGCAACCTGTTCAAACGGGACCACTCCACCTGCCAGTATTGCGGCTGCCAGCCCGGCACCGAAGAACTGACGATCGACCACGTGATCCCGCGGGCTCAGGGCGGTCAAACCACCTGGGAGAACTGCGTCCTGGCGTGCGTCGCCTGCAATGCGCGGAAAGCCAATCGGACCCCCGAACAGGCCGGCATGAAGCTCCGCCGACATCCGCTGCGTCCCTCCTGGAAGCCCCTCTATGACGCGACCGGCGTCCGGATCGCCAGTTGGTCCCGCTTCCTGAGCGACGCTTATTGGAACGTCCCGCTGGATCCGTCGCGGTGACGTGGTTGCCCAGCCGGTCCCCGCTGGCACAGCCGGCCCTACCTGAGCGCCGCCGCGACCGCCTGCTGGATTTGCTCGCCCTTGAGGTCCCTGGCGAGGATCCGGCCATCGGGCCCGATGAGAAAGACCTTGCTTGGGTAGCGCACGCCAAAGGCCGCGGCAATGGGGTTCGGGTCGTCGCCACTGCCCAGATAGCGCTGCTCCCAGCGCAGGCCATGGTGCGCGACATACCGCCGCATGATGTCGGGGTTGACGTCCTCATTCAAGCCGATGATGACGAGACGAGGGTCGCGGCCGAAGGCGTCATAGGTCGCCTTGAGGTGGGGGATGCTCGCCAGGGTCGGGCCGTGATAGGTCGCCCAGAAGGCCAGGAGGACGACCTTGCCGCGCAGGGCTGCCAGGTCAAGTGGTCGTCCGTCGGCGGCCTTGGCCTTGATCTCCGGCACGCGATCGCCGACGTTCAGCTCGCGGAAGGGGAAGACGTCGAGCGGGATCACACCGAGGTCGAGCGGCTCGTCGCTCCGGCCGCCGGGGATCTCGGGGACGACCACGTCGGTCCGGGCGAACGCCCGCCGGGTGAAGGGATCGCCGCCCCCGTTCCCGGAGAAGGGGAGCTTCAGGACGTAGCGGCCGGCGGGGACGTCCTCGATCCGGAAGGAACCGTCGGGGCGGAAGGTCACCGCGTAATGCCGCTCGAAGCTTGCGAAGTACTCCCGCCCTGCGGATGTCTTGCGGAAGGTGTCCCACCAGGCCGACTGCTGCTCGTCGGTCCAGTCGGGGTAATCATCCGGGTAGGGTGGCCAGTGATCACCGGTCGAGAGGTTGCCGCCGTGGGTGAGGACGAAGTTCGCCAGCGTGAGGCCCTCCGGCAGAGCGAGCCGGCCGACGACCGGCCGGCCGGTGCCGCCGATCTGGATGGGAATGGTCTGACCGGGCTTCACGTCCACCTGGATTGGATCGGAGGCGGTCCAGCCATGGTGGTCCGCGTCATCGACGTAGCGATAGACCGTCATCTGGCCCGGAGTGACGCGCTCGAGGATGAACCGGCCGTTGTCATCGGTCAGGGCATCATAATCAACCCGTCCCAGGGGGCCCCGGTCGTTGAGCCAGGCCGATACTTTCTGTCTCCCCGCCGGCCTGGTGCCGATCTTCATGACACCCTCGATCCGGCCCCAGGGGGCGAGGGTGATGTCGGTCGTCGCCGCCAGTTGCTCGGGATCACGCATGGCGAACCCCGCGTCGTGGGCGGCAACGATCGAGACGCGCCCCTCCTGCGGGCGGAACGTATAGCGGCCGTCGCGGTCGGTCTGGGCGCCGGTCGATACGGGCCCGTGGTGAGGGCTGGTCAGCCGGCCGTCCTTGATCCGGACGTCGCCGCCGGGAATGCACACGGCCACCTCGACGCCGGCCAGCGACCGGCCGTCGGCGCCGCGGACGATCCCGGTCAGCGGCACGGACTTCCGCGTTGCCTTCCGAAGCCGAAAGTCGTGCGCGATATCGTCGGCATTCGCCGCAAAGCCGATCAGCTCGGCGGATTCATAGCCATCGGCCTCGATCCGGATCGAGCGGCGCTCGTCCCAATCGACAGAAAGGTCACCGGTCAGGTCGAACCGGCCGTTGGTGAACGTCCTGGACTGATCGCGTCGCCAGTCGAAGTGGACACCCGGTAAGAACGGTCCATCGCCAGGGATGAGCGCGAACCGGTCGATGGGTCGGCCGGTCTCGGCGTCGGTGACCGTACCATGCAGGTGCTGCGCGCGGTGCAGGGTGAGCGTGACCTCCCGCGAGCGGCTGTCGATCGTCCGGCCCCGGGCCGGTCGGAAGGATGGCTTGGAGATGTCGAGCCGGATCATCCCGGCGGTCGGGGCCTCGAACCAGACGAACCGGCCGTCCGTGTCGGTCGCGGCCTCCCAGTCGAACTCGCCGCTGTCCTCCCCTCCGAACGGTCGGACGACCGCGCCCGGGACGGGCCGGCCCTGGGCATCCACCACGCGGCCGCGGAGCGGCCGGCGCGGGGTGAGCCGGACGACCTGCGGGGGGATTTCCAGTGTATTGGTGAGCCGGCGCAGGGTCGAGGCGAAGCCTTCGGCCTGGACCGCCAGCACCAGCGCGTCCTCTCTCGGATCGATGAAGCGCCCCGTGTGAAACTGACCACTCGCGTCGGTCTGGATCCGCGCATAGCCGGCCGCACCGTAGCGATGCTGGACGATGATCGTCGCCCCGGCGACGGGGCGGCCGGTTGGACTCAGGACGGTTCCCGATACGGATCGTCCGGTCTTCAATACCAGGACGTTCGTCTGCGCACGGACCTCGCTGGACTTGATCCACTCCTTGAGGGCGACGTGCTCCGGGTGCGTCACGAGGATATTGAGCCGGGCGTTGGGGTCGGCGTTCGCCGGGAGGGAGTCGGACCGCCATCGGCCCTGGGCGTCGGTCCGGGCGGCGATGTCACCGTCCGGGCTCGTGGCCAGCTCGGGCCAGTCCCACGGGGAATTCTGTCCTGGTCGGGGAAAAACTCGGGCTCCCACGATCGGCTGACCTTGCTCGTCGTGCACCGTGCCGCCGATCGTGACCCCGCGCTCCAGGGCGATCGTGGACGTCTCGGGGACCTCCGGCCGAGACCAGCCCAACTCGACCGGCACGAAACCGGGATGGGCGACAGCGACCTGGAGGGAATAGTGCGAATCGCCGGGAAGGGCGATCGCGCAGCGTCCTTCGTCATCGGACTTCTCTTGCGTGACCTGAGCCTCGCCCCGCCTGATCCGGACCCAAAGTGTTGCGCCGGCCAGGGGCAAGTTATCTGCCTTGTTCACGACCTCCAGGTTGAGCGTTCGGCCTGGCTTCGGCGCCTCGGCCGGCTCGGGCTGTCGCTGCGGGGCTGGAGCGACCGCGGGCGGGGGCTGTGCGGCTGATGTCGCCGCGGAATCCAGGATCGGCGGGCCGGCGGTCAGGAGGACCTCGTGCGCCACCACGGCCGTGCTGATGGCCAGCACGGCGCCGACACACGCCATCGCGCAGGTCTTCACCGTCGTCATGAGCATGGCCCTCATCATGGATGCCACGACTGCCGCAACCGTCGCCGAGACCACTCCGGCCGCCTGGCCGGTTGCCAGGGCGACGGCGGCCCGCACGGTCGCCTCCGCCAGCGACTGCGGCACGGCCGCCGAGGCCCCCTCGGCCAGGGTCGCCGTGATCGCCAGCGGGGCCAGCCCGCGCCGCAAGAGCCGCGCCCGCAGCCGTGTCCGGCCCCGGGCCAGCCGGCTCTGAAGGGTCCCGAGTGGGCAGCGGAGTCGCCGGGCGGCCTCGGCATAGGAGCGGCCCTCCAGGTCGCAGAGGACCACGGCGTCGCGATACCGCGCCGGCAGGCGGGCCACCTCCGCGTCGACGACGTCGAGCAGATCGTCGCATTCCACGGCGCGTCCGGGTCTCACGGCGTCCACCTCCGTTCGCGCGGGGTACTCGCGGTCCTGCGCCCGGCGCCGGGCTGTCTCGGCCCGGACCCGCAGCGCGACCCGACGGGCCACCCCGTGCAGCCAGGGCCCGAGCCGTCCCGCGTCCCGGATCGAGCCCGCCTTCTTCACCAGGACCAGGAACGTCGCCTGGAAGGCGTCCTCGACGTCGTGCTCAACGCGCAAGATCCGGCGGCAGACTCCCAGGACCATCGGCCCGTGCATGGCCACCAGCCCGGCGAAGGCCGCCTCGTCGCGATGGCTCGCGAACCGCTCCAGCAACTGCCCATCGTCCAGCCCCGCCACCGACCCCTCGTGGAAGAGCTGCTCGATCGACTTCAGCACCGCGATCATCCCAGAGCCTCCCAGTAGTCGGCAGTCGGCAGTCGGCAGTGAGGAGAAGAAGGTAAGGCCGGCCTGGTCTCTGTCTTGACCGCCTACTGCCTACTGCCGACTGCCGACTGCCTTGTTCCCGATTTTCCCGCCAACGCCCCGAAAAGTCGTGATGATTCAAACCAACGGGCCGTGCGGATCGACTCTGAGATTTCGTTCAGAGTCTTGAAGATCGCGGGGCGATGCCCGATGATGGGTCTCTTGGGATCCCCGAACGACGCGTGGGTCCGCGGTTGGGCCAGGCTTTCTGGCTGGCCTCACGGACAGTCGAGAATGCCGGCCCCACGGGCTTTCCGATTCTCCGGGTGGTGACTGAACATGCAAGCCCTGAAGCTCCTCGTCACGACGGCCGTCGTTGCCGGCGCCCTGGCTTCGAGTGCGACTGCCCAGAGTCGGGGCCAGACGCCCACAGCCAAGAAGAAGGCGCCCCCGCCCCCGAGCGTGGCCCGGCGGAAGGCCAGCCCTCCCGGGCGCACAGTCCGGAAGCCCCCGCCACTGCCGCCGCCGGCCGCGATCGGCCGGAGTTTCGCTCGGTCCGGCTCGACGCTGTCCGCGCGCTCCCTGGACGCCATGTTCCTCGGGGACCGCATGGGACGGATGGATCTGTCCGGCAGACCGGTGCCGTTCTATCCATCGGCGCGGTCACTCAACAGAGGCCAGCAGTCGGCAAGCCGGGCGCCGCAGGCGGGGCGAGCCAGCCGCTAGACCGGCGTCGTTCCGCGAACGTTCCGTTCGAGTCGGGCATCCACCTCGCGCCCCCCAGGGGCTTGCGAGGTGCTCGCGTCCTGGAGCTGACGCCCCAGCCTACTGCGCTGCCGCCCCCTACGGGGGCTCAGGATGCCTTCCCGGATCGCCAGTCCAGGGCATGGCGGTCTGCGGTGCCCACCGTCCGTACGATGATCCGCGCCTGAGGTATTACCCCGGCACGAAAGATGGTCAATTCCAAGCCCGACGCGCCAGCGAGTGCCTGGCGGATTTCCTGCGGGATGCACTCGCTGGCGCGTCGGGCTCATGAGCATTTCTTGCTTGCCGGGGTAATAACTCCTTGCGCAGCTTCGCGATCCCGGCGGCCGTGACCCGCGTATTCGACAGGTCAAGCCGCTTGAGCTTCGTCAGACCCGGGAGATGGACCAATCCGGCGTCGCTGACGGCCGTGTTTCCGAGACTCAAAGTGCTCAGCGCCGAGCCCAGCCGTCCGAGTCCGTGGCGCAGCCTTACTGTTTCACCGGCGGGGATTATCGATTCCCGTGACGAGTGCGGGGATCGCGTGAGATGACGAGGCGAACGAACCAGCATTCTCGGCAGGCTGAACGCCCGTGGTCCCCTCCCCCCTGCGTTTTTCGCTGGGCCGGATATGATGACAAAGGCGTCGCTTGCGGTTCTCCGGTTGGACTGGTCGTGCGCGTGAGGAGTGAGGTCGCCATGAGCCAACGATCCACGACGAAGACGATCGAGGCCGAGCGGTTCGTCCTGCGGGATAAGCAGGGGGAGGCGCGCGCCGTGCTGGAGACCGCGCGCGACGGCGCGCCGCGGTTGGCCCTGCGCGACAAGGACGGCACGGATCGACTCGCGCTGCTGGTCTGCCCCGACGGCGCGCCCATGGTCAACTTGTGCGATCACGAGGGGAAGATCCGGCTGGAGATCCTGGTGACGCACGACGGCGACCCCGACCTGAACTTCTTGGACGAGGAAGGCGCGATCCGGCTCAACCTGGGCGTGGCCCGGAGTGGCGCGCCGGAGCTCGGCCTGCTGGACCGCGACGAGAAGGGTGGTCTGGCGATCACTTTGACGCCGCACGGTGCCTTCGTGCTGGATTTCGACCGGCAGGGGAAGAGCCGGCTGGCGCTGGTGGCCAACCCCGACGGGACCTCGGCTCTGCAATTCCTCGACACGGCGGAGACGCCACGCTTGGTCCTGGGCCTGGCCGAGGGAGGCACGCCGACGTGGGGGGCGCTCGACGCCCGGGGGAAGACCCGCGTCGGGATCACCGTCGGCTCGGATGGTCAAGCGTCGCTGGAGTGCTGCGACAAGTCCCAACGGCTCCGGCTCAAGCTGAGCATCACGGCCGCCGGCGAACCCAGCCTCGTCGTCTTCGACAAGGACGGCACGCCGATCCAACAGGCCGGTCGCGGCGCCGCCGCCGTCCTCAAGAGCGGAGCGGCCCACATCCCCCAGATCCTCGAGGCCATGCAGAACGTGCTCGAACTCTGGAAACTGGCCGAACCGTTGCTCTGACACCCGAACCGGGAAGGGGCACTGCCGGATCCCCTCGCCCCGACACCCATGGCCACCTCCCGCGGTGCCTGTTCTGCGCGGAGCCTGGTGGCGGGTCTCCTTCCGTGCTGGTCCGTGGCGCCGGCTATGGTCAGAATCGACCCGCCAGAGGGTGGAATTGTGCGGACCCTTCGCTTATCCTAGCATGACATGCATCGCTGCAAGATGCGCGATTGAGGCTATTCCGGGATTTCCGCTCCATGCAAGATGTTCTCACCTCGGCGATCGAGTTGCACCAGGAGGGACGGTTGGGCCAGGCCGCCGCCTTGTACCAGAAGATCCTGGCCCAGGAAAACGAGAATGCGGTGGCCCTGCACCTGCTGGGGGTCTTGCATCATCAGCAGGGGAACAATGCCAGGGCGATCGAGCTGATCGGCAAGGCGGTGGCCCTGCGGCCCAACGTGCCGGCATTCCATGCCAACCTGGCCGAAGCCTACCGTGCGACGGGTCAGTTGGATCGGGCCGCCGGCTGCTGCCGCGCGGCGCTGAACCTGTGGCCGGACTACCCCGAGGCGTTGTGCAACCTCGGTCTGGCGCTCCAGGGCCAGGGGAAGCGGACCGAGGCCATCGACCAGTTCCGCCGGGCGTTGAAGCTGCGGCCGGAATTCGCGACGGCGCACAACAACCTGGGGATCGTCCTGCGGGAGGTCGGCCAATTCGACGAGGCGCTGGAGCACTTCCGCCGCGCCGTCGAGCTGGAGCCCAACTTCGCGCCCGCGCGGACCAACCTCGGCCAGATGCTCCTGGACCGGGGCCAGGCCGAGGAAGCGCTGCCGCACTGCCAGGAAGCGGCCCGGCTCCAGCCGGACATGGCGGCCCTGCACCATAACCTGGGCAATGCCTTGCGGGCGCTGGAACGTTATGTCGAGGCGCGGGCCGCCTACCTGGAGGCCCTGCGGCTGGAGCCCGACCTGGCCCCGGCCCACGCCCACCTGGGCCTGACCATGCTCCGCGAGGGCCAGCTCGGCGACGCCCTGCCCTGGCTGAAGCGGGCGATCGAACTCGATCCGACCAACGCGACCTTCGAGGAATTCCTGGCCGAGCTGTACATGGAGCGGGAGGAGCCGGCCGAGGCCATCCCCCACTGGGAGCGCGCGCTGGCCCTTGCCGAGTCGCCGCGGCCGGGCGTCCATCTCTCCCTGGGGTGGGGCTACCAGGAGGAAGGGCGGCTGGACGAGGCTCGGGAGCAGTTCGAGACGGCCCTGCGCCTCCAGCCGGACCTGGCCGCGGCGCATCTCAACATGGGCGGGCTGCACGAGGAGCGGGGCGAGCTGGAGAAGTCCGAGGAGTCCTTCCGCACGGCGCTGCGCGTGCAGCCGAATTTCGCACTGCCCCACGCCCGGCTGGCGACCCTGCTGCGCGGTAAGCTCACGGACGAGGACTTCGCCGCGCTGGATCAGCGGCTGACGGATCCCCAGTTGGGCCAGGGCCCGCGCGCCCGGCTCCTCTTCGGGCTGGCGCATGTCCTGGATGCGCGCGGCGACTACACCCGCGCGGCGGAGTGCCTCCGCGAGGCCAATGCCATCAGCAAGGAGCTGGCCAAGGGGCGCAAGGACTACGAGCCGGCCGAGCACGAGCGGTTCGTCACCAACCTCCTCACGGCGTTCGACCCGGAATTCTTCGCGCGGACCGCCGGGCTGGGCCACGCCTCGCGCCGGCCGGTCTTTGTCTTCGGCCTTCCCCGCTCGGGCACGACGCTGATCGAGCAAGTGCTCGCCAGCCACTCGCAGGTCCATGGCGCCGGCGAGCTGCGGCTGGCCCGCCAGTCCTTCGAGAAGATCCCCGAGGTCCTGGACCGCCCCGGGCCGCCGATCGACTGCATCGCCCGCCTGGACGGGCCGGCCCTCCGCAGCCTGGCTGAGCAGCATCTCGAGCGGCTCGCGGCGCTGGCCGGCAATCGAGCTCCCCGCGTGGCCGACAAGATGCCCGACAACTACATGTACGTGGGCCTGCTGGCGGCGATGTTTCCCAACGCGACGTTCATCCACTGCCGCCGCGAGCTCCGCGACATCGCCGTCTCCTGCTGGATGACCGACTTCCGAAGCATCCGATGGGCCAACGACCTCGAGCACATCGCCACGCGGTTCCAGCAGTACCGCCGGCTGATCGACCACTGGGAGTCCGTCTTGCCGGTGCCGATCCACGCGGTCGACTACGAAGAGACGGTTAACGACCTCGAGGCGGTGGCGCGGCGGCTGATCGCCGCCTGCGGCCTGGAGTGGGAGCCCGCCTGCCTGGAGTTCCACCGCACCGAGCGGCCGATCCGCACCGCGAGCGTCACCCAGGTCCGAGAGCCCGTCTACAAACGATCCGTCGCCCGTTGGAAGAACTACGAGTCCGCCCTGGGCAAGCTGTTCGCGGCGCTGCCGGTGACGCGATCGACGCCGATCACGATCACAGCAGAGACGTCTGGTTGAGCTGGAGGATCGGCCCGAACTCTCCCTGCTCCGTTCGATCTTCCGTGCCAGGACGTTTTGGATACTTCCCCGCATGGAAACGACTCAGAGTCTGTTCCGAAAGCCCCGCAGGGGCGATCGGACGTAGCCAGGGGCGTCAGCCCCTGGACTCAGGGCCCTCCCCGGAATCCATCCCACTCGCCGCCGCAACCTCCGGCTTTGCC
>Ga0070738_10006965_pt1 | contig 11558 bp, 10 predicted proteins | sample Coa_R2_2_FD_66446 | JGI IMG/M metagenome (GOLD analysis project Ga0070738, IMG submission 66446) | Surface soil microbial communities from Centralia Pennsylvania, which are recovering from an underground coalmine fire - Coalmine... | ecosystem: Environmental > Terrestrial > Soil > Unclassified ... | reverse complement strand
GATAGCTGACCACTCTATAGTAGTGCTAACGGCATCTGCCGGTGGACTTAAAGCTATAAGCCACGTTTTATCTAGTCTCCCCAAGAACTTTCCCGCACCAATTGTGATCGTACAGCACTTACATCCCGATTACCCCAGTATGCTGCCTCAAATCTTGAAGAGCCGCACGCTTCTATTAGTAAAGCAGGGGGAGCAGGGAGAATTAATGTATCCTGGTGTAGTTTACATCGCACCTTCTAACCAACACTTATTGATTAAGCCAGATGGGACTCTGTCTTTATCTTCTGAAGCAAAAGTGCGCCATGTTCGCCCCTCTGCTGATGTGTTGTTTCAATCAGCAGCAACTAGTTTTTCAACACAGGTCATTGCTGTTGTTTTGACTGGTTTAAATAACGATGGAGCAATGGGTGTACAGGCTGTCAAAAAAATGGGTGGTATAGTAATTGCTCAGGATGAAGCCACTTCCGAATACTTCAGTATGCCAAAAGCAGCAATTGAAACAGGTAGTGTTGATTTCATTTTACCTCTAGACGCGATCGCACCCACCTTATTAAACTTAGTGATGCAATAGGGAGTCAGAAATTCGAGTCAGGGTAAACCTACACATTAAATAAGAGCAATAATCAACTTTTTATTTATTCTGAATCCTAGATTTAACATTCTGAGTACTTCTTTAACAAGAAAGCTCTCACAACATCGAAGTCAGAATTCACTCATGTATTCTGTACTTTGTTAGTGACGCATATTAGTTTTAGTCTTTCCTCACAAAATCTTGATCAACAAGGACGTTTTGAGTTCTCAATATTGAATTCTGGATTGTTCTTTAAAGATTCTTATGTCCCATATTTGGTGAGCAACATCACCTTTTTATGACTCATCTCGTTAACTAAATAGCTATAGTTATGACATCCAAAGAACCACACCCAGAATTAGAAAATCTTTTAGATTATATTAAACGTACCCGTGGTTTTGATTTCAGTGGATACAAGCGTACAAGCTTAAGCCGCAGGATTCTCAAACGCATACAAACAGTAAATGTTGACAACTACAGTAGCTATCTTGACTACCTGGAGGTTCATCCAGATGAGTTTGTTGAATTGTTCAACACAATTTTAATCAACGTCACAGCTTTCTTCCGTGAACCACAAGCTTGGGACTACATTGCGCATGAAATCATACCTCGGATCATAAACAGTAGAGATGCCAGAACACCAATCCGGATCTGGAGTGCAGGATGTGCTTCCGGAGAGGAAACCTACACCGTAGCTATGTTGCTGGCTGAGGCTTTAGGTATGGAACAGTGCTCAGAACGAGTGAAAGTCTTTGCTACAGATGTGGATGAGGAAGCTCTCAACTACGCTCGTCATGCAAGTTACAGCCCTAGGGAAGTTCAGGTTATTCCTAGCGATCTGTTAGAAAAATATTTTGAGCAAATCAATGGTCGCTATATTGTACAAAAAGAACTACGCCGTTGTATTATCTTTGGCCGCCATGATTTAGTGCAAGACGCACCTATATCTAGAATCAACCTATTGGTGTGTCGTAATACTTTAATGTATTTCAATACTGAAACTCAAGCAAAAATACTTGATCGTTTTCATTTTGCTCTTGATGACCGTGGGTTTCTGTTTTTGGGCAAAGCAGAAATGTTATTCACCCGCAATCACTCTTTCACCCCAGTTGATTTACGACGACGGGTATTCACCAAAACTCCCAATGGCAACCTGCGTGAAATGTTTCTTCACATGCCTCATCACAATAATCAGCAAAGTGCTCTAGAAATGGTTGACCAAATCCGTATTCATGAGGCCGCTTTTGAGATTGATCCAGTAGCCCAGATAGTTATAGATCTCAATAACTCAATCATACTAGCCAATGCTCAAGCACGAACATTGTTTAATATCAATATCAAAGATCTGGGTCGTCCAGTGCAAGACTTGGAACTTTCATATCGCCCAGTGGAATTGCGATCGCGCATTGACCAAGTTCGCACTCACCATCGTACCGTTACTTTAAAGGATGTAGAATGGTCTACTTCTGAACGAGAAATCAGATATCTGGATGTACAGATCATGCCGCTCTTCAATAGCAATACTGATACCCTAATTGGTATAAAAATTATATTCAGCGATGTGACTCGCTTTAAGCAGTTACAAAATGATCTGGTACATGCTAACCAAGAATTAGAAACAGCTTATGAAGAACTTCAATCTACCAACGAAGAATTAGAAACCACCAATGAGGAACTTCAATCCACTGTAGAGGAATTAGAAACCACCAATGAGGAACTTCAGTCTACCAATGAAGAACTAGAGACAATGAATGAAGAACTGCAATCTACTAACGAGGAATTGCAGACGATCAATGAAGAACTGCGCCAACGAAGTGAAGAACTCAACCGAGTCAACAGCTTTTTAGAGTCGATTCTCACGAGCCTCCGTGCTGGAGTGGTAGTTCTCAGTCCAGATTTGCATATTCTCATTTGGAATCGTAAAGCTGAAGACTTGTGGGGTTTGCGCGCTGATGAAGTTTTTTTACTACACTTTATGAGCTTAGATATTGGTCTACCTCTAGAACCACTAAGACAGCCACTGCTGGCGATTGTTACTGGGCAGTCACAATTCCATGAAGTGCTATTGAATGCCAGAAACCGAAGAGGGAGGGCAGTACAGTGTGAGGTTATTTGTACTCCATTAATTGGTACAGACTCGGAAGTTCAAGGAGTCATATTACTTATGGAAGAGCACGAACAGCTTGATGAAATAGCGGACTGTTGAGTGTTAACAGATCACAGCCAATAACTAACAATTAACAACCACCATGAGTGCTATGTCATTGAGAAATACATTAGCTTACTCGTGACTAATGAGCAATGACTATAGATAGAGTTATGAATGAGATCTACCCACATACACTGTAAATAGGGTTAATGGTGATGGGGGTAAATGTGTGGCATTAGAAGAGTTTGCCCAGAAAATAGCACAAGTCCGTCAGCGTCAAGAGATATTAAGTCAGCAAGTCTGCAAATCATCTTTACCGCCACAAGAGTTGCTGGTGCAAGCTTTGGATGAGCTCCAAATCGCCTTAGAAGAATTGCACGTAGCGGAAGAAGAATTAATTGAGCAGAATGAGCAGTTAGAAATTGCTCGTGCCTCTCTAGAACAAGAACGCCAGCGCTACCTAGAACTATTTGATTTTGCACCTGATGGCTATTTGATCACAAATACTGAAGGTTTGATCATAGAAGCCAATCACACTGCAGTCAACCTACTTAAAATTCCAAAAAAGTATCTCCAAGGGAAACCCCTGGCCAATTACATACCACAGGAAGAACGCGCTGCATTTCGTCGCCGATTGCTCCAACTCAAACAGATGGAGAGACTACAGGAGTGGGAAGTCTGTTTACAATCTCGTTATGATAATCTATTTTACTGTAGTCTAAGTGTAGTTACTGTATATGATCCCCACTGTAACCCGATAGGTTGGCGTTGGCTAGTGCGGGATATAACTGCCCGTAAACAAGCTGAAGAACAACTACGTGCAATTCAACTCCAGAACATACAACTACAAGAAGCTGCACGCATCAAGGCTCAGTTTATGTCTGTTATATCGCATGAACTACGTACGCCTATGAATGCAATTTTGGGGTTCTCCCAACTACTGTTACGACGCTACTACCATCTGTTCCCTTTCGAATTAAGAACAATGGTCGAAAAAATTGTTAACAGTGGGAAACAACTACTCAAGCTGATCGAGGATATACTTGATTTCTCATCCCTTGAAGCAGGTAGGCTAGAGCTACAACTCCAAGAATTTAACTTAGTAGAGCTAGTCAAAAGCACTACAGAACAACTAAGTTTTCTCGTCCAGCAAAAAAACTTAACCTTGGCTGTTCATACAAGTCTCCACAATCCCAGAATTATCAATGATCGCGATCGCCTACAGCAAGTGTTGGTTAACCTACTTTCCAATGCCATCAAGTTTACAGAGACTGGAGGCGTGTTCGTAGAAGTGCAACAACTAGAGCAAGACAAACTAGTCGTGATGGTTAAAGATACCGGCATTGGCATCCCTGAAACTGAATTAAAAAACATTTTCCAAGGGTTTTGGCAATTAAATCAATCTACAACACGCAAACACGGTGGCACAGGTTTAGGACTAGCAATTGTAGACAAATTAGTCCGTTTAATGAACGGAAGTATCACTGTCGAAAGTCAACTGGGTCAAGGTTCCACTTTTCGCGTTGTTTTGCCAAGAGAGGTGAGACGTGAGGAGTTAAGAGTTAAGAGCTAGGAGTTAGGAATAGGGAGTGGGCATAGGGCATAGTATAGAGTATCCCCCATGTCACCCATGTCCCCCATGTCCTCCTTGTCCCCTCTGCTCCCTTCTCCTCCTACCCTAACTTCTCCTCTCGGCTATTCTCAGTTTGGCAGAACGAGAACGGGGGTTAGCAGCGATTTCTTCTTCTTGAGGAAGGATGGGCTTCTTGGTCAAGACTTGCAGCAGTGATGAATTGCGCAAACCATGCTTCACTAAGCGGTCTTCAAGACTGTGAAAACTAATGATTGCAATTCTGCCACTCTGAACGAGTGTGTTTGGTGCTTGAGCAATGAAAGTTTCTAGAGATTTTAACTCGTCGTTAACGACAATTCGCAAAGCTTGAAATACACGAGTTGCGGGATGAATTCTGCCATAGCGGTATTGACGAGGAACAGCCGATGCGATCGCACCTGCCAGTTCTACAGTCGTATGAAAAGGACGTTGCTCTACAATACGCCTAGCAATACGTCTTGATAATCGTTCCTCACCATATTTAAAGAAAATATCTGCCAATTCGGCTTCATCCCAGTGATTGATGACATCTGCTGCAGTCAGAGAGCATCGTCGATCCATGCGCATATCCAGATCTGCTTCGTGGCGAAAACTAAAACCACGTTCTGGTGTATCTATATGATAAGAACTCACACCCAGATCAGCCACTACACCATCAAAAGTCTCTGGGGGGAAATTATATGTTGCAAAATTACTGTGAATAAATTTTACTTGGTCATTGTACTCAGCCAGTTGTGTCTGCGCCGCTAGAAGAGCCTGCTCATCTTGATCAATTGCTGTCACTTGCACATTTGGAGCAGCTTCCAAAATCAAGCGAGTGTGACCACCACCACCTACTGTTGCATCTAAATAATGCCCACCCGCATGTACTGCTAAACCCTCAATAACTTCCGGACCTAGGACGGGGATATGGGAGAATACTAACTCTTCTATATCAACTGGTGTTTCAGAATTACCTTTCATCTGACCTATAGTAACACAAAACTTTTTCGATATTAAAAACGCAGAAAGTAGGTTGAATTAGTTCAATATAATTAAACTAATGGCATGACATAGAGATTAAACGCGTTGAAAGTTCGCAGTAGAAACTACGGGGTTTCAATGTGTAGTTGGTAAATACATCTTGATGTTGACCTAAAAATGTCATGTTAAGGATATATAAATTGAGGGTTGACTGCACAAGTGTTCACTAAGGGGAGAGTACTGAGATAATGGCAAGAATAGAAACCCGCACCGAACCAATGGTGTTGAACATGGGTCCTCACCATCCCTCAATGCATGGGGTGCTGCGGCTCATCGTCACCCTAGATGGAGAGGATGTCATTGATTGCGAACCGGTCATCGGCTATTTACACCGGGGAATGGAAAAAATTGCCGAAAACCGAACTAATATTATGTACGTTCCCTATGTGAGTCGATGGGACTATGCAGCGGGAATGTTCAACGAAGCAGTGACTGTCAACGCTCCAGAAAAACTGGCAGACATTCCAGTTCCCAAACGCGCCAGCTATATCCGTGTCATTATGCTGGAGTTGAATCGCATTGCCAATCACTTGCTGTGGTTTGGTCCCTTCCTCGCTGACGTTGGTGCGCAAACTCCTTTCTTCTATCAATTCCGCGAACGGGAGATGATTTACGACCTGTGGGAAGCCGCCACAGGTTATCGGATGGTTAACCACAACTACTTCCGCATCGGTGGTGTAGCTGTTGACTTACCCTACGGTTGGGTTGACAAGTGCTTAGACTTTTGTGACTACTTTTTGCCTGTCGTAGACGAGTACGAGCGCTTAGTAACTAATAATCCTATCTTCCGACGTCGTGTTGAAGGCGTTGGCACCATCACTCGCGAAGAAGCAATTAACTGGGGACTATCCGGTCCAATGTTACGTGCTTCTGGCGTGAAGTGGGATCTGCGGAAAGTTGATCACTACGAATCTTACGACGACTTTGATTGGGAAGTACAGTGGGAAACTGCTGGTGACTGCTTAGCACGTTACCTAGTAAGAATGCGGGAAATGCGCGAGTCTGTCAAGATCATTCGCCAAGCTATCAAAGGACTACCAGGCGGACCCTATGAGAGCTTGGAAGCTAAGCGACTCCAGGCTGGAAAAAAATCTGAGTGGGATGCTTTCGATTACCAATATATCAGTAAGAAAATTGCCCCCACCTTTAAGATTCCTAAGGGCGAAGTCTACTCTCGAGTTGAAAGTGGCAAAGGAGAGCTTTCCATCTATTTGGTTGGTAATGATAACGTCTTCCCTTGGCGTTGGAAGATTCGTCCAGCTGATTTCAACAACCTCCAAATCCTACCTCATTTACTGCAGGGTGTGAAAGTCGCAGATATTGTGGTTATTTTGGGTAGTATCGATGTCATCATGGGTTCTGTAGACAGATAATTGTTGTAGGTGGGGCTAATATGCTCTACCTACAAGAACTGTGAGTTGTACCAGTGTTAATTAATAGAGGATTATGGGGGTTATTGGTTGCTCATCAGTGTCAATCAAGCCACTGTTGGTTATTATTAGAAAGTAGGCTGAAAACCCTGTGGCTTTAGCCCAGGGATGAAAGCTACTGGAAGGCGTTTACGCCTAAGTGATATCATCAATCTCGCTGTTGTGCAATATAGGCTTTTACTGATTCTGTGGAAATGTTGGCAGCCGTAGACACAAAATAGCTAGGTGTCCACAGAGTTGGTAGTTTCAAAAGTTCTGGAAATTCTTTTCGTAAATGATGAGATGCCCTTGCCTTAATGCGATTCATCATAGTAGATGGATTATCGGTAGGTTTAGCGTTAAGAAAAAGGTGAACATAATCGGGCATAATTTCCATCGCTATAATCTTCCATCTATTTTCATTGCATACTTCACAGATGACTTGTTGAAGCCTTTCAGCTATTGCTCCTATTAAAACTTTTTTTCTACGTTTAGGGATAAAAACAAAATGATAGTTGAGTAACGAGACGGCATTACCCTCGTGCCGATATTCGTCAGGAGAAAATTTAGCCATATTTCTGTAATTTTAGGTTGTCAGTTTGTATATTGATATTGTATAATAGAATAGTTTAATCAACAGCAGGTAATAATATTTGCTAACAAACTATGTGTACAAGCTACGTCCTAACGTGGGTCAGTCGGACAAGATGGATAATTGGATAGATATGCTGAGAAGTCAGTATAATTGGTGTTTGGCTGACAGGATTTCACAGTATAATCAGCAATTCATTCAAGGTGATTACTGTGATATCAGAACCAAGGGGGAAGCTTGCCCATTAACATGCTTTGTTAGCAAGAATGGTGCGACTGGTGAACCCTGGAAAGATAGCAAGGTTGACAAGGAAGGAAATTTAAAAAATCCTCGTCGTAGCGCTGGTGATATTCAAATTACAGCATTACCAGCTCTGAAAAAAGCTAGACCTTGGTACGCTGATATTGACTCTACGGTATTACAGCAAAACGTTAAGCGCTTAGATACTGCTTACAAAAATTTCTTTGAAGGCAGAGGATTCCCGAAGTTTAAAAATCGTTCAACCTTCTCATCGTTCACTTACACGATGGGTATTAAGGTTCAAGGAAATAAGATTTACTTGCCTAAAATCGGTTGGATGAGATTTTTTAACTCTAGACCAATTCCTGCGGGTTTCATTATCAAGGCTGTTGCAATCCGTAAACGTCAAGATGGTTGGTACCTGTCTATCAGAATCGAGGATCAGGCTATACCTGATTACGTTTCTAAACCCCTAACAGAGATTAAATCAATGTAACGTTTGTCGTCACGTTGATGCTAGCAGTAGAGATAAAGAAAAGTACATTTGTGTTGCATGTGGTCACATGACTCATGCCGATATAAATGCAGCTAGAAATATCAAAGAACTAGCTATGTTTAACATAGCTAGTATGGTACTGGGGGACTCTCAGAAACCTGAACCACGAGGTTCTAAACGCCCAAAACAATGTAAGGAGACATCAGTACGCCTTCAAGGCAAACGTGCTGAGCCTGGGCACTTGAGCAATCAAGATATCGAGAGCTTAGTCTCTTGAGAATCTCCTCGCCTTTAGGCAGGAGAGTGTCAAATCGTTAGTTAGTGCCTAAATGTCTACTAATTGGCTAGATATTCTAATCCATTAGACTCAGGACAAGAAAAAATCTGTTACCTAAACTAGAGATTATAGATAAAACACTTGTCAAACAACGAAAAATTCTACTTTGTTCAGAGCAGTTGATCTTTTCTCAAGTAAAGGTACAGTGATGAATAAAATTTTAAAAAGTGCATTATTACCCGGTCTCGTTGCTACAGGTCTATTTGGTATCAACCTAGCCTTTGTAAGACCTGCATCAGCTGGAAGCCACCAAATTCGAGATATCGGAATTGGTGCAGGTGCAAGTGCAGTCACTGGAGAAATAACAGGTCACCATCATGCTGCCAAAAATGCCATTAATGGAGCAGCAGCAGGAGCAGCTGTTCATGCACTTGATCATGGTAATTGCCATAGTAGAGGACGTCATGTGGTGCGAGATATCGGAGTTGGTGCAGGTGCTAGCACCGTGGCTGGTCTAATTACCAATCGTCACCACACTCTCAGCAATGCTGTTAATGGTGCGGTTGCAGGCGGTGCAGTCAATCTAGCAGGGTGTTAATTCCTGTGTTGATATAAGCGAAAAAATTCCGTAGAGGTCGGTTCTTGCTGTGAGAGAGTTATAAAATTCAGTAGTAAGCGGGTTCCTATTGGATTTTATAATTAACAATTCATGGTATATCCTCTTGAAACTAATTCCAATCTGGCACTCTGTCAGGTCATTGCTGACCGTATTACGGAAACTTCTCAACGACGTATTACATTTGCTGATTTCATGGACTTGGTGTTATATCACCCTGAACATGGTTACTATTCCAAAAAAGCAGTCAGCTTGGGAAAGCAGGGTGATTTTTTTACCTCTGTCCACCTTGGGGCTGACTTTGGTGAGCTGCTAGCAATACAGTTCGCCCAAATGTGGGAAATTTTGGGGCGACCTGTACCATTCTCTCTAGTAGAGATGGGTGCAGGACAGGGACTGCTAGCACTCGACATTCTGCATTTTCTTAGAGAGCGCTGTTTAGATTTTTTTCCCGACTTAGATTACATCATTGTTGAGAAGTCTTCTGCATTAAGGCAACAACAACAGCAACGCTTGCAAGGCTTTCCTGTTCGTTGGTGTAACATTGAGGAATTACCCAGTCAGTCAATAACTGGCTGCTTTTTTTCTAATGAGCTGGTGGATGCTTTGCCAGTGCATCAGTTCGTTTTAGAACAAGGGCAATTGCAGGAAATTTATGTGACAACTAAGCAAAATCTAAATATTGAATTTCTCGAGGTGATCGGAGATCCTTCAGTACCTCAACTTGAGCAATATTTTGATCTTATTGACATTGATCTCAAGACCTATCCAGATGGTTATCGTAGTGAAGTTAACTTAGCCGCGTTACCTTGGTTAAGTCAAGTAGCAGACCGCTTACAAAGGGGTTATTTGTTAACTATAGATTATGGCTACTCAGCTAGTCATTACTATAACCCTAGGCGCACGCAAGGAACACTACAGTGCTACTACCAACATCGGCATCACAACAACCCTTATGTCAATATTGGTCAACAAGATATCACAGCCCATGTTGACTTTACTGCTTTGGAAAAATGGGGTGAGCGTTGCGGATTAAATAAAGTTGGGTTTACACAGCAAGGCTTGTTTTTGATGATGTTGGGGTTGGGCGATCGCATAGCAGCCCTCTCTCACACAAAGCAGCCACTCTCTGATTTACTGCATCGTCGAGATGCACTGCACCAACTTGCAGATCCTTTAGGATTGGGAGGTTTTGGTGTCCTTGTTCAAAGCAAAGGTCTCAACGCAACAGAAACTCAGCAGGTTTTGAAGGGTCTAAGTGTACCAGAAAAAATTTAATAAATTAGGAAATTTTCCGATATCTACGTTGGTTGGTCTACCATAGCAGTGATAACAATAACAAAGACAGTAGAACGGTAATAATTATGTCTACCCATGACTTTATTATGCTAGTGACTCTATTAACTCCTGGCATTTTACTTTCAGTGTTAATTATGGTCTCTTTTGCTGCAGGTGGGTGAATCAGTGATCAGTTATCAGTAAACAGTTATCAGGGAACAGTTATTAGGGAACAGTTATTAGGGAACAGTCAGAGAACTTTTACCAGGAACTTCACCCCGTTGATAAAACTGATAACTGATAACTGATAACTGATAATCACTTCCTAAAAAATTAGAATGAAGATCTGCAAGGCGATCGCAAGATTAAGGAAAGGTAAAGCATGAAGGTAGCATTTCTGGGTACTGGATTAATGGGACTACCTATGGCTCAAAGATTGTTAGCGGCAAATATAGATTTGATTGCCTACAATCGCACCCCAGAAAAACTCGAACCCCTAAAAGCTGCTGGCGCTGAGATAGCAGCACATCCATATCAGGCAATTCGTGCTGCTGATTGTGTCATTCTAATGCTGACCAATGCTGTAGCTGTTTATAGTGTGCTACTTTCAGATGGGGCATCATCCAATTTGGCAGGTACTACAGTCATCCAAATGGGAACAATTACGCCCACCGAAAGTAAAGAAATTAGAGACTCAGTTGTTGCCGCTGGTGCTGAGTATATAGAAGCACCTGTTTTAGGTAGTGTTCCAGAAGCAAAATCTGGCAAACTAACTGTCATGGTAGGTGCATATCAAGATCAATATCAACGCTACTTAGATTTATTAAAAAATTTTGGTCCAGAACCTATACTTGTAGGTCCGGTGGGAACTGCTGCTGCACTCAAATTAGCTCTTAATCAACTCATTGCTTCTCTAACAACTGCCTTTGCCCTCAGTCTTGGTTTTGCCCAACGTCAGGGGATTGAAGTCGATTTGTTTATGCAAATCCTACGGGAAAGTGTTCTTTATGCACCGACTTTTGACAAAAAACTGCAACGGATGTTAGAGGGTAATTATGCTAATCCCAACTTCCCGACTAAGCATTTGATGAAAGACACAGATTTGTTTATCACCGAAGCAAAGTCAGTTGGTTTAAATGTTAGTAGCATTAAAGGTGTGCGACAAATCCTGGAAGCGGCAATCAAAATGTCATTTGCCAATGAAGATTACTCATCGCTCTTTTCTGCAATTCATTCTGAACAGTAGGGCAGGGGAGTAGAGGGGACAAGGGGGACAAGGGGGACAAGGGGGACAA
>Ga0070738_10006961_pt1 | contig 11563 bp, 10 predicted proteins | sample Coa_R2_2_FD_66446 | JGI IMG/M metagenome (GOLD analysis project Ga0070738, IMG submission 66446) | Surface soil microbial communities from Centralia Pennsylvania, which are recovering from an underground coalmine fire - Coalmine... | ecosystem: Environmental > Terrestrial > Soil > Unclassified ... | reverse complement strand
ACCGACAACGTCAAAGGCGAAGACATCAGTGGAGTGGGTGGAACGACGAACCGGGTGGACCGCGGCATCATGCTCATGGGCGGAACCCTGAACCTGCACGGTAACCAAACCAATGCCTGGACGAAGCTGTCCAGCACGGCCAACGCAGGCGCGACCTCTATACAGGTTCTGAACGCCGCCGGTTGGCGCGCCGGTGACGAGATCGTCCTCGCATCCACGGATTACGATCCCCGGCAGGCAGAGCGGCGAACCATTTCTGCCGTCAGCGGAAACACGATCACGCTCGACAAGAAACTCGACTACATGCACTTCGGCAAGATCACCTTCGACGTGGATGAACGCGGCGAAGTCGGCTTGCTGACGCGCAATATCAAGCTGCAGGCATCGGCCGACGCGGAACAGTCTTTCTACGGCGGGCACGTCATGGCGATGGCCGGAAGCAAGATGTTTGTCGAGGGCGTCGAGTTCAACCGAATGGGCCAGAACATGACTCTCGCCCGCTATCCGATCCACTGGCATCTGGTCGGCGATGCAAAAGGGCAGTACATCAAGAATGCGTCGCTCCACGACACCTACAACCGCTGCGTGACCGTGCACGGCACGAACTTCCTGCACGTGGAAAACAACGTGACCTACAACACCGTGGGCCACTGCTTCTTCCTGGAAGACGGGATCGAGCACGGCAACGAATTCATCAAAAACCTGGCAATCCAGACCAAATGTCATCCGACATTGGACTGCGTGCCCACGAATCTCGCCGCCAACGGAGAGAGAGACGCCAACTATGCGAATCGTCAAGCCTACAGGGAAATGAGCTTCCACAGCAAGAACGTTCTGCTGCCTTCGGACAACACGGTGGCGTCCTACTGGATCACCAACCCGGACAATAGCTTCATAGACAATGTGGCGGCCGGTTCCGACGAGAACGGTTTCTGGCTGTCTCTACCGGAACACCCGCAAGGGAAGTTCAAGGATTCGGCCGTCAGCAAGACCATCTGGCCGCGGCGAACGCCGCTGCGCGCATTCAGAGGCAACGTGGCCCATTCCAACTTCGACGGGTTCATGTTCGACCGGAACATCTACGAAGACAACACCTTCGGTCTGGCCACCATCCCGTTCCTGCCGTTGGCAAATCCTGCTGACCTGGAGAGCGAAGTGGTGGAGACGCACTTCGAGAGCTTGACCAGCTACAAGAACCGCAATGGTGGTCTCTGGAGCCGGGGCGACCTCTTCGTATTCAGCGACTTGAAACTCGCTGACAATGCCATTGGCATGACGCCGGCCGCTGGCGACATCGGCAGCTCACGGTTTAAAACACGGCTGGTTGATTCGCTGGTGGTGGGCGAGACCGACAATCGCGGCAATCCCACGACGCCCGAGGAAGTTGCCTATGGCCGCAGCCTCCCGAAGCGGCGAATTCCGGATTTCCCGATCCGCGGTTACGAATACTATGATTACCGCGATGATGTGGTGAACACGACGTTCGTGAATTTCCAGGACAACGATCGGAGAAAAACGGGAGCGCTTTCCTGGCTGATGTTCGCGAGCTCGGGGGTCAGTACCGGAAGCACCATCAGCCGTGCGAAATTCGTCAATGCCAAGCCTGTGTATTTTCCGAAAATCGATTCCAGATTCGATAACGACAACCGGGGTGGCGTGGGCTACCGGACCCTGTCCATCCACGACCTGGACGGTTCGGTGACCGGCATTCCCGATTCCCACATCATGCTCAACGACGGCGAGAACGACAGCGTCGTCACTGACGACACCTGCGAGATTCATCCCACCTGGAACGCCTCTGTGTGCACGGGTGATGTCGGTCGCCTGAATCTCTCGGACAGTCGAGGAGAACTTCCAGGCACAGTCGATATCGAAACTCGGACCGCTCGGTTCGCTTTCCTCTCTTCGATCGGTGGAAATCGTCCAGCCGCTGGCGCCGCTCCGGCCGCTCGTCCTGCTCGGGCCGCTCGTCCTGCTCCGCAGGCGCCCATCGCGCTGGTTCGAAATGGCAAGGAATTTCACATCACCGGCAACCAGAGCACTGTGCGTGCCGGCACCGAGATCCTGGTGAAGACCGAAAGACGGGAAGTCTCTCTCAGTCTGGCCGAAATGGACCAGGGGTCATGGGTCATCTTTGAGCTGCCGGGTTTCACCAAAGCAGCCTCCGGAACGGAACAGCCCAGCATGGACGCATTGCGCAAGGCGAACGTGACGTCTTATTTCAGGGGCGGGGATGCCCTCTGGGTCAAACTGGTGGTGACCAAGCCTCCGTTGCCGATTGTTCGTCCAACGGATCTGCAAGCCAGTATCGCGGTCAGCCGATAGGATCTGTTTCGCGAAGTGAAAAAAGTCCCCGGCCGGGGGCTTTTTTTGTGCGGCGGACAAGTCCTGTTCGACGAGAAGTGTATTGCCCCGAGACCGGGGCGTCCTTCTCCGTTCTCGGTTAGTTGGGCGTTCGTCGAGAGGCCGCTCTTTACGGGAGACGCTTGCCCCAGCGCCGTTTTTCGATCGATGTCGTCTGCGAGTGCAGTTGCAACACTCCGCCGTCCCATTGGGCTAAGAACTGCGATTTGGCTACAAATTCACTTCCAGTATCATCTTTCAGGTACACCTCGAAAGGTATAAAACTCTCCGGCTTGTCTTTCAGTTTCTCGGTTGCTTCCTTGTAGAAATTACCGGCGAGTAGGTAGTAATAACCTCCGCGTGGGATGATGCGCGGTTCATTGTCAATGGTTGGCTTTTGATCCGCCAATCTGTTGCCCCAAAGCTCCAGGTTCTGATTGCCATTGTTAGTGATATTGATTCGCCTTTGCCCAATGTCGAACGTAATCGCAAGAGAGACCTGCGACAGGATACCCAGTTGCCGTTGGATGGCGCCGTTCATGACCTCCGTAGTGGTCTCCAGTTTTCCCAATGTGTTAGCGGTCGCGGATGAGCTCGTTTGCAGATTGGCGAGAACCGCATTCTGTTTGTCCATCAGGGTGTCCTCATCCTTGCCTTGCTTCCAGGCGAGCCATATTTCGCCACCGATCAGAACTATCACCACGATTTCGAGAATGAGATCGCGAAGCGATATCCAGCTGTCATGCCGCCGATCGAGCTCGCTCATGTAGAATTGCGCTTCCATGAGTTTCGCTACCCGACGCTCCCAAGCGCCGCCCGCCATTTCTTGAGCCGACTCAAAACACTGCTTCGCCTCGCTTCTTAGCGTCTTCGATTTCGCCCTTTCGATTTCGTCAAACGTCATCCCTTCGCTGGACCGCCTTTCAGCAGTAGTATAGGCGAATATTCCGATGAGCTATAGCTGAACTGTTCCCGATGGCGACTCATCCGAATAGCCATGGGAACTTAACCGCCAGCCACGGGAGACGGCGGCCGATCTCGTGTAGCGCCGTACCCAGCGCCGACGAGACCCCGATCAGTAGGTACAATTCCCCATCCTTCACGAGCTGGCATTTCTGCCAGGCCTCCTTGTAACTCTCCTTCACTCTCGATTCGTGCAGAAGTGAAAGCTGTCCGCTGAAATTGTCGAGTTCCTGCTGAGTGCCTCGCATGTGGTGCCTGGTATAATCCGAACGCAAGGAGGGACGATTGTGCAGTCGCCACCGCCCGGCCTTGACTGGTTCGACCTCATCGAATACTACGCATTTCGCATAGTGCTCCTTATCAGCTTTCTGTGGACCCGCTTTCAGGTTCTAAAACATAAACTGAACGATTGATATGTCCGATCATCAGATTCAATTCGGCATTCTGATCGTTGGTGTGCTCACCTTGATTGCTCTCGTCTGGTACGCCATCGAGACGTGGAAATTGCGAAAGGCCGCTGAGGAGCAGTTGGAGGCCCTCGCCAAACCATGTCTCACCCTCGCCGCGAAATTGCGGAAAGCGACCGATGCGATTCTTTCTCTCGATCTCGCGGTGGGCAACACTATCTTGCAGGACGATGAGGGAAGTTTTGTCCTTCAGAATGTCGGCAATGGCGTGGCGCTCAATATTCGATACACCATTGAACAGCGAGAGCCTGCAAAACGGAAATCCGCCGACCGAAGCTATCTTCAAAACGCGATGCCAGGTCAACGAATCGCCATGCCCGAACCCGTGAACGCCTATTCGGGCGAGTGCGAGCTTCACTTCTATTTCGAGAGTATCCGGGGCAAGAAGTATCACTCCGTAGTCATCCTCAATAATCGTGTCCTGACGGGTTTTCGGTTCACGACGGAGAAATGACCCAACTGGTTTTTTGGCTCAGGCCCTATCCTGTGTGGGATGGACATACTTCTGCACTTGCCGCAATGAAGAATCGCCGCGAAAAATGTATCAGCCTGATCCGATCAAGCTCTGTCCACGATAGACCGAGGGGGCGTTCAGGCTGACCGATCTGGGCTTTGAGCTATTGGTCCCGGGGTAGAGGGCCTTACCTCCGGAAGACGCACGTCGATTTCTTGCAACAGACTGGCGCATGCTCTCAGCAGTTGCTCGGCATCCTGACTCATTAGGCGGTAGACTGCCTCGAAATACGGAACCATCGACTCTCCGCGATTGTTCGGCTTCATTTCCGAAAAAGGAACGCCCAGCATGTCCGGCCAAGTTTGATATGTAGACAACAATGCCCGTGCTTTTTCGTGTATGTCCAGAATTAGCCCAATGATCGTGGCATCGAGACTTCCGGAGAAAAGGCTGAGAATCCGCTCCGCATCTTTCATGCTTCCAGCCATGTTATTCGCAAGGGTCCGCCAGCCATCTTGGTTCATCTGGGACAACCCGTAGATTGCAGGGAGAAGCTGCTTTTCAATTAGCTCGATCATCATTACTCGCGAACGCCCGGAATCGCTGGCCGCGTAAAATCCTGAGTGTAAATTGAGGTCTTGACAAAGGCCAGCCGCTGCTGGCTCCAGTGGAAGTGTCGAAGCTTTCACGAAAGGAGCTAACGAACGGATGGCCAAAGACAGAATAGACCGGAATGAGCTGGCGGACAAGCTCGTCGAGACCGCGAGTGCGGCCGAAGACCCGGTGCGAGCGATGGCGGAAATGGTTCTGGATTTCCTGATGGAGGCGGAAGTGGCCCAGAAGATCGGCGCCGAACCGCATGAGCGGACCGAGGAGCGGAACGGGTACCGCAACGGGCACCGCGAGCGGCGCTGGGATACGCGGCTCGGCACCCTGAGCCTGAAAGTGCCGAAGGTGCTCGAGGGCGGTTACGTACCGAGTTTCATCGAGCACCGGAAGCGCAGTGAACAGGCATTGATCAGCGTCATTCAGGAGGCGGTGGTGCAGGGCGTCAGTACGCGGAAAATCGAAAACGTGCTGGCGGAGTTCGGAATTGCCGGCGTGTCGGCGGGCCAGGTGAGTCAGTTGTGCGCGACGCTGGATGAGAAGGTGCGGCAGTTCCGCGAACGGGCGTTGGGCGAGAGCCGGTACGTTTGGGTGGACGCGCTGTACGAGAAGGTGAGGGAGGATGATCGGGTCGAGAGCATGGCGGTGGTGATCGCTACGGGAGTCAACGCCCAGGGCAGGCGCGAAGTGCTCGGCTTCGATGTGATTCCCGCCGAAACCGAGGAGGGCTGGACGCAGTTCTTCAAGAGCTTGAAAGAGCGCGGGCTCAGCGGGGTTGAACTGGTCATTTCCGATGCGCACGGCGGCCTAAAGGGCGCCGCCCGCAAGGTGCTGAAAGCGGAGTGGCAGCGCTGCAAGGTTCATTTCTACCGCAACGTCCTGTCGCAGGTTGCCAAGCGCGGCCAGGCGGAAGTGAGCGAGGCGATGAAGGGGGTGTTCGTGCAGCGCGACGACAAGAGCGCCAAAGCCAAAGCTGCGGAGTTGGTGAAGCAGTTTCAAGACCGGTTTGCCAAGGCCATGGAAGTCTTCGAGGCCGGTATCGAGGACGTGCTGAGCTATCTGCATTATCCGGTCGGCCACCGCGTCCGGATTTCCTCCACCAATCCCTTGGAGCGACTGAATCGCGAGATTCGGCGCCGCACCCGCGTAGTCGGGATCTTCCCGCACCGCGGCGCGTGCCTCAGGCTGATTGGCATGCTACTGGTAGAAATTCACGAGGACTGGCTGACCGACGACAAAGCGTACCTGCTGTTCGACGACGCGCCGGCCGAGGAATCGGCGGCGAAGGTCGTCCCCATGGCGGCAGGTCAATGAGGAAAGAGGCTTTTCTTTATGCGAGGGCTCTGCCCTCGCGCTCCCGGGATTTTACGCTTTCGCGCCAAAGTGTCTACGGGGCGGCGTTGCCGCCCCTGTCACTTCGGCCCCTGAGTCGGCGCTCGAGTCGCATCCCTGCGTTGCTCTATCCTCCGCTCAGGTAACTGCATCTTAAACCCGACCTCTGGAGTCGGCAGCGAATTTACACTCAGCTATTGACACGGGCGAATCGCTAAGAGTGGCAAAGTCGCTGGGTGAGATCCGCAGTTTGATTCCCAAGGCTTGTCTGAGACTTGAGCTAGTGGCATTTGCGAGGATATTAACTTGCTTCCCTACGTGGCCCCTGACCTTTGTCCACTTGTACTGCTCATTTCTTCTGAGAATCTTGTCAATGTAGAAGACCGTAATGACGCTTCCAAGTAAACCGGCAGCAAGATTCACGAACAGGCTACGCCAGGGTTCCGAAACACCGAAACTAGTGACCATCAGAACGGCCGCACCCAGAGTCAGCGGCACAACAAGAACGGTGAACAGAAAGTGCTTTCTCATCGGGACCCGCACCCCGGAGTCTACCAAACCAAGATTAAGGGCGTTTCCGCATCCATGACAAGGGCCTGTCAAGGAAGAACGAGATCACAGAATCGGCTTCGCGATAGAGCTATCGAACCCGGAGGTTGATCGGCTCACCTCCACGACGCCGGGCGGCGGAGAATGAAGCCGGAAGGAGTGCGCACCTCCTTCGGGAACTGACTCTTTTCGATGGAGCCGTGGCCGATCTTCAGGAATCCATGCGCCGACCGGCAGAGGTGCTGAGAGAAACGGCCGGGCGGGCAGGCAACGATGACACGCTTGTTTGGAAAGAGCTTCTTCACTGCCTCGATGGGCGCGATGAGATCCTGTCGGCTGAGATGAGAATTGCCGAGTCGAAGGCGTCCTGAAAGGCGTCCTGCATGAGTTCCACCGCAATGTTGACGTCGGTCATCTTCTCGCTGCTCGCGTTGTGAGGCCGAAGTACAGATTGAAGCCGTCGATGTAGCTAATAACCTTCGGCATCGCAATGATTTAGGGGGCATTGACAATCATAGCAGAAGGGCGTAAATTCGATGATGAACAGCCCCGGAGATAGCATCTCCGGGCCGACGACCAGGCTGAAAAGCCTGGCCGTTTCTTTTTCGGGCCGTGTTTTTCCGCCCGGCCCGCGATCACGCCACAAGCCGAAAACTGGAAACCAGTACGTGTCGTCGGCAGTTTGGAGGTCGGATCTCGAATTGGTATAGAACTCAGAGGTTAGCGCCGGCTGCTCACGCGACGGCGGCGATCCCGCGCTTCTCAACCAGCGACAGGAGCTTCAGCGCCGGGCCGGACGGCCGCTTCTCGCCGCGTTCCCACTTGCTCACGAGGTTGGGCGTGACATTGAGGTAATTGGCAAATACGGTCTGGCTCACATGCTCGCGCGCGCGGAGGGCCCTGATCTGTTTGGGGGATAGGAGTTGCACGGGTGTGAGGCAGGCATCATCAAAGTGCCGCATGGTCTGCTTGTCGACCGCGCCCACTTTGTGCAGCGCCTCCATGGTTTCGTGGACGGCGGCCATCGCCTTACTTCGATATTTCTTCCTCACCTTTCACCTCCACAAAATCGCCGTTCTTCACCAGTTCTTCGATCTGTTTCCGGGCCAACCGCACACGTGGCGCGCCGCCTCCTTGAACTGCTTCTCTTCCTCGGCGACGGAAGAAGATGATCGTTCGATACCCACGCGACTTGCCTCGTCCCGGCCGCGCGATGCGCTGTTTGAGCACACCGCCGCCGAGATCGGCATCCACCAGGCCTTTTTCGGCGCGCGAAAGAAATGCATCGGAAAGAAATGCATCAGCCTGAACTGCGTCTCCTCGACCTGCCACACGTTTCCTGCAGCCGGATGGCTTCACGCGAATGGGTTCACGATCTGGATCGTGCTGCCCAGGTCGACCGCCGGAACATCCTCCGAATAGAGCGTGCGAACGCCACAATCGACGCATGCGGCAATGACCATCGCATCCCAGAACGAAACGCCCTTGTCCTGATGAAGGGGTTGAGCAATTTCGAAGACTTTGGGAGAAGGCACGACTAACGGCAAAACGTCCAGAAATTCGCGCAGCCGCGCCCACGCGTGAGGCGCCGTAAAACCCTGTCCCGCCAGTTTCCGCGATGCCGCCACAAATTCGACGGCGACCTGCCAAAGCAACACTCCATCTTCGGCGGCCGCCAGAATCTCGAAAGCGCGCTCCTGCCTCCGAGGTTCGTTCTGATCACAGCAGTAGATCAGAACGTTCGTATCAAACGCGGTCATGCAAATCATCGCGGCCGGGGAGCGGACCGGATGAACGGAAGTGCATCTTGGCGATCCCCGCGCGGAGCCGCTCCAGCGCCAGTCGCCGCGCTTCCGGAGTCGACTCCGTCCGTTCGACGATCAGCCGGACGCGCTCCGCCTCATGCAACGAAAGCTTACCCAGAGGCTTGAGAACGCCGCCGCTGTAAATCGCGTCGGTGACCTGATTATCCATAGCCTTTCTCCAGCGTACCATCTCCGTGCAGGAATCCGGGCGTGCTGCTGCTCGACGAGCCGCCGAACCATCTCGACCTGGAATCGGGGCACTGGCTCCAGGACTACTTGTTGAAGTACGAGGGCTGCCTGATCGTGATTTCGCACGATCGCCATTTCCTGAACGAGGTCTGCACGCACGTCGTGGACATCGATTACGAAACCGTGATCACGTACACGGGCGGTTATGACGACATGGTGCTGGCGAAGACCCAGATTCGCGCGCGGGTGGAGGCGCAGAACGCGCAGCGGGAAAAGAAGATCGCGCAACTGAACGAGTTCATTGCGCGGTTTTCGGCCGGCACGCGGTCTTCCCATGTGATGTCGCGAAAGAAAAGAAGTGGAACGGCTGCAGAACTTCGGAGCTGGCGAAGTCGAACGTGCAACGCCCGTAGATCACGGAGGACGGGGACAGACACCAGTGTCCACGCGGCCCGAAGAGAGTACCGCTGGCGGAAAGCTGGGTGCGCCTTGGGACACTGGTGTAGTCCCCAGACGCGTCCATCTCCCCAACGTGAGAGGCCTTTGAAGCACCTATCCGTTTCACGATATCCTGTACGGCTAGATCGTGGTCTTTTCAAGTATCGGAGGTTCCTGTCATGAGGAAGAAGAATCGCTCGTTCCTTCTGATGGCGTTGATTTCAGCGTCGTTGCTCGTCAGCGTGTTCACTATCGTGCAGGCAGCGCCGGCAGCGAAGGCGACGAAGTGGTCCGATCCGGCGACATGGCCCAGCCGCAAGGTGCCAGTGGCAGGCGACAAGGTCACGATCGACGCCGGCAAAGAAGTGGTGCTCGACGTCAATACCCCGCCGCTGAACGGTCTGACGATCAACGGCAAGCTGAGCTTCGCGAACAATAAAGACGTTGAACTCACCACCGAGTGGATCATGGTGCACGGCGAGTTGGAGATCGGCACGGAAAAGGCTCCTCACACCCGCAAGGCCACCATCACCTTCACCAACAACGTCAAAGACGAAGACATCAGTGGAGTGGGTGGAACGACGGACCGCGTGGACCGCGGGATCCTGCTCATGGGCGGAACCCTGAACCTGCACGGTCCGGAGAAGAGCGCCTGGACCAAGCTGGCCAAGACGGCCGAAAAGGGCAGCACCTCGATCGAGGTTCTGAGCGCCGCTGACTGGAAGGCCGGCGAAGAGATCGTTCTCGCATCCACGGATTTCGATCCCCGGCAGGCCGAACGGCGAACCATTTCCGCCGTCAGCGGAAACACGATCACGCTCGACAAGCCGCTGGAGTACATGCACTTCGGCAAGATCACCTTCGACGTGGATGAACGCGGCGAAGTCGGCTTGCTGACACGCAATATCAAACTTCAGGCATCGGCCGACGCGGAACAGTCCTACTACGGCGGGCACGTCATGGCGATGGCCGGAAGCAAGATGTTTGTCGAGGGCGTCGAATTCAATCGAATGGGCCAGCACCTGACGCTCGCCCGGTATCCCATCCACTGGCATCTGATCGGCGATGCCCAAGGGCAGTACATCAAGAACTCCGCGATCCACGACACCTACAACCGCTGCGTGACCGTGCATGGCACGAACTTCCTGCGCGTCGAAAACAACGTGACCTACAACACCGTGGGCCACTGCTTCTTCCTCGAAGACGGCGCGGAGCACGGGAACCAGTTCGTGCACAACCTGGCGATCCAGATCAAATGCCACACTTCAAAGGCATGCATGCCGACCAATCTCGCCCCAAACGGAGAGGCCGGTGGTTCGAATCCACTCGATCGCGCGACCTACAAGGCGGCCAGCATGTCCGCCAAGGACACCCTGCTGCCTTCGGACAACACGGTGGCGGCTTACTGGATCACCAATCCGGACAATGTCTTCATCGACAACGTGGCAGCGGGTTCCGAGGAGAATGGCTTCTGGTGGTCGTTGCCGGAACACCCGCAAGGGAAGTTCGAAGGTACGGAGATCAGCAAGATCACCTGGCCGCGTCGAACCAGGATGGCGGAATTCAGGGGCAACGTTGCCCACTCCAACTTCGACGGGTTCATGCTGGACCGGAACATCAATAAGGAGAACGTCTTCGGGTTGGCCGGCCCCTCGCACATCGCCAAGGAAAATCCCGCTGACGAGAACAGCAAGAGCGTGGAATCGCTCCTCGCGGATCTCACCGCATACAAGAACCGCAATGGCGGCGTCTGGAGCCGCGGCGAGCTGCACGTTTTCCGGAATCTGAAGGCGGCGGACAATGCCATCGGGTTCACGAGTTCCACGGGTTCCTTCGGCGCTGACACATTTACCTCACTGGTGGTGGATTCGCTGTTCGTGGGCGAAACCGACAACATCGGCAACCCCGTAACGCCGGAAGAAAAGGCCTACGGCCGCAGCCTGCCGAAACGCCTGATTCCGGATTACCCGATCCACGCTTACGAGTATTACGATTACCGTCACGACGTGGTGAATACCACCTTCGTGAATTTCCAGGACAACCACCAGCGCAAATCAGGCGCGCTTACCTGGCTGTTGTATACGGGCGCCGGGGTGACCACCGAAAACACCGTCAAGGGTGCGAAATACATCAATGCCAAGCCCGTGTATTTCCCGAAGATCGACTCCCGGTTCGACAGTGACAACCGGAGTGCTTCGGCCTACCGGACCGCGGCGATCCACGATCTGGACGGCTCGACGACCGGCATCCCGGATTCCTATGTTCTGATCCACGACGGCGAGAACGACAGCGTCGCCACGGACGACACCTGCGAGATTCATCCCACCTGGAACGCCTCCGTGTGCAAGGGTGATATCGGACGCGTTCAGTTCAGCATCAGGAGGCCCGGACCCACAAGGGGTGTTGGTCTTGCGCTG
>Ga0070738_10006960_pt1 | contig 11565 bp, 6 predicted proteins | sample Coa_R2_2_FD_66446 | JGI IMG/M metagenome (GOLD analysis project Ga0070738, IMG submission 66446) | Surface soil microbial communities from Centralia Pennsylvania, which are recovering from an underground coalmine fire - Coalmine... | ecosystem: Environmental > Terrestrial > Soil > Unclassified ... | reverse complement strand
ATAGATCATCAGGCTCTGCACCAGAACAAAATGGCGTTCGGTGTTCAGGTTAGGAACCAGGGCCGTTCTCTTCACTCTGCGCGTTACCTGGGCCTGATTGGCGTATGCCTTGCGCACAATGGCGCTATATTGGTAGAGAGGCGCAAGCCCGATCAGCAGATAGCCGAGAAACCAGAAAGGATCGATCGCCGCATTGCCCGACTGATACTGGCCATAGCTGGTCAGATAGCTATAGCCCGAATCGGCCCAGACCTGAGCCAGCACGCCCAGGCTACAGATCAGGAGCGAGGGCCGCAGAACGGGCGCCGCGCGCTGGTGCACAAAGAGCATGAGGGCCATGAGCAGGAGAATATCCCAGCAGGGATACGAGATCGACACAATGGTTGCGAGAAGCTGGCCCGGCTCGGCATTCATAATGGCAGGATGAATCACCAGAAACCAGCTAATGCCGAGCAGGCAGAGAATGGTGATCAGCGAATCGATCACCACATGAATGCCCAGGCGCTCGTTTTTCAGCTGAACCGGCAAAAGCAACAGGCCCGCGAGCATGAAGATATAAAGGGCGGTAAAGCCGATATCCGCGTAAGAGGGCTCGGGCGTCTCCACCTTAAAAATGTACTGGTAGTAGCCGTAATAGATATTCCCCAGGCCATTCGCGAGCAGGCCGAGGCCGATCAATATCCAGGCCAGGCGGTGGCGCCTCCCCAGCACGATCGGTCCCCGGCTCGCCTGGTAGGCCGCGCGAAAGGTCCAGAAAGCGCCGATCAGCGAGGTCAGGGTATACAAAGAGTTCGAGAAGAGGGCGGGACCGTCCTGGCCAGGACCATTCTCAAACTGGAAGAGCAGCCAGATAAACGAGACCGTCACCAGGAAGAGCAAGAGAGCAACAGCGCGATACTTCTGGCGCTCCAGCTTCTGAATATACGCCAGCGTCAGTTCTGCCGTCGGGTCGGTTGTGAGCGCGAAGGATGTCTGGAGTGCCGACATGCTCGATCTCCTCCCTGAAAAAGACCACCCCAAGAGCGTGGAACTCGCCTACGCGCTCCACCAGCGCGCGTGCCTGGCGTTGCCCCCACATGCCAGAAAAATATCAGATTGTCCGTTCTGGCCGTACATACGCTCCTGATGCCTCTATTTGACTACACAAATGCTTTTCTGTCAACAAGCAAGGGTTGAAGGGAAATGGCTGCGCGAAAATTTTAATGAAATTTTCATATACTCCTACTATGAGGGAAACGAGTTAAAACCCAGGGGCCAGCCATTGCTTCGCAAAGGACTCGCCTGGGTCCCTTCTCTCTGGCAAGCAGGGACACTGCGCTCCGCGCCTCCCCCTCAGAAGAGGCCGGGCACGCTTCAGGTAAGCTCACCCCGCCGGACTTACTGCGCCCTGCCGGGCCGCCCGTGCCCGCCAGGCGCGCAGGATCAGCACGATGCCCATCAGCACGGCAAAGAGGCCGACCAGCAGGAGAATGAGGTGAACGCTGAGGTTGGGGCTGAGGAGGATGGAGAGGCCCGCAAGAATGGCCAGGACCCCGACGAAGCCGAGCAGCAGGCCGCGCCGGCGAATTTGCAGGAGGAAGCTGATTCCCTTGAGCAGCAGCCAGAAGGCGACGATAGAGAGCAGCAGGCGGTTGTTTGTGCGCGGGAGAACCAGGCAGAGCACGCCAGCGACAACACTGACGATTCCCTCCAGGAAAAGGATCGGGCGGCCCCTGATCTGCGCACGCCTGCCGCCGAAGATGGCGCTGCCCAGCGGTCCCAGGCCATCGATGATCGCATAGATGCCAAAGACGTACAGAAAGAGGAACAGAGTCAGTTTTGGCCAGAAGAGGGCCAGGATGCCAAAGGCCAGCGCGCACAGGCCCTGGAACATCATCCACCAGTAACGCTGCCCTGTCCTGGCCCGCCTGGGCTCAGGCGCAGGTGTGCTGCCGACGCGCGAAGTTCTTCTCATGGCCAGACCCTCCCTCGAAACGAGCGCGCTCCTTGCTACCTGCTTCTCCCCGTTCCAGCGTCCCGCCGCAATGCGTTGGACCTGGTGGCCTCGCACCAGGCGGGAGAGGAGATGACCCGCCCCCAATGAGAGCAGGGCAACTTAATACGACGGCTCGGGCGGAGGCGCCGCGTGGGTCGCCGCGTTGTGCTGGAGTCCCCGCACGACCAGCAGAATGCCCATGATCAGCGCCAGCAGGCCAACGCCCCAGAGGAACGCGCGAATGGCCCCGATGGGGTTGAAGAAGAGGATCAGACCCATCACCAGCGCCAGAATGCCGATTACGCCCATCACCCAGCCGCGCTGCCCCATCTGCATAAAGGCCCCAATGCCCTTAAAGATAGCCCACGCTGCGATTGCGTAGACCGCCAGAACAGCGGCGAACGCCGGCAGAATCAGGCAGAGCACGCCACAAATGACACTCAGAATGCCCTCGATAAGCAACGTCGTCCAGCTCTTCTGCGCGCTAGGGGTTGTGTACGCAACGCCGCCCTGCACCGGCCCGCCCCGTTGGTACGCGCCTCGCCCCAACTCCGATGGTTGATAATACGCGCGACCCTGCACGCGCTCAGATTCCTGGGAAGAAGCGCCCCTCTGATAGAGCGTATCCGCGCGAGAGGACGTGCGCTGGGCGAGAGCATTGATCACCAGCACAATGCCCTCGATAATGGCAAAGATGCCAAAGAGAATAAAGAAGAGTTTGAAGGTCAGGTGGGGCCAGAAAAGGGCCAGCAGACCAAAAATGATCAGCACAACCCCGCGCACCACCGCCATGCGCCAATACCGCTGAGCGACTCCCAGAGTTTCAGTACCAAATCTCTGCATGTTGCATCTCCTTCTTGCGAAATTCCAGTCCCGCCTCATGCATAGTTACCGGAGAGCTTTTTCCGTCGCGGACATTCTCTTTTCGTTATACACAGGCCGCAAAAAGCCTCTCCTGATCTGGAAGTATCGGCAAGACCAGGAGAGGCAGGAATGGATCGCCAGGAGAAGAGAAGAGAGCCGGTCAGAGCCCCCATCCCTTGAGAGGCAGAGAGATCGAACTATATTTTCTCAGCAACTCAATGGTCTGGCGCCCAATCTGGAGACACAGCGGCAGCGCCAGGTAGATTGCAACGAGAATGATGTAGCCCATGAAGAGCAGTTTGGGAGTATCCAGCGTATAGTGGTGAACAAAAGGCAGCCAGAGCTGGCTAAACTCAGGAATGTAATAGCAGACCATCTCCAAGTTAAAGTTATGTTGTGTGCAGATGGCCGGCATGGTAGTAAACAGCGAGGTTGACCACTGGTAGACCGCGCCATCGATACATACCCAGACGGAGAGGGCGAACACCACCAGCGTGAGCAGGTTAACGCCCAGCGAAGATTCTCGGCAGTAGAGCAAACGCACGGCCAGCGCAAAGGAGGCAGGAATGGAGGCGAACAGCAGGAAGCGCGGTCCCCAGAACACCCCACCGTACCATGCCCACCAGCGTGCGTAGACCAGGACCAGCCCAACCACAAAGGCCAGCCAGAGAATATAGACCTGATAGAGGGGGATCTGGTTCTCCTGTTGGTGGCGCAAAAGCGTTTTGCGAACCGGCAAGAGGAGGCCAGGTGCGAAAAAGAACAATCCTTTGCCGAAGGAGAGCAACAGGGAAAGGATGCCAAAAAAGAGAGGGTAGCTGAAGCCAGGCAAACCAGAGTAAGGCATGATGGTGACGGCCCCGTGATCGTCTGCATAGCCCCCATCAAAAGGATTCCCGCGTTGCAGCCAATCGTTCAGCCCGATAAAGGCAAGGGCCGCGCAAAGCACCAGCACATAGCGCAGACGCTTGCTATCGAGAATGCGTTTGAACAAGACCAACCCTAACCCGCCGAGCGCCGCCGGGGTGTTTGCAACGCCAAGAGCGATAACTACCCATCCCGCCGGAGCAGCAAAGCGGAGATAGGCGATCAAGATCCCGAAGCCAACGCAGAGCGCAGTGAATACCTCGCCATAAAAAAAGGCGAGGTGGGCAACAAACATCGAAGCGATAAGAAGGAGAAGATACAATCTGCGCAGAAGAGCGCGGTCTATGTGATTCCTCAAGAGCAGATAACTCACCAGGAGGCTGAAAGCAAAGAGGATTTGATTGTAGACAAGAGCCCAATCGATAGGATGGCCCAGGTGTCTGCCAATCCATACGAGAGGGAGGGAAAAGAAAGGACCAACCAGAGAATATTTCATATCTGGAATCCGATGCTCGATAAGCAAGGTGAGAAGCGCCTGATAGCGGACCCCGCCATCTCCCTTCATACTGCGTGGTAGCAGGAAGAAGATTGCGAGCAGTCCTCCGACGATCAGGCAGGCATCAATAACTGCTCCAAGACGAGAAAAGGCGAAATGGACCGGCGCACCTTCCTGAGAAACTGCCGGGACAACGTCGGTGGGTCTATCTTCAATGCGCTCCGAGGCTCCCTGTTCGGGAGAATCTGGCATGTTGCAAGAAGGGTCGGCGGGTTCTTCCAATGATTTCCTGTTGCTTTGCATTCCGTTCTCTCCGTTAAACACCTACTGCTGCGGGTTCCGCCTGGTTTACGCTTGCCTTGCGCCTTTTTCTGAGAAGCGCGCGTAACGTGCCCGGTTCGTTCGCCGTCAACCACCAGATGGCGCCTCCAGTAAGCAAGACAAGGTGGGGCTCAATGGGCGAACGAAAACGCGAACTCCCCATAAGGACGATGCAGACCACGATAGTCAGGCCGATGACAAGATACGTCCCCAGAAGTTCTTTCCATTTAGAACGGAACGTCACCACCAGTCCGCAGGCTGCGAGAAAGATAATGGCGATCGGTGTGGTATTCATCAAAAACCAGACAACCTTCGACGAGAAGCGGGTGGGAAACTCTCGAACCGGCAGCCCCTCCTCCGAAGTATATGGCCGCCACATATTGATAAAATGCAGGGAGAACAGATACGGCATCTCCGCAAGATGGCTTCGTATCCAGCGCATGGCATAGGCGGTCTCGCCTGCATCCGAGCGATCGGTAAGCGGGGGACGTACCTGACTTGCCGGCAGCCACAGGCCGGGATCGCCGAAATAATGCGACGTCAGCGCAGCATCATTATATAAACCCGCCAACTGCTGCCCGCTCCCCGTAGCGACAAGAATGAACTGGTGGCTCTCCATATAGTTTCTGACCGTCCAGGGAGCAATCAAGCCAAGCGTCAGACAAGCGACGACCAGCACGCTTTGTCCTACTTTCCGCCAGGAAAGCAAGCGCGTCCGAAGCATCACGCCCGCCCAGATCAGCACTACCACCAGGAGACCAATCCCATTGGGGCGCGTCAGCGACGCACCGGCCACAGATAGGCCGCAAGCGATCATCCAGCCAGGACGAGGCGCCCGCTGAAGCCGGAAAAGCGTATAGGTAAAGCCCATCACAAAAAACGTATAAACGGACTCAGAATAGAGCCACCCATCGTAAATAAAGAGTCCCGGATAAAGAGCCGCGATGATTCCAACTACCAGCGCAATCTTTCTGTTAAACACATCCCGCGCGAGAAAGTACGTGAGCAGGCAGGTACATGAACCGAGCAGGCATAAAAAGAGGCGCACATAGAGATTGTGAAAGCCCAGTATGGCATAAATAGCTGCAATCGTAAAGGGCCAGAGGGGAGCCCTGTCGAAATCAGGAATGTTACTTTGCAGACAGTAGCAGTGCTCGGTGTTCAAATGAATCGCGATAGTATTATAAAAATTTGCGTCATATTCTGGTACATAACCTTTCGCGACCGTCACATTATACACGACGCGCACGACCAGCGCACAACAGAAGACACCTACCGCTGGCAAATAAGGCGAGAAACGTCTCTCCATGAAGAACCTCGTTGAAGCCGTTTGTCATTCCACATGCATGGAGCTGCGATTGAGATCCGGGATCTCGATGCCAAAAATAAAGTCATGCAGACCTATTTTAGATAGACGGATATGTGAACGAGAGCGTAACACTGGAGCCGTGTTGTCATCTCTTGCACAACACCAGGGAGAACTTCCAGGGAGGAGCAGCCCGCCGGGCCGCTCCTCCCGATATGAAAGAAAGGTGCTCGCTACCCAACGAAGCCGATGACATCGGTCCCGCCGAGATCGCCGCCGTAGTTAAAGTACATTGGGCGTTCCGCGATCACCTTGCCGCTGCCGAAAACTTGAACCACCATCGAGACGTTGTGTGATCCAGAGGCCGGATACGCATTGACGATCGGGTTAATGATATCGTTGATCAGGAATGTCGTGCGGCTAGTTGCTGGTAGTGTGACCTCCTTCTCTATAATCATGTTATCGGCGAAGAGAGTGATAGCGACGACCTCTGCATTCGCCGTAGGATTTTGCAGCGTGAGATACTCCGAGAACTGACCGCCGGTGTAGCCCTCAGCGAAACTGTAGACCGTCTGGTTCGACGAACCCGCCTCGCCGACCGCATCGGTCGTTCCTGGGATAGAGCCGTACTTGAAGTACATCACACGCTCTGCCACAAGCGAAGCAGTCGGCGCGGTGACTTCTGCCGAGACATCAGAGGTAGGCGTGCCGGCTGAGGTAATGCTACATCCAGAATTGCCCGAGGGGGTATTGACAGTAAAGTAATACTGGCTCTGGGCGTTAACCGTACACTGGACCGTCTCCGTGCTCCCGTTTTTATACTCCAGCTTAATGGTTGCTGTCGTGGCACTGGAGGTAAAGTTGGCCAGCACCAGGCTCTCCTGGAATGTGCTGCTGGTGTGTCCCTCAGCGAAGAGCCAGTCGCTGCCAGGGTTGGTAGCTCCCACAGCGGAAGCTGCCCCGGTGAGCGAACCGCTAATGCCTGGAACCGTGCCACTGATATAAATGGGCCGTTCCGCCACGATTCCCTGGGAAGCAGTCAACTCGATAGCAGCCTGCCCCTGATAGCTGGGTGCAATAGTTCCACGCTGCAACGCAGGAATGCGAAGGGTGTCACTACCGACCTGCTGGCCGCCGCTGAAGTATTTGGCAGTGACGGTGACAGTGGTAGAATTGGGATTGAGTATTGTAAGGAACTCAGAGGCGTGGTACGAGCCAATCTGCCCCTGCGCGCCTTGAGCGAAGTAGAACGCCGTGTTTGTGCTATCGGTAGCGCCAACGACATCCGTGCCCGATTGAATCCCTCCCAAGTTGAAGTACATTGGTCGCTCGACGACGACCGGCACATTGGAATTCACGATAGCTGAAATGGACTTGTGTGGTCCAGAAGGCGCAATGTTCAGGTCGTTATTCACGTTAATGGTAAAACGCGAAGACGCAGGGACGCTATAGGGTTTGTTCACCGCTGCGCTGTTCTGGAAGAGATACTGCACTTTCACATTGGCAGTACTGGTGGAAGGATTGAGAATAGTCAGGTATTCCGTGAAAGAGCCGCCCACACTCCCTTCAGCAAAGTACCATGTGGTCGCCGCCGGTGCCTCACGCGAGCCATTCTTCGCGTTCGCCAGCTTCTCCAGATCGTTGGCCAGGTTCCACGCGTTGTAGCTGCCCAGCCCGCTCGCCATGTCGTAGTTGGCGGTGGCGGAGTAGGTGGTGCCCCCGTCGTTCATGCCGTCGTTATTGCCAACCGTAATGTCGTGGAAGTCGTTGGCATAGGATGTACCGCCGGCATTCTGGTCGATCTGGTAGAGATATGGGTTGATGAAGCCAATATTGAAGCCGCCATCGTGCAGCGTCTTCTCGTTGGTCAGCGCCATAAAGGCTGCCCACATAGGCGCGGCTGCTGAGGTGCCGCCGAGGGGGAACCAGCTCCCAAATCCGCTACAAGCTGCGCTCACTGTGCAGTATATGGCATAGCCGGTATTTGGATCGGCGTCTAACGAGACATCTGGCACTTCCCGGCCAGATGAGCTGCTGTTTACTCCAGGACCTTGCTGCCAACTGGGCAAAGACCACACACTGCTGACCCCACCACCCGTAGCGGAGACAAGATCGGGATAGTCGTACCCATACCCGTCATTCCAGACCACCTCGGAGCCGTAGGCATTGTTATTGAGCTTGAGTGATGTCCCCCCGACACCGGTTACATATGGCTGCGAGGCAGGATCATCTACAGCAAGCTGAGCTTGATTAGAGGGGAGGGGAGTTTGACAATCGTTGGTTCCGCTGTCGCCAGAAGCGGCAAAGATGGTCTGGCCCTGCGCTGCGGCAATCATAAAGAGGCTATTCTCTGTCTGCACGTCAGCCGAAGCATAGGCTTCGCACACTCCCCAACTGGTGCTGATAACGGACGCGGAATCATCGGTAATGATCCTGCTCCAGATGTCTAAATACTGGGCGTCGGTAAGAACTCCTGGTTTAGGACCTTCGTAGACATTAAGGGCGGCCAGATGTGGAGCTGCGCTTAAAATCAGTTCCATATCCAGTTCAACTTCAATGGCTCCGGGTCCTGCCCCATTTGCTCCCCCATCGACGCTGATCCTGTTGATCGGAACCTGCTTCCCTCCAAAACAGCTTGTGTAGTTGCTGATATCTCCAGAACTGTAATCGTCGAGTTCAAACAGGGCAACCGTTTGGCCCTCGCCTCGAAAGCCGGCGTTGTAGAAACTGTTGAGATTGTACGCCGAAGCAAGCTGCGCAGGGGTGTAGCCGCCGTTCACGCTACAATTGGCGTTGCTGGCGGTAACTATTTTCGGATTCGAGCTTTTTCCTTTGCGGAGAGGGGGATGAAAAAAGTGGGCGGAATTGCTCAAACCGGCCACGTTCTGAATCACGCGCGCCAGGGCAATCGGCACGCTGGGATCGCTGGCAGGCGCATAGAAGGTCTGCCCGTTGGACGAGCGATAGTTATTGATTTGAATATGGAACGCGCTTTCTGCGTCCCCGACGGTGCCCTGGAAACCGATGACGAGATGCAGCTTGCCGGTCGATGTGACCCGGAAGCCGTAGCCTTGCAGGTAATCGACAACGGCCTGCTGACTGCTGGCCAGGGGCGCGTAGGCAGCGGCAATCTGCGCCTGCGTCAGGTGATGATGGGCATTGATCGATTTTGTGCGGCTGGCGCTATCCACATAGGCTTTCAAACTGTCAGTATTGCGTAATTGTAAGCCGACCGACAGCGTGAGACTCTGGCTGGCGTCTGTCGGTCCAAGCAGCGTGCTTCGCTTCACCAGCGCCGGCACTTGCCCTTTGATGGGCGCGAACGTGTCGGCATTGGCTCCTACAGCACTCCCGGCCAGACGCACGCCGATAATGGTGCCGATGATGAGCAAACAGAGGAGTGGCAACCCCACAGTGGCGCGCCTGGTCCATCGGTGCCTGTTCTGTGGCCTCCTCTCAGCCTGGGGAAGTTGAGCAGACATTCCTGTCCCTTTCTTTCTTCAAAATGTATATACATGTATGAATACGAGAATTTGCAGGGAGATATAACGTTCCATGACTTATTGGGGATAGATGGGCATGATGTTCTATTTTTCTCTGTATCAAATTATATCAAGATGATCTCTCGCTGCGAAAAGAGAGGCAGCGAGCCCGCCCGCTCCAGCCTCTCTTTTCGCCTGTGAGCGGCCAGAGCGGGGCGGGCGGTGGGATTGGCGCTTGTCTACCCCTGGATATACTGGGTATAGCCACTTTTCGTCAGGTGGACCAGGGTCTGTTCGACCTCAGATTCCGGCTGATGGGTCAGGTGGGCGATATCCTGAATGGTCCTGCGCCCATCCAGCAGAATGAAGATGATACGCTCGCGGCGCTGCAAACGCTGGATAGCCTGGGCGGTAGCGACCATTGGGCGGGCTTTGAAGATGGCGGTGCGTCCGGGCAGGATCTCTTCGCCCGGCAAGGGACCGAGGCGCGGAGTATGAGGGGGGCGCCGGGGCATTCCTTGCCGGGCCGGGTCGGCATGTGTCGTCCAGCGCCGGCCCGTGCGCGCTGCTCTATCCGCCTGCGCGGGCGCAAACTCTTCCAACCTCTCTCCATGCAGCACAAGCGGCTGGTTAAACGCGGACGCCGCCCCGTGAGGATGGGTCTCCGACCCGGCCTCGGCCTCGGCATCGGCCTCAACTGCCTGCGTGAAACGCGGCTGCTTGTCCGTCACGGCCTCTGGCCGCCTCCTTCCTTCCTTGAGGGGCTCGGTGGTGCCCCGATGCGAGGTCCGGCAGAGATTCTCGGTCCGCGATCTCGTTGAATGCGGAAGACGGGCCGGTGGCTTCTCCTCTGTGCGCTCCCTGGAGGGTGCCAGGATGCGCGTCGTGATCGGCAACGGTCGGCTGATACCGTGAAACGAGCAAGTGATTCGTTTCCATCCACTGATATGCTCAACGGCGGCCCTGCCCGTCTCCTGGCCACAATAGGCGCGTATGAGGCGTCCTTTCTCAAAGTAGAGTTCTCCCCGCCCCGCATTCCTCTCCCCAAGCTGTTCGACGCGTAGAATTCCCGTGCGCTCCTGATGCGCGATGGACTTCAACATCTGAGCCAATGGCTCGGTGGTGATGGTTGGTGGCATAACTGTTCTCCTCCAAATGACAACATAAAACCCAAAAGCCACTCAGTACATGAGGAATATCGCCACTCTCTACTATACTCGCCCGCCATTAATTTGGCGCTAAAAAGCGATGGTTTTGTGTGAAAATGGCGTGAAAATAGACAAACGAGAATAGAGGATCAGGGGATCTCGGTCCATTGGAGCGCGCCCTCGGCCCCCAGGTGGTCCAGCGGTGAGGAGGTGTTGTGCTGTGTATCGACCAGGTACAGGCCGGAGCCACGCAGTTCGACGATCAATTGATGGGTGGTGCCTGGGAACCATGCGAGGTCGGTGATGCTGCCGGGGAGGGGGAGCCGGCTCACCTGGCTGCCATTGAGCGTATCGACGAGGGCGAGGGCCGTACCCGTGCTGTAGGCCAGTTGCCGGCCATCGTCGGACCAGGCTGGCGCAGGAGTGGCGGCGACATTGCCAGAGAGCAGGCGGTCGGTGCCGGTCGCCGGGGTCATCAGGTGTCCGCTGCCCATCCCATCGTTCTGCCCATCCAGGTAGAAGACGGTGCCGCCGTCGGGGGACCAGCCGGCCACGCTGACCTGCCTCCCCTGGCTGAGAGGGAGGAGGCGCGCGCCCGGCGTAAGGTCAAGGCGCCAGAGATCGCCAGCCCGTCCGGCAACCGTTGTGATCAAGAGCCAGCCGCCCGCGCCGTGATCGCCGTCAGGACTATAGAGGGCCTGGAGATACTCCCCACTGAGCAGAAGCTGGGGATAGAACGTACCTGCCGCGCCGACGCGGTGTATCCACAGGCTACGGACATGCCCGATCGAGCCCAGGCTCCAGGTGACAGCCGGCGAAGTGGTGTTAGGCGACCAGCCCAGCGTGAGAACCTGGCTTGTGCTGTTGCCCTGGGCCGCCGGGAGGTTGCTCAGGTTCAGAACCTGGCGACTCTGCACGTTATAGTCCAGCACACTAATCGCGCCATCGTGCGCCAGGGTGAAAGCCAGCCGCGTGCCGTCTGGGGACCAGACCGGGTGCGCGACGTTTCCCGTCATGCCGGGAGAGATCTCCTGCACCGTATTGGTCTCGAGGGAGTAGAGATAGAGGTGCGTTCGCCCATCGCCGGCGGGGCTCCCCACAAAAGC
>Ga0070738_10006958_pt1 | contig 11567 bp, 10 predicted proteins | sample Coa_R2_2_FD_66446 | JGI IMG/M metagenome (GOLD analysis project Ga0070738, IMG submission 66446) | Surface soil microbial communities from Centralia Pennsylvania, which are recovering from an underground coalmine fire - Coalmine... | ecosystem: Environmental > Terrestrial > Soil > Unclassified ... | reverse complement strand
CACCGCCTACGACGGCGATTGGAGCGTCGTCATCATGACTCGGAGCGGCGCGTGCGAGCCTGCGGTGCGCTACGGCGTGCAGATCGACAACGGCGCGGTGATCAACGCCGAAGGCGGTCAGGCGGCGGTGCAAGGCCGCGTGAGCCCGGGCGGGACGATCAGGGTGAACGTGCAGTCGGGCAACGCCTGGGCCGAGGGTTCGGGTCGCCTCAAGGGCAATTTCGGCGGCGGCGTCTGGCGGGGACAGGGCGCGCGCGGCAACTGCGCGGGCACGTGGACGGCACAGCGGCGCAGCTACGGCATGCAGGCAGAGGCGCCCGGCGCGCCCCTCTACAACTACGCCCCCGGCGCCGTCGCGATGCAGCCGCCGGCGCTCGCGGGCCGTGCCGCCGCCTATTGCCAGGCGCGCTTTCGGTCCTACGACCCGGCGACGGGGACCTATATGGGCTTCGACGGCCTGCGGCACCCGTGCCCGTAGCCGAGCCTGGAAGTCGTGATCAGCGCGGCATCAAGACCCAATAGTCGAGGTCGAGCAGCACGGCGGGATCGTAGTCGTCGCCGGCCTTGAAGGGAAAATCCGCGCACGGCCGGTCGCAGGTCGCAACGGTGCGCAGCCGCAGCGCGCCAACGTCGGTGCGTCCCGGCAGTTCGGCGGAGCCGAGCACTTCGGACCAAGCGAACACGGTGGTGCCGGCGAACAGCGGCGCCACGTGGCGGCCGCCGTTGATGGCGGCGATGTGGAAGGCGTTGGCCAGGCCGTTGAAGGAAAGCGCGCGCGCCAGGGAGATCACGTGGCCGCCGTAGATCAGCCGGCGTCCGAATCGGCTCTGTTTGGCGCCGAACAGATCGAAATGGATGCGCGCGGTGTTCTGATAGAGCCGCGTCGCTATCTGGTGTTCGGCCTCTTCGACGGTCACTCCGTCCACGTGGTCGATGCGTTCGCCGACCTTGTAATCGGCGAAGCGGTGGGCGCTGCCGGACAGCGTCGTGTCGTAGGCCGCCGTCGCAATCGGCGGGCAGGCCTCGCCCAGGACCTTCGGGTCGAGCGTCGTCGGCAGGCGCGGCACGTGATCGCCGGGGGTCGGCGCCCCCGGGTCGCGCTTGCGCACCATCACCCAGCGCACATATTCGAGCACCGGGACGCCGTCCTGCTTCATGCCGGTGGTGCGCACGTAGACGATGCCGGTGGTGCGGCTCGAGTTTTCCTTCAGACCGATGATCTCGGAGAGCGCCGTCAGCGTGTCGCCCGGGAAAACCGCAGAACGGAAATAGCAGCCGGCATAGCCGAGATTGGCGACGGCATTGAGCGAAATGTCGGGTACGGTCTTGCCGAAGACGATGTGAAAGACGAGCAGGTCATCGACCGGCGCGCGCGGGTAGCCGATCGCCTTGGCGAAGACGTCGGACGACTGTACGGCAAAGCGCGGTCCGAACAAGCCGTTGTAGAGCGCGACATCGCCGACGCTGACGGTGCGCGGGGTGGCGTGCTGGATCAATTGGCCAATGCGGAAGTCCTCGAAAAAGTTGCCGGGACTGGTCTTCGGCATGAGCAAATCCTCGACGGCGCGCATGGGGCCGGCGTTCATAGCCCAGCGGTCGCCGGCGGAAAAGCGGCGCGATGGCGTGCCTTCACGCCATCGTGAGGCGGCCCGTGAAAGCGTCGCGCTCGCCCGCCCGCTGTCTCCGACCGACGAAAGGCGCGCTCGCGGATTTGCCGGTTGGTCGCGCTGCCGGTACCGCCAAGGTGCCGCCTGGAGCGTTCCCTTGCCGCTTTCTTCTCGTCGCGGCGGCGGCGCGGCCACTTTCGGTTCACGCGCCTTCTGTCGCAGCTTTGATCCCGCCGTGACACGAATGTGAGGCCACGCAACGCCAACGGTTTGTTATAGCTTCCCCGACTTGGATGATGCCATGACCATGCAGGCCGCAAGCCCGCTGTCAACGCCCGCCGCCGCGGCCGGATCGGCGATCCACCCGCGCTGGGTGCGGGCGACCCATTGGATCAACGCGCTGGCGATGCTGATAATGATCGGCTCGGGTTGGCAGATCTACGATGCCTCGCCGCTGTTCGGGTTCACCTTTCCGAGGAGCATCGCTCTCGGCGACTGGCTCGCCGGAGCGCTGCTGTGGCATTTCGCGGCCATGTGGCTTCTGGTGATCAACGGCATCGTCTATTTGGTGCTCGGCATCGCCAGCGGCCGCTTCCGCCGCAAGCTGTTCCCGCTCCGTCCCGGCGACGTGCTGCGCGATCTTTCCGCCGCCCTGCGCGGCCGCCTCGCCCATGACGACCTGTCGGTCTACAACGCCGTGCAGAAGCTGCTCTATCTCGGCGTTCTCGTCGTCGGCGTCGTGATCGTGCTGTCGGGACTGTCGATCTGGAAGCCGGTGCAGTTTCAAGCATTGACCAGCTTCTTCGGCGGCTACAATACCGCTCGCTACGTGCACTTCGCCGCCATGACCGCCATCGTGGCCTTCTTCGTCGTCCACGTCGCGCTCGCCGTTTTGGTGCCGAAGAGCTTGCGCGCGATGATCGTTGGCCGCTGACCGCCGAGGAGAAATCAATTGTCCCGCCGCAAACCCGCAACCGGCGTCGATCCCGAGCTTTTGATCAAGGACGCGGCCAAGCTGTTGCCCGCCCCCTCGCGGCGACTTTTCCTGCGCGGCGCCGCTAGTCTCGGCGCGCTGGCCGCTCTTACCGGCTGCGATATCATCGACGGCGAGACTTCCGAGAACGCTCTGCGCGTCATCTCGCGCTTCAACGACCGCGTGCAGGCCTTGCTGTTCAATCCGCGCACGCTCGCGCCGGAATATCCGGAAAGCATGATCACGCGGCCGTTTCCGTTCAACGGCTATTATCGCCTCGAGGAGGCGCCCGACATCGACGGCGACGAATGGCAGCTCGAAATCGGCGGCCGCGTCGACAACAAAAGGCCATGGCGGCTGTCGGAGCTCTACCAACTGCCGGAAGTTTCGCAGATCACGCGCCTCGTCTGCGTCGAGGGCTGGAGCGCGATCGGTTCCTGGCAGGGCGTGAGGCTTTCCGATTTTCTCAAGCGCATCGGCGGCGACACCACCGCCAGATATGTGTGGTTCCAGTGCGCCGAAGGCTATTCAAACACCATCGACATGGCGACCGCGCTGCACCCGCAAACGCAGTTGACGTTGAAGTTCGATCACCAAATCCTGCCGCGCGCCTACGGTTTCCCGCTCAAGATCCGCATCCCCACCAAGCTCGGCTTCAAGAACCCGAAATACGTGACCGCCATGTGGGTGCAGAACAACGACGCCGGCGGGTACTGGGAGAACCAGGGCTACAACTGGTTCAGCGGCCTGTAAGCGGCGCACGCAACCAATCTCCCGGGCGGGTCGCGTCGGCTTGGCTTGCCAATCCGCACGCCGGCATTTAGCACTCCCCTTTCCTTTGACGAGGTGGCATTCATGGCGAACCACAAGCTCCTCCTTCTCGCCGGCGACGGCGTCGGCCCGGAAGTGATGGCCGAGGTCAAACGGCTGCTCGGTTTTTTCGCCACCGCGGGCATCGCCACGTTTGCGATCGAGGAAGGGCTCGTCGGCGGCTGCGCCTACGACGCGCACAAGGTCGCCATCACCGAGGACACGATGGCGCAAGCGCGCGCGGCCGACGCCGTTGTGTTCGGTGCGGTCGGCGGCCCGAAGTGGGACGACGTGCCCTATGAGGTGCGCCCGGAAGCAGGGTTGCTGCGGCTGCGCAAGGAGCTCGGTCTGTTCGCCAACATCCGGCCGGCGATTTCCTATCCGGCACTGGCGGATGCCTCGAGCCTGAAGCGCGAGGTGGTCGAAGGGCTCGATATCATCATCCTGCGCGAGCTGACCGGCGGCGTCTATTTCGGCGAGCCGAAAACCATCACCGATCTTGGCAACGGACAGAAGCGCGCCATCGACACCCAGGTCTACGACACCTACGAGATCGAGCGCATCGCCCGCGTCGGCTTCGAGCTGGCGCGCAAGCGGCGCAACAAGGTCACCTCGATGGAGAAGCGCAACGTGATGAAGACCGGCGTGCTCTGGCGACAGGTCGTCGGCGAGGTTCACGCGCGCGAATACAAGGACGTCCAGCTCGAGCACATGCTGGCCGACGCCGGCGGCATGCAGCTGGTGCGCTGGCCGAAACAGTTCGACGTCATCCTCACCGACAATCTTTTCGGCGACATGCTCTCGGATATCGCGGCCATGCTGACCGGTTCGCTCGGCATGCTGCCGTCGGCGTCGCTTGGCGAGGTCGACGCCCGCAGCAGGCGGCGCAAGGCGCTGTACGAACCGGTGCACGGTTCGGCCCCGGACATCGCCGGCAAGGGCATTGCCAATCCGATCGCCATGCTGGCGTCGTTCGGCATGGCGCTGCGCTATTCGTTCAACATGGACAAGGAGGCGGATCTCCTCGATGCCGCCATCGCCGCCACGCTCGCCAAGGGCCTGCGCACCGCCGATATCAGGTCCGACGGCGCCAAAGTGGTCAGCACGGCGGAAATGGGCAAGGCGATCGTCGGCGAATTGGAGCGGCTGACGGCTTGAAGGGTGCAGCGGTTCGCATCGGGCATGCGCCGGACGCGATCGGAGCCGCCGCCCTGCCGGCCGCCGCTCTCAATACGGGTTCGGATAGCCCGGGCTGAATCCGGGAATCAGGAACGGCTGGGCCAGCGGGGTGCCGCCGACGCCGGCGAGATCGGGGCCGAAATACCAGTAGGGCCGGCCAGGGTCGCCGCCCGGCGGAAACGCGTAATCGAGCGTCCGCGGATAGCCGAACGGCACCTCGGTCCCCGGATCGAGATAGGAACGCCGCGGCACGACGATGATGGTCGTCGTGCCGTTGGGATTGTGGATGATTGTCCGCGTCGGCTGGATCACGGTTCCGCTTGCGGAACGCAAGGCCGGCGGCGGATGCCTCTTATGCGGTGCCGGAGCGTTGCTGGAGGTTTGCGCGAATGCGGCCGGTGCCAGAGCAAAGATTGTGCTAAGGGCGGCAATTCCGAGAAGCCCGATCGTGTGACGCATGGCGCCTCGCTGTTTCGTGGACAATCTAGCCGCTTTGCACCTGCAGCGATAGGGGAAACGGCGGCCACCGTTGTGCTTCATGAACTTTTAATGTTCTTGCGCTCCCGCCTTGATGCGGCCGAGGACCCCCGCCAGCGGCGGGAATGACGGCGTCCCGCTATCAACGTATATAGTCTATCAATGGGAGCGAAGAATTGGCGCGAGGTTCGGACTTCACACTGACGAGGCCATCGCCATGCTGACACGTCGCAAGGTGCTGCAGAGCGCCGGTGCGGGTATTGCGCTCGCCGAGGCCGCCGTCGCCCTCGAGCCGCTCGCCGCCGATGCCGCCGGCACGGTCCCGCTGGCGCCCGGATTGGCCGCCGGTGTCTACGACACGGCGGTCCTGGAGGCGCTCCCGGGCAAGCAGAAGCTGATCAAGCTCTCCTATCGGCCGCCGAATTACGAGTCGCCGTTGGCATATTTCAGTACGCCGATTACCCCCAACGACCGGTTCTATGTCCGCTATCATCTGTCCGATATCCCCGCCGTCGATGCCAAGACCTACAAGCTCGCGGTCGGCGGCGAGGGCGCCAACGGCACCGCCGAGATCGGGCTCGACGATCTGAAGAAATTTCCGCCTTACGAGGTCGTCGCCGTCAACCAGTGCTCGGGCGCGCGGCGCGGGCTGTCAAATCCGCACGTGCCTGGCGTGCAGTGGGGTTTCGGCGCCATGGGCTGCGCACGCTGGAAGGGCGCCCGGCTCAAGGATGTGCTCGCCAAGGTCGGCGTCAAAAAGGAGGCGATCGAAGTCGCCTTCAACGGCGCCGACGGCCCGCCCTATGACAAGACCCCGGACTTCATCAAGAGCCTGCCGCTGTGGAAGGCGATCGATGAGTCGACCCTCGTGGCCTATGAGATGAACGGCGAACCGTTGCCGCATTACAACGGCTATCCGGTCCGGCTGGTCGTCCCCGGCTGGACCGGCACCTATTGGATGAAGCATCTCACCACCATTGACGTATTGACCCGGCCGCAGGGCGGCTTCTGGATGAACCCGGCCTACCGGATCCCGCTCGGCCTGTTTCCCTTGGTGGCACGCTTCACCAGTCAGGAAACCGCGACCAGCACGCCGATCACCGAAATCGTGGTCAATTCGCTGATCACCAGCCACGCCGACGGGGCGCGCGTGAAAGCCGGCAAGGTCGCGGTCGGCGGTTTGGCCTGGGACGGCGGCTACGGCATCCGCGCCGTCGAGGTATCGACCGACGGCGGGCAAACCTGGGCCAGCGCGCAGCTCGGCGATGACCTCGGCCGCTACGCCTTCCGGCCGTGGCGCTTTGTCATCGCCGCCAAGCGCGGAAAGAACACGGTGACCGTCAGCGCCAGCAACCGGATCGGCCAGACGCAGACGGCGACGCTGTTGTTCAACCCTGCCGGTTACCACAATAACGTCATGCAAAGCGTGACATTGATCGCCGACTGAGACCACGGGGGAAAAGACCGATGCGCGTTATCGGACTCGTGCTCGCGGCGGCGCTCGCCGGCATCGGCGGCGTTGGCGCATCGGCGCAGGAGGCGCCCGTCGATCTCAAGCCGGGTCCCGGCCTCGACCAGGTCGAAGGCAATTGCGGCGCCTGCCACAGCCTCGACTATATCCGGATGAATTCGCCGTTTCTCAACGCCGCCGGCTGGAACGCCGAGGTGAAGAAGATGATCAAGGCTTTTGGGGCGCCCATCAGCGACGCCGACGCCGAGGCGATCGTCGATTATCTGGCGAAAAATTACGCGTCGTAGAGGGCATTCGCCGCCGGCAATCGACGTTGTGTCGACGGCGGTTCTCGCTTACAAGCGCTTGCGTCGCGCGGAGGAGTTGACAATGGGCTACAGCGTCGCCGTGGTCGGGGCGACCGGCAATGTGGGCCGCGAAATGCTCGGCATTCTCGCCGAGCGGCTGTTCCCGGCCGACGAGGTGGTTGCGCTTGCCTCGCGAAAGAGCCAGGGCGTCGAGGTCTCCTGCGGCGAGCGGAAGCTGAAAGTCAAAGCGCTCGAGCATTTCGACTTCTCCGGCGTCGATATCTGTCTGATGTCGGCGGGCGCCGCGGTGTCCAGGGAATGGTCGCCGAAAATCGCCGCCGCGGGCGCGGTGGTGATCGATAATTCTTCGTGCTGGCGCTACGATTTGGACGTGCCGTTGATCGTGCCCGAGGTCAACGCCGACGCGCTTTCCGGCTTCCGCAAGCGCGGCATCATCGCCAATCCCAATTGCTCGACGGCGCAGCTCGTCGTCGCTCTCAAGCCGCTGCACGATCGTGCCAGGATCAAGCGTGTCGTCGTCGCCACCTATCAATCCGTCTCCGGCGCCGGCAAGGAAGCGATGGACGAATTGTTCGCCCAGACCAAATCGGTCTTTCAGCTCGACGATGTGGAGGCGAAGAAGTTTCCCAAGCGCATCGCCTTCAACCTCATCCCCCACATCGACGTGTTCATGGAGGACGGCGCCACCAAGGAAGAGTGGAAGATGGTGGTGGAGACCAAGAAGATTCTCGATCCGAAGATCAAGCTGATCGCAACCTGCGTGCGCGTGCCGGTCTTTATCGGCCATTCCGAGGCGGTCACCGTCGAGTTCGAGCAGCCGATCACCGCCGAAGAGGCACGCGAAGTTTTGCGCCGCGCGCCGGGCTGCATCGTCATCGACAAGCACGAGCCGGGGGGCTACGTCACCCCGTATGAGGCGGCGGGCGAAGACGCGACCTTCATCAGCCGCATCCGCGAGGACACCACGGTCGAGAACGGACTTGCGCTGTGGATCGTTGCCGACAATCTGCGCAAGGGCGCCGCCCTCAACGCCGTGCAGATCGCCGAATGCCTGATCGGCCGCAAGCTGATCACGGCCAAGCGGGAGGCGGCCTGAGTCGAGGCGGCGGCTGCCGTGCGAGGTATTCGCAGCGCCCGCGCCGTCGCCCGCATGGCCGCGGCGCCATGCGGCGGCGGCCGGCGTCGGCGTCATGAATTCACCATTGCCCAATGCCATGCAAGATGACGAGAGCCGAGCGATGACCCCCCGCCCGCGGCGCAGCGTCCTCTACATGCCGGGCTCGAACGCGCGCGCCTTGGAGAAGGCGCGCGAGCTGCCGGTCGATGCGGTGATCCTCGATCTGGAGGATGCGGTGGCGCCGGACGCCAAGGCGAAGGCGCGCGAACTGATAACGCAGACGCTCGAGCGGGGCGGCTTCGGCAACCGCGAAGTTTTGGTGCGCATCAACGGGCTCGACACCGCCTGGGGGCTCGACGATCTTGCCGTTGTCGCCGCCGGTCCCGACGCAATCCTGGTGCCGAAAGTGTCCACGCCGGAGCAACTGCGCGAAGTCGGCAGGCACCTCGTGGGCGTCGGCAAGCCAACGCGCCCGCGCGTCTGGGCGATGATGGAGACGCCGCTCGCCATGCTCAACGCCCGCGACATCGCCGCCGCCGCCAGCGATCCGCACACCCGCCTTGCCGGCTTCGTCATGGGCACCAACGATCTCGCCAAGGACACGGGCGCGCGCCTCGTGCCGGGCCGCGCGCCGATGCTGCCGTGGTTGATGAACTGCATCGCCGCGGCGCGCGCCTTCGGCCTCTATATTCTCGACGGCGTCTACAACGATCTCGGCGATGCCGAAGGCTTCGCCGCCGAGTGCCGGCAGGCGCGCGATCTCGGCTTCGACGGCAAGACGCTCATTCATCCGCAGCAGATTGCGCCCTGCAACGAGGCCTTTTCGCCCAATGCGGACGAGGTTGCGTGGGCGCGCAAGGTCATCGGCGTCTTCGATCGGCCGGAGAACGTGAACAAGGGCGTCGTCCAGATCGAGGGCCGCATGGTCGAGCGATTGCACGCAGACATGGCCCGGCGAACGGTGGCGATCGCCGACGCCATCGGCCGCAATTGACATTGCAAAATTTCCGGGAGGATAATGATCGTTTGGCGCGGGGGCGCCGGCGAAGGCGCCGCAGGCGTTTTAGGTAGGATGCCGCGACCAAGATCAGCAAATGGAGGGTGCAATGGTGCGTTCAGGCATCGCTGCGGGAGCGCTCGCGGCGTCAGCCTTGCTGGTGCTCGCGAATGTGCACGTACTGGCTCAGGGCAAGAAGTGGTACCCGTTCCCGGTCGAGGAGCACGACCCGCCCTTCGACATGAACAGTCCGGTCAAGGAGGTGATGTACGAGCCGCTGCAGAAGGCCGAAAAGAAATGGAATATCTGCGTCTCCTTCCCGCACATGAAGGACGCCTACTGGCTTGCGGTCGACTACGGCGTGTCGGAGGAGGCCAAGGATCTCGGCGTCGCCATGCACCTGGTCGAGGCCGGCGGTTACACAAATCTGAGCAAGCAAATCTCGCAAATCGAGGATTGCGTCTCCCAAGGCGCGCAGGCCGTGGATATCGGCGCCATCTCGTATGACGGCCTCAACGAGACGGTGAAGCGGCTGCACGAGAAGAACATTCCGGTGATCGACGTGATCAACGGCATGTCGTCCAAGGACATCTCGGCTAAATCGCTCGTTTCATTCGAGACCATGGGCTACAAAGCCGGCGAGTACATCGCCAAGCTTCATCCCAAGGGCTCCGGCGACGTCGAGGTGGCGTGGTTCCCCGGTCCGCCCGGCGCCGGCTGGGTCGAGGCCGGCAACAAGGGCTTCAACGAAGCCACCAAGGACAGCGCGCTCAAGATCGTCGCCACCAAGTACGGCGACACCGGCAAGGAAGTGCAGCTGAAGCTGGTCGAGGACGTGCTCCAGGCCAACCCGAACATCAAATACATTGCCGGCACCTCGCCGACCACCGAGGCCGCCGTGCAGCTACTGCGCGAGCGCAACCTGTCGGGCAAGATCAGCGTCATTGCCTACTACTTCACGCCGGGCGTCTACGAGAACATCAAGGCAGGGCGGGTGATGGCGGCGCCGACCGATTCGGCGGTGATCCAAGGGCGGGTCTCCATCGACCAGGCGGTGCGCATTCTCGAAGGAAAGCCTTATCTCAAGCACGTCGGTCCGAAGATCTACGTGATCGACAAGTCGAACATCAATTCGTTCGACTACGCTTCGTCGCTGGCGCCGGCGAATTGGAAGCCCGTCTTCACCGTCAACTGACGTTCGACGGGTCGGGACTGATTGATGGAGTTGGCGACCGAGACAGCAGCGCCAGCAGAGGGCACGGGTGCGCCGGCGGGCGCGCCCGCACCCGTCTTGCAGGCTCGCGGCCTCTCCAAGCAGTTTCCCGGCGTTCTGGCGCTCGACCGCGTCGATTTCGAGTTGCGCGCCGGCGAAGTGCACGTGCTGTTCGGCGAGAACGGGGCCGGCAAGTCGACGCTGATCCAGATTCTCGCCGGAGTCCACCGTCCGAGCGCAGGCAGCCTTTATTTCGGCGGACGGCCGATCGACCTGCAAGGCGCGCACCATGCGCGCACGCTCGGCATCAGCGCCGTGTTCCAGGAATTCTCCCTGGTGCCGACCTTGAACATCGAGGAAAACCTGTTTCTCGGCGCAGAGCTTACGCGCCGCGGCGTGCTTGACAAATCCAGCCTGCATCGGCGCGCCGAGGAGATCCTCAAGGAGCTGGGCTTTCCCTTGCGTCCGCGCCAGCGCGTGCAGGATCTCACGCGCGCCGAGCAGCAGATGGTCGAAATCGCCAAGGCGTTCTCCACCGATCTGTCTGTGCTGATCCTCGACGAGCCGACCGCCTCGCTGACCGATCGTGAAGCCGAGCGTTTGTTCGCCATGGTCGAGAGAGCGAAACGGCGAGGGGTCGGCGTCATCTACGTGACCCACCGGATGAGCGAAATCCGTCGCATCGGCGACCGCATCACCGTGTTGCGTGACGGCCGGCGCGTGGACACGCTCGCGGTCTCCGGGGCCGACGACGAACGGCTTCTGCATCTGATGACCGGGCGCGTCATCAGCCAGGTCTTCCCCAAGATTGTCTTCCGGCCGGGCACGCCGATTCTGCAGATCACGGCGCTCACCACCGCCGACCACACGGTGAAGGACTTCACGCTTGCGGTGCGGGCCGGCGAGGTGGTCGGACTTGCCGGCCTGGTCGGCTGCGGCAAGTCCGAGGTCGGGCGCGCCTGCTTCGGACTTGAGCGCATCGCCTCCGGCCGCATCGCGTTCGACGGGCGCGACGTGACCGGACAAAGCGTGCGGCAAATGCTCGACCGCGGCGCCTTCTACCTTCCGCCCGACCGGCGCGAGGAAGGTTTGGTCATGATGCGCAGTGTGCGCGAGAACGTGGCGTTGCCGTGGCTCGGCGCGCGCTTTTCGCGCTTCGGCCTGCTCGATCGCGGCACCGAGCGCGCGAAGGTCAAAGAACTCGTGCGCCGGCTCAACCTGCAGCCGCCGAACATCGAGGCCGACCTCGAACGCTTCTCCGGCGGCAATCAGCAGAAGGTCCTGCTGGCCAAGGGGTTGGTCTCGGCCGTCAAGCTGTTCATCCTCGACGAACCCACGGTCGGCGTCGATGTCGGCACCCGCGTCGCGATCTACGAATTCATTCGCGATCTGTGCGAGGGCGGCGCCGCCATCCT
>Ga0070738_10006956_pt1 | contig 11570 bp, 6 predicted proteins | sample Coa_R2_2_FD_66446 | JGI IMG/M metagenome (GOLD analysis project Ga0070738, IMG submission 66446) | Surface soil microbial communities from Centralia Pennsylvania, which are recovering from an underground coalmine fire - Coalmine... | ecosystem: Environmental > Terrestrial > Soil > Unclassified ... | reverse complement strand
CGACCGCGACGTCCTCCACGTCGCGTCGCCGTCCTCCGCCTCGGCGCCGCGCCACAGCATCGACGCGTTCTTCCGGTCGCTCGCGCGAAGCGGCGGCCCGATGGCCATCGGGGTCGTCCTCTCGGGCACGGGCAGCGACGGCACGCTCGGCCTCAAGGCCATCCAGGACGAAGGGGGCATCACGTTCGCTCAGGAGCCGAGCAGCGCCGCCCAGTCAGGGATGCCCGAGAGCGCGATCGACTCGGGCGCGGCCGACGTGACCCTGACCCCCGCCGAGATCGGCGACGAGCTGCTGCGCCTGAGCGCGCACCCGTACGTCGGGCGCGCGCGCCAGCCCAAGCTCCTCGACAGCAGCGCGACCTCGAAGATCCTAGCGCGCCTGCGGGCGGCGCACGGCGTCGACTTCTCGCTCTACAAGCAGAGCACGATCGAACGGCGCATCGGTCGGCGCATGGCGCTGCACAGGCTCGACAAGCTCGAAGCGTACCTGTCGCTGCTCGAGTCCGACCCGAACGAGCTCCGGAGCCTTTACAACGACCTCCTCATCGGCGTCACGAGCTTCTTCCGCGACACCGAGCCGTTCGACACCCTGAAGAACGTCGTCTTCCCGCGCCTCCTCGACGGACGCCCGCACGACGTTCCGATCCGCCTGTGGGTCGCCGGGTGCGCCACCGGTGAGGAGGCGTACTCGGTGGCCATCGCGCTGCTCGAGTTTCTCGGCGATCGCGCCGGCCAGTACAAGATCCAGATCTTCGCGACGGACGTCGACGACGACGCGCTCGTCCGCGCGCGCGCGGCGACCTATCCGCCGAACATCGAGATCGACGTCTCGCCCGAGCGCCTGCACCGCTTCTTCACCCGCGTCGGCAAGGGCTACCAGGTGAACCGCAACGTGCGCGATCTCATCGTGTTCGCGCGCCACAACCTCGGCAAGGACCCGCCGTTTTCGCGCCTCGACCTGGTCACCTGCCGCAACGTCCTCATCTACATGCAGGCGCCGCTGCAGAAGAAGGTCCTGCGGATATTCCACTACGCGCTCAACGCCGACGCCTACCTGCTGCTCGGCACGTCGGAGTCGATCGGCGACGCCGCGGACATGTTCTGGCTGCTCGATCGCAAGCTCAAGGTCTACATCAAGAAGGGCACCCCCGCGCCCGGCGCGTTCGACTTCGCGTTCGCGTCGCGGCCGGCGGACGAGGAGCCCGAGCCGGGGGCCGCGGCCGATCACCGGCCGATGGTGAGCGTGGCGCAGCTCGCAGACCGCAAGCTCATCGAGAAGTACGGCCCGCCCGGGGTCATCGTCGACGAGAAGCTCGACGTGCTGCAGTTCCGCGGGCGGACCGGACCTTTCCTCGAGCCGGCGCCCGGCGCGGCGACGCTCAACGTCCTCAAGCTCGCCCGGCCCGAGCTCCTCGTCGCGCTGCGCTTGACCGTGCACAAGGTGCTCGCCGACGGGCTACCGATGACGTCGCCGCCGGTCTCGCTCTGGAGCGACCGGGACGCGAGGGCGGTGGCGCTCGACGTCATGCCGCTCGCGGCCACCGGCGGGCGCAAGTGCCTGCTCATCCTGTTCGTCGAGGCGGCGGACCCGCAGCCGGCCACGCGCGAGTCGCCCGAGACCGGCACGCCGACCGGGACCGACGCGCGGGTGAGCGACCTCGCGCGCGAGCTCGCCACCACCAAGGAGTACTTGCAGTCGACGATCGAGGAGCTCGAGGCCGCCAACGAGGAGCTGCAAAGCTCGAACGAGGAGCTGCAGAGCTCCAACGAGGAGCTGCAGTCCACGAACGAGGAGCTCGAGACCTCGAAGGAGGAGCTGCAGTCGACCAACGAGGAGCTGGCGACGGTCAACGACGAGCTCCAGAGCCGCATGGGCCAGCTGAGCACCGTGAACGACGACCTTCACAACGTCCTGGCGCACGTCACGTCGGCCGTCGTGATCGTCGGCCCCGATATGCGCATCCGCAGGTTCTCGGCCACCGCCGAGCGGCTCCTCAGCCTCATCCCGGCGGACGTCGGGCGACCGATCGCGTACCTCCGCAACGTGATGAGCGCGCGCGACATCGAGCACCTCGCGGGAGACGCCTTGGCCTCCGTGTCGTCGCGCGAGCAGCGCGTGCGGTGCATCGACGGCTCCTGGTACATGATGAAGCTCTACCCTTACGTCACCGGAGAGCAGATGATCCGCGGGGTCGTCATCGAGTTCGTGAAGGCGACCGCGCCCGCCGCGCCCTCCGCGTCCGCCGAAGGCGACGCGCTGCCGCCGCTCGCTGCGGACATCCTCTCGACCCTTCCGCACCCGGTGATGCTGATCGACGGGCCGATGCGTCTGGTCTGGGCGAACCGCGTCTTCTGCGAGGCGTTCGCGCTCGGGCCCGAGCTCCTCGGACGACCGCTCGCCGAGGTGTGGGGCGGCCACGCCGAGCCGGCCGAGCTGTGGGAGTTCTTCGAGGACCTGCTGGCGGGGCGGGCGGCGCGCGACGTGCTCGTCGATCACCCGTTCGGGCGCGCCGCCGGCCGGCCGATGCGCTTCTCGGGCAAGGTCGTGCCGGGGCAGGGCGACCGACCGGCCCTCGGCGTCGTGACGATGCAGGACGTCTGACCGTGCTCGGACGGCGCGAACACGAACGGGCGACGGCGCGGGCTTCGCGCCGCGTGCTCGTCTCGATGCTGGCCGCCATCGTGGCGGTCACCGGGCTGGCCTGGTGGGACGAGGCGCGGGAGGCCGAGGCCGCGCTGCGCGACCTGGAGCACGAGCAGACGATCCTGGCGTCGAGCCTCGCCGCCGGGCTGCGAGCGCACTTCGCCGCGCTCGAGCGCGCCGCGACGCTCGCCGGCGCGCTGGGCACCGGCGCGCTCGCCGGTCGGTACGATCCCGTCCGCATCCGCGCCGCCGGCGCCCCCCGCGCGGCGCCGACGGATCCGGCCCGGGTGGTCATGACGTTCCCGCTGGCCGGCGAGCGGGCCGTCGATCTCGGCGTGAGCCTCGGCGAGCTGCTCGACGGCTCGCGGGACCTCGCGACGGGCCCCGACGCGGCGAGCGACCTGGCGGTCTTCGTGTCGGCGCCCGGAGACGCCGACCTGCGCTCCGGCGACGGCCGCGTGGGCTCGTCCGCGCGCGTCCGCGACGCGCTCGCCGGGGGACGACCGGCGCTGCGGCTCGGCCGCGGAGAGGCGCTGGAGCTCGGTCTTCGCGAGCGGACGGCGATCGCCGGTCTCGCGCGCGTCGACGCCGGGCCGCTCGGCCGCTGGGGCGTCGTCGCCGTGGCGTCCGCCGCGCGAGAGCGCGACCGCGAGAAGCGGGCCAGCTGGAGGCTCGTCTCGAGCGTGCTCGTGGCGTCGGGTCTGGTGGTGGTGTTCGGCGGGGTCGCGCTGCGCAAGCAGCGCAAGGGGTTCGAGCTGGCGCACCGGCTCACCGTGTCGGAGCTCGAGCACGAGCGCGACGAGCGGCTCTCGCGCGCCGAGCGCGTCGCCACGATGGGCACGTTCGCGATGGGCGTCGCCCACGAGGTCTCGACGCCGCTCGGCGTGATCGTCGGGCGCGCCGAGCAGCTGCTCGCGCGCCTCCGCGACGACGAGCGAGCCACGCGCGGCGCGGAGGCCATCCTGCAGCAGGCCGACCGGATCCAGCACATCGTGCGTCGCTTCCTCGACATGGCCCGCGGGGGCCCGCTGTCGTTCGCGAGGACCGACGCGGCGGACGTCGTGCGCGCGGCCGCGGCGGCCGTGGACCACCGCTTCTCGAGGGCCGGCGTGTCGCTCGAGGCCGACATCGCCGAGCCGATGCCGCCCATCCGGTGCGACCGCGACCTGCTCGAGCAGGCGATCGTGAACCTGCTGCTCAACGCTTGCGAGGCCTGCGCGCCGGGCGGGCACGTGCAGCTCTCGGCCCGGTCGGACTCCGACCGCGTCGCGTTCGTCGTCACCGACGACGGCGTCGGCATCCGCGTCGAGGACGCCGCCCGCGCGACCGAGCCGTTCTTCACGACCAAGCCCGCGGGCAGCGGCACGGGGCTCGGCCTCGCCATCGCCGCCGAGATCGCCAAGAGCCACAGGGGCGAGCTGAAGGTCGAGCCCAACGTCGGCGGCGGCACGCAAGCGCGCATCGAGATCCCGGCCGCGGCGCCCGCCCCGGACCCGACCGACCGGTCGTCGGCCGCTTAGCTCGCCGGCGACGCGCCGAGCTACCCGCCGCCGGGGGCTGAGCGGGGGCGTCGCGCGGTCGGTCCAGGATCCCGAGCCGCCGATGACGCCGAGGGCGCCGGCGCGGCCCGCGTCCCTTAGCCGCGTCTTGCGCCGCCCGGTCGAGCGCGCTAGCTATATCCTCACCAAAGGGGAGTAGTTCACACCGCGCGAGCGGCACGGGGCGATCGACATGCTGGCGGCTCTTTCGAGGGTCGCCCGGTCCCCCACCTCGGCAGCCCGAGGGGAACGAGACCTTCGGACCAGGCGCATGTCTGGCCGAGGTCTCGCCCGTCGACATCTCGGCCCATCAGGGAGATGTCGATGCACGGTTGGGCGCTGTTTGCTTCGGTCTTCGGCGTGATCTTCGCCGCGGAGCTGCCGGACAAGACGGCGCTCGCGGCCATGGTGCTGGCGACGCGCCACCGCCCGCTTCCCGCGCTGCTCGGGGCCGGCTCGGCCCTGACCGTCCAGAGCGTCGTCGCGGTCCTGGCCGGGCGCCTGCTCTCGCTGCTGCCTCAGCGGCCGGTGCACGTGCTCTCGGGCATCCTCTTCCTGGTCTCCGCAGTGCTCATGTGGTCGCGCAAGGCCGAGTCGGAGCCGGACGCGCCGGACCCGGACGGTCAGGTCGGCCCTTGGAGATCGGCGGGCGTCGTGTTCGGCGTCGTGTTCATCGCGGAGTGGGGCGACCTCACCCAGCTCGCGACGGCCGCGCTCGCCGCGCGCTACCCGGCGCCGTACGTCGTCCTCGCCGGGGCGGTGCTGGCCTTGTGGGCAGTCGCCGCGCTGGCCGTCGTCGTCGGACATCGCGCCGGCAAGCTGCTCGACGGCCGGCTCACGAAGCGCGTCGCCGCCGCGCTCTTCGCCGTGGTCGGCGGCGTGCTGCTCTGGCGCGGCTGAGACCGCCTCATGGGCCGAGCGGCGGCGCGAAGGCTCCTCGGGGCCACGCTACTCGCGATGTCTCGCGAGAAAAACTATGCAAGATGCGCTGCCCCCCTCGCGCCCCCCGAGCCATGATGGATCGCCGATGAGCCCTCCCGCCGCGGTGAAGCGACTGCCTCGCTTCCGCGCAGTCCCGACGGACGACTGCCGTCTGCTGGTCGAGTCGATCACCGACTACGCGATCTTCATGCTGGATCCGGACGGGTACGTCGCCACCTGGAACCCCGGCGCGCAGCGGATCAAGGGCTACGCCGCGGACGAGATCATCGGCGAGCACTTCTCGGTGTTCTATCCGCCCGGTGACGTCGCCGCGGGCAAGCCGGAGCGCGAGCTCTTGACCGCGGCCCAGTTCGGGCGCGTGGAGGACGAGGGCTGGAGGCTCCGCAAGGACGGCTCGCGCTTCTGGGCGAACGTCGTCATCACGGCGCTCAAGGACGAGGGCGGCGCGCTCCGCGGCTTCGCCAAGGTGACCCGCGATCTGACTCACCGCCGTGCGACCGAGGAAGAGCTGCGGCAGGCCGAGGAGCGCTTCCACCAGCTGGTCGACGCCGTCACCGACTACGCGATCTTCATGCTCGACCCCGGCGGCCACGTCGCCACCTGGAACGTGGGCGCCTCGCGCATCAAGGGTTACCAGACCGACGAGATCCTCGGCCGGCACTTCTCCGTCTTCTACACGCCGGAGGACCGCGCGGCCGGACGGCCCGACCGGATACTCGAGGCGGTCCGGCGCGACGGGCGCTACGAGGACGAGAGCTGGCGCGTGCGCAAGGACGGCACGCGCTTCTGGGCCAACGTGATCATCACGGCTCTGCGCGACGGCCATGGCAGGCTGCTCGGCTTCGCCAAGATCACGCGCGACCTGACGGCGCGCCGCGAGAGCGAGGAGACCGCGCGCCGTCTGCTCCGCGAGCAGGTCGCGCGATCGGCGGCCGAGGAGGGCGAGCGCCGCCTGCGCGAGAGCGAGGAGCGCTACCGAGCGTTGAGCCGCCGGCTGGAGATCATCCTGGAGGCGGTGGGCGACGGGATCACGGTCCAGGACGCCTCCGGGCGCGTCGTCTTCGCGAACACCGCCGCCGCCAGGGTGTGCGGCTTGCAGTCGCTGCAGCAGCTGCTGCAGGCTCCCCCCGGCGAGATCTTCGCCGAGTTCGACGTGTGCGACGAGCAGGGCCTGCCGGTCGACGTCGAGCGGCTCCCGGGGCGCCGCGCGCTACGGGGCGAGCAGGGGGCGAGCGCGCTCTTGCACGCGAGGCACCGGAGCTCGGGCCGGGAGTGGTGGTCGCTCGTGCGCGCGAGCCCCGTGCTGGCGGTCGACGGCACGCCCGAGCTGGCCGTGAACGTCTGGCACGACGTGACCGACGATCGACGCCGCGACGCCGAGTCCAAGCTCCTCGACGAGGCGACGACGGCGCTGTCGACCTCGCTCGATCTCGAGGAGATGCTGTCGATGCTCGCGGCCGTCCTCGCACCGGGGCTCGCCGACTGGTCGGCCATCCACCTGCTCGAGCGCGACGAGCTCCGGCTCGTCGCCGTCGCCCACCGGGATCCCGCCGAGCTGGCCGCCGCGCGACGGCTCGCCCGCGATCCGCCGGATCCGCGCAGGGGACTGGGCGTCTGGCGCGTGGTGCGCACGGCGCAGCCGGAGCTCTACCCGGACATCCGCGACGATCTGCTCGTGCAGGCCGCCCGCGACCCCGCCCACCTCGAGGCGATGCGCGCGGCCGGCGTGCGGTCCGTGATGATCGTCCCAGTCCTCGTGCGCGGCCACGCCGCGGGCGCCATGTCCCTCGCATGCACGGAGTCGGGGCGCCGCTTCGACGAGCGCGATCTCGAGCTCGCGGCCGAGCTCGGCCGCCGGGCGGGCACCGCCGTCGAGAACGCCAGCCTGTACGCGGCCGAGCGGACGGGCCGCGAGCGGCTCGAGTTCCTGGCCCAAGCCGGCGAGGTGCTCTCGGGCGCGTTCGACTACGCCGAGACCGTGCAGAAGATCGTGCACGTCACGGTGCCGACGCTGGCCGACTTCGCGTTCTGCGACCTCGTCGAAGGAGGCCACGTGCGCCGCGTCGCGGCCGTCCAGGGCGATCCCGAGGCCGAGGCGCTGCTCGAGGCGACCCGCTGGGCGCGCGCCGGCGGGCGCGGCGAGGAGCTCTCCGCGCTGCACGCCGGAGAGACGGTCTTCCGGCCCGTCGTCGGCGGCGAGTCGATCGACCCCGACGACGCGCACCAGGACGACGGCGGCATCGCGCGGCGCCTCGGGCTTCGCTCGATGATCTCCCTGCCCCTGCGTGCGCGGGGCGAGGTGCTCGGCTCGCTCAACGTGTGCTTCGGCAGGTCCGGCCGGCGCCACACGGCCGAGGACCGGAAGCTCGCCGAGGAGCTCGCCCGGCGCGCGGCGACCGCCCTCGTGCAGGTGCGCCTGTTCGAGGCGGCGCACCGGGCGGCAGCCCGGGCCGAGGAGGCCGCCCGCCGCGCCGAGGAGGCGAACCGCCTCAAGGACGAGTTCTTGGCCACCGTGTCGCACGAGCTACGCACGCCGCTCAACGCCATCCTGGGCTGGTCGACGCTCCTGCGCAGCCGGGGCGCCGAGGCGTCGATCGCCAAGGGCATCGACGTCATCCATCGAAACGCCGAGGCCCAGACGAGGCTCGTGGAGGACATCCTCGACGTGTCGCGCATCATCACGGGCAAGCTCCTGCTCGATCTGAAGCCGACCGACCTGGTGACCGTCATCGGCGAGGCGATCGAGGTCGTCCGCCCCTCCGCCGACGCCAAGCGGATCACGATCGACTTCGAGCCGCCCGCCGATCGGGCCGTGATGGTCGGCGACCCGGAGAGGCTGCGGCAGGTCGTCTGGAACTTGCTCTCGAACGCGGTGAAGTTCACCGAGGCGGACGGCCGCGTCAAGGCGTGGATCGACAAGGACGGAGCGAAGTTGACCATCAACGTCCAGGACACGGGCCGCGGGATAGAACCGGAGTTTCTGCCCTTCGTCTTCGATCGGTTCAAGCAGGCCGACAGCTCGACGACGCGCCGCTTCGGCGGCCTCGGGCTCGGGCTGGCGATCGTCCGTCACATCGTCGAGCTGCACGGGGGGCACGTCTCGGCGGAGAGCGCCGGCAAGGGTCGCGGCGCGCTCTTCCGGGTGAGCCTTCCCATCCGGGCGGTCGTCACCGAGGGCCGCGCGGAGGACGCGAGGCGGAACGCGCCGCCCGCCCTGCCGCCGTCGCCGGTGCCGGCCACGCTCGGTGGGCTGCGCGTGCTGGTCGTCGACGACGATCCGGACGCGCGCGAGCTATTGCACGACTTGCTCGTGTCGGCGGGAGCCCGCGTCGAGACGGCCGAATCGGCGGCCGCGGGGCTCGAGGCCGTGCGTCGCTTCAGGCCGGACGTTCTGGTGAGCGACATCGGCATGCCCGTGGAGGACGGCTACACGTTCGTGCGCCACGTCCGAGCGCTCGACCGCTCGGAGGGCGGGGCGATCCCGTCCATCGCGCTGACGGCTTACACGAGGGGCGAGGACCGGACGAAGGCGCTCGCGGCGGGCTTCACGACCCACGTCGCCAAGCCGGTCAATCCGCACGATCTCGTGTCGGCCGTCGCGAACCTCGGGGCGCTCGTGCGGCGCTGACTCCGCGCGGCGCCGTGGCGTCGGCCACACGCGCGCGCATGCGCCGCATCGGCAGCGCCGGTAACCCGCGCGCGAACACCTGGAAGGCCTCGACCTCGAGCAGCGCCAGCCCGCCGTCGACGACCTCTCGCTCCGTGCGCCGCGACATGTGACAGCCCTGCCCGTTCAGCGCGACCCAGAGCGGGTCGACCAGCGCCATGAGCGCCCCGGCCACCGGGCGCGGGCTGCGCACGTGCTCGATGAGGCGCACGTCGGCGCCGGCGCGCGCGACGCGCGTGAGCTCGCCGAGGACGGCGGCGACGCTCTCGACGCTGCAGAGCACCAGCGCGCAGACCACCGCGTCGAAGCCGCCGTCCTCGAACGGGAGGGCGAGCGCCGAGGCGCGCTGCACGCGGATCGAGCGGCCGGCCGCGCGCGCGTCGGTCGCGCGGCGGCTCGCCAGGACCAGCGCTTCCTCGTCGACGTCGACGGCTTCGACCGTCGCCTCGCGGGGGTAGTGGGGGAACATCAGCCCCGTCCCGCAGCCGAGCTCCAGCACGCGGCCCGTGAGCCCCCGCGCCGCGGCCCCGCGCTGCGCGGCCATGCCGGCTTCGTCGGCTCGCCGCATGATGAGATCGTAGAAGTCCGCCTGGGGCATCGCCCGCTTGAGCGCCGCGGCCTCCGGCACCGTCCAGCAAAAATGCGCGACCTCGCGCAGCACCGCGCGAGCCTAGCACCGGCGGCGGCCGGCGCGTTCGGACGCAGCGTAGTTTTGCCAGCACGCGATAAGATGGCTGGCGGGCGCGTCGCCGGAGTGGTCGCGCGGTGGGCGATCATTGTACTGGGTATCGCCCATGACGACCGAAGTTGCACACCGACTGAGCGCCTTGTTCCTCTTGGCTTGCGTCTCCGCGCTGCCTGCGTGCAGCGGCGGCAGCGGCGCGGCCGGCCCGGAGCCGGGCTCCTCCACCGACACCGTCGAGACCGACGGCGGCGACGGGGGCAGCCGCGACGCCGGCGGCGACGCGGGCGGCGGCGACGCAGGCGGCGACGCGGGCGGCGGCGACGCAGGCGGCGACGCGGGCAGCGGCGACGCAGGCAGCGGCGCCCTCGGGTTCGCGCAAGACGTCTACCCGCTCCTGACCGCCACCTGCAGCGGCTGCCACGGCATAGGCAACTTCCAGCTCGGCGTGAGCGCCACGGCGGCGTACGCGGCCCTGGTAAACCAGCCGATCCCGGGGGGCGTTCCGTGCGCGACGGCGACGCTGCCCGCGGGGACCAAGCTCGTCGTCCCCTCCGACTCGGGCCACAGCCTCCTTTACAACAAGGTCGCCAGCGCCGAGCCGATGGGGCCGGCCGTGCTCTGCGGCGTGTCGATGCCGTACGGCGGGGGCATGCTGCCGCAGTCGCAGGTGACCACGATCAAGGACTGGATCGACCAGGGCGCGAAGCCGTAAGCGGCGCGCTTCGGTTCTACGGGGGGCGCTCAGGCGATCGCGCCGTCCGCGCGCATCGCGGCGATCTCGCCCTCGTCGACGCCCGCCTCGCGCAGGACGACGTCGGTGTGCTCGCCGCGCGCCGGCGCCCGAGCGTGCGCGCCGTCGCGCGGCGTGAGCGGCGTGCGCAGCTGCACGAGCCGGCCGCCGGCGGACTGCAGCTCGAAGAAGACACCGCGCGAGGCGAGCTGTTCGTCGCCGAGCAGCTCGTCCGGGCGCAGCGCCCCCTCGACGCAGCAGTCGTGCTCGCGCGAGAACGCCTCCCATTCCGCGCGCGTGCGCGAGGCGAACACCGCGCGCAGCGCCTCCTCGAGGCGAGCCTGGTGCGGGCCGGGCCGCAGGTCGTCCGCGTCCGCCTCGCGGCCGACGCCCCGGCAGAACGCGCGCCAGAACTTCGGCTCGAGCGCCCCGATCGTCACCACCTCGCCGTCCTTCGTGAGGTACGCCCCGTACGCCGCGAGGCCGCCGGACAGCGGGTGACCGCCCCGCGCGGGCGGCTCGCCGGCGAGGGCCGCCGCGATCCCCGCCCACGCGAACGCCGCGCTCGCCTCGGTCATGGCGATGTCGAGCACGCATCCCTGGCCTGTCCGGTCGCGCTCGCGCAGCGCGCCCACGACGGCGACGACGCTCCACAGCGCGCCGCCGATGTCGGCGATCTGCGCCGCGAAGGGCGCCGGCGGCGCGCCGGCCGGCCCCTGCATCCCGAGCACGCCGGCGCGCGCCAGGTAGTTGATGTCGTGCCCAGCCCGAAGCGCCAGAGGGCCGCTCTGGCCGTAGCCGGTGAGCGCGCAGACGATGAGCCGCGGATTTTGCGCGCGCATCGTGTCGTGAGCGAGCCCGAGCCGGTCGAGCACCCCGGGACGGAACGGATCGATGATCACGTCGTAACGCCGGAGCATCGCGAGCGTCGCCCGGCGCGCCCGCGGCTTCTTCAAGTCGAGGCAGGCGCTGCGCTTGTCGCGGTTCAGCGCGGCGAAGATCGCCGACTCCCCGCCGACGAGCGGCGGCAGGTGGCGCAGCGGATCGCCGAGCGGGTCTTCGAGCTTGTCGACGCGCGCCCCGAGGTCGGCCAGCACGAGCGACGCGAACGATCCCGGCAGCAGCCGGCTGAGGTCGAGGACACGGACGTCTCGAAGCGGCTGCATGTCGCCCTCCTCACCAGACCCCGACCACCGCGCCGCCCACCGCGCCCGGTCCGACGGGGACGATCCGGATCGCGCGGTCCTGGCCGGTCTCGCCACGCGCCCGCCTCCGGAAGCTGCGGCCGACCGAGGACCCGAACGCGTAGCCGATGAGCGCCCCCGCGATGACGTCGGACGTCCAGTGGTGATCTCCGACGATCA
>Ga0070738_10006955_pt1 | contig 11570 bp, 7 predicted proteins | sample Coa_R2_2_FD_66446 | JGI IMG/M metagenome (GOLD analysis project Ga0070738, IMG submission 66446) | Surface soil microbial communities from Centralia Pennsylvania, which are recovering from an underground coalmine fire - Coalmine... | ecosystem: Environmental > Terrestrial > Soil > Unclassified ... | reverse complement strand
GGAACGAAGGGCGCGGAAGAGCCCGGGGTGCTTCGAGCGCGGCAGAGAGGCCGTCTCGGCGAGCTCGCGCGTCCTCGCCTCGAGCTCCTCGATCTCGGACTCGAGGTCTTCGGTCTTGGCCACGGGCGGAAGGGAGTATCCTACGTCCCCGATTCGAGCACGAGCACGAGCACGAGCACGAGCACGAGGGCGTGAGAGGCGAGAGCATCCTCCACCGAGACGAGCACCTCCTCGCGGTCTCAAAGCCCGCGGGCGTCAACACGCACCGTCCCTCGCCCGAGGCCCAGGAGGGCGTCTTCGAGTGGCTCGAGGCGCGCGAGGGGAAGCTCGCGCTCCACCATCGCCTCGACAAAGAGACCTCGGGCGTCCTCCTCCTCGCGCGCACGCCCGAAGGCTCGAAGCACCTGACCCGGGCCTTCGAGAGCCACGACGTGAAGAAGCGCTACGTCTTCCTCACGGGCCACAAGGAGCGTCCGCGCGAGCAGCGGTGCGACGATCGCGTCGCGAAGCCGCGCGCCGGTCGAGCCGCGCTCGATCCCAGGGGCGCGGACGCCCACACCGACTTCACCGTCCTCGAGGAGCGGGGCGACTGGGACCTCGTCGAGGCGCGCCCCCGCACCGGGCGCACGCACCAGATCCGTCTCCACGCCGCGCGGCTCGACATGCCCATCCTCGGGGACCGCCTCTACGGCGGCGCGGCGGCCGCGCGTCTGTTCCTCCACGCCCGCTCCCTCGACCTGACCGCCGTCGGGGGCGCCCCGCTGTCCCTCGAGGCGCGCCTCCCCCGCAGCTTCGAGCTCGTCGGCCGGGCGCGTCCCGCCGACCTCTCCGTCTCGGTCATGGCCGCGCTCGAGTCGCGCTCGCTCGTCCGTGACGAGACGGACGCCTTCGTCTGGCTCGACGGCCCCCTCGACGGGGTCCGCGACCTCCGGGTCGAGCGTCTCGGCGACGTGGCCGTCCTCTACCGCACCGAGGACACGAGCCTCCCCGCGGCTCTCCCCGGGCTCCTCCGCGAGAGCGGAGCCAAGGCCGTCGTGGAGCGCCTCCGCGCCCGGCGCCCCGGCGAGGAGAAGACGACCGAGGTCCGCGTCCTCGCGGGCGACCTCGGCTCGCCGCGCTTCGACGTCCAGGAGCATGGTCTCCGCTACGGGATCGACCTCGAGGAGAGCGTGACCTCGACCGGCCTCTTCCTCGATCAGCGCGACACGCGGCGGCGGATCCTCGCCATGGACCTCGCGGGGAAAGAGGTCCTGAACGCCTTCGCGCACACGGGCTCGTTCTCGGTCGCCGCGGCCAGGGCCGGAGCTCGGACGACGAGCCTCGACCTCTCCAAGAAGTACCTCGAGCGGGTGAAGGAGAACCTCTCGCGGAACTCGCTCGACCCGGCCGGGCACGACTTCATCTACGGCGACGCCCTCGACTGGCTAAGGAGGCTCGCGAAGAAGGGCCGCCGCTTCTCGCTCGTCGTCCTCGATCCCCCGTCCTTCTCGACGGCGAAGAAGGGCAAGACCTGGAGCGTCGAGCGCGACCTCGGAACGCTCGTCGCCCTGGCCCTCGCCTGCCTCGAGAAGGAGGGGCGCCTCTACGTCTCGACGAACCAGCGCTCGCTCCCCTTCGCGCGGTTCGAGAAGCTCGTGAAGGCCGGCTTCGAGGAGGCCGGTCGCAAGATCCGCGACTTCGAGCTCGTGACGCTCCCGCTCGACTTCCGCGTCGCCCCGGGAGAGGTTCCCTACCTCAAAGCCGCGTGGGCCGGCTAGACTCCCGGCATGAAAGAGAAGATCACCGACGCGATCAAGGACGGCCTGCGCTACACCGTCGATAGCTTCGCGGGCGTCCTCTCTTTCGACATCGATCCCAACCTCAGCCCGCAGCAGAACTGCTACGACATCATCTGCAAGTCGGCGCTCGTCTGCGGGATCGTCGCCTACGTGAACCCGATCCCCATGACGGAGTTCGTCCTCCTGACGCCGATCCACGCCAAGATGACGCTCCACATAGGCAAGGCGAAGGGCTTCGAGATCACCTCCGAGAGGGCGCTCGACATCCTGCGCGAGCTCGTCTCCGCCGTGGGCCTCTCGTGGACGGCCGGGCTCCTGGCCGGGATCGTCAAGTTCGTCCCGATCGTCGGGGCGCTCACGTACGTGCCGATCATCTACGGCATGACCTACGCCATGGGCCGGGTCGTCGAGTTCTACTTCGACGGCTTGAAGGCGGGCCAGATCCCCTCGGCCGCCGAGCTCAAGGAGTTCTTCAACAAGGAGCTGGCGAACGGGCGCGCCAAGGGGAACGCTCTCAGCCGCGAGCAGATCGATCAGGTCTATGGCGAGCTCAAGCAGAAGATCGACGCCCGCGAGCGGCGGAAGAACGAGGGCCAGGTCGACGAGGTCAGGGCTCACCACGAGGAGAAGGGCCACGGCCACACTCCGCTCGGAATAAGGATCAAGGAGAAGCCGGTGAGACGGCCGGTCGAGAAGACGTTCGGCGAGGAGGTGCTCCCGCCTCCCGAGCCGAAGGTCGAGGCGCCGCGCGTCGAGCCGACGAAGACGATCGGGCCCAAGACCCCGGCGGCCGGCGTCGAGATCCACGCTTCTCCCGTCGAGGTGAAAGCTTCTCCCATCGAAGTGAAGGCTTCTCCGGTCGAAGTGAAGCTTCCGGCCCCCGAGGAGAGGTCGAAGCTCCTCGACGACCTCGAGCGGCTCGCGAAGCTCAAGGAAGTCGGCGCCTTGACCGCCGAGGAGTTCGAGACGGCGAAGAAGAAGCTCCTGGGCTGAGCGGTGGCCGAGACCGTCTTCGGTCCCTACCGCCTCGTGAGCGAGCTCGGGCGCGGCGCGACCGGCGTCGTCTACGAGGCGATCGACGGGCGGCTCGAGAGGCGCGTCGCGCTCAAGGTCGTCGCCGCCGCGGGAGCGACGAGCGAGCGACTCGAGCGCTTCAAGCGCGAGGCGCAGGTCCAGGCCCGCCTCGCGCACCCGAACGTGGTCCCCGTCTTCGAGGCCGGCGTCGAGCAGGGGAAGCTCTACCTGGCGATGGAGCTCGTGCGCGGCGAGACGCTCCGCCGGGAGCTCGTGCGCCGGGGTCGTCTCCCGGCGCGGGACGCGCTCGCGACCGTCGCCGCCATGGCGCGCGGCGTCCACGCCGCCCACGAGGCGGGCGTCGTCCACAGGGACCTCAAGCCCGAGAACGTCCTCCGCGGCGAGGACGGCGTGCCGCGCGTCGCCGACTTCGGGGCGGCGAAGGACCTCGCGACGACCGCGGCGACCCTGTCGAAGACGGGCGCGATCGTGGGGACCCCGCTCTACATGGCGCCCGAGCAGCTCGGGTCCGACGCGAGCGCCGCCGCCGCTCCGGCCGTGGACGTGTGGGCGCTCGGAGCGATCCTCCAGGAGCTCGTGACGGGCGAACCGCCCTTCGCGGGCGAGAACCTCGTCGCGCTCGCGGCCTCCATCACGACGGGCGAGCCGCGTCCCTACGCGACGAGAGACCCGCTCGCGAAGGCCGCGCTCGCGATCGCGCACCGCGCGCTCGCGAAGTCTCCGAACGAGAGGTTCCCGACCGCGCTCGCCCTCGCGCGGGCCTGCGACGAGGCCCGCGCCGCCGCGCCCGAAGGGTTCTCGGCGCGGAGCGCGCTCGGGCTCGCGGCGCTCGTCGCCGTGGCCTTCTTCGCGACGCTCCTCGTCTGGCCGGCGCCGCGACGCGCGGCGATCGACGAGCACCCGGCGCTCACGGGCAAAGAACTCCTCGCCCAGGCGAGGGAGGCGCACGCCCGGAAGAACGAGCCCGCCCTCGCGCGCCTCTCCCTCGCCCTTCCGCTGGATGAAGACGCGGGCACGCTCGAGGTCGCGCTCCGCGAGCCCGCGCGCCCCGGATCTCCGCTGGCGCTCCTGCTCGACGAGAGACCGGAGGAGGCGCGCGCCGCGGCGCCCCCGGGGAGCCCGCTCGCCGCGCTCGCCGCGAGGCTCGCGGGCGAGTCACCGCGGGCCAGCCTCGCTTGCGTCACGACGATCTCCCACGGGTCCGTCCCGACCGGGCGCGTCGTCGTCGCCGGCGAGACGATCCTCGCCGCGGGGGACTCGGGGGGCCCGGTCGAGGCCTTCGCCCTCGACGGGACTTTCCTCGGCACGGCCGACGCGACCTGGCCCGCCTTCCCGCGGGCGCTCACGGCCCGGGGCGCCTGCGCCGCGTGGGCGACCGAGGAAGGCTATGCCGTCGCCCTCGGCGCGGTGGTCCGGCGCGGCAACTCGGGGGAGCGGGTCACGTCCCTCGCGCTGACCTCGGACGATCGCCTCGTCGGCTGGACCAGGTCGAAGCACTCGGTCGTCTACCGCTCCGCCACGTCCGATCAGCTCCTGGGCTCGATCGAGATCGAGCTCGAGGCTCACGCGCTCACAGTCTCGGACGACTTCGGTTGGATCGGCCTCGCGGGCGAGGCACCGGGGAAGGGCGCCGTCGCCGCCATCGTCCCGCGGGGCCAACTGGGCCGGAACGAGGCCTCGGTCCTCCCGATCGCCTACAAGGAGGGTCCGATCGCCTGGGTCGATGGCGCGTTCGCGGTGGTCGAGTCCTCGTGCAACGGCCTCCTCCTGGTGGACCCGCGCGACGCGCGTGGCAGGGCGCGGCGGATCCCCCTCGAGCCCGACCGGAGCGTCACCCACGCGATCGCGCCCGGTCCGACGGGCTTCTTCGCGATTGGGCGGAACGAGAAGGTCCACGTCTACGCCGCGAACGAGGGCCTCGACCGGCGGCTCACGCTCGACGCGCGAGACGTCGTCACGTCGCTCGCCTGGAGCAAAGACGGCCGGAAGCTCATGGTGGGCCGAGAGACTCTGCCGGCCCTCGTCGTCGAGCTCGCCCTCGGTCCACGCGAGCTCTCCGACCTCGTCGAGGCGCTCTATCGAAGCGAGCTCGACCGCCCCGCCGACCCCGAAGGGCTCGCGTCTCACGTCGGATGGGCGCGGCAACTCCGTGGCGAGGGCAGGACGTGGCCCGAGATCCTGGAGGCCCTTCGCGGCGACATCCACGCCGCCAAGGAGGCCGGCGAAGCCCGCGCTCGCGGCGTGAAGCCCGTCCCGCTCGACGACCGGATCGTCGCCCTCGGCGAGCTCAGGGGCGCGGAGTCGGTCTCGGCCGCCTGCTTCCTCGACGAGCACGGTGAGCGTGTCGCCACGGCCGGCTGGGACGGCGTCGTCCGCGCCTGGGACCCCTCCGGGCGCCGCGCCCTCTGGAAACACGTCCACGATGGGCCGCGCCCGGTGCACGCGCTCGCGACCGTCGAGCGTCCCCAGGACGGGACGCGCTGGGTGACGGTCATGGACGGGACGACCGACCGCGGCGCGCTCCTGTCGGTCGTGGACGACGAGATCGGCGGGCCGCCACGCCACGAGCCCCTCTCACGCACGTCCCCGGGCTGGCGCTTCGACCGCTGGGCGATCTCGCCTCTCGGCGAGCGCGCGCTCGCCGCCTGCACGGCGAGCGACGATCGGAGCTTCGCCTGGCTCCTCTTTCCGGCGCGCGGAAGCCGGGAGGACTTCATCTCGGTCGCGGCCTCCGGCGCGAAGCCTGGGCCAGCCCTCGCGCTCGCGTTCTCGGCCGACGGGACGCGCGTCGCGACCGCGCTCGTGGCGGGAGGAGTCCTCATCGAGGACGCCCCGGGCGCACGCGTGGCAACGGCGGAGACGCCGCCCTTGCGCTCGCTCGCCTTCGCGCCCGACGGGAGCGTGCTCCTCGGCGTTTCGAGCTCGGGCACGCTCGGAGCCGTCGAGGGGAAGAGCTGGCGGCCCTTCCGCGAAGGGGTGAGCGCCGTCGCGTTCGCGCCGGACGGCCTCGCGGTCGCCCTCCTCGGCGCGAACGGCGAGGTCTCGCTCCGGGCGTTCCCCTCGTGGGACGAGCTCGCGACCCTCCGGGGGATCGCCGTGGCGGGACCTCTCGCGCCCGTGCCGCCTCTCGTCTGGAGCGAGGACGGCCGGCGTCTCCTCGCGGGCTCGGGGCCGCTCTCGGTGGTCGACGTGCGGCGAGGCGACGCGACTCCGGCCATGCGCGCCCGGCTCGAGGCGTTGCTCTCCCGAGCGCGCTCGGTCTCGTCGGCGAGCAAGCGCGGCGCATGGTCCCTCGTGCGCGCCGTCGCGGCCGCACCCTTCGACGGCGTCCCCGCCGTCGTCGCGGCGAGGGCCGAGCTCGATGAGCGGACGCGCGAGGCCCGGGTCGAGGCGTGGGAAGCCGCCGCCGAGCTGCTGGCGGCGAACGAGAGCGATCATCGCCGGGCGCTCCAACAGATCGTGGACATCAAGACGCGCACGCGATAGAGAACGGCGACTTGTCACGCGTGACACGTCACTCGCGCCAGCCGCTGATCTGAAGATGGAACGGCAACCACCGAAGACACCGAAGCCACCGAGCTTCGCCTGACGAAGTCCTTCGGTGCCTTCGGTGTGTTCGGTGGTTCCCGTTTACCTCTTCAAGACGACCGGTCAGCGCTGTCCGTCACTTCACCGTCGCTTTATCGATCGTCTGGAGGACGCGCGTCTGCACCTTGCCGACGCTCGCCTGCGCCGACGCCGAGAGGATCACCGTATCGGGCCCGTTCTCGACCGTGAGCGCCAGGAGGCAGGCGTCGACCCACAGAGCGACGTTCTTGCAGCGGAAGGGCGTCTTGATCGTGTCGTTGAACTCGAAGAGGCCGGCCCTCGAGACGTTCTGCGGGCCGATCTCGATCTTCGTCGTCCGCTCGTTCGGCTCGAGCACCGTCAGGTCGAAGTCGTCCTCGATCTCGTACTCCTGCTCGGTCCCGTCCTTCGCGGGGAGCTTGAAGTGAGCGTGGCCGTCCTCGGGCGAGCGCAGGATCTTGAGATGCATCTTCTTCCCGTCGCTCTGCACCGAGGCGATCTGCTCGATGAAGGGCAGGATCAGGGGCTTCGAGGCCTCGGGCAGGTAGATCTGGAGGAGCCCCTTGAGGCCCGTCCCCGAGAGGTTGAGGGGCCCGAGCGTCCGGAGCGTCTCGACGACGAGCAGGACCGCGATCTTCCGGTCGTTCCCCTTGAGGCGCTTCCGGGCCTCGTCGAGCTTCCTCTGGAGCTCGGTGCCCGTGATGACGTGATCGGGGCACGTCTCCGCGTAGTAACGGCCCGCACCGTGGAGGACGAAGGCCTCGCTCAGGGCGGCCTGGTACCTCTCGTCCTGGATCTCGCTCTTCTTGCCGAAGACGACGCCCGCGAGAGCAGCGAGGAGCGTGAAGGAGAGAGCGCGCCCCGGTCCGCCCATGCCGACCGCGCCCAGGACCACGAGGAGGGCGCCGAGGCCGTAGAGCTGGAGGTGGATCCGCGCCTCCTCGGCGTGCCGGAGCGGCCAGGCCGCGAGAGCGAGGCTGGCGGTCCCCCCGAGCATGGCGAGCGAGAGGCGCCTCAACGCGCGCCGCACGAGGATGGCCGTGGCGATCTTCTCATCGGGCGTGGCCGTCTCGACCATGGCCGGGACCACGGCGACGAGGAGGATCCCGGGCAGGATCGTGAGCGTCGCGATCACGAGCGAGGGCGCCCAGGGCGAGTCCGGGTCCCGGTCGAGCACGGCCCTCGCGACGACCGGGAGCGCCCACGTCGCGAGCACGATGAGGATCCCCGCGAGCGCGACGAGCCGGAACCCCGCGCGCGGCGGGCCGCCGGCTGCCTTCCCGAGGACCTCGCCGGCCGCCGTCCCGACCCCGAGAGCGACGAGGACCGAGCCCAGGACGTTCGCCCAGACGAACGCCTCCGCGCCGAGGAAGGGCGTGAGGAGGACCCCCGTGAGCAGGTGATCGAGGACGAGCGCCGCGCCGGCGGCGATGCAGAGGACGTGGGCTCCCCTGGCGGCGGGGGGCGCGGGCTGGATCGCCTCGACCTTCTTGCTGCCCACGAAGCGAGCATGGCTCGCGGAAGGACCGCCCGCCAGATCGACAATCGGCGAATTGGGTCTCCCCGAGGCGACATCTCCGGGCCATATTAGATGAGGAGGAACGGCGAGGATGAGACAGCTCCGTGCCTACCTGCACGCGGCCGAGCAAGGCGAGAGGCACGTCCACATCGCTCCCGACCCCGAGGCCGACGAGCCCGGCGCCGTCGAGCACAAGGCCTCGGGCTGGCACACTCTCATCGCTCGCAACCCCACGATCCGCCGCTTCGAGGTCTCGTCGTCGCGGATCGACCCGGCGCACGACGGAGTCACGATCGCCCACCTGACCGACCTCCACGTGAAGGGCGAATGGAGCACGCGAAGGATCAAGAAGGCCGTGGACGTGCTCAACGAGGTCGAGCCCGACCTCGTCGCGCTCACGGGCGACTACGTCCGCTACTCCCACTCGGCCCTCCCGCACCTCTCGGACGTGCTCAAGGGCTTCCGCTCGCCTTGCTACGCCACGCTCGGCAACCACGATCACTGGCTCGACGCCGAGGGCGTCACGGCCGCGCTCCACCGGGCCAACGTCTGCGTCCTCACGAACGAGTCGAGGACGCTCCGCGTGAACGGAGCGCCGCTTCACCTCGTGGGGATCGACGATCGCTACACGGGCCACGCCGACCCCGACCGGGCCTTCTTCTCGGTGCCCGAGAGCGGGACGAGGGTCGTCCTCTCGCACATAGCGGAGGTCGCGGACGAGATCGGCGAGCGCGGCTCGGCTCTCGTCCTCTCGGGGCACACGCACCACGGGCAGGTGAACGTCCCCGGGATCACCAAGCGGATCTTCGCGAACATGGGCCGCCGCTACTACGGCGGCTTCTACCGGACGCAGGGCCAGGTCCTCTACGTCTCGTCGGGGATCGGCCAGTCCGTCCCGATCCGGTTCGCCGCGCCGACCGAGGTGGCCGTCTTCGTGTTGCGGTCCACGGCCTCGCGCTAGACAATACGCTCGATGGGTGAGCAAGCCGCGGTCGCGACCAAGAACGAGCGCGACGTCTACTTCGTGGGGCCGTTCACGGACGTCCTCGTCGCCGGGGGCGGCCTCTCGGTCCTCTTCTTCCTGATCGTCTGCGTCGTGGGCTACGGCCCCTACACGACCCAGGGTCCGACGCGGCCTATGACGCTCATCCGGATCGCGGCGGCGCTCTCGTTCGTCGTCAACTTCCCTCACTTCGCGGCGACGAACTTCCGTCTCTACCAGAGCTTCGACCGGATGATGCAGTTCCCCAAGACGAGCTTCCTCTCGCCGGTCGTCGTCGTCGCGGGCATGGCGTGGGCGCTCGTCGACATGAGCTTCGCCCCCTGGTACGCCAAGATCTTCATCACCTGGTCGAGCTACCACTTCTGCGCCCAGACGAAGGGGATCTGCCTCCTCTACGCGCGACGGCTCGGAGTCGAGATCGACGGGATCCAGAGAAAGCTCATCGTCTTCGCGTCGCACGCGCCCTTCCTCTACGCGACGCTCCTCACCGAGACGTATCCCAACCTCGGGCCCTTCTACTCGGTCACGATCCCCAAGGGACTCCCGTACGGGATCGCGATCCCCGAGACCTGGAACCCCTACGTCTCGAACGTCGCCTGGGGGATCCTCTTCGCGGGCTGCGCCGCGATCATCATCATCCTGGTCCGCACGCTCGTCCGCGAGGGCCGCATGTTCCCCGTCGCGGCCGCCATGCCGATCCTCGCCCAGACGCTCTGGTTCGGCCCGCTCGGCCGCGGCTCGGGCGCGTTCAACGAGTTCGTGCCCTTCTTCCACAGCTTCCAGTACCTGATCATCGCGTGGCTCTTCCAGCTGAAGGAGGAGAGCGCGAGGCCCGGCTTCCTCGTCGGCCTGGACACCGTGCTCTGGGAGACCGCGAAGTGGCTCCTCCTCATCATCGCGGGGGGCCTCTTCCTGTTCGAGCTCGTCCCCTACCTGCTCTACCTGCGCGGCTACACCTGGCTCCACGCCGTCTGCTGCATGCAGTGCGCGATCCAGATCCACCACTTCTTCGTGGACGGGGTCATCTGGAAGATCCGCGACCCCCGCACGCGAGCCATGCTGGCGGGCAACATCTTCGACCTGGCGGGAGTCGCTCGCGTCCCGGCTTAGGTCCTTTGTTCCTCTTTTGTCCGGATAGTGTCAAACCGTCCTGCAGTCCCGCCACGGCGCCAGCTGGGCTTACGGCATGCGCCAACATTTGCGATAACGTCCGTCCTGAGACTGCGGGGATCGGTCCGATGGAGAGCTACCGGCGTCAGCGTGGCCTCACCTTCCTTGAGGTCATGATCGCGGCCGCCTTGCTGGCGGTCGTGCTCATGGCGGCCATGTCCGCGACGGCCACGAGCCAGCGCGCGATCGGCGAGAGCTCCGACCAGGAGATCTCCATGAACGCGGCGCGGAACGTCACCGAGGCGCTCCTCCAGGCGCCCTGGGCGGACGGGGCGGGCGGCGTCCTGAGCTACATGCACGCCCCGGGCGGCACCCCGTTCTACGTCCCGATTCCCGGCGCCGCTCCCGGCACGAACTACGGGACGATCTTCGTCCGCGAGCCCACCGCGTCCGAGTGCCCGGGCTACAACAAGGGCGCTGGCCCGCGCTGGGTCCTGAACTCGACGCCGACGGTGCCGGTCCCGCCCGCCGGGAACGCGCCGACCCTCCTCGTCCTCATCGTGCGGGTCCAGTTCCCGCTACCGTCGAGCCCGCCCATCCCGGGACGGGCGCCGACGTTCATCGAGCTCCGGAGTGTGAGGTCCTACCTATGAGACGCGCGCGCGGCTTCACCCTCCTCGAGCTCATCACGACGACGGCGCTCCTCGCGATCATCCTCGTCGTCGTGCTCGGCTCGCTCGGGGCGGCGACGAGCGCCGCCTCGGTCCAGTCGGCGCGCGTCTCGACGAACCGCCAGTCGGAGCAGGTCGTCCAGCAGCTCCTCCAGGAGTTCTCGGAGACGCGGTCCTCCCTCACGTCGAGCCTCCGGCTCACGGGCGCCCAGCTCCCGACGGGCTGGCCCTCGACGCAGCCCGCCGACGTGATCATGTACCCGAAGGTCTCGAACGCGTACCAGGTCCTCGGCGGCCCCTACTACATAGACCCGATCTTCGATCAGCTCTGGGTCGTCGCCCCGGCGAACAACGGAGAGATCCATCTCCTCCGCGCCGGCAACCCGCCGACCTACACGATCGACTCGACCCAGCACCCCTACGTCCTCACGAGCGCGTCCTCGACCGCGTTCTCGATCCGCTCGACCGTGGGCCCGGCGACCTACACCGTCGATCGCACGACGCCCTACGCGCGCCTCTACCGCGCGCCCGTGCTCTCGGGGTCGGCGAGCGTTCCGGGACCGCTCTTCCAGACCGTGGACGAGAAGGGGAACTTCACGCCGCTCCCGAACGCCTTCGAGATCGCCTTCACGATCCAGCTCTCGCAGGAAGTCCGCGCCGAGGGCAGCGGCACGCAGCCGACCTACGTCCAGACGAGCTTCTCGACGGAGATCCGTCCGCGGAACAACGGAGCGGCGATCGGCTCGGCGCCGAGCATCCTGCCTCCGGCGACGCCGCCGCCTCCGCCGCCGCCGCCTCCGCCGCCGCCGCCGCCGCCGGCTGCTCCGCCGCCGCCGCCCCCGCCGCCGCCGGCAACGATCGACCTGCGTGGTGTCGAGTTCAAGTTC
>Ga0070738_10006953_pt1 | contig 11570 bp, 11 predicted proteins | sample Coa_R2_2_FD_66446 | JGI IMG/M metagenome (GOLD analysis project Ga0070738, IMG submission 66446) | Surface soil microbial communities from Centralia Pennsylvania, which are recovering from an underground coalmine fire - Coalmine... | ecosystem: Environmental > Terrestrial > Soil > Unclassified ... | reverse complement strand
CGACGGCAACAACGTCGCCGCCAGCCTGGCCCTCGCCTGCGCGAAGGTCGGCATGCACTTCGACGTGGCGTCGCCCCAGGGCTACGAGCTTCCGACGGCGATCTGGGATCAGGCGAAGTCGGACGCCCAGAAGACGGGCTCCGTCCTCCGGCAGGTGCGCGATCCCAAGGACGCCGCGAAGGGCTGCGACGCCTTCTACGGCGACGTCTGGGCGAGCATGGGCCAGGAGAAGGAGCGCGAGAAGCGTCTCCGCGACTTCAAGGGCTACCAGATCAACAAGGAGCTCCTCGCGATCGCGAACCCCGAGTGCCTCGTCCTCCACTGCCTCCCCGCCCACTACGGCGAGGAGATCACGAAGGACGTGACGCGGATCCCGCAGAGCGCGATCTGGGATCAGGCCGAGAACCGGCTCCACGCGCAGAAGGCGCTCCTGCTCCTCCTGCTCGGGCACTGACCCGCTTCACTTCTTGAGCTTCGCGAGGAGCTCCCGCGCTTCCTTCTTCTGATCCTCGGTGGCCTTGCTGCTGCCGAGGACCTTCTCGAGGTCGCCGCGCGCGAGCGCGTCGTGGCCGTTCTCGTGCGCCTTCCGCGCTTCCGAGAGGAGGAGGTCGAGGTCAGTGAGCTCGATGCCCGTGGGCTCTCGAGTCTCGGGCAATGACGGCTCCGATCGGTAGATGCGGTCCTTGATTCCTTGGCTCTCCGCTACGTCCTTCCACCTACCAGTCCGTATGAGCCGACCCAAAAAACCGGAAAATCCGGGAGAGTGCGTAAGTCGCTGAGTTGCAAGGGCCGATCGCCCGAGGTGCGAGGTCGAGAGGAGACCTTCCGTGCGGAAGGTCCGCGACGATGGGCTCGGAGGACGGTCTTCACGTCGGTGAAAGGGCTCTGCACGGCCATGAGAGTGTCCCGTGTGGGCATCTGAGCGTCCGCCACGGCGATGCGGGTGTCCGCCACGGCCATGAGAGGGTCCGCCATAGCGATGCGGGTGTCCGCCACGGCGATGCGGGTGTCCGCCACGGCCATGAGAAGGCCCGCCACGGCGATGCGGGTGCCCGCCACGGCCATGAGAGGGCCCGCCACGGTGGTGAGAGTGTCCGCCACGGCCATGAGAGGGCCCGCCACGGCCATGAGAGGGCCCGCCACGGCGGTGAGAGGGCCCGCCACGGCCACAAGAGGGTCCGCCACGGCCACAAGAGGGTCCGCCACGGCGGTGAGATGGTCCGCCACGGCGATCAGAGCCTCCGCAGCGGCGAACGGAGTCTCCGCCACAGTTGCTACGACTCAATCCGCCGGCGCGCTCTCGAGTGCGGCTCGAACGGCCGCTCCTGACGCGTAAGCACCTTCGCAACGCTCTGGCGGGCGCTCGGAGTGGCCTGAGCCGGAGAGTCTTCGCGTCGGAAGCATCACGCGCCGAACATCGCTTTCAGCCGGGGATACTTCTCCGGGAGCTCCTCCTCACTCCACGCTCTCCCCTTCAAACGGCGCGGGTGTTGCGTGGTCCCCGGAACGCGAAGGCCTCGCGACTCGAGGACTTCGTGCGGAACGTTCGGGAAGCCCTCGAACAGAGTGCGGTTCCGGACGTCCTCGATCTCGACCAACGAATCGGGATCACGAAGGGATCGCTCGAACACGTCGCGGCCAAGCGAAACGAGACCCGCTCGGAAGTCCCAGAAGGAGTCGGTCGAGCAGCCGCCGTGGATGACGTACGCAGCGCCCCGGAGATCCCAAGTGTAGGCGCGGCTCATTGCGACATCGAACGCACGGACGACCGCCGTCAGGGTCTCGTCGTCGAGGGGCTCGAGCTCCGCTCGAAACGCCTCACAGGCGCGAGAGAGATCTGCGGCAGTTCCTCCTCCGCACTCGCCTCCTATGCGTTCCATGATCGCCCAGAGCGTTGCATCGTCACGTTGCGACGACGCGCGGTTACCGGACGAGGACCGCGTCGTCCGCACATTCGCGTGCTCGGTCAGAGCCCAGGGAAGTAACGCCGAGCAAATCGCCACGCGAACCTGAGACACGCTGCCCTTCCCGAGCTGTCTCACGGCGAGCTTGACCGCTTGTGCGGCAACCCCCGGCGCCGCCGTCGGAGCACACCATGCCGTATCGACCGCCATGAGGATGACTTGGTCGGCCGTGCCGCTCGACGGGCGACTCGTACGTCCGCGCACGAGAGAGGCGGCCACTCTCGACGCCCGTTCATGCTCACTGCAGGGGCAGGCCACCCAGGCGTCACCAGCTTCGAGCGCCTCTCGCTCAACCGTGCTATTCGGAAAGCGCTGTTGCCAAATCGGGAAGACCAGTCTCGCAGTTGCCAGCGAGGCTCGAACGACGGCCTCTTTCCCCCACTTCCCGATTCCTCGTGTCCAGGCGCAGATTTCGCTAGGAACCCTGAGTGGGGGCGTGCCGATCCCTTTCCCACCTGCCGGACACTGTTCGCGGTGAGCTTTCGACCGCGTGATGTCGGGGCAGGTACAGATCGCATTCGGTCCCAATCCAAGGACTTCTCGGGCCGAGTCGTCTCCCAAGTGGACAGCGAGCTCCAATTGCTCGCGCGTCAGGGCGCCGGCGCGGAAGCGCGCGGCGAGTACGCGGATACGCGCAGCGCCACCGTGCGCAGCATCGCGTTGGAGCTTGCGCAGCTCCTCGTCTCCCATTCGCGGTGAGCATAGCCTCGGGACGCTGATCCCGCAGTGTTCGACCGGGTCGAGGAAGCGTGACGTGGCGGATGAGCAGCGAGACCTGCTCTTGACCTCGACCGCGGTCTTTGCCGTGATCGGGGACGCGCGTAAGATGATCGAGAGGTTGCAGCGTATGCGGAACCTGAAGACCTGTGCCGGTTACAAGACCTTCGTCAGGGTCTTCGGGCCCGAGCTCAAGGCCGACGTGAAGGCCGAGACTCTGTCGAGCGTGCTGAACCTACGCCTCGCACATCTAGGCCGCCCCTCGCGCGCCCTCAAGCGGAACCTGAAGTCCGTGACGAAACCCGACGAGCTCGAGCGGCTGGTGTCGATCGCGCTCGAGGTCGAGACCCTGGCCGAGTTCGCGAAACGCGCGTTTCCCCGGCGTGGACGAAGCGACTCCTAGATCTCTCCCTCGTCCGAGACCTTCCCGTCGTCCTCGATCGGCTCCTCGGTCGAGGACGACTCGTCGCCCTCGCCGGACGCGATCTTGTAGCGCTCGAGCTTCTTCAAGAGCCCGCGGCGCGAGAGCCCGAGGACCTTGGCGGCCTGGGTCTTGTTGCCGCCCGCCTCCTCGATGGCCTTCTCGATGGCGACGCGCTCGATCTGGCGGAGGTTGAGGGTCGGGAGGTCGCCCGCGTTGCTCGAGGCGAGGTCGACCTGCCGCCCCGGAGGCGGCATCGTCGGCGAGAGGATCCGGGGGGCGAGGTCCGAGAGCTTCACGCGCCGGACTCCGAGAGCCACGGCGCGCTTGAGCTCGTTCTCGAGCTCGCGGACGTTCCCGGGCCACGGATACTTGAGCATGGTGTCGAGCGCCTCCTTCTCCACCTGGAGCGGAGGCCCGTCCGTGGCCGCGCCGTCGAGCTTCGCGAGGATGTCGGCGATGATGTGAGGTATGTCTTCCTTCCTCTCGCGGAGAGGAGGGATGACGATCGGGATCACGTTCAGCCGGTAGTAGAGGTCGCGCCGGAACTCGCCGCGCTCGACCATGCCTCGGATGTCTCTGTTCGTCGCGGCGAGGACGCGGACGTCGACCCGCCGCGTGACCTTGGCGCCGACGCGACGGACCTCGCCCTCCTGGAGCACGCGCAACAACTTGCCCTGCATGCCGGGGCTCATCTCCTCGATCTCGTCGAGGAAGAGGGTCCCCGTGTCGGCCTGCTCGAAGAGGCCCTTCCGGTCGCGGACTGCCCCCGTGAAGGCGCCCGCGACGTAGCCGAAGAGCTCCGAGTCGAGGAGAGTCTCGGGCACGGCGGCGCAGTTCGTCGCGACGAAGGGCGCGTCCTTGCGCGGGCCGGAGTAGTGGATCGCCTTGGCGACGAGCTCCTTGCCCGTCCCCGACTCGCCTTGAATGACGATCGGGAAGCTCGACTCGGCGACGCGGTTCAGGAGCTCGAAGATCTTCCGCATGACGGGGCTCGCGCCGACGAGGCTCCCGAAGCGGCGGACCTCCTCCTGGTCCTTCTTCTTGACCTCGAGCTCGATGCGCTTGAGGCGGAAGCGCTGCGACTCGTAGCGCTCGTGCATCTCCTCGAGCTTGTAGGCGTTCGTGAGCGCGATCGCGGCCTGGTCGCAGAAGGCCTCGACCGTGCGGACGTCGTCGTTCTGGAAGACGCCGACCTTGTCCGGGTCGTCGAGGTAGATCGCGCCGATCACGCGCCCCCGCGACAGGAGGGGCGAGACCATGACGCTCTTGAGATCGAGCCCCGTCGTCGATGCGTAACCGCCGCGCTCGATCGAGGCCTCGGCGGTGACGACGGTCTCGCGGCGGTCCACGGCCTCGCGGATGAGGTGCCGGGAGATCGCCGCCTCGGGCGAGTCGATCGCGACCTTCTCGATGTTGCGGGCGCGGACGATCTTGGCCTCGCCCTTGTCCCAGACGACGAGGAAGCCGCGGCGCGCGTTCGAGAGCGCGATCGCGGCGTCCATGATCATGTCGAGGAGGACCTTGAGGTCCATCTCCTCGTTGATCGCCTTGTTGATCTCGAGGAGCCTGAGCAAGCGAGCGCGGTCGGTCGGCGGAGCGGCGGCGCGCGGCGTCGAGCGGACGCGGTTCTGGATCTCGCGCTTCAGCGCCGACGAGTCGGTGTCGGGCTGCGAGAGGCCGCGCACGCTCGGCCGCGGCCGATGCAGCGGAGCTGCCACCGGCGCGGTCGCCGGGAGCGAGGCGGTCTCGTCGCCCGCCTCGGACTCGGTGCGCATGTCGGCGGTCTCGGCGAGCTCGCGGATGACGTCGGCGGGATGCTGCGAGGGCGGGCGCGGCGGAGACGCCTCCTTCGCGGGCGGGAGAGCCTTGATCCTCTGGCCGTCACCGGGGCGCGAGGAGCGGCGCTTCTCGAGGTCGGTGCGCTCGAGCCGGTGCGTGACGGCGTTCGCGCGATCGGAGGGCTGGACCTTCTTGGGCGCGGGCACCGCCGGGAGCGTGTCCGTCGTGTCCTTGGACTCGTCGCTGTCGCTCGTGTCGTCGTCGTCCTCCTCGCGGCGAGGAGGTCGCTTCCGCGGCGGCTGCATGCGTGAAGAATAGCTCGCGGGGGCTCGGCGCGCCCCCTGGGAAACTCCACCCGCGCCCTGCTAAGATCGGGCCCGAACGGTGGGGGAAGTCATGAAGAAGACCGAGCTCGTCGAGCTCATCTTCGACGAGGGCCAGGTCAGCGAGACGCGCGTCGGCGTCGAGCGCGCCCTCGACGCGTTCCTCTCTCAGCTCGGACGCGGCATCAAGAACTGGCGCAAGGTCCAGCTCCAGGGCTTCGGCAGCTTCGAGGTCCGCAAGCGCAAGGCGCGAACGGGCAGAAATCCGCGCACGGGCGAGCCCATGCAGATCGGCTCGAGCAAGACCGTCCACTTCAAGCCCGGCGAGGGCCTGCGCCAGATCCTCTAAGTAGAAGGGCACGATTCGGAGAGGTCATCCCGCCGTTCGTGCTCGTTCTCGTTCTCGTTCTCGTTCTCGAATCGAACGGCTGAGAACGAGAACGAGAACGAGCACGACGGGCGCACCGTGCCGATTCGCGCCCTGCTATTAGCGATGCCCGCCGTGGCTGGCGCCACGGGTCGTGCTCCAGGCGCGCGTGCTCGTCCGCACCGAGGGCGTCACGTAGAGACCGGCGGCCGGAGCGACCGCGGTCGCCCCGGCGGGGCCCACGGTCACGCCCACGCCCCGGTAGGTCCCGTAGCGATAGCCGCCGTAGGTGTAATGGCCGCCGCGCCCGTAGTAGCGGGGGCCATAGACCCAGACGCCACCCACCCAGACCGGCCCGTAGTAGTAGGGATCGCCGTACTCGTAGATCACCGTCGGGGGAGGCGTCTCCTCGACGTAGACCGTCGTCCGGGGCGGCTGCGCGTCCGGGTTCGGCGTGGGATACGAGTCGGGCGCCGCCGCCGGCGGCTCGGGCGCGGCCTGCGGCGCCGGGAGAGGCGCCTGGGCGAGGGCGTCCCAGTCGATGGCGGAGCGCTTCCTCAGGTAGTCGAGGAGCTCGGGCGGAGCGACGCGCTCCTCGAACCAGGAGAGGTTCTCCTTCGAGAGCGGGAAGCCGAGCGGGTGGCGGTCGATCTCGGCGATCGCATCGCCCACGTCGCCGCCCTTGTTCGCGAGGTCGAGGACCTGCTCGCGCGTGAGAGCGTCCTTCGAGCGGGCCGCGGGCGCGGGGTCGCGCCTCGGGACCATGGCGACGGGCTCGTCGGTCCGCTGCGAGTCGGGCGCGGCGTGCCACGACGTCGTCGACTGCTGCGAGTCCGCGCGATGGACGTAAGTCGTGGTGCAGCCCACGAACAGGAGCGGGACCAGCAGGAGGGATCTCACGGAGCGCCTCCAGACACCGACCATTATGGCGCGTCCCTGCGCGTGCGTGAAGGGCGGACGCGGCGAGTCATGACCGGATCACGGACGCGGGGTCCTTGACGTCGTCCGATGCAACTCCTTGCGGCGTCACGAACGCGGGCGTCCGAACGAACCATCCTCGTCCAGGGAGCGGTCCCGGACGACCGATAAACAAGGTGGCGAGCGCTCGCGGGAGGGTGCCGTGACCGAAACAGAGCTCCTCGAGATGATCCGCGCGACGACGAACGCGGGGACGGACACGGAGGCCCGCAAGGCGACGGCGAAGCGCTGCCGCGACTGCCTCGCGGAGAACGAGCCCGGACGGCAGACGTGCGTCACCTGCGGGCGCGAGCTCGCGCGGCGGCAGACGCCCGGCAAGGTCCTCGCCTGCCCGGAGTCGGGCGCCACGGACTCCGAGTCCTGCTTCGTCCTCAAGATCGGCAAGGAGCGCCGCGCGCTCCTCGGTCCGGGCGGCCGGCTCGTCATCGGCCGCGGCGAGGCCGCCGACGTCTGGCTCGAGAGCTCGGTCGTCTCGCGCAACCACGTCGAGATCGCGTGGGACGAGGGCGCGGCCCACCCGCGCTTCCGCGACCTCGGGAGCTCGAACGGCACGCGCCACCGCGGCCTCCTCCGGGCCGAGGGGCTCCTCGGGAACAACGACTTCCTCGAGATAGGCCCCTACCGGGTCGCGTTCGAGCGCGAGTCTCGCCCGGCGATCCAGTTCGGCGAGAAGGACGGGCTCGACCTCCTCTTCGACAAGGGCCCCGAGCTCCAGGGGATCCTCGGGCGCGGGACGTCGAGCTCCATGCTCCGCGCCCTCTCGGTCGAGATGCGGACCGGGACCTTCGAGGTCGCGCTCGAGCGCGGCACGGGCTCCGTCGTCCTCGCGGCCGGCCGGATCGTGTCGGCTCGCTGCGGCAAGACCGTCGGCCTCGCCGCGCTCCACCTGATCCTCTCGGCCGACAAGGGCGTCTATCGCTTCGTGCGGACCTTCGAGGTGGACGACGGCGAGCCCGTGGACCTCACGGTCGAGCAGGTCCTCGCGGCCGTCCCCGTCTAAATCGGTCCAAAACGCAGACGCGAACAGGCACGGTGCGCCATCGTGCTCGTTCTCGTTCTCGTTCTCGGCCGTTCGATTCGAGAACGAGAACGAGAACGAGAACGAGCACGAACGGCGGACGACCTCTCCGAATCGTGGCCTTTTGGTCAGAACTCGAGCTGGGCCCGGAGCAGGATCTCGTCCGCCTCGTTCGAGTGGGCGCGCTCGGCGCGGAGCCGGTCGCCCAGGTGGAGGTGGACGTAGTCGAACATGAACTTCACGTTCTCGTTCGGGTAGAAGTTGAGCCCGATCGTCCCGGCCTGGCACTGGTTGCCCTTCACCTTGAGGGCGGTCGCCGAGGTCGAGGGGGTCGCGACCGTCGTCTCGGCCGCCGAGGTGAAGCGCCTTCCGCCCCGCGCGTCGCGGATGTCCATCGTCTCCATGCGGAAGACGAGCTCGAGGCCGCAGTTCCGGGCGTTCCGCTTCTTCTGGAGCTCCATCGAGAAGAACTCCCAGTCCTTGAACGGGATCGGGTGCGGGCCGGGCGTGATCGGACCCATGAGCATCCAGCCCACGGTCACCCAGCCGCCCTGCGTGACGAGGGGCGTGCCGCTCGTGCCATCCGCGGCGACGCGCTCGCGGGCCTGCTGGGCGTAGGCGTAGCCGCCCGAGATGAACCCGGGCCCGTAGTAGAAGGCCGCGTCGCCGAGGATCGCCTGCTCCCAGCCGCGCACGGAGACCGGAGCGAAGAAGACGTACTGCGCCGGAGTCGCGCCCGTGAAGCTGTTCGCGAAGCCCTTGGGGCCGCCGGTCCCGAGGCGCGCGGCGAGGGCGCCGATCCCGGCCTCGAAGCCCTTGATCTCGGTCTGGACGCGCGCGGTGTAGAGCGGATCGCCGTCCTGGACCGTGTTCGAGTCGGGCTGATTCACGACCGAGAAGAAGTAGCTGAAGAGACCGTCGGCGACCCGGCCGAAGACCTCGGCGCCGATCCGGTAGTCGGGCGTGATCTGGTTGCCCGAGCCGGTCGGGATCGGACGCTCGACCATGTCGAGGTAGAGGTCGCTCGTCTGGCTGTCGTCGAAGTCGAACGGAGCCTTGAAGCTCCCGAAGCGGATCTGGAACTCGTCGATCTGGTGCCACTGGAACCAGAAGTCGGCGATCGGGAGCGGTGAGCGGATCGGGTCGGCGTCGAACATGAACTCGAACGGGCCGAAGTTCCCGAGGAAGCCGACGCGCGCCCGGCGGACCAGGAACTGGTCCTCGGGGACGGCGTTGTTGTAGGCGAGGTTCTTGCTCGAGTAGGGGAAGGCGCGGTAGTCGAGCTGGAGCCGGGCGTGGGGCCGGATCATGTAGCCGGCGCCGTTGATGTCGCCCTTCACGTAGAAGCCGTCGTTGTAGCCCCAGTCGAAGCTCTGGTTCTGGGCCTGCTGGACGGCGCCCTTCTCGTCGATGGCCTTCGGCTTCTCGTGGGCCTTGAGGTCGTCGAGCTGCTTCTGCTGCTCGGCGAGCTTCTTCTCGAGGTCGGCGAGACGTTCGGCGTCCGACTTCACCTGCTCCTGGGCCCTGGCGGACCCGAAGCTCGCGACGAGGACGGCGGCGACGAGCGACGCACGCGGTCTCATGGATCCCCCCCTCAGGGCGCCGGAAGTTATTCGGCGCGTATGAGTTGAGCAAGAGCCGTTCGTCAATTCTCGGTGAAGCGCCCTATGGTGCCCTTTCACTTTAGATGGGCCCCCCCTGGCGTGATAGAGTGACAAGACGGGGACGGGCCATGACTTCGTCGAAGAGCCCCCTCGACTCGACGCCGCAGGGCTTCGCAGTCGTCGGATCGCGCATGAAACTGAGGCGCCACGGGGCGCGGCACACGATCGAGGAGATCTCGTCGGGAGAGCTCGCGGCGCTCGTGAACCTCCTCAGCGCCGCGCGCCGCGCCGGCGTCAAGCCGACCGAGCTCCAGGAAGAGGTTCTCGGCTTCTTCCTCCGCCACCTCGCGGACGATCCGGAGCCGAGCGCCCAGCCTCGCGAGACCGGTTAGGCGGGAATCGTCGTGCGTGTCCCGCTCTACGCGAAGGTCATGGTGAGCTACCTCATCGTGGTCGGGCTCGTCGTGGTCCCGACGCTCATCTACCTGAAGATCGGTCTCCAGAACGAGCTCCGGGGCGTGGTACGCAAGGACCTCGAGGATCAGCTCGCGATCCTCTGCGCCCGCCTCGAACGCATGCCGCCCGACAAGCTGGGCCCCGAGGCCGACGCGATCGTCGACCGGCTGCCCCAGCGCGTGACGGTGATCGACCCCGAGGGGAACGTCCTCGCCGACAGCGTCCTCCACGAGCCCGACTCGCGAGCGTCGCGGCTCGAGAACCACTCCGACCGTCCCGAGTTCAAGGAAGCGCTCGCCAAGGGAGCCGGAAGCACGACGCGAACGAGCGCGACGACGGGCGACACGTTCCTCTACGTCGCGATGCGCTTCCCGTCGGAAGGGAAGCCGCGAGGCGTCGTCCGCCTCGCCATGAAGACGAAGGACATCGATGCCGCGGGCGTGAAGGTCCTCTCCTTCCTCAATCAGTCGGGGGCGGTCGCGCTCTCGGCGGCCGTGATCCTGAGCCTCATCGCAGCGCTCGTCGTCAGCCGGCCTCTGCGGCGGATCGCCCAGGCAGCGCGCGCTTTCGCGGGCGGCGACTTCGGGTACTCCATCGGCGTCAAGAGCAACGACGAGCTCGGTGCCGTCGGACAGGCGCTGGGCGAGATGGTGGCCCAGATCCGCGGCCGGCTCGTCGAGGCCGGCGCGGACAAGATGACGCTCCGCGCGCTCCTGGACGAGCTCCCGGTGGGCGTCATCCTCTTCGACCCCTCGGGCGAGCCGACCGCGCTCAACGGGAAGGCGCGTCTCGCGTGCGGTCTCACGCCCGTGGACGAGCGCGAGCGCGCGCGAGAGATCGCCCTCCTCCCCCCTCAGGCGGCGGCGCGGGAGCGCGTCGCCCGGACGAAGATCACCGAGGACCTCTCCCTCGAGCTCCCGTGGCGGAAAGGCTCGGCCCTCCGCGCGCGCTGGGTCGCGACCGCCGCATCGAGCGGCGCCGCACAGCTCGCGCTCATCATCCTCGAGGGTTCCGAGGTGCCGACCGAGCGGCCTCGCGCCCGCGACGTCGAGATCGTCCGCGTGAGCGAGCTCTGCGCGAAGGCACGCGAGGCCGTGCTCGCGACGGCTGGCGCGAGCTCCCCCGAGATCGCGCTCGAGCTCGGCGAGGAGGGAGTCCAGGTCGCGGACGCGAAGGGCGTCGGCGCGAACGCCGTGCGCCGCCTGCTCGCGGCCGGTGCGGCGGAGGTCGGGAAGGGCGGACGTCTCCTCCTTCGGGGACAGGTGCAGCCGCTGCGCGTGCGACTCTCGCTCGTCGTGCCGAAGGAGGGCTTCGCCCTCGACACGGCGGGGCCCGCTCTCCGCGCCCTCGGCGGCGACGACGGCGTGACCGCCCAGGCCGGCGCGACCGAGGCCTGGGTCGCGCTCCCCCGCGCATGATCGCGACGGCCGATCCCGCGCTCGAGGCGCCCGGCGTCCACGCGGAGGTCCACGACCGCCTCCAGCTCGAGCTCCGTCTCGATCACGCGATCGGGAGCGGAGGCGGCGCCCAGACGTACAGCATGGACGCCTACGTGTTCATTCCGAGGAACGTCGGCGTCTCGCGCGCGAACTACACGCGCGACCAGTTCTACGGCGACGTGACGGCGCTCATCCGCATCGACGCGCCGCCGCTCGACCTCGCGACCCTGGCGCGCGCCGACGACGGCGCCTCGCCGCTCCGCGCCCTGACGCGGGCGCTCGAGGCGGTGCGATCGTCGCCCCGTCCTCCGCCCTCGCGCCCGATCGTGGTCCAGGTGAAGCTCTACGCTTACATCTTCGCGCAGGCCGTGGAGGCGGAGACGACGCGCTTGCGAGCCCTGATCGCGCAGGCGGCCGCCCAGGGGCCCGGCTCGGCCCCGCGCGCCGCGCTCGAGGCGGAGACGAAGGCGAGCCTCGCCCGCGCCCGGCGAGCGCTCTCCG
>Ga0070738_10006952_pt1 | contig 11571 bp, 9 predicted proteins | sample Coa_R2_2_FD_66446 | JGI IMG/M metagenome (GOLD analysis project Ga0070738, IMG submission 66446) | Surface soil microbial communities from Centralia Pennsylvania, which are recovering from an underground coalmine fire - Coalmine... | ecosystem: Environmental > Terrestrial > Soil > Unclassified ... | reverse complement strand
CCCCTCTCTGGACGGGCGGCATCCCGACGCTCGCTCACCTTCCGGTCCAGATCGTCGTCGCGCTCGTGACCGGCGCCTCGCTCCTCGGCGTGGGCCGTGTCACGAAGGCTCGCGCCCACCGGATTCAGCTCGTCGTGACGGGCCTCGGTCTCCTCCTCGTCGTCGCGGCCGCCCTCACGGGACTCTCGTTCGGCGCGCTCGTCGCGGGGATCGCGACCGGGATCTCCGCGGTCGCCGCCGCTCTCGGCGCCTTCGTCGAGGCGAGGACGAAGAACGACCGGGCAGCGCATGTCGCCTGGGCGCTGGGGGTTGGCTACGTCCTCGGCGGCTGGTGGCCCCGGCTCTTCTAGCTGCGTGCGGAGGTCGCACGCCCGGTAGAATTCTTGACCGTTCGGTCAGCGCACGCTGGCCGTAAGCTCTCTGCCCCAGGGGAGGCGATCATGCGCGTCGGGACCCGGGCTCTCCTGCCGTTCCTTCTCGTCGCCGCCGCGGCGTGCGGCGCCTCGCACGGCGGAGGCGGGATCGTCGCTCCGTCCGTCGCGGCCGTCCCGAGCAGCGCTGGCAGCACCACGCCCGGGAGCGCGGCTCCCGTGACGACGACCATCGCCACCCCCGACGACGACCCCGCCGCCTGGAGCGTCGACACGACGGTCGATTACGACCCCGTCGTCGCCCCGCCGACCTGGATCGTCCCCTCTCCCGCGCTCCCGGCGCAGGTCCAGGTGCAGCCCTCGAACAACAACGTCGCGATCTGCTTCCACGAGGGCCGCCTCTACTTCGCCTGGCGGACGTCGGCCCTCCACTTCGCGGGGCCGACGACCCGGCTCTACGTCATGTCCTCGCCGAACATGGGAGCGAGCTGGGACTACGAGACCGAGGTCTTCATGGGGACGGACCTCCGCGAGCCGAGCCTCCTCTCGATCGGAGGCCGCCTCTTCTTCCGCTTCTTCCAGGCGGGATCGAACCCGGTCCAGTTCACTCCGATCTCCCTCTGGCGCTGCGAGCGTCTGGCCCAGGGGAGCTGGACGACGCCCGTCGCGTGGGGCCTCCCCGGCGAGGTCGCCTGGGACGTGAAGGTCCGGGGCGGCAAGGCCTACATGACGAGCTACGTCGGCACTCACTACGGGACGGGACCGAGCGCGATCGACGTGCGCTTCCAGACCTCGAGCGACGGGATCGACTGGGCGCCCGTCACCTCGAGCGCCGTCGTCTACACGGGCGGCGTCTCGGAGACGGGCTTCGAGCTCGACGAGACGGGCGCCCTGTGGGCCGTCACGAGAGACGAGGATGGCGACAGCACCGGCTGGGGCTCGCACGTCATCAACGCCCCCATGGGAGGCGCCTGGCAGTTCCCCGCCCACTGCGATCCCCGCTGCTTCGAGTCACCCAAGATGTTCCGCCACGGGAAGGACCTCTACCTGATCGGTCGCCGCGACCCCGTCGCTCCGTTCGACCTCGGGCTCGTCGGCCTCGTCGGCTTCGACGTGGCGAAATGGATCAACCTCGTCTGCTACTCGCTGCGGCCCAAGCGGACGACCCTCCACCAGGTGGACCGCGCGACGCACGCCGTGAACGAGCTCGTCGATCTCGCCGGCTGCGGCGACACGTGCTTCCCCGCCGTCTGCCGGCTCGACGCCGACACGTTCCTCGTCGCCAACTACACCTCGCCGCTCACGCATCCCGACTGGCCGTGGATCGAGGGGCAGCTGAGCTCCGAGGGGACGCAGCTCTACCTCACGACGATCCACTTCAAGAAGCGCTGACGCGCCTTCTCCCTCCCCCGGGCGCGCCCCCTCGGTGCGCGTACCCTCGTGGGCATGGGGCCACTCCGCTCGACGCTCCTGGCCCTCGCCCTCGGCCTCGCCTCCTGCGCCTCCGGGGGACCGAAGCGCGACCTCGTCGATCACCCCTCGGTCGCCGTGAGCGGGCCCGCCACGGCGGGGTTCCTCCTCGGCTCGGTCGTCGGAGTGCCCGTCATGATCGCGGCGCTCCCGGTCACCCTCGCGGTCCGCTTCGCCGTCTGGCTCCAGGCGGGCGACGACGCGAACGCCGACGAGGTGATCGTGCTGCCCCAGGTCGCCTGCGCCAAGGGCTTCTCCTACGCGGTCGGAGGCCTCCCGTGGCTCATCGTCGGTGACCCGCCGCTGCCTGCCCGCGCTCCAGCCATGCCCGTGGAGTGACGCGACCGCGATCGGAACGTTCCCGGTCTCCGGTCGCGGACTTGCGAGCAACATGGCATGAAACCGTCGCACGTCCTCCTCGCCGTCCTGGGACTCGCCACGGGGTGTCAAGTTCACGAGTACGTCGCGACGCGGGACGGCGTTCCGTTCTTCGCGACGAGCTCGCTCGAGCGCGTCGTCGATCGCGTGCCGCTCGGCCACCACGAGCGGATCCTCGAGGAGGAGGAGCGCGACCCGGCGCTCCGCGTCGAGTACAACGGGCGCACGGGCTACGTCAGAAAGGACGACGTGTCCGAGCTGACCTACGTCCACCCGGTCGTGGACGGCGGCACGAACAAGGAAGACCGCGTCGGGCGCGCCGTCCGCTCGGCGATCGTCTCGGTCCAGGGGAAGACCTGGCCCCTGGACGTCCAGGAGGCGATCCGCGACGGCCGCGTCGAGCCCGGCATGAACCACGAGCAGGTCGAGGTCTCGTGGGGCTGGCCCACGAGCATCGAGCCCCTCGAGGCTCCGGGCGGCGAGCGCTGGGTCTACAGGCGGCACGGCTGGGGCTCCCTCGATCCGAGGCACCGCCGCTTCAGTCCTCGCTTCCAGAGCCACCCGCGGCGGACCGGCGGCGACGGCTACGCCGAGTTCCCCGTCGTCGAGGCCCGCTACGTCGAGTTCTCCGACGGGCGCGTCCTCCGCTCCTACATCCGCTACTACTACGACGCCGACAGCCTCTCCCCCGACGGAGAGTGAGCGGTGCTACGTCTCGTGGCCCTGGCGCTGGTCGCGGCTCTCGCGGGGTGCGGCTCGACCCCTCCCATGGAGCTCGCCTGGCACAACAACCTCGTCGACCACCCCTCCCTCGCCGTCCGCGGGCCCGCGAACTTCGGCATGGCCCTCGGGACCGCGGTCGGCGCCATCGCCCTCGTCGCGGCGCTCCCCGTGACGGCGACGATCGAGCTCGTGCGCTACGCCCACGACCCCGGGCGGCTCGACGTGGGCGAGGTGATCGAGTGGCCCCAGGGGATCTGCGCGGTCTCGGGCTGCTGGCTGCTGGGCGCGATCCCGCACCTCGTGGTGGGAGACGTCGGCACGGAAACCCGGCGTTCGCGTTCCCCGGGAGCCACGATACATTTCAACGGCCCCCCCGACCTTCCCGTATCGCCCAAGAAGATCGGCTGACGGCACTCCCGTTGCACGCCTCCGCGGATGGAGGGGTTGGATGGCCGGGCGCGGCCCCGTCTTCCTGGGGATCCTCGCGCTCGCCGCCACCGTACGCGCCGAGGATCCTCCGAAGCGCGACCTCGAGCGCGAGAACGAGGCCCTCAAGAAGCGCGTCGCCGAGCTCGAAGCGAAGCTCGCCGATCCGGCGCCCGTCGCGTCGGCCACGCCCGCCGCCGGCACGGTCAAGGACGAGGTCTTCCCCGTTCGCTTCTGGCACACGCTCGTCGAGGACCTGAGCTCGCCCGCCTACTCACCCCCTGGCCCGAACGCGCCTCCTCCCCAGCGGCGGAGAGCCGAGCCGGCTCCCTTCGACTCTCCGCCTTACCCGGTCGCGGAGTGGCAGATCAACGGCACCGTCACGATCGGCGACGCCAACCTCGGGACTCCCTACCCCTCCGTGATCATGGACACGCTCTACAACGGTCCGGACGGCGACTGGTGGCGAGAGCACCGGTTCGCGATCTACGGCTGGTTCGACTGGGGGGCCAACGTCAGCTCGTCGCGCAACCTCAACCTTCCGACGGGTTACATCATCCGCTCGAACACGGTCGAGATCGACCAGGTCGCCCTCTACCTCGAGCGGCGGCCCGACGAGAACCAGACCGACCACTTCGACTGGGGGTTCCGGGTCACCGGCATCTACGGGCTCGACTACCGCTTCATGATCTCGAAGGGGATCTGGGACGAGCAGCTCCACCTCTACGACCAGGCCGGTTCGCCCCAGCAGCCGCCGGGTGAGATCTGGGGCTACGACATCCCGATGTGCTACGCCGACTTCTACCTCCCCTGGATCTTCCAGGGCGTGAACATACGGCTCGGGCGCTTCATCTCCGTGCCGGACATAGAGGCGCAGCTCGCGGCCGACAACTTCATGTACACCCACTCCCTGATGTACACGTACGACATCTACACCCAGTGCGGGGCGATCGCGACCGTGAAGCTCGACGACAGCTGGGCGGTCCAGGTCGGCTGCGTGTCGGGCAACGACGTGGCCCCCTGGGAGCACCGGAACTTCACCGTCCCGAACAGCGGCCCTTCGAGCCCTGCCCGCGTCACCAACCGCGGCGTCAACGGCACGGCGATCGCCATGGTCCAGTGGATCTCGCCCGAGTGGGCGCTCGGCCGCGACTCGTTCTACGTGGGCGTCAACGGAATCAACGACGGGCACTTCGGCTACAACAACATCCAGGAGCTCCCGATCGGCACCTGGACGCACAAGTTCAACGAGTACTTCGCCATGTGGACCGAGGCCTACTACATGTACGAGCGCGACAACCCGACGCTCGGTGCCTACACGTGGGAGGCGGGGGTCGTGAACTACTTCGTCGTGCGCCTCGGGTCGAACACGCTCCTCACGATCCGGAACGAGTACTTCGACGATCACAAGGGCGCGCGGACGGGGTTCAGGACGCCCTACTCCGAGCACACGGTGGGCATAACCCACTGGTTCAACAAGCTCATGACGTTCAGGCCGGAGTTCGGCTACTGGCACTCCTACCGCGAGAAGGCGTTCGACAACGGGACCAAGGGCGATCAGTTCCTCGTCGCGGCCGACCTCATCATTCACTACTGATCCGGGCCACGTCCCTCTCGACGAGGACCTCGCGCGCGTCGCGAGGCTGGACGTCGATCTTCGCGTCCTCGAGCGCGAGGCCGCGCACGTGCCGGAAGAAGATCCCGCCCGCCGGCACCTGGTCCCAGAGGTTCGGGTCGGGGTACTGACCCTTGTACTCCGGCGGATCGGCGGGGACCGTCTTCGCCTTTCCCTTGTAGGTGAGGCGCACGTTCTTGAGGACGACGTTCTTGACCGGGTAGGTCTTCCCGTCGAGCTCGCACCCGCTCACGATCGAGCCCCACGAGTGCTTCATGTGGTCGGCTTCCACGTCCTCGAAGGTGACCCCGTCGATGCTGCCCGTGCCCGGGCCGCCGCGGTGGCCGAGGAGGACGAAGAGCGCCGTCCCCGCGTCGTGGATCCTGATCCCGCGGAAGACGACGTTCCTGATCGCGCCGCCGTCCACCGACTCGACGGCCATGGCCGCCTTGTCGCACCCGTCGATCTCGATGTTCTCGAAGGTCACGTCCTTGAAGCCGCCCGAGCTCGCGGTCCCGAGCTTGAGCCCGTTCGCCACGCTCGAGTGGAGGACCTTGTTCCTCTTGACGACGATGTCCTCGCAGCCGCGCGCCGTGCCGCTCTTCAAGCAGATCGAGTCGTCCTCGGACCAGATCGAGCAGTCCTCGACGACCGCGTGGTGGCAGTCCACGAGGTCGATCCCGTCGCGCGTGCCGCCGAAGGGCGTGTGGACGTTCAGGCGCCGGACCCTGAGGTCGTCGGTCTCCATGTTGACGACGGCCCACATGGCCGCGTCCTTGACCGAGAGGTCCTGGATCGTCACGTCCTTCGACTGGACGACGAAGATCGCCATGGGCCGGGTGCGTTCGGGGCGCGTCTTGGACGAGCCCTGCCACTCCTTCTTGCCGCCGCTCCCGTCGATCGTGCCCTTGCCCTCGATCGTGAGCCCGGTCGCCCGCTCGGCGTAGACGAGGGCCTTCCGGCAGTTGTGGAGCTGCGTGTTGTCCGTGGCGGGGTTCTGGTCGGGGTAGTCGGCGTCGTCGTGGCTCCCCTTGAGCGTCGCTCCGGCCTCGATCAGGAGGCGGACGCGGCTCTTCAAGACGATCGTCCCCGAGAGGAAGACGCCGCCCTGGAGCCTGACCGTGCCGCCCGTCACGGCGCAGGAGTCGATCGCGGCCTGGAGCGCTCGCGTGTCCTTGGTGACCCCGTCGCCCTTGGCGCCGTAGGCCCTGGGGTCGTAGACCTTGTCGCCTCCGGCGAGGGCGAAGCCGGCTCCGAGGAGGAGGAGCGCGGCGAGCTCGGTACGGATCATGGAGGCTCCATCTCTCGATGATGGATGTGAGGCGTTCGGGCTCCCTTCCGGACGTGCGCTGGAAGTCCAGCCCGCGACGGAGGTTCGGCCTTTCCCGTGCCTGCGTCGTTCGCTCCTACGGACGGACGAGACGGCGCGGGCCCTCGCGGGCCCGCGCCGATCTCGTTCTACGTCGGCTGGCTACCGCCCTTCGGGGCCTTGAACGTCGGAACGGCCGTCCCCTGCACAGTCACCTGCGCCGGAGTGCCGCCCTGGATCGAGGCCTTCTGGCGGGAGCCAAGGGTTCCGCGAGCCGCCCTGGTCCCCTGCGCCTTGGCCGCCTTGATGACGGACTGGGCGCCGGTCGCCTTGGTGCGCTTCCGCGGAGGCGTGATCCCGTAGGCGGAGAGGTCCGTGTCGTCCGCGCTCCCGTAGTACGAGACGAGCGCTCGCGTCGCCGCGACGATGAGCTCGTCCGCCGGCTTCGCGTTCGCCTTCTTCGCCTTCGTGAGCGCGAGCTGGTTCACGTGCCCCAGCCGCGCCGCGGTCTCCGGCGAGAGGCAGCCCTGCACCTTCGCCTGGAAGTCCGCCTTGGTGAGCAGGATCCCGTCGATCCTGATGGAGTCCCCCGCCGGGAACTTGTTCACGATCCCGTCGAGGATGGCCGAGAGCTTCTTCTCTCGGCGCGAGGGCTGGGTGAAGTCCTTCTTCTTCGTAGCAGTCTCCCGCGTGGAGAGCCCATCTCTCCAGGCGAGAGAAGGCATCTCGCACGGGGAGAGGAGGTCGCTCCAGGCGAGAGATGTCATCTTCCGCGTGGCGAATCGACTGGTCGAGAGTCTAGGGCGTTCCTCACTTCCAAGGGGCGACGGCCACCTAGTGCGCGAGGGCGGGGCGAGCGCCGTCGCCCGGAGAGAGAGAGAACAGCCACGGATCGGACGGGCGCGCTGACGCGCGCACACGGATCCACTCGTTCATGGCGTCGACCGGTTGACGTGATCCGAAAATGGCCACAGAGATCACAGAGAACACGGAGGAGCGTCCCCGACTCTTTGATCTCTGTGTCCTCTGTGGCTATCAAGTCAATCGACTCACGGCATAGGTGGAAGACGAGACGGCTCCCTCGAGACGGAGACGATCCGTGTGCGCGCGAAGCGCGCCTGTCCCATCAGTGGCTCGTCTCCTCCTTCGGAACGAGCTCAGAGGTTCTCGACGATCGCCGCCGCGAACTCGCTGCACTTGAGCTTCGTCGCCCCCTCCATGAGGCGCTCGAAGTCGTAGGTGACCCGCTTCTGCTGGATCGTCTTCTCGAGAGCGCCATAGATGAGGTCCGCGACCTCGGCCCAGCCGAGGTACTCGAACATCATGCAGCCCGAGAGGATGAGAGACCCCGGGTTCACGCGGTCGAGGCCGGCGTACTTGGGAGCCGTCCCGTGGGTGGCCTCGAAGCAGGCGATCCCGTCGCCTATGTTCGCGCCAGGGGCAATGCCCAATCCCCCGACCTGGGCGGCACACGCGTCGGAGAGGTAATCGCCGTTCAGGTTCGGCGTGCAGAGGACGTCGTACTCGTCGGGCCGGAGGAGCAGCTGCTGGAACGTGGAGTCGGCGATCCGGTCGTTGACCTTGATCTTCGTCTTCAGCTGGTCGCCGCCGTGCGTCTTCTCGAGCGCGAGAGCGGTCTTGACCTCGTCGGCCGAGAACGGCTCCCAGCCGTCATTGCGCAGCGAGTTCGCCAATTCCTCGACGGTCTGGTTCGGGCTCTTCCGGCGCTGCTCGAGGACGCCCCACTCGCGCTCGGTCACGACCTGGTCGCGGAACTCGCCCCTGGCGAGCTCGTAACCCCAGTCGCGGAAGGCGCCCTCGGTGAACTTCATGATGTTGCCCTTGTGGATGAAGGTCACGACCTTCCGCTTCCGGGCGACGGCGTGTCGGAGGGCGGCGCGCGCGATCCGCTGCGTCCCGGTGACCGAGATCGGCTTGATCCCGATCCCGGAGTCCTCGCGGATCTTCTTCGTCGTCAAAGAGGCGAGGAACTCGATGACCTTCTTGCACTCGGGCGTCCCCTGCTTCCACTCGATCCCCGCGTAGAGGTCCTCGGTGTTCTCGCGGAAGATCGTGACGTTCATGAGCTCAGGGCGCTTCATGGGGGAGGGCGTCCCCTGGAAGTAGCGCACCGGGCGCACGCAGGCGTAGAGGTCGAGCGTCTGGCGCAGGGCGACGTTCAACGAGCGAATGCCGCCGCCGACCGGAGTCGTGAGCGGCCCCTTGATCCCGACCCTGTAGTGCTTGAAGGCGTCGATCGTGTCCTGCGGCAGCCACTCGCCGTACTTGGCGTAGGCCTTCTCGCCGCAGTAGACCTCGAGCCAGGTGACCTTGCGCTTGCCGCCGTAGGCCTTCTGGACGGCGGCGTTCCAGACCTTGAGCGCGGCCGGGGTGATGTCGATCCCGATCCCGTCCCCCTCGATGAAGAGGAGGATCGGGTCGTCGGGGACCCGGAGGTCCCCGTTCTTCTCGACCCCGATCACCTGGCCCGAGGCGGGCTGCGCCAGCTTCTTGAACGGTGACGCCACGGACTCTCCGTCGAGGAGAGTCTAAGCGATCGCACCGACGATCGCGTTGAGCGTCGCGCTCGGCCGCATGGCCTTGCCCGTCCTCACCTGGTCGAAGTGGTAGTAGCCGCCGATGTCGACCGGCTTGCCCTGGGCCGCGAGGAGCTCCTGGTTGATCTTGGCCTCGTTCTCCTGGAGCTTCTTCGCGACGACCGTGAACCTGTTCTTGAGCTCGGCGTCCTTCGACTGCGCGGCGAGCGCCTCGGCCCAGTACATGGCGAGGTAGTAGTGGCTGCCGCGGTTGTCGATCTCGCCGACCTTGCGGGCGGGCGACTTGTTGTTCTCGAGGAACTTGCCGATCGCCTGGTCGAGCGCCTCGCCGAGGACGGCGGCCTTCTGGCTCTTCGTCTGCTGGGCGACGTGCTCGAGGCTGGCGGCGAAGGCCGAGAACTCGCCGAGCGAGTCCCAGCGGAGGTAGCCCTCCTTCTGGAACTGCTGGACGTGCTTCGGAGCCGAGCCGCCCGCGCCCGTCTCGAAGAGCGCACCGCCCGCGAGGAGCGGAGCGATCGAGAGCATCTTCGCGGACGTGCCGATCTCGAGGATCGGGAAGAGGTCGGTGAGGTAATCGCGGAACACGTTGCCCGTGACCGAGATCGTGTCCTGGCCCTTGCGGATCCGCTCGAGCGAGTACTTCATGGCCTCGACCGGCGCGAGGATCTTGGTCTCGATCCCCTTCGTGTCGGTCTCCTTGAGGTACTGCTCGACCTTGGCGATCACCTGGGCGTCGTGGGCCCGGTTCTTGTCGAGCCAGAAGACGGCCGGCGCGCCCGTCGCGCGGGCGCGGCGGACGGCGAGCTTGACCCAGTCCTTGACGGCTATGTCCTGCGTCTGGCAGGCCCGGTAGATGTCGCCCGTCGAGACCTTCTGCTCGAGGAGGACCTCGTCGTTCGAGGTCACGATCCGGATCGTGCCGTTGCCCTGGGCGATGAACGTCTTGTCGTGCGAGCCGTACTCCTCGGCCTTGCGCGCCATGAGGCCGACGTTCGGCACGCTCCCCATCGTGGCGGGATTGAACGCGCCGTTCTTGATGCAGTCCTCGACGATCGTCTTGTAGGCCGTCGCGTAGCAGCGATCGGGGATGAGGGCCTTCGTGTCGTGGAGCTTGCCGTCCGGGCCCCACATGCCGCCCGAGTCGCGGATCATGGGCGGCATGGACGCGTCGATGATGATGTCGTTCGACTGGTGGAGGTTCGTGATCCCCTTGTCGGAGTCGACCATGGCGAGCGGCGGGCGCTTGCCGTAGACGGCCTTGATGTCGGCCTCGATCTCGGCCTTCTTGGCGGCCGGGAGCGACGCGATCTTGAGGTAGAGGTCGCCCAGCCCGAGCGCCGGATCGACGCCGATCTGCTTGAACGTGTCGGCGTGCTTCTCGAACACGTCCTTGAAGTAGACCGAGACGGCGTGGCCGAACATGACGGGGTCGGAGACCTTCATCATGGTCGCCTTCAGGTGGAGCGAGAGGAGGACGCCCTTCTCCTTCGCGTCCTCGATCTCCTTCTCGTAGAAGCGGCGGAGCGCGCCCACGTTCATGGTCGAGGAGTCGATGATCTCGCCCGCCTCGAGGTGGAGGTTCTTCTTCAGGACCGTCGTCTTGCCGTCGGCCGAGACGAACTCGAAGCGCACGTCGGTGGGCTTGCGAACGGTGACCGAGTTCTCGCTCGAGTAGAAGTCGCCGTTCGTCATGTGCGCGACGTGGGTCTTCGAATCCGACTTCCACGCCCCGAGCTTGTGGGGGTGCTTCTTCGAGAAGTTCTTCACTGAGAGAGGCGAGCGGCGGTCGGAGTTACCCTCGCGGAGGACGGGGTTGACCGCGCTGCCGAGGACGCGCCCGTAGCGCTCCTGGAGCGCCTTCTCGGCGTCGTTCTTGGGCGACTCCGGGTAGTCCGGGACGTCGTAGCCGTGCTCCTTCAGCTCCTTGATCGCGGCCTTGAGCTGCGGGATCGAGGCGGAGATGTTCGGGAGCTTGATGATGTTGGCCTCGGGCACCTGGGTCAGCTCACCGAGCTGAGCGAGGTAGTCCGGGATCTTCTGGTCCGGCTTCAGCTTGTCCGGGAAGTTGGCGATGATCCGGCCCGCGAGGGAGATGTCGCGCATCGTGACATCGATCCCGGTGCCCTTCGTGAAGGCCTGCACGATCGGCAAGAGGGACAGGGTCGCGAGGGCAGGAGCCTCGTCGGTCCAGGTCCAGATGATGGTGCTCTTGTCGTTCTTCATGGCCACTCCCTTCAGCGTAGCTCCGACGTCGGTTTTGTTAGCGGCCCACGGAGTTGCGGCGCGAGCGTCGCGGCCGCCTCGGGCGCGCCGAGAGTCCACCACAGAGCCCCGCGCGGTGCAATGGGAGAACTCGAAAACTCTTCCTAGAGCGAGTTACTTCCCGGGGTTGGCCGGGGGATTTTCCACGGGCTGCGAGCTCTCCGGGATCTGCTCGTCGAGCACGCCCATGACGGTCGCCTCGAACGGAACGTCGCCGGGGCTCGGGAAGCCCTTCTCGACCGTCTTCCGGCCCGGTGCCGCCACCTTGATGATGACCCAGGCGAGCTTGCCCTCGCCCTCCTTCTTCATGTGGAACTCGGAGGTGCGGGAGTCGACCTTGTAAGTGTCGGCGGCGCGGGCGTTGTCCTCGCCCTTCATCTTGAGCGAGATCGTGACCTCCGCGTTCGTGAGGGGCTTCAAGTGGCCGAGGCCGGCCTGGCGGGCGGCGGTCGCCTCGCT
>Ga0070738_10006949_pt1 | contig 11572 bp, 6 predicted proteins | sample Coa_R2_2_FD_66446 | JGI IMG/M metagenome (GOLD analysis project Ga0070738, IMG submission 66446) | Surface soil microbial communities from Centralia Pennsylvania, which are recovering from an underground coalmine fire - Coalmine... | ecosystem: Environmental > Terrestrial > Soil > Unclassified ... | reverse complement strand
CGCTGCTCGCTTGCGCCCGACGGCTGTACGAAGCGAGCGCCGATCGCGCCACGCGTGGCCACTACAGCGAACTGCATTGGTTGCCGACCTTTGCCTGGATGGCGGCGACGGCGATCGACGTCGCCAATGCGGGATTCGGCTCGCGCGCGTGATATTCGTGGAACGCATGTGTCGGAGACCGGCTCGGGCTTGTGCGCTTTTTGCAATTCTGTCCGCGCTGATTTCGCCGGTTGCCATGGCGCAAACCACGCCGCCGGTCGCAAGCGGCGATGCGTTTCGTCTGTTAACCGGCTTGAGCTCGCCGGCGATTTCCCCCGACGGCAAGAGCGCGGCGCTGGTCGTACGGCGGGTGCTTTGGGACGACGACCGCCGCTCCGGCGCTTTGGAGCTCGTGGATTTGGCGACGGGCACGTCGCGGAGCTTGACCCAACCGCTCGCCGACGTGAACGATCCGGCGTTTTCGCCCGACGGCACGCGCATCGCGTTTCTGGCCTCGCAAAAGAGCGAAGGCGACGCGACGCAAATCTTCGTCGTCGCCGCATCGGGCGGAACTGCGATGCCGGTCACGCACGAGCGCGGCGGCGTCGATGCGTTCGCATGGCGTCCCGACGGCGTTGCACTCGCGTATTCTGCGGCCGACGCCGACGCGCCGAAGACAGGCGCCGAGCGCTTTCGCGACAGCTTCCTCTTTACGACCGAGCCGATCGTGGCGCGGGCTGCGCCGCATCCGGTCCATCTGTACGCGGTTACGCTGGACGGTGCGGAGCCGGTCCAGCTGACCTTCGGACCGCAAAGCCTGGGCGACGGCGAACCGATCTCATGGTCGCCCGATGGAAGGACGATCGCGATCACGCTCTGTCCGAACGAGATCGGCAACGATCAAAGCTACTCGCACGTGGTTCTCGTCGACGTTGCTACCAAGCAGTTGCGCACCCTGACCGGCCGCACGATGTGGGAGGGCGGGGCGGTCTTCTCGCCGGACGGCCGATATATCGTCTACGCGTATTCGCCGGGCGATCCGCAGGTAAACCTCACGCGCCTTTATCTGACGACGCCGCACGGTGGTGCCGGCGTTCCGATTGGAGCGGCGATCGACCGGCCGATCGGGGATTTCGTCTGGTCGGCCGATTCCCAAAGCGTCCTCGCAACGGCGCCGGATGGAACGACGAACGCGCTCTATCGCATTTCGCTGCGCAACGGCGCCGCTGCGCGGCTGGACGTGGGCTCGATCGTGCCGGGGGTGCCGCTCACGACGACCGGTGGTGCCGAAACGCCGTCGCTCGCTCATGCGCTCGCGCCGGACGGCACGCTGATCTTCCTCGGTTCCGCCACGCAGCAGCCGCCCGAACTCTTCGCGTACTCCGACGGAAGCACGCGCAAAGTCAGCGACTTCAACGCGGCGCTGACCGCTTTTCACTGGGCGTCTGCGCAGCGCATCGCGTTTCCCACGGCGACCGGCATCACCGGCGACGGGGTTCTTTACCTTCCGCCGGAATTTACGGCCGGCCGATCGTACCCGCTCGTCGTTTACATCCACGGTGGACCCGGCGATCCCTCGATGCTCGAGTTCGATTTTTGGGCGCAGGTCATGGCGGCGCGCGGGTGGCTCGTGCTGCGGCCCAACTATCGCGGCAGCCCCAATCTCGGCTTGAAATACCAGCGTGCGATTCTTTACGATCCCGAAGAGGGGCCCGGCAACGACATCGTTTCGGCGATCGCAGCGGTCCGCGCCCGCGGCATGGTCGACGGCGGCCGCATCGCCGTCTGCGGCTGGTCGTATGGCGGGATCATGACCGCGTGGCTGATCTCCAAGTACCATTTCTGGCGAGCGGCGGTCTCAGGAGCTTCGGTCAACGATTGGATTACCGACTACGGGACGGCCGACGACAGTTTGGCCGATCGCGATCTGCTGCACGGCTCGCCGTTCGTCGGAAACGAGGCCGCAGAATGGCGGCGCGTCTCGCCGATCTGGTACGCCGCCGACGTCACGACCCCCGTGCTCATTTTATCGGACGTCGGCGACAATCGCGATCCGTTCGCGACGTCGTCGATGTATTGGCGGGCGCTGCGCGACAACCACAAAGACGCGACGCTACGGGTTTGGCCGGTAAACGGGCACTTTCCGGACGATCCGGTGCGAACCGTCGACGTCTACCGGTATTGGATCGACTTCATCGCGCAACATTTCGCCCAGTAGCGCTACAGCTTGACCTGAAGCGAGAAGTAGTAGTTGAGTGCCAGCGGATAGTTGCTGGAGCTGCTGTCGCCGTACGACGGGGCGTAGCTCTGCGCGAAATACGGGTTCTCCGGCGCGCCGTTGGCCTTGACGTCGTAGGGACTGGCTCCGTTGTAAAAATGGCCGCCGTTGTAGAACGTATTGGCCGTGTAGCCGCAGATCGCGCCGTTCGGCGCGTACGCGCCGTGGGTCCAGGGTTCGTTCGAACCGCCGAAGCACTGGTTGATCAGATTCGTCACGACCACCCGCCCCGACACGCGCGGCGTGAAGTCGTACGACAGCTGCGCGCCGAGGTTGAACTGCCACGGCTGCCGGAACTCTCCGAAGGTATTGAAGGCGCCGGTCTGAGGATCGGGGATGTAGAGCTCTCCGGGCGAGGTGCCGTCCTTCGTCGGTGCCGATCCGCACGAGGTGTAATCGGCGCTCAGAGGGTTGCCGCTCGGGATGTGCGCCGCTCCTAAGTTCACGCTGCAATCGCGCGGGTCGAGTCCCTGAACGTCGGCCGGCGTTCCGTACGTGGTGCCTTCTTGTAACTGAAGCGCCGGCGTGATCGCAAACTTGCCGCGCCGGTAGTTCAGGACGACGGCAAAGGTGTTCGGCGCGATATACGGATAGTCGAGGCCCGGCGCGTACCAGCCGTTGGGATCGAGCAGCGGCTGGATCGTCATGCCGTAATACGGATTGAGAATCGGCGAACCGAACCCGTGCCGAGCGGTGCAGGTCGGATCGGGCTTGTAGGTCGTGCTGTTGCTCACGTAGCACTTGGCTCCGCCCCCGGCCTTGGTGAGGGCGTTGAACTCTTGGATGTCTTGGTTGTACTGGTCGACCGGACCGACGGTGCTGTTCGAGTAGTTGCTCCACTTCTCAGCCGCGTTGGTGTACGTATACGAGAAGGTTCCCGAGAAGCCGTTCTTGCTGAAGTCGCCCTTCGTGAGCAGCATTTCGACGCCGTCGACACGCAGCGTCCCGGCGTTGAAGGATGGCGAAACCCCCAGGCTCGGAAGGTTGGGCGTCTCGTAGAGCTGGTCGGTCGCGTACCGGTAATACGGCGTAATTTTCACTGCGACGTCGGTGCCTTTGAAATGCTGTTCGTACGAGACGTCGTAGTTGTTGGAATACTGCGGCTGCGCTTCGTGCAGCGGCGAGCTGTACCCGAACGGAATGAATCCGAGCAGCGTCGACGCGAGATTGGGCTGCAGCGTATCGTACTGAATCTCGTAGTTCTGCGGCTGCTGGGCGTAGCGGCCGGCTGAGGCGCGCAGTACGACGTCGGGGTTGACGGTATAGGTCGCGGATATTCGCGGGAGCAGGTACGAAACGGTGTAGGAAGGCGGATAGACGTTGGTTAGCAGGATGCCGTCGGTGCCGTTTGGGTGGACCGTCTGAACCGGTTTGCCCGTCGAACGATCGATGGGACAGTTGAACGCGACCAGCGGCGTGAAGACGTAGATGCTCTGCGGCGGCTGCGGGACGAAGATCGGCTGGCGCGTCACCGGATTGACGCAAAACTCGCGCTGTGCCGCGGCGAACCAAAAGTTGGTCGCCGGATTGTTGGTATCGGCCAGGCCGTAGGTGTCGCTTTCGAAGCGGGCGGCGGCGTTGACGTATAACGCCTCGCTGGGCCGCCACTGATCGCCCAGCGATGCGGAGGTGATCTTGGGAATTACGTTGTTGATGTCGGCTTGATTTCCCAAGTACGTTAGAAGCAGCGAGGCGCCGGCGCGGCAGGCAGGTGCTTTGGCCGGAAGGGCGCCCGAAGCACACGGGTTTTGCGTCGTAAAACTGCCGTACGGCGAGCTGAAGGTGCCCTGCGACGACGGGGCGTTGCACGGCGCCGGATACCCGAGCTGATACTGGGTCGAATAGTAGCTGTCCATCGCGAAGCACTGGGAGCCGTTCGTGAAGTTGCTGACCTGCTGCGATCCGGAGTTGTAGTAGTTGTAGTTATAGTAGCGCAACGTATTAGAGGTCAGGTAGGAGACCGTACCCTCGAGCAGGTGCTCGCCGGAGAGCTGGTCGGCGAACTGCATCTCGAGTCCGGCAGTATGCGCGTCCACTTCGTACTGATAGTTGGTAACGCCCAGCGTCTCGTTGTTTCCGTAGCCGTTGGGAGTGGCGCGATTGGTATTGGAGTAAAACGTGTAGCCGAAGAGCCGGACGTAGGCCGACGAGCCGAGGTTCTTTTGGTACTGCAGCTTCGCGATGCTGGCCGTGTCCCAACGGGCATCGCGAAAGTTGGCGGGAACGAGCGAGGCGATTTGATATCCTCCCGCGTTGAGCGGACAGGCGTTGGGCACGCCGGTCACGTTCGCGCAGCGGTCGGTGGGCGACCCGGGATAGTAGTACGCGACCGGGGGGATCGAGGCCGGCGCCAGCCACGCCGTGTCCGACGGAAAGGTATAGAAGTCGGGCCACTGGTTGATGTTTCCGCAATAAAAGTCCGGCGGCTTGCATCGCAAGAAGTGGGGCTGTCCGCTGACTCCGTCGTTCTCGATGCCCAAGCCAAGCGCGCCGGCGTCGTTGAGGCTCGAGTAGTACTGCGTGTAGTTTGCCGACGACATGTACAACAGTTGGACGTCGTCCCTTCCGGCGTCGTGCCGATGCGGAACGCCGACGTGAACGTTCGCAACGGCGTCGCGGCTGTCGACCGCCGACGGCTGCCCGAAGTTCGACGGGTAGGAGCCGAAGCAGCCCGGGTCGTTCGTCAGATTCTTTTGTGCGTTCGTCCAGGTAACGTCGTTGGTGCACGCCGGGTAGACGGCGGGATAGAACGGCAGAAAGGTCGTCAGGTGTGCCGGCCAGTAGCCGTAGGGGATCGTGTCGCTGAGACTTGCGCCGTTGAACTGATCGAAATAGCGGAAGTCTTGATTGGTGCCGCTGATGCCGACGTAGTACGAAAAGAGACGGTCCGGCGTCGAGCCGCCTGCCTCGATGCGGGCGTCGTGATAGAACGTCGGCGTTCCGGCAGCAAGGCCGCCGTAGGCATATCCCGGATAGGTTCCGGTCTTAATCACCTGGTTGATGAAGCCGGCCAAGCCCGTTGCGTTGGCATCCGCTTCGCCGCCGCCGGTATAGATTTGCAGCTCCTGCTGCCCGAGCGTCGTCTCCGAGTTGCCAGGATAGTTGTCAAACGACCGGTTGACCGGCACGCCGTCGTATTCGTAACCGATCTGGTCGTAATAACCGCCGCGAATGTACACCGTCTGATTGACGCCGACCTGATTGGGCGGCACGTAGGCGCCGGGCATCGCCGCGATCGCGGAATACGCATTGTTGAGACCACCGCCGCCTCCCAAGGTGGCCGAGGCCGCGGCAAGGGCGGGATTCACCGAATAAACGTCGGTTCCGACGCCCGGTTTCACGGGACTGAGCGACGAACGCGACGTTACGCGTGCGATTTGCTTGAGACTTTTTTGAAGCGCGATCGGCAACGCCTGGCTCTGATCGGCGAAGACCGAGATGCCGGCGATCGAGACGGGTTCGTAGCCGGCGCGCTGCGCCGTGATGGTGTACGTCTCGGGCGCGAGCGAGAGAAACGTGTATCGTCCGCCGGCATCGGTCGTGACCCGCGATACCTGCGAAGGACTCGAGGCCACCACGCTAACGCCGGCGATCGGCGCTTTGGTCTGCGCGTCGACCACCGTTCCGGTGATCGCGCCGGTCGTCCCGGCGATGGCCGCCGGCGCGCAAACCAAGCAGGATGCCGTCGCCAGCGCGAGACCGGCAACGATACGACTCCAAATGCCGAACACGGTTTAACCTCCAAAGCAGCAGCGCAGCGCATTTATTGGTCGAGTAGCCGCCGCTCCTTCATCGAGTTTGACCCCGAAGCGGATGCGACGGACAAACCAAGAAAAACCGCTCATGCGGCATTTTCCGTCTTTTCTGATTTCCGGACTGCTTCTAGCGGGCTGCAGCGGCGGCGCGCGCCACGCGTCCGACCAAGCGTCGCCCGCGGGCAAGAGCTTCGTGGTCGTGCTCGAGACCAGCAAAGGTCCGATCACGATCGGCGTCGATCGCAATCTCGCCCCAAACGGCGCGCAGCGTTTTTACGAGCTCGTTGCGGCCAAGTATTTCGACGGGGCGCGCTTCTACCGCGTCGTACCGGGCTTCGTCGTGCAGTGGGGTGCGGCAGCGGATCCCGCGGTGACCAAAAAGTGGGACGTTACGATTCCCGACGATCCGGTGAAGGCATCGAATACGGCCGGCACGGTCGCGTTCGCGGCGACCGGCGCGCCGAACAGTCGCACGACCCATCTCTTCATCAACCTCGGGGATAATTCGCGTCTCGACGCGATGGGCTTCGCGCCGATCGGCCGGGTTATCGCCGGAATGGATGTCGCCGAGCATATATACTCCGGCTACGGCGAATCACCCGACCAAGCGCGGATCGCCGCCCAAGGCAACGCCTACTTGGAGAAGCAGTTTCCGCGGCTAGACTATATCAAAACCGCTCGCATCGTCACCGATCACTCGTAATCGGGCGCGAAGTAGCTGTTCTTGAAGCGGTGATGCAGGAAGAAATCTGCCGGATAGGGCGCTTTGATCTTCACGAAGGCTCGAGGACCCTGGTTGAAATCGAAGCAGTCGGCCGCCGGCGACGCGGCGCGCGCGTCGGCGGCCGAGAGCTGCTTGAGACCGTAGAGATCTTCGGCGAAGCGTAGGACGCTTGCCGTCTCGTAAGGCGTCTTCGAAACGTAGTCCTTTTTAGCGTACGGCGAGATCACGAGCAACGGAATGCGAAAGCCGTTGCCGTCGTAGTCCTTGAACGGCGGCGCAACGTGGTCGTAGAAGCCGCCCCAATCGTCCCACTGGACGAAGATCGCTGTCGAGTTCCAGAATTTGCTTTCGCCGACGGTATTGACGATTGCGGAGACCCACGACGGTCCGTAGCCGCCGCCGCACTCCAGATGATCCGATTCCGCGCACTCCGGCGTAATCCAGGTGAAGTTTGCGAGCTTGCCGGCACGAACGTCGGTGATGAACTTCCAATTCGGCGAGATGACGTCTTTCTTCCAATCGGGGCCCCTGAAGATATGCTTGACGGCCTGATAGGCCGACCACGTTCCGCCGTTGCCGCCGCCGTCGTTTCCGTAGCGTACGGCGTAGAAGCGCCAGGATAGCTTGGCGGCGTCGAGCTCGTCGCCGAGCGTCGTGTAATCGAAACAGGCAAGCTGCGCCGGGCCGTCCGGGTTACGTTGCTGCGTGATCGTCGAGACGATATCGTACGAGCCGCCCGCGCAGCCCCAGTAGCCGTACGGCAGGTCGACGCTCGACTGCGCTTGAGCTGCGATGACGTATTGGTGCGCGACGAAACTCTCGTCGAGCTGGGATTGAAACATGCGGTCGGCCACGACCCACTCGTGCGCCATGTCGAAGTACGGCTTCGATTCGCTGTGCGGGACGTAGACGTACTGCGGATTCTGCGGACCGCCGAACGTCGTTTCGTTGTTGAACCCGTTCATCCGGCAGTCGGTGCCCGGCAGGCTGCCGGTTCCGTTGCACGCGGCGAACATCGCATCGGCCGAGTGGTCGATGACATAGACGGTCTTCAGTGAGGACGGCTGGAGCGTGATGGTTTGGCCGTAGGAGTTTTGCCCCTCCGGGACGGTATCGGCGTGCGGATAACCTTGGAAGAGATTGTCGAAGCTGCGGTTCTCTTGAACGACGAAGACGATATGGGTGATCTTGCCGGCGCCCGTCGCTTGGAGCACGTGCAAGGCGGCACTGCCGCGCATGTAGGGAAGTGCGGACGGTGCGCCTGAGGCGCAGCCGGCAAGCGCGACGAGGGCAAACGATGCGAGATACCGGTGCGTCATGTAAGGATTCCTTACGGGCGGGCGAACGTGAGCGGCAGCTTTTGACCGCGTTGCGTGAACGTTCCGGTGATTGCCGTGCTACCGATCGCGCCGGTAAACGACGCGCCCAGACCGGACATCGTAAACGTCAGCACGCCGTTTGAGGCGGCAATGCTCGTGACCGGGATGGCGAACGCTTTTTGATAGGGACTGTCGAGAGTCGCGGTCAGAGTTCCGTTGGCTGCGGCCTGCACGTTGAGCGCGAGCAGCAACTTTCCGGCCGAGGTCGTGAGCGTGCCGAGCCAGGTTCCCGAGAGATGTTTGGTGCCGACCGAGCTCGGCGTCAGGACGAGCGGCAGCGTCGTTCCGTGCTGGGTGAAGGTGCCGTCGATTTTAGAGTCTTCGATCGTACCGCTATACGTTACGTCGAGTTTTGCGATCGCAAAGGTCAGCTTTCCGCCGTTTTGCGCGATCGAATCGACCGCTATCGCACCGTCGCCTTGGTAGGGGCTTGCAGCGGTTGCGGTCAAACCCGACGCGCCGTTGGCAAACGTAATAACGAAGAGCAGCGGCTGACCGGGGAAGGCAAGCATCCCCGACCACGTGCCGCTCAAAGATTGTGCTGCGGGCGCGCCGGCGGCCGTCAAAAAAAGCGAAAGGCAAAGCAAAGTCCATAGTGCTCGCATCGAGCTCACTTCGGCGCGGCGGCGCCCGCCACCCCACCGCCGCCCAGGCGCAGGTCCCAAAATGCAGCGAGGACGCCGGCCGCCGCGGCCAGCAGTGCCGAGGCGATCATCACCACGGCGAAACCGGCAACGTAAGCGACGCGGATCGCGCCGACGACGCGATCGCGTTCCTCAGCCGGAACGTCGCGGGTCGCGATCGCTCCCGACAGAATCGCGCTACGTTCCCCCGCGACGGCGACCTTCGTGGACGCCGGCCATTGCGTCGACTCGCGATCCAGCCGCGCGTCAAATGCGGCCGCGAGAACGAGACCGAGCCCCGCGATTGCAACCAATCCGGCCGTCCGCGCGACGGCGTTGTTGACGCCCGACGCAACGCCGGCCTCGGAAACGTTGACCGAATCCATGACGGTCGTCGTCAGCGGCGCGACGAAGAACGCCCCACCCACTCCCAAAAGCACTGCCGCCGGGAAAAACGTCGTCCAGTACGAGCCGCCGATGCCGGTGCGTGCGAACGCCAAAAAACCGAGCGCGGCGAACGCGGCGCCCACCACGAGCGGTACGCGCGCGCCGATCCGGTTCACGAGCCCACCCGACCAGCGCGATGCGACGAACATAATAACGATGAACGGCAGCAGGGCCGCGCCGGCCGCCACCGGCGTATAGCCTTGGACGTTGATCAGATCGAACGGTACGAAATAGAGGCTGCCGCCGAGCGCTGCGTAGAGCAAGAACGTGTACACGTTGGCGCCGACGAACGGGCGCGACCGGAAGAGGTCGGGGCGCAGCATCGGATCCCGCGCGATGCGGCGCTCGTACGCGAGAAAGAGCACGGCGAGCGCGCATCCGCCGAAGGCCAGCGCGGCGTAGAGCCGGCCGTGCGGTTCGGTCTGAAGCCCGATCAAACCGAGCACGAGCGCGCCGAGCGAGAGCGTCGCGAGCGCCGCACCGGTCAGATCGATACCGCGCGGCGCGTCGTCGTCGCGGCTCTCGGGAACCCGCAGCAGCGCGACGGCGATCACGATCAGCGCGAGCGGAAGGTTGATGAAAAAGACCGATCGCCACGAAAACGTTTGCGCGAGCCATCCGCCCAGGACCGGACCGACGGCCGCCGTCACCGCGGAGAATCCCGACCACGAACCGATCGCCCGTCCGCGCGCCTCGCCGGAAAAATTCGCACTGATCAGCGCGAGGCTTCCAGGCGTTGCAAAGGCGGCGCCGGCGCCCTGCACGCAGCGCGCCGCAATCAAGAACCCAATTGCCGGAGCGAGCGCGCACGCGAGCGACGCGGCCGCGAAAAGCGCAACGCCGATCACGAAGACCGATCGCCGTCCGAAGCGGTCGCCGAGCGCTCCGCCGACCAAGATGAGCGCGCAAAGAAAGAGCGTGTACCCCTCGACGACCCACTGAAGGTCCCCCGCGCCGGCGTGGAGCTCGCGCTGCACCAGGGGAAGCGCGACGTTGACCGCGGTTCCGTCGATAAACATCATGCTCGAGCCCGCAATCGCGGCGATCAGAACCCACGTCGCGGTCGGAATGCTCGGACCGCGTCCCGTCCGCGCGCAGACCGGCATGTCGCAAGGGGCACGAGCGAAAACGGCCATCGGCCGCTCGCATTCGACACCGGGCGGGGACCGTCATACGGAGCACCTCCCGGCGAGGACGTCGAAACGACCGGCGATGACGGCCGTCATCGTCGTCTTCATCGCAATCGTCGTCCTGATCGCGATTGCGAACCGGATTAACGTCGCGTATCCGATCGTGCTGGTCCTGGGCGGCATGGCCATCGGCTTCATCCCCGGCGTGCCGACGATCGAACTTCCTCCCGCACTCGTGCTCGTCGTCTTTCTGCCGCCGCTGCTCTATTGGGAGAGCGTGACGGCGCCGACCAGCGAGTTCCGAGCCGGCGCCATCTGGATCTTTCAGATGGCCTTCGGCTTGGTCATCGTTACGACGGTCGCCGTTGCGGCGATCGCGCACGCCATCATCCCGGGGATGAGCTGGGGCGTGGCCTTCGTGCTGGGCGCGATCGTCTCGTCCACCGACGAGGTGGCCTTTTTTGCGATCGCCGAACGCCTCAACGTGCCTCGCCACGTCGCCGGCACGATCGAAGGGGAGACGCTGATCAACGACGCGACGTCGCTGATCTTGTATACGACTGCGGTCGCGGCCGTCGTCGGCACCTCGTTCTCCCTCGGACACGCAGTAGGGGAACTGCTGCTCTCGGTCGTCGTCGCGATCGCCATCGGCCTTGCGGTCGGCGTGATCGGCGTGCTCGCCTGGCGGGTTCTGCGAGACGACACGCAGCAGGCGACCATCTCGATCGTGTTGCCGTTTCTCTCTTACTTACCCGCCTATTACTTAGGCTTCTCGGGCGTATTGGCGACGGTTGTCACCGGAATTTTCGTCAGCCGCTTCACTCCCGTCGTTCTTCAGCCGCGCGCTCGCGAGACGCTGATCGGCTTTTGGGTAACGCTCGTTTTTCTGCTCAACGCCTTCATCTTCGTCGAAATCGGCGTTCGCTTCCACCAAATCGTTCTCGCGCTCCATCAGTTTTCCGCCGCAGAGCTGGCCCTTTGGGGCACCGCGGTTGCGCTGGCATGCATCGTCGTGCGTCTGGTCTGGACCTTCGGGCAAGGATTGATTCCCACGACGAACGAGCCGGAACACGTCGGCGGCAAAGCCGACTGGTCCCACGTCGGCGTTCTGGCCTGGACCGGAATGCGCGGCGGCGTTTCGGTCGCAGCCGCGCTTGCGATCCCGCTCGAAACGTCGGCGGGGCCGTTTCCGTTGCGAGACCTGCTGATCTTTCTGACCTTCTGCGTACTCCTGGCGACCCTCGTCGGCCAGGGCGG
>Ga0070738_10006946_pt1 | contig 11575 bp, 9 predicted proteins | sample Coa_R2_2_FD_66446 | JGI IMG/M metagenome (GOLD analysis project Ga0070738, IMG submission 66446) | Surface soil microbial communities from Centralia Pennsylvania, which are recovering from an underground coalmine fire - Coalmine... | ecosystem: Environmental > Terrestrial > Soil > Unclassified ... | reverse complement strand
CTCGATAATCGCCTCGGTCATGCGCGTGCGGAACATGCCAGGCGCGACGGCATTCACACGAAGTTCCATTTAGCGCATCGTCCACACGCTTAGATCGCTTGCGGTTGTTGCTTACCATACACAATGTGGCATAGAGAGGAACGCACAACCAGTCTGACAACACCACAAGGTCAATCTCGACGAGTTACCCAACGTGTGGTACACTGTGATACGTTAGGTAACTCGTTTTGCGTGGTGCGTCCCCTACTCAAAGGCTACACGATGGCACGTACTCAAATTCCGTTAGTATCCGATGGCAGCTTATTCTTGCTCGATGGAGCAGAGAACAGGCTATCTCCTGTGCTCGTGGGCTCGGCTGCCTGGTATACCTGGTTGACGGATGAACAGAATCATTCCTTTTCGTTCAGGAACCATCTAGGCACGTTTACTGCTCGAAAGGAGCGACAGCGTCAGGGCTGGTACTGGTATGCCTATCGAAAGTACGAGGGGAAGCTGAGCAAAGCCTATCTCGGCAAGTCGGAGACCTTGACCATCGAGCATCTACATGCAGCCGCCGCAGTACTAACCGGCAAGGGCAACCTCGCCGACGACCCACAGAGGGATGCAGGCGCTGCTCTCAAAGGTAATAATCCTCCTCTGCTGTCCTCTGTTGCCCTCTCGCGATCAACGCAGCATGATCAAGCACCGATAGGCGCGAAAGTTTATTTCTTCAACCTCCCTGTGCAGCTTACATCTCTCGTTGGGCGGGACCGGGAGACTACCGTCGCCTGTATGCTCCTACGACGCCCAGGTGTGTGCCTGCTTACACTTACGGGTACGGGAGGCGTTGGTAAAACGCGCCTGGGTTTGCAGATGGCACATGAACTGGGTGAGAACTTTGCCAATGGCATCTGTTTCGTCTCGCTTGCTCCCCTAAGCGACCCGAATCTCGTTATGCCTGCCATTGCTCAGGCACTTGGACTGACGGAAAAAGCAGATCAATCTCCTCTCGAACAACTGAAAACATACCTGCAAGACAAACACCTGCTGCTCTTCCTCGATAACTTCGAGCAGGTGGCGGAGGCGGCTGCGCCTCTCGTTGAATTGTTGCAAACGTGCCCGCATCTGAAGGCACTCGTCACCAGTCGCGCGCTCTTGCATGTTCGTGGCGCATATGAGTTCTTCGTACCCCCACTGGCACTTCCTGACCTCAAACACCTTCCAAACAGCGAGGTCTTATCACAAAATGAGTCGGTAGCGCTCTTCGTCCAACGAGCGCAGGCCATCAAGAATGGCTTCGAGATCAACGACATCAACGCTATTTTCATTGCAGAAGTATGCGTGCAACTGGATGGACTGCCGCTGGCCATTGAGTTGGCCGCCGCACGCATTCGGCTGTTCTCCCCACAGAAGCTGCTGGAGCGATTGGAACACCGGCTTCAGGTGTTGACAGGAGGAGCAGACGACCTGCCCGAACGCCAGCAGACCTTACGCAACACTCTCCAGTGGAGCTACGACCTGCTCGATCCAGATGAACAATACCTCTTTCGCTGGCTCTCCCTCTTTGCCGGCGGATGCACGCTCGAAGCCATTGAAGCAATCGCACATACTCTTGGTGAGAGGAAAACACAAGTGTTGGATGGAGTCACATCCCTGCTCAACAACCATTTGCTGTATCAACAGGAGCAAACAGATGGCGAATCCCGCTTAATGATGCTGGAAACGATCCATGAATATGGGTTGGAGGCCCTCGCCGAAAGTGGGGAGATGGAGGAATCCCAACAGGCACACGCAGCGTATTACCTGACCCTTGCAGAGAGATCCGAGCAGGAACTACGCAGCGGACAACAGCAGGAGTGGCTGGTTCTGTTGCAACGAGAGGTTGAGAACCTGCGAGCTGCACTCAAATGGGCGCGAGACAACAGAAAGATCGCATTGGGATTGCGGTTGGCAGGAGCACTGGGGATCTTCTGGTATATGCGCGGCTATCTGAACGAGGGACGTACCTGGCTGGAAGAACTGCTATCCTGCGACAGCAGTGGCGGCAATCCTGTATCCACAGATATACGGGCAAAGGCACTCAACAGCGCGAGTATGTTGGTAACGGAGCTAGGTGACTATGGGCAAGCCGCGCTCCTGGTAGAGGAGAGTATGGGGTTGTTCCAGGAACTGGGAGACAAACGGGGGAGAGCTGCCGCACTCAATACTCGGGGCATCGTCGCCAAATTGCAGGGGAATTATGCATACTCGGCCACGCTCTATGAGGAGTCGCTCAGCTTGCAACGGGAACTGAATAATAAAAGAGGCATTGCAGCCGCGCTCAATAACCTGGCAGCCATCGCCCAGGAGCGGGGAAACTACAAGCGAGCGCTGGAGCTAGGCGAGGAAAGCCTGGCGATCAAGCGCGAGAGTGGCAACAAACATGGCATCGCGCAATCCCTCGTGAACCTGGGAGACTTAGCTCTCAAGCAAGGGGACGCTGCACGAGCGTCACAGCTTGTGGAAGAGAGTCTCCAACTCTTCCGTGAGCTGGAGGATACTCGAGGGATTGCTCTTGCTCTCAACAATCTAGGCGAGGTAGAACGTGATCGAGGCAGCTATGCCCACGCCGCTGAAGCCTTAGAAACGAGTATAGCCTTGTACCGCGAACTTGGCAATAAGTGGGGGATTGCACTTGCTCTTTGCAGCCTGGGGGATGTGATACTTCAGATTGGTGAACTCGACCGCGCGAAGGCGATTTACAAGGAGAGCCTGGCCCTGTACCAGGTTGAAAACAACACGGTAGGCGTGATTGCTTGTCTGAATGGCCTGGCAGGCGTGGCTGCCGCACAAGGAGAGCCTTTGTTGGCAGCACGGGTCTGGGGAATGGTGGAAACCCAACGTAGCGCCGTTGGTGTGCCCATCTCGCTTGTTGAGCATGCTCATTATGAACGCCTGGTCACAACTGCTCGCGTCCTCCTTGGTGAAAAGACCTTTGCTAGCGCCTGGGCTGAGGGATGTTCCATGACGCTAGAGCAAACTTTTGCTCTACTAGAGCGCATTACTATTCCTACCGGTTTGATTTCGACTGTTCCGCAATCCCCTGCTGTTATAAAATCGTCACTTTCGCCGACCTACCCCAACGACTTGACGACCCGTGAAGTTGAGGTGCTGCAATTGCTATCAGCGGGCCTGACCAGCGCTCAGATTGCGGCACAACTCGTCATCAGTCTGCTGACGGTTAATACCCATGTACGCTCCATCTATAGCAAGCTGGGTGTTACCTCGCGCAGCGCGGCAACGCGCTATGCCATCGAGCATAAGCTCGTGTGATACTGGAAGTCTTTGTAGTTCTAGCGCAATCTCTCAGTTCGTCTCCAATGGCCACCAACACTCGTGTATCTCTTCGAACCAACGATATCTCCCGTTTGAGCGAACGCTCTACCCAGTTTTAGGTACGTCCTGCTAGCATGTATTACTTCCAATCTGGCTTGAGAAATACCCAGTTCTAGGGATGCCCTTTAGCATTTATCAATGTACATTATAAGCAGACCATCGTGGTCTAGATTTAAAGTGTATGGCGATTTGATCGTCACAATTCAGAAAGAAGTGTAGAAATTATGTTTGATGAAAGTTTGGAAGCAACTTCGGCGTTTGACTATTACGCTACGGAATTATGGATACAGTGGAGCGCAACACATTTACGCATACCGCCTCGTATTCCTAATCATCCTATGAAAGATGTGGTTGAGGTGTCAGCTATCGATGCCATCCTCGCCTTGACAGACGTACTTGAAGATGCGAGTGCGCGCCAAGAAATCCGCCGCATGCTTACTCCGCTTGCTGCACTGAAGAGAGAACAGTTGAGGGAGAGATTCGAAAAAACTTCTGATACCAGTAAGCATCGAGCAGCATTTGATGCCACTCGACAAGAAGATGGTAGCCCGGAATCCTTCCCCGGATTAGAGGAATGGTGGTTTTACTATGGCATGCTGCTTATGGAGCAAAGAGCTCGCGAACAAACTCCCTCTGGTGGGAAAGTACGGTAACGTCTTCTATCAGTTTTACAGAGGCGCTATCCGCTCCTGCACGCCAGGCTACAAGCGGATGCTTATGTGAGCATATCAGAGAGAAAGAGGGGCATGAACCATGCTAGAACGGATCGGCGAAGCCTTTGCGCTCCATGAGCTTCTCACAGTGGTCGGCAAGAAACTGCTGCCAGGTGAAACAGCCCCCAACTTCTCTCTGGATTACCTTGATCTCGCGGATATGACAGTGCAGAGTGTGCGACTGGCAGATGTTGTGGGGAACATACGCCTGTTCAATGTCGTGAACTCACTCGCCAGACCAGTCTGTCACCGGGTGACGCACCACTGGGAGAGGCTCCAAGCTGATCTGCCAGCGAGTGCCTGCGTCTATACCATCAGTGTAGACTCTCCCGACGATCAGGCTCACTGGCAGTCAACCGAAGGGATCCTGCACCAGGCGCTTTCCACACATCGAAGTGAGCAGTTCGGACAGGACTACGGAGTGTGGCTAAAGGAATGGCATCTACTCCAGCGATCCGTCTTTGTGATTGGTTGCGACAATCGCATCGTCTACAGCGAATACGTGGCCGATCAGATGTGCGAGCCTGACTATGGGGCGGCAATGGAGGTGGTTTATCAAGCTGTGATGAACCAGAGAAAAGAACAAAACCGCACAACAGATGAACCTCTTTGAAAGTGCGTCAACAACAGCTTACATTTCAAGAGCGAACCAGATACTTGTAGTTCAAATAGCTATGGTAAGAAGGCATCGTGATTGGCTCCAGCTAAACCATCTTGTTGCCATTATCGAAAGGAAAAAAGACCATGAGACAAATCTCCACCCGTTCCTGCTCAAACTGCGGGACATCCGTTCCTGAAAACATGCGTTTCTGCCCAAATTGTGGGACACCGGGCGCTCAACCACCTCCCATCTATGCACAACCGCAGAAAAACGATTCCGGCAAACTGCTGGGGAAAATTGGGTGTGGTGTTGGTGTCGCCATTCTTCTCGCTGTTCTCCTTCTTGGCACTGCCGGTTACTTTGGCGTTAGATATATAGCAGGTCGGGTCTCCAGCACTGCAAATAGTACTACTGGAGGACATAGCACTGGTAGTGGTAGCACCAGCGGGAATGCGAATCCTGGTGCCACACCCACACAAGCGCCCATAAAAACGTCGCCCATAAACGCGACTACGACCTATGCAGGTATTGATCTCACCATTATTGATGTACAGCAGTCCGCGAACCGTCTAGATGATCCAAACATCGTCCCTGATGCTAACGGCTCCATACCTGGCGTAGTGCGCCTTGATTTCAAGGAGCATAATCCAGGGACGAGCGCAGTAGGCTTTGGTTTTTATTCAGACGGTTGGCGCTTGCTCCTGCCGGGAACAAGCAGTGTCGCGCCTGTTTCTATTGAGAGACAAAATGGCCTCGCTGCCGGTGTATCACAGACGGATTGGATTGACTTCCCTGTACCCATAGGGAGCGACGTGAGTCAAATCAAGCTCCAGTTGGGCAAGGACACGGATGCACAAATGGTAATCCCGTTGACGGCAAATGCCGATACCAGCGCGTACCAACCGAAGTCATTTACTCTTGCCAAGAACCAGACGCAGTATTCAGGCTTAACCTGGACGATTAGTACTGCTACAGTGAGTTGGAGCGCCCTTGCTACTCAAGCGACGAAAGGGATGCGCTATATCACACTGAGCATGAAGGTAGATAATTCTACAACAGGTGACTTTAATGGATACGGACCTGATTTTGTCCGTATCAAAACAGGTGATCTTATCAGCTCAGTGTTAGGTGGATCACTTGATGATAATCTACATGTTGCGGGTGGTTCGACGGGAACAACAGGAGACTTTGTCTTCCTCGTGCCACAGGATGTGACTTCGTACACCTTCCTCCTGCTGGATAGATCTGGTCAGAATCACAACGCTACCATAGACTTCGTACTCCAGTAATAGTACCGGGGAAAAGGCGAAGATAGAGTAATTGCGAAATTTTTTAAAGTAACATACAGTTTCAAAAGAAAGAAGAACATTCTCATGAGTTGGAATCCTAACCAGGGGCAAAATCCTAATCAACCGGGTCAGTATGGTAGCTCTGCTCCACCACTGTTAACTGACCCCTCTACTCCTCAATCAAACGGGTATCAACAACCATATAGCACGCCTGCTCCTGGCCTACGTCCTAACGTAAATGGCCCAACTTCGATGGGGATGGAGGCCAATATCGCTGCCGGTTTGAGTTACATTGTCGGATGGATCACCGGGCTGATCTTCTTCTTAATGGAGAAGCAGAACCGCTTTGTACGCTTTCACGCTATGCAGTCCATCCTTTTCTCAGCAGCGCTAACCGCGTTCTACATCCTGCTCAATATCGTCAGCTTCGCCTTAGCCATCGCTTCTATTCCCTTTTTAGGGTTGCTTCTCAGCGTCGTAGGATTTATAGTTGCGATAGGGACGCTCATCGTCTGGATTTTCTTAGTGATCAATGCCTTCCAGGGCAAGTACTTCAAGTTGCCTGTCCTTGGTAATTACGCGGAGAGGTATGCAAATCCTAAGGCATAAAGACAATACAAGAGTTCAATGTGCTACTGAGCTGATCGTCCCCCATCTATAGGGATGACCTGACCGGTGATGTAGCTAGCGCCCTCTGAGGCCAGGAAAAGCACAGAGGGCGCAACCTCTCCAGGCCGGCCAATGCGATGCATCGGTGTCGTCGCATTATAAATTGCCTCGCCACGCTCGATAATCGCCTCGGTCATGCGCGTGCGGAACATACCAGGCGCGATAGCATTCACGCGGACACCGCGACCCGACCATTCAACCGCCAGCGCTCGCGTCAGATTAATCACCGCGGCTTTACTGGCATTGTAGCCAACAGTGTTCAGTTGTCCCCCACCGAGACCCGCGATAGAGGCAACATTGATAATACTTCCTTTACCACGTTCCAGCATATGCCGCCCTACCGCCTGCGACATGAGGAATGTACCGGTGATGTTGGCATCGATCACCTGTTGCCAGCGTTCCAGGGGCATCGATTCGGCGGGAGCGCCCCAGGTCAGGCCGGCGTTATTGACCAGCACATCGATCTTGCCGCATTTTTCCAGCGCCTGCTGCACGAGTTGCGTGACAGAAGCGGGATTGGCTACATCACAGATCATAGCCTGGACGGAGATAGCCGCGTCCTTCAATGTTCGTTCGGCCTCAGTAAGCCATTGTTCGCGGCGCGCGGTGATGACGACCGTGGCCCCGGCATAACCAAACGCCTGCGCAATCTCTAAACCCAGGCCGCGCGAGCCTCCCGTGACGATGACTACTTCACCCTTGAAATCGAAGCTAACAGTACCCATGGATGCCTCCTCAAATATGTTATTTCGTCGATATCCTATCTTATATCACAGTTCAGGCTGGCTTGATACGCCGCCCTGATCAGTCTAACCCATACTCAACAATCATGCTCGAGTATCTTCCACATTATGGTATACTAAACACAGCTATGCGGGAAAACGTACAGTCGGATGGAGATTTGCAGTGCCTGTGGCTCGAAGGGTCGATGCAATGAATAAAAACTTACCGCACGTGGAAGAGGCTGGGGGAAACGTGGAGTTTTCAAGCTCCCAACAGCCATTCATGCAAACATACATACTTCAAACCTCCAATGTTGAGCATATCACACAGGCATTTCTTGCTCTGAATAAACAGTGGCAAATCGTCTATCTGAGCCAGCAGGCGATACAGGTGCTGGGAAAAACGAGAGAAGTAGTGATCGGCAAAAGTATCTGGGAAGTCTTCCCGGAAATGGTTGGTTCTCCTCTCCATCATCACTGCCTGCAAGCAATTGCCAACGGTAACGTTGTCCAATTTGAAGTCGAGTCTCCGCGCTACGCGAAATGGTTCCATATCCATATCTTTCCCTCACCCGGTGAAATTGGCATATTCCTCACCGATATTACGGAACACAAACGCCTGGAAGCAGAGGTACGGCAGGCCAGGCACCAGCTGGAGACGATTCTCCATAATATTGCCGATGGCATTCTTGTACAGGATACAACGGGTACTATTATCTATGCCAATCATAAGGCAGCAATGCTCGCTGGCTATACTTCAGCGGAAGACATCCTTCAAATGCCTTCACCAGCATACTGGGAACAATTTGAGATTACGGATGAGGAGGGACATCGCTTGCCCCTGTCTCAACTTCCAGCCGGCAGGGTTATCGAAAAGGAAACGTCTTCTCAAATTAACGCGCGCTTAGTGTTACGGCGCACGCGTCAAGTACGCTGGGTATCGATCAAATCGACGGCTGTCTTAGCCGGTGAACAGGTGCCACCCCTCGTGATCAGCGTATTGGAAGATATCACGCAATTCAAAGAGCTTGAGCAGCACAAGGACGAGTTCATTATGCATGTCAGCCACGAACTACGCACACCTCTCGCGGCCGTGAGCGGCTATTTAGAATTGCTCCAGGATCATGGCGAGCGTCTAGATGCTTCCTCAAAAGCTCAGTTCTTGAACCAGGCCCTCGAAAACTGCCAGGTTCTCGCGGACCTCGTCAATACGGTGATTAACGTCTTGAAAATCAAACAGGATGCGAAGCCTATTAAAAGCGAACAACTCGCCGTCGCCTCCCTCGTGCGTGAAGTGATCGAGCAGTTTGACCCTCGCAAGTGGCAAGAATACCACTGCCGGCTAGACATTCCGGAGGATTTGTTTGTCTATGCCGACAAGCAATATTTGTGCCAGGTGTTGCGGAATTTGATCTCGAACGTCTTTAAATACGCGCCTGAACAGACACCACTACTCATCAGCGCAACTCCCATTGCCCAGGAAGCAGGCACCACCCCCCAGGTTTGTATCAGTGTGCAGGATGCCGGTCCCGGCATTCCCCCAGCTGAACAGCAATTCTTATTCCAGAAATTCATCCGTCTCAAACGCGATCTGAGCAGCACTGTCCGGGGAACAGGCCTGGGCCTCTATATATGTAAAGAACTGCTAGCGAAAATGGATGGCCGCATCTGGGTAGAGAGTTCGGGAAAGGAAGGAGAGGGCAGTCGCTTCTCGTTTACACTTCCCGCAGGACACCCATAGGGAGCCAGGCAGTCCTGCCTGTTCAAGCCGCTACGACAAAATTGCGCCCCTTCGCAATTTGTCATATGATTCAGGCAATTGGATAGCCCTTTTATATCACAGAGGTAAACAAAGTTCAACCGTGAAAGCTGATCAATTTCGTACCCAACATGCGCCGCACTTCCATATGGAGGCCAGGGATAAACAACGACTTGAAGGTTTGCCCTGGCAGTTTCCTCTAGCTGAATGGCCGGAACATGGCGTTACCCCGCTTTCCATCCGGCGAGGGGAATCGCGCCACCCGGTGATTTTCGTCGAGCGCGATGAAGTTCGCTACGCCATCAAAGAGACGACTCCTCATATGGCCGAGCGCGAGATACGCAACCTGCGCGAGATCGAATCGCGCGGCATTCCCGTGCTGACCGCGGTTGGCAGTGTCACTATTACCGGCCAACGTATCTTATTGGATGCGCAAGGGCCGGGAGGAGTTCCGTTGTATACAAGCGGGGATCGAGGATACACTGTAACGCGGCTGGCTCCACGTGTCATACCAAACTCCCTGCTCTTTCGCCTGCCCTTTTCGAAGCGCACAAAACGACATCTTTTAGGAGCGGTAGCTTTGTTGATGGTCGAACTTCACGAACATGGCGTGTACTGGGGCGATCCTTCGCTGGCAAATGTGCTGATGCGTATCGATGGGCGCAGCGTGCTGGCAATCATGGCCGATGCTGAGACGGCAGAACTCTTTCCTGGCCCCATCAGCGAGGGGTTGCGCGAGCAGGACCTGGAACTATTCGGCGAGTCGCTGACCTGGCAGGCAGAAGATTTACGCATCGCGCGCGGATTGCCGGAGGAAGAAGAACTGGTGGGAGAGAAGGATTTTCTCTATTTTCGCCGGCGCTATCGCTGGCTCCGTCGCGAGCACGCGCAATTAGCGGCTTCTCCCTCTACCACCACGCTTTATCAAATACAGCTGTTGTTAGAAGGTCTGAATCGCTGGGGCTATTCAGTGCTGGGTACGACCGGAAAGGCATTGTATGGACTTACTACTGTCTTACCCGGCTGGTACCAGCGTCGCATTCATGAATTGCTGCACATTTCTGTTCCTCGCATCTATGCCCGTCGTTTTTACAATATGATCCTTGGCCATCAAAGGATTATGAGCGAGCAGGAGGGGCGCGATGTGAACCTGGAAGAGGCAGCGCAAGACTGGTATACGCGCTATCATCTGCCGGCCATTCTACTGCTGCGCAACCACCTGACAAGCGAACAGGACCCCTTGAAAGCCTACTTCTCCATCATGGATCACAAGTGGAAACTCAGCGAAAAAGCAGGGTATGAGATTCCGCTCGATGAAGCGGTCGTAGACTGGGCCATGGAGCAGGCCGCGAGAGCTGGAAAACTGGGGGCAGTCGATCCCGCGGCTCTCGCGACCTGGTGGCGAGAGCGCGAACCGGCGGCAAAAGCATTAGAACCCCCCCTGATCGAAAGCGAGAAGCTGCAACCCCTGCTCTCAGAGCAGGAACAGCCGCTCGTAAATCTGCCACCTTCCCTCCTACAAGACCAGTTAGATCAGATACTGCCACCGCCACCAGAAGAATGAGCCATCCGTTGTCATGAAAAAGACCGTCTCGGATGTCATTCTGAGTGAAGCGAAGAATCTCAGGTGAGCCAGATCGATCAAGTGCGCGCTACGGATTCTTCGCCTCACTCAGAATGACATGTCCCGGCCCACTTTTTCATGGCTTGCTATTCCGGCAAGCTCTATTTCTGGTAGAACTTTCTAATCTTGTCTAATCTGCTTTTAATAGCTTTTTCATCATACTTTTACTCGCGTCTAACCCTCCTGATTCATACTATATAGCAGGAACACATGAAATACAGGCATTGCTCAGGAGGAGATGTAGTGCGGAGATGCCAGAGTGATGCTGCTGGCAATAACCTTTGTTGTTGCCAGGAGTGTTCCCTCCTCTGCGCGGGGCGTCAACGTTGCCGCTCCGTGTAGCAGCGAGACGATCACGGACAAGGGAGCGCGAAAAGTTCTCAGGCATCGTATCCAGCAAGCAGGCAAGGACAAACATTCATCTCCCTTACATCGGATAACGATGCCCTTTCGAAGAAAGGAAGGAATTATGATGAAAGATTACAACACAACACCTGCAACATCTACAACACCCGTAACGCAGGAAACAACGACACGTGTTGACACCATTGTCACCAATGTTGCCAGTCCTGCGCCGCTTGGCCTGAACGTACTCGCATTCGCAACAGCGATTGTCGGTTGTTTTTATACCGGCTTTATCATTCCCTATGAAAATGCGGGCATGCGCCCGGCAGTGGGAGTCGTACTCTTCATCCTGGGCGTCATCCTGGTGCTCGCCGGAATGTGGGAATATCGCAAGAATTCCATGCTCATGGCGACCCTCTTCACCTCCTATGGCGGCTTCCTTGGCGCCATTGGTCTGATCTTTATTCCGAACTTTGGCATCCTGGCAGCTCTCAACAGC
>Ga0070738_10006945_pt1 | contig 11576 bp, 8 predicted proteins | sample Coa_R2_2_FD_66446 | JGI IMG/M metagenome (GOLD analysis project Ga0070738, IMG submission 66446) | Surface soil microbial communities from Centralia Pennsylvania, which are recovering from an underground coalmine fire - Coalmine... | ecosystem: Environmental > Terrestrial > Soil > Unclassified ... | reverse complement strand
TTAGGCGATGGGGGGCTGGGTGAGCCATATATTGTGAGCGCGATCGCCCACTTCCACACCGCTTACCCTAATGCCACCAATTTTCTACCGGTGCTTGTCTGGAATGGGTACTCTCAAGAACACCACAGCATGGTGTCCCTGAAAACAAACGCAGCAATGGTGGACTACTGGCGCGGCAATGGATTCGAGCACGTTGTACTCATTGATGCCAAAGACTTTGACGATCAGAATCAGGCAGGCGCTTATGTTGACAGCACGGCGTTCTCACTCCAACAGCGCATCGCCTTTGCTCAGGCTGTATTGACCAAAACTGACGAAGCGGCGCGATCGGCAATGGGCGGTAAGCTGACGGTGCTGATCATCAAGCAACTGAAGGGGGCTGGTGTCCATGCTCGTGGTGCCAAATCCCATAACCTCTACGCACAGCACACTCTGGATAATCCCGACATTATCGGGGCGCTCAATGCGCGCGCGCTGCCGCCAGCAGCCTGGCAACTGGTACGCACCAACTGTGAGCGAGCAAGCGGTGGCCCCGCCAGCAAGACCGTGGTGACCGAATCGGTCTTCCCCATTCCAGCGTTGGGCCAACTCCCCCTGGAAGCGTTCGTCGTTGGCGGTGACCCCAAAGTTTCGACAACGGCCATGGGTAAGCTCGTGGCGGCTGTTGGTCAGGCTGATTCTGCCTTCGTCGTTACGAACGCTGATGGCAACGAAGCCTCTGGCATTGCCAATATCAACCAGGCCCTTAAGATCATTCACCCGACCGAAGACGCATTGTATTACCAAAACCCGATCGGACAGGTCTATGAACCGCTCAGCGAAGACGCCTGTGCCGGTTTGGCCGCCGGTTTGGCGCTGATGGGAGCACGTTCTCTCTGGTGCTCCTATGAATCATTTGCAATCAATGGGCTGCCGATCTGGCAAACCGTGACGCAGGCAATGGCAGAACTGCGCCGTCCGACTCCCGCTACGGTCACGCTGTTTACGGCAGGAGCTTTGGAACAGGGGCGCAATGGCTGGACGCATCAACGCCCGGAGATCGAAGCCTACTTCGCGGCCATGATGCGCAACGGCAATGTGTTTCCGCTTTTTCCACCCGATGCCAACAGTATTCAAGTCTGCTATGACTGGGCGCTAACGCAAAAAAATAAAGGCATTGTAATTACTGCCAGCAAATCACCGTTACCCATCCGCACAACGTTTGAGCAGACCCGGCAGGCGATCGCAGAGGGAGCCATTACCCTCCATGAATCCGATGGAAACAAGACGGTCGTATTTGCCGTTATTGGTGATATGACCTTAATTCCCGTGGTTGAAGCCGCGTCCCAGTTGGCAGCGGCAGGGGTGGGGGTACGCATTGTCTCAGTTGTCAATCCCCGCCGCCTGTATCGTCCCACTGACGTGGCCTGGGACATCTGCTCAGAACCCGACGGCGAATTCCTGAGTGATGCTCAATTTTCGGCGTTGTTTGGGGGGGATGGGCTGATCGGCGTGACTGGCGGAGCCGCTAACATGCTAGAGCCAATCATGCTGCGGAGCCAAGCGAACCGGGATACGTTTGCATGGAAACGAGGCGAAACAACCGCGAGTCCAGGAGAGATCATGGCCGTGAATGGAATTACGGCGGCGGCGCTGACAAAACGAGCCCTGGAACTGATCCAGTAACAAACCAGTAGTACAAGGCCGCAGTAGACCGACCGCTTTGCCTCAGCACTCAGTTCGCTGCCCTCAACCCTGTTGAATCGGAGGGATCGCTGAACGGCCCGAAGTCTACTGGCAACCTGGTAGTCTGACTTAACGTGTAAAGGCGTTAAGCAGATTGCCTATGTATTTGTAAATTCTACTTCTGCTGGATTGTAGTACTTCTAACACCTAAGCTATGGTAATGTGCATAGTGTTTGCCTAGCGGACTGAATTGGTTTTTTGGAGTCCACTCTTGTTGAGGGATTTTGAGCTGCCAGACTAGACTTAACAACAGGGGCACTCACCCGTGTAAGTACCTTAAAACAAGTCAATCACTACAAAATTCGTGGAGGAGAAATTCGCTATGTTGAAACGATTTGCAGTTGCCGCCGTTGTTGCATTCTCAATGGGTCACGCCGTTGTGGCATCCGCAGCACCACTGGCAGTAACTGATTCGCCTGATGAAGAAACGATTGTGGGTGGTCGATCGGTAGACTTACCGACCCCGCCCGTAACCCCAATTTACTTCACACTGCCGATGGAACTGGCGATCGTTAAGGATCCTGCAATTACCACAGATACCCCGATCACAGATAAACTGACCAGCAACTATACGGCTTGGGGCGAAGCGATCAGAGCTTGCACACAGCAGAAGCCAATCTTCGTGAGAAAGGTTGGTGACAAGGAGGTTCCCTTTGTAGTGGGTGGCTCTGCCGGTCAAATCAAATTAAATGCTAACGACAAACCCGTTTGCAGCATTTAAGCTGTAAACGACTCGCTGAATTGTTGAGTTGAGCGTAGTGAAGCATTTGTGGTGATCGCTCTGCAGCGTTCCACAGCTTTGCTACGCTCTTGCGCTTGCTGCTGCCGCTGTCTGCTACTGCCACCAAATCTGGGATGACAGCGAATCAGAAAGGCAACCCGATCGATGGCTGCCCATTGGTTCCATCCGCAGCGCTCTGACCCCAGCGATCGCACACCATAAAGTTAATCTGGAATTGGATTCAACCAGTTCGATGTATGTAATCGTTTCTACCGTTCAACACCGTATTCATGAATCAGCGCGATCGAACGACGGGCTGGAAATTCACTGCTTTATACCGCCAAATAATTCAGTATCAGACGTTGAATAACAGGTATTATTTTTACTTCTAGTCCAGTATATTCCGCAGGTATTTACGGCTTTTGATCGTTCGTTAATGAGTAGTCTCTCTGGCAGCAATCGCCCAATGAGCTTTTATTTCCGTCATCCGAAAATCGCCACTGTCAGCACTTTTAACCCGTTTAAACATGCGCTCTATGGTTGAATTGGTTAAAGCCATTCTCTGAATCGCGATATTTACTTAATTTTGATTTTTTAATATTTATTTATTTTTTATTTTTCAATAAAGATCGTTTGAATTGCTTGGGGATTGATCCGCCCACGCGCTATAACCCTTACAGTTGACAACAGCTTGTGATGGGAGTTTTGTGTTGAGTTCTCACAAAGCGCTTTGAACATTCCCCGAGAGAACGTGTTGTGAGGAAATCTGGATGAACGTGCTGCCCACTGAAATTCCTGAGGTATTAATTTTCGAGCCTCGTGTGTTTGAAGACGATCGCGGATTTTTCTTTGAGAGCTTTAACGAACGCGTCTTTGCGGACAAAACTGGAGTCAACACTCGATTTGTGCAGGACAACCACTCCCGCTCCTGCCAAAACGTCCTGCGTGGATTGCATTACCAGATTCAGCAACCGCAGGGGAAGCTTGTCCGGGCAGTTGTGGGCACTATATTGGACGTAGCCGTTGACATTCGTCGGCACTCACCGACCTTTGGGCAATGGGTAAGCTGTGCCCTTAGCGCCGAAAACAAGCGCTTACTTTGGGTTCCCGCCGGGTTCGCCCACGGTTTTTTAGTCGTCTCAGAGGTTGCGGAAGTGCTGTACAAAGCAACCGATTACTATGCTCCGTCGTATGAGCGTTGCATTCTCTGGGACGACCCTGATTTGGCAATCAACTGGTCCCTCGCAGCGGCACCGATCCTGTCACCCAAAGATCAGGCAGGAAAGCCCTTCAAATCGGCTGAAGTTTATCCGTGAGCTAACCCCTATCGCAGAACGCCATTCTATGAAAGCAATTATTCTCAGTGGTGGTAAGGGCACACGACTGCGTCCTCTAACCTACACTGGGGCCAAGCAGTTGGTTCCAGTAGCAAACAAACCCATTCTCTGGTACGGCCTTGAGGCGATCGTCGCGGCGGGCATTACCGACATTGGTATCATCATCAGCCCCGAAACGGGTGAAGAAGTTAAGGCAAAAACGGGTAATGGTGAGCGCTTTGGCGCAAATATTACCTATATCTTGCAGGACAAGCCAGCAGGTCTGGCGCACGCCGTGAAGATCGCACGTCCGTTTCTGCAAGACTCGCCTTTTGTCATGTATCTGGGCGATAACCTGATTCAAAATGAACTGAATCAATTTCTCGACCACTTCAAAGAGCAGCAAATGGATTCGCTCATTCTGCTGCGTCCCGTTGCCAACCCATCAGCTTTTGGCGTTGCTCAGGTCGATGCGCAGGGACGGGTGGTTCATCTTGTCGAAAAGCCGAAAGTTCCCCCATCTAACCTCGCCCTGGTTGGTATTTACTTTTTTGCCAATACCATTCACGCGGCGATCGATCGAATTCAGCCATCCGCCAGAGGCGAGCTTGAAATTACCGATGCCATTCAAAACTTGATTGATCAGCAAAAGCACGTTGAAGCGCGCCAGATCGAAGGTTGGTGGCTGGACACAGGTAAAAAAGATGACCTCCTTGAAGCCAACCAGATCATTCTCGATACCTGTCTGAAATCCGATCTGCGCGGCGATTTAGACGCCAAAAGTCAGGTGTTTGGACGGGTTCAAATTGGTGCTGGATCCAGGCTGATCAACTGTACCGTCCGTGGGCCTGTGACAATTGGCAAAGATTGCCAACTGGAGAACTGCTTTATCGGTCCCTACAGTAGTATTGCTGATCAAGTAACACTCATCGATGTCGAACTAGAACATAGCGTCATCCTGCAAGGGGCGACGATCACAGACATTCATCAACGCATTGTGGACAGTGTGATTGGACAGCGGGCGCACCTTAAAACGGCTCCACAACGTCCAAAAGCGCTCAGGTTCATGATTGGCGACGATTGCCAGATCGAACTAGCCTAGCAAGCGGTGGGAATGTCTAAGCCCATACACTGTCTGAGTTACATGACACATCGTTGTCAATCTCAACTTAAGAGAGATGATTTATGTGGGCACAATGTGCTTAAGTCCTACTTAACCTATCGACAAAATGGGTGTACCACCAGCTTTAAAGGTTTTAATATGACGAGTGAGACCCCTCGCGTGCTGATTGTGGCAGAGCATGCCTCGGCAAAGTTTGGCGGTGAGGCTGCACTCCCGCTACATTACTTCCGGGTGCTTCGCAAACGACGGATTGAGGCCTGGCTGGTTGTCCACGAACGGACTCGCGATGAACTAAATGGGCAGTTCGCAGAGGACTTTGACCGCATTTATTTTGTCTCTGATACGTCTCGGCAGTGGGTGCTCTGGAAACTAGGCCGATTTTTGCCCCAACGGCTTTCCTATTTCACCTTTGGGTTTGCTTCGCGCTTGCTGACGCAAATGGCCCAACGCCGCTTAATCCGCCAGATCGTGCAACGCCATCGAATTAACGTTGTGCATCAGCCCATGCCGGTTTCACCCAAAGAGCCGTCACTGATTTTTGATGTGGGCGCACCGGTCGTTATTGGCCCGATGAACGGCGGCATGAATTATCCCCCGGCGTTCCAGTGGATGCAAAGCCGATTCGTCGATTTGACGCTTAATCTGGGGCGCTTGTTTTCGGACTGGTTAAATTGGCTCATTCCAGGCAAACGACACGCCGCTACGCTGCTGGTCGCCAACGCTCGCACCCGTGATGCACTCCCCAAAGGCAGCTGCTCTCGGGTTGTTGAGCTCTACGAAAATGGTGTTGATCTGGCAATCTGGCGGCCAAAAGCTGGCGACGGGCAAACTGAAGGGTTAGAAACCTTGCCCGATCGCGTACCCTTGGACGCACGGGCGCGATCGCCCCAGGCACCCATCACCAAATTTGTTTTTGTCGGCCGTTTGGTGCACTGGAAAGCCGTTAATTTGCTGCTGGCAGCGTTCAAGCAGGTTGCGATGCAGTTTCCGGTTGAACTTGAAATTATCGGGGATGGGCCTGAAAGTGAGGCGTTGCAACAGCAGGCCAGAGAACTGGGATTGTTGCGATCGGATGCCCCTCTGAGTTCAACTCAGGCTTCCGCCCCCGAACATCATCTAACCGGCTCAGTACATTTTCTGGGCTGGCTATCACAATCTGACTGTGCTGAACGTTTGCAGCAGGCCGATGTTATGGTATTGCCCAGCATGTTGGAATGTGGTGGTGCCGCTGTTTTAGAATCGATGGCCATTGGGATTCCAGTGATTGCAACCAACTGGGGGGGGCCGGCTGAATACCTGAATGAGTCATGCGGGATCTTGATCGACCCGCGACAGCCAGATCTATTTGTGGATGACCTGGCAATAGCAATGACCAGGATGGCGTCAGCTCCTGATTTACGTCGATCGATGGGGCAGATGGCCCGTAAGCGAGCTGTCAATCATTTTGATTGGGATGTCAAAGTAGACGCGATCTTAGAGATTTATCGGGGTGTATTGGGAATGACGACTGCCAATCAGTCGCAACCTGCATCAAAGGCAAGTGTTGTCAGTCGTGCCTTTGACCGGAGCGTTCATTTTGAGCACTGATGTCCATTTTGAGCATGGATAGGGGTGTCAGGTTTCAGGGGAGTTCGGCTCAGAACCCTTTATGAGTAAAGTCTTTCTGTCCCGCTTGAATTAATTCAATACACAACAACTATGTCATCAGCAGAGTCATCAGCAGAACGTGACCAGACCTTGACGCGATCGCCGCGCACAATCTTAGTAACGGGTGGAGCAGGATTTATTGGGGCAAACTTTGTCCACCACTGGTGCAAATGCTACCCCGGCGATCGTGTGGTGGTCCTGGATGCACTGACCTATGCTGGCAATCGTCAAAATTTGGCGGCCCTGGAAGGGCAAGCCAATCTACGCTTTGTTGAAGGGGATATTTGCGATCGCGCCCTGGTGGACGAATTGCTCATCACCGAAGCGATTGATACCATCGCACACTTTGCGGCAGAATCCCACGTCGATCGGTCAATCTTAGGTCCCGATGCCTTCGTGCGAACGAATGTGAATGGCACCTTTGCGCTGCTGGAATCATTCCGGCAGTATTGGAACGCCAATCACCAGCCAGCCCATTTCCGCTTTCATCACGTGTCAACCGATGAGGTGTATGGGAGCCTTGGGCCAGATGATCCGGCGTTCTCTGAAACGACGCCCTATGCGCCCAACAGTCCCTACTCAGCATCAAAAGCAGGCAGTGATCATCTGGTCAGGGCTTACTACCATACCTACGGCCTCCCAACGCTAATCACCAACTGCTCGAACAACTATGGCCCGTATCATTTCCCCGAAAAGTTAATTCCACTCATGTGTATCAACATCCTGATGGGTAAACCACTCCCCGTCTATGGTGATGGACAGAATATTCGTGATTGGCTATACGTGGGTGACCATTGCAGCGCGGTAGATGCTGTACTGCATCGGGGCACACCGGGCGAAACCTATAATATCGGCGGCAACAACGAAGTTAAAAATATCGATCTGGTCCACATGCTGTGTCGCCTCATGGATGAGCTTGCGCCAGACTTACCCGTAAAGCCCGCACGTAACTTGATCACATTTGTCAAAGACCGTCCAGGGCACGATCGCCGCTATGCGATCAACGCCACCAAGTTGAAGACGGAACTGGGCTGGACACCGGCCCAAACGGTTGAGAGCGGTTTGCGGCAGACAGTAGAGTGGTATCTGGCACACCGCGACTGGTGGCAACCGCTGTTGTCGGCAGAGTACCAGGCTTACTACGCAAAAGTTTACACAAACGTGTAGGGAACGGAGACGAAACGAAGGCTGACTGCCAGGGCCTCAATGTGTGAAAAGCCGCTGGCGGTCAGCCTTGATTTTATGCTGGAAACCTGGCCGACTTCTAACGGGGCGACTTCAACGTGGCTTATTTTGCGGGACTGACCACCCGTAGACGCTGTGTGATCATCGTTAGCCCATCCTGACGCACCAGAACGGCTGATATCCAGCGGTTATCACCAGTCAAAGGGGCACGGCCAACTTTGAAGATGCCACCCGCAGGTAGCAACTCCAGATCGACTGTCGTAGGGTTAATGAACCCATCTGCCTTGACAGGCTCTTCAATGGCAGCCCCCAGCAGCAAGTCATTGCCCAGGGGTTCTTGCACGATCGCATCGAAGTTAAACGACTGTCCAGCGTTGACCTGTTCGGGCAGGTTGAGCTTAACGGTCGGCGGGTTCGTGCCAGAGGTGATTTGACTGCGCTCGGCGAGAATGTCCTGTCGCACAATCTTGGCGTTTTCAAACTGTTGCCGTGCCTGGAGCGTGGAATCAATTTTAAGTTCACGATCGCCCACTTTCTGCGCCCCTGTAACGTGCGTCACCGTTTCAGCGGTAAACCCGTTGCCCTCAGCTTTCCAGGATTTAAGCTCAGTTTGATACGTCAAATTAGGATAGCGTTTCCAGAGCTGTGTCAGGGCTTGCTCTAGCGTTTGCCGCGTTAACCCATCCGACTGGGTGAAGTTGGGGCTATAAAACTCCAGGACGCTCTGCACATTGTGGCTGTTCGCCGCTTTGTCAATCGCGGCGATGGTTGCTTTTAGCGGTGCAGGAGCCACGTCTGATGGAACCGCACCCACACGACTGGAACAGAAGAGCACCCCACTAAACGCTGTCACAATGCCAAATGCAACGCAAGTGCCGTGCCAACGCCCGCGACGTGGTTGCTGAGATGCAACGACTTGGGACTTTGCTGGCAGAGATTGCAGGGGCTTACGCATAGGGATCGTGATTTTGGTGAGTAGGTTACAAGGATTTGCGGTACGATCAGCAACCTGATTACTTTAGTGTGCCTTAGCTGATTTCCCAGCGGCAAGATGCTTCACTGGTAATCATCGCTTGCTAACCGTTGATCGGAAATCCAGCATGTTTGGAACAACTGTGATGTGAACAGTCCTCATGATTCTACTCTGCCAACCAGCACTCATGCTGTAACCGCAGAAACTCCTCCCGTCCGATTACTGATTGCTGCCAGTGGTACTGGCGGGCACGTATTTCCAGCGATCGCTGTGGCCGAGCAGCTTCCCGACTACCAGATTGAGTGGCTGGGCGTGCCCGATCGCCTGGAAACCCATCTCGTACCATCGCGTTACCCCCTGCATACCGTGGCCGTCGAAGGATTCCAGAAACGGGGTGTAGACAGCCTGCGCGTACTCCTGAAGCTGATCCGTGCCATCTGGCAGGTGCGCCGACGATTACAGCAGGGCACATTTCACGGGGTATTTACGACCGGCGGCTATATTGCGGCACCCGCAGTGCTGGCAGCGCGTTCCCTGGGATTGCCTGTAATTTTGCACGAGTCCAACGCGCTTCCTGGCAAAGTAACTCGCCTGCTCGGGCCGTGGTGCACCAGGGTGGCGATTGGATTTGAGGCGGCGGCGGCCTATTTGCCCCGCATGGAAACAATTTGTACCGGAACGCCGGTGCGATCGCAGTTCCAATCCAACACCCTTGAGGACAACCCACCGCCATCCTTACCGGATCTGCCGCTCCCTGAGGATGCGCCGCTGATCGTGGTGATTGGCGGCAGTCAGGGAGCTGTCAGCGTGAATCAGCTAGTCCGCCAATGTGTGCCAACCTGGTGTGAGGCGGGTTGCTGGATCGTGCACCTGACCGGGGAGAATGACCCCGATGTGAAGAGTCTTCAGCATTCCCAATATCTCGCCTTGCCGTTTTATCACAACATGGCGGGACTGCTCCAGCGCGCGGATATAGCGATTAGTCGAGCAGGCGCTGGCACACTTACAGAACTGGCGATCACACACACACCGTCCATTCTGATTCCCTATCCCTACGCCGCTGAAGATCACCAAACCTATAACGCGGCGGTGTTTACAGCGGCAGGCGCGGCAACGCTACTGCAACAGCGTGAACTAACGCCTGCAATTCTCACGGCTGCGGTGTTGGACTTGTTTGCAGGACAGTACTCCCATCGCCATCCGTCGGCAGCGCTGCAAACGATGGCAGACCGGGCAGGAAGCCTTGCTGTGAGGGACAGCGCCGATCGCTTGGCTCAGCTAGTGCGACAGGTGTTGAATCGTGAGCGGGAGTAGCGTCTGTCCTGTACGTCCTGGAATAGACGCGGCCGTCCGTAGGGCCTTGTGAAACGCCCAATCGGCCAGTAGAGCGAGGGTCGAATACCTGATGCCTGACGACAAACCCCGCAGCCGTCAATTCACGACCTGACTACCGTGGCTCCGCGGATCGTCGCTACTGTTCGATTTTGTGGTCACGGGTGCCGCGAAGGCAGAGGTTTGCCCGCTTGCTTGCGCGTAGGGGAGCTGTTCGCTTGAGGCCAGTGCAACTAGATTTGCCTCCATCACCGATCGCGGCTGTTCGCCGATCGACTGCGCCACCGCCTGACCATCCTGGTTCAGAAACACAAAGTGGGGGATACCATCAACCCGATAGGAAAGGACTTCTGGTAGCCACTTGCTGTTGTCAACGTTGAGCATGACAAAGTTGACGCGATCGCCATACTGCTGCTTGAGCGATTCCACGTCAGGGGCCATAGCCTGACAGCTTGTGCACCAGTTGGCGTAGAACTCCATCAGGGTTGGCTTGCCGTTGCCGAGAGCAACTTCTAGGGGAACAGCATCTTCAGCCATGGTAGACAGCAAGCCTGGGCCTGTTTCCGTTTTTAGCCCCAGAAAGACCGAAACAGACAGCAAAACAGCGACCATCACAATGATAAAGTTGCGGACGCGGGTGCCGATCGTGGCTGGCGTCTTGGCGTCGGTTGAATTGGTGGAATCGGGTAAGTTTGCAGTCATAAAGCGACAAGTGAGCCAAAATGAGTTGAGCACTTCAATTGTAACGATCGTGCCTCCGTCTCAACCCACGAGTCGATTCATCGCCTGATTTTTTGAGATTGTTGCAATTGAGATAGCCGAAAGCACCAAGCTCTTTTACACTGCATGTGGTTTGTATCGATTCTGCTGCCATGTCTAACGAGAGTGAATATATCCGCAAAGCGGAAGCGACGAGAGTCCGTGTTTTGAGCGAGGCCCTGCCTTATATCCAGCAGTTTGCCGGGAGAACGGTGGTCGTCAAGTACGGCGGCGCGGCCATGAAAGACAGTAACCTGAAGGACAAGGTGATCCGCGATGTCGTGTTTATGGCGTGTGTGGGGCTACGTCCGATCGTGGTTCATGGTGGTGGGCCAGAAATTAACACCTGGCTGGACAAACTCGGCATTGAAGCCCAGTTTAAAAATGGGTTGCGAGTGACTGATGCAGCCACGATGGACGTGGTAGAAATGGTGCTGGTCGGTCGGGTGAACAAAGAACTCGTCGCGCTGATCAACCAGGCTGGTGGCTCAGCGGTGGGGCTTTGCGGCATGGATGCGAACCTGATCAAAGCCCGTCCGGTCGATGCCGTTGATGTTGGCTTTGTGGGCGAAGTTACCAGCGTGGATATCCGCATTTTGGAGTCACTAGTCAAGGACGGCCATATCCCGGTGGTCTCCAGCGTGGCGGCAGATACGACCGGACAGGTCTACAACATTAATGCCGATACGGTCGCGGGAGAAATTGCGGCGGCTCTGGGAGCCGAAAAGCTAATTTTGCTGACGGATACGGCGGGCATCTTGCAGGATTACAAAGATGTCAGCACACTCATTCCCA
>Ga0070738_10006944_pt1 | contig 11577 bp, 8 predicted proteins | sample Coa_R2_2_FD_66446 | JGI IMG/M metagenome (GOLD analysis project Ga0070738, IMG submission 66446) | Surface soil microbial communities from Centralia Pennsylvania, which are recovering from an underground coalmine fire - Coalmine... | ecosystem: Environmental > Terrestrial > Soil > Unclassified ... | reverse complement strand
ATCAGTCTCCGCAAACCCAATTAGCACAAGGAATTACGGAATTCAGTGTCCTCGCGATCACTATTTCCGCAAGTCATTGATCTTAAAAGAGTTACGGAAATGGGCAGAAGACAAGCTTAGGGCGTCCTGGTGAAATCGGTCGGGAGCTGGTTGAGACGGTCGCGAAACTGCTTCAGGACCGGTTGCATCGCGTTGGCCCGCGCGCGATTGAGGAGCTCGCGCGGATCGTCGCGCTGGTTGAATAATTCCTCGGTTGCATCCCCCTGGTTGCGGATGTAGACGAAATCCCCTTCGGCGAGCGAGATCAACGGGCCGCGATGAGCGGGCGATCGACCCTGGTTGGGATTGAACGGATTGGGGCTTTCCAGCTCGGAGATCACCAGCGCATCCGCACCGGCGCCGGCTGCCGGGTTGGGATCGCGCCAGAGCCGGGCCAACGAGCGGCCCGGGAACGGCGAACCGTCACCCAGTCCGACCAGATCGGCGACGGTGGCCGGCACGTCGCGCAGGCTGATGACCTCGCTGACGACCCGGGAACGGTCCTGCGACGGGGGCACGATCACCAGCGGCACGCGGATCTCGGTGCGATACAGGCTTTCGCCGTGGAAGAACAAGCCGTGTTCACCCAGTCCCTCGCCATGATCCGCGGTGACGATGACCAGCGTGCGATCGAGAAGCCCGCGCCGCTCCAGTTCGTCGAACAACTCCCCCAGCCGCTCATCCAGGTAGGCCACGCAGTTGTCATAGGAATCCCGAGCTAGCGAAAGGAAGTGGGGCGGCAGCCTCAGCTTGTCGATCTCGGCCCACTGCTCGAAGACCAGCAGATCGTCGGCGGTCCGGGGTGTGAGCCCGAAGCGGTACACGGCGCCGCGGGGGAGCAGATACGGTGAGTGGGCGTCGAAGTAGTTGAGGAAGACGAAGAAGGGACGATCCGGCTGTTGCCGCTGCGACAACCAGGCGGTGAATTCGCGGTTGACCGCGGCCGCATCCTTCTTGCGCTCGGCGATCAGCAAGGGCTGGAGCCAGGCTGGCGGACCCGAGCTCGCTGGGCGTACCCCGGAATACCAGATCGCGGCGCGGACCAGCTCGGCGAGCGTCTCAAGGGCCAGGTTGCCGAGGTAAGCCGTTCGGAACGCGCTGAGTCGCTCGAGGACGTAATCTTCATAGTGGGTGAAGCCGCGGTCCAGACCGGTATCGTAGGAACAGTAAAGCGTATTGGCGACGAAGCCCGCCGTCGCATACCCGTGAGTGCCCAGGTACTCGGCCAGTGTCGGGAAGTCGCGGCGGAGGGGGGTCAGCCACTCGACGGCCAGCTCATGAGGCCAGCGGCCGGTAAAAAGGCTGGCGTGGCAGGGGAGTGTCCAGGGGGCCGTGGCGCGCGCCTGATCGAAGCGAATGCCGCGCCGGGCCAAGCGCTCCAGCGCGGGGGTGGTGGCACGCTCGTAGCCGTAGAGGCTGAGATGATCCGCCCGGACGGTGTCCAGCACGATGAGCAGGACATTGGGCGCATCGGCCGGTGGCCGGGGACGACCGGCTTCGCGCCACAGCTTCAGGCCATCGGCCCCGAGCCGCAGACCCGCCAGGACGAGGACCACCGCCAGCAGGACGGGGAAGCTCACGAGGAGCCGCCGCCGCAGGGCGGGGGCGTCCCGCTCGAGGGCCGGGGCGGCGAAGGTGGCGATTCCCAGGGCCAGGATCGACCAGGCCGCCGCGTAGACCCGTGGACCCGCCACCAGCAGCGCCGGCAGCACCGCTCCAAAGAGGATCAGCCGCGGGCCAAGCCACGCCCCGCGCCGCGGCCAGCGCTTCGTGACCAGGGCCAGGACCAATCCGGCCGCGGAGAATACCAGCAGGTCGGTCAGCGGGGCCAGCCAGAGGAAATGGCGGCTCATCGTGTACAAGCGCCGAGTCGGATCGAGGCTGCGGCAGAGGACGCGAACACCCACCTCGCACAGCCCAGCGGCCAGGCCGATCCAGGCTGAGAGCACCAGCACATCCCAGGGACTGAGCCGAGGGCGGGTCGTCGCGGTCCGGACCGTCCGCGCCGCGGCGAGCGGGTCATCGGAGAGACTCATTCGGCTGATCCCACGTGTTCTCGAGGGAATCCCAGGGTGTATGATCGACCCATCGGACCTCGGAGATTGGTCCCGTTCCCGGCCCCGGACCTGGAGGCGGCGGATGAGCTTTCCCCAACGCGTGTGGCGCTCCATCCCGCTGTCTCTCATCGTAACGCTCGCACTGGCGATCCGTCTCTGGTACGTCACCACGCTGCCCGGTCAGGGCGGTCAGGACATCCTGTTTTCGGACATGCACGCCTATGATTACAGCGCCTGGTGCCTGGTTCAGGGCCGACCCGTGACCGGCGAGCCCGGTTTCAACGGCTATCATCCCCTCAGTGCGAGCACCTATTACTTCGTCGGATACACCTATTTCCTGGCGGCCATCTATGCCCTGTTCGGGCATGAGCTTGCGGCGGTCCGGGTCATTCAGGGAGTGGTCGGGGCGGCGACGGTGGGACTGGTCTCTCTGGTCGGGTCCCTGACCTTCGGCCGCCGGCCCGGCCTGGTCTCGGCCCTGCTGACGGCGATCTACCTCCCGCTCGTTTATTACGCGGGGCTGCTCCTGACCGAGACCTGGTTCACCTTCCTCCAGATGGGCGCCCTGGCGCTGTGGTTACGAGCCTGGGCCGGTGGGCCGAATTCCGTGGCGCTCGAGCCTGGGCCGGGCGGCGCGGCCGGGCCGGCCCCGGATCGCCCGGGGACGAATGCGGTCACGGGCTCGCTGCTGGCCCTCGCCGCCGGCCTGACCGCGGGGATGGCCTGCCTGAGTCGGGCGGCGTTCGTGTTGGCCACGGGGATGCTGGCGGCGGCTGGCTGCTTCATCCCGCCCGTGCCGATGCCCCGGGCGCAACGGGTGGCTCGGGTGGCCGCCTTCCTGCTGGGCGCGGCGGTGGTGATCGCTCCGATCACGGTCCGCAACTATCAGATCCACGGCCGTTTCTACCTGATCTCGACGAACGGTCCCAGCACGTTCCTGACCGGGCACGTGAGCCACGTCCCGACCTTGCCCGCCGGCCTGCCTCCGGGGATGACCGACGCCGAGATGGCCGAGCGGCACCGGGCGCTCTCGTTCCAGTACCTCCGTCGCCACTGGACGACCTACCTGGCGGAGCTCCCCAAGTTCTTCGCGATCATCTGGACGGACAACGACTTCTGGCCCGGCACCTTCACGACCTGGAGCAGGACCCCGGACGCCGGCGCCGCGCGGATGGACCTCCACATCCATTCCCGGGGAAGCCCGCCGTTTGGCCGCGCGACCTACTTCCCCGACCTGATCCGCCACGCGGATCGCCTGATCTGGGGCACGGTCGGCCTGCCGACGGGCATCCTGGCGGCACTCTTCCTGCCCGGCCGGCACCGCCGATGGCTGGTCCTCTACCTCGCGCTGGTGCCCTACCTGGTGATCCCGTTCATCGCCTCGGCGTTCCCACGATTTCGGATGCCCGCCGTGCCCCTGGTGTTTGTCCTTGCCGGACAGGCGCTGGTCGCCTGCTGGGATTGCCGGAGCCGGCGGCCCGGCGGCGGGGCCTCATCCTGACCCGTCTCGGCCCGCCGCGACTCCGGCGTGGCGCCGTTGGAACTCCTCGTAGGGAAAGACCCAGACCAGGGGAACGCCCAGCTTCTGGACACTGTAGGCGGGCCGGCCGGATGCGATCAACGCTCGATCCGTGTCCCGGAAGACGCCCGGGCGATTCTGCAACACGTACCAGAGCGGCTCGCCGGGGTCGACACCGTCGAGCCGAGGGGGCAATTCCCCCGTGCGCCGCAGGTAGAGGAACGAGTGGGGAAACGGGTGGAACACGATGGTCCGGCCCGGCGGCGTGTTCCGGACCAGCCATCGCCGCGCATCCGGACTGAGCGCGTCCCAGTAGTAAGTCGGCTCCATCCCCAAGGCCGTCGCGCCGGGAAGTCCGCCCACGATTGGGCTGAAGTACGACAGCGGTACCGGCATCATCACGGCGACGCTGAGCACCCCTTCGAGGATGGCCGCGGTGAGGGGGGCTCCGGCCCAACGGCCAACGCGGTCCAGCAGGTGGCGCGCGCCCAGACCCGACAGCAGCGCGAGCACCCCGAAGGCCGGCAAGAACAGCCGCACCCCGTCATGGCCCGGCGTGTGCGGCAGGGCCCGCAGCAGAATCAAGAATGTCCAGTGCAGCACGATCAAGACGCCCAACGATTCCGTTCGCCAATGCCGGAGTGCCCGGTAGATCCCCACGCCCGCGAGCACCAGGAAGCCGGCCGGGGTCACCAGGACCGTCCAGGCCAGCGTGTTGTACCACGGCAGCGATTCGTTGGGCGTGTTGTAGGTGTGATGGAACAAGTAGACCGGGATCGGAAACGTCCGTCCTCGGGTCAGGTTGGACCGGAAGAACCGAATAACCGAATCGATCGGGGCAGTCCACCAGGGCGGCACGAGGGCGTAGGTCACCATGGCAGCGACGAGGAGGCCGAGGAGGATCGTGCGGAAGGCCCTTCGGTCCTGGTACAGCGCCGCCCAGACCAGGAACGGCACCGGCAAGAACCAGCCGGTCAGCTTGGTGGCCGCGGCGCAGCCCAGGATGACGCCGAAAGCGAGGGCCATCCCGGGGCGAACCGCGGCCGGACCGCAACCGGCTCCCGGCGCGACGGCCGCGGTGAAGACCAGCACGGCCAGAACCCAGAGAGCCGTCAGCAGGGCGTCGTAGGTCGCATAATGGCCCAGTCCGAAGAGGTTCGGTTGAAAGACCCAGGCGCAGGCGGTGGTGGCGGCCGGCCAGGGACCCCATCGGGTCGCGGTGCCGGAAAACAGGGCGCCGGTCATGAGGCTGAAGACCAGGATGGGGCCGAGCCGGCCCCGGGCGAGCAGGTCGCGCCAGGGGGTCAGGAGATCACCGAGCAGGCCGACCAGGGCATAGAAGGGAGGATGTCCGTGGGGCTCCTCGCGGGCGAAGGGCCAGAACCACTCCACGACTCGTCGATCAAAAAGGAGCTTGGTCCGCGTGTCCACCTGCCGGCGACGCGGCGGCGACGACCGGTCGGGCATCAGCAGTTCCTCGGCGGGCGAGGGGGGTCGCCATCGGGCCGCGAACGCCGCCGGGTCGCGCAGCGCCTGGAACCAGAGCCGGAGCCGCTCCTGGCGACCGAGCGTGAAGCCCTCATCCCAGGCGATCGCCAGCCGCGGCTCGGTGGCGAGCATCAGGATCGCGGTCGCCAGGCTGATCCCCAGACCCAATACCCGTGCTCGGAACGGCGTCATACGTAGGTCAGGCTGGAGCCTGACTTCCCAATTCCGTCAGGCTCCAGCCTGACCGAGTTCGTGGCGGAGTCCGATCATGGTCGGGCCGTTCCAGGGGAGTCGAGCCGGGACAGAGCCTGTTGCACCGCGGCGTTGCCCGGATCGTGGCGGAGCGCCAGTTGATACCAGGCGCGGGCCTGGTCACGACGGCCCAACGCGAGGCAGGCCGCTGCGATCGACTGCAACACGGCGGGGTTCTTGCGGCGGTCCGGGGGCCGGGCACTCTGGACCAGCCATTCGAGGTGATCGAGGGCGCGGGCCGTCTCGGCGTGCGGGCGGGCCGCCTCGGGCTCGCCGGCCAGGCGGAGGGCCTGGCCGAGTCCGAACTGACTGTCGCGGTCGTCCGGTGCGGCCTTGAGCGCGGCGCGGAAGTGACCGATGGCGGACCGGGCATCGCCCCGAACCAGCGCCAACCGGCCGCGCAGGCGGGCGATGGCCGGGTGGCTTTCTCCCGGGGAGTCCGCCCCCAGCAGGTCTTCCACGCGCGCCAGCTCACCCCGGTCGAGAGCCACCCGGGCCCGCGCGGCGCGGGCGTCCGGGTCGGTCTGGGGCAAATCGCTCAGGGTCGAATCGGCCTGATCCAGCCGGCCGAGCCGCCGCAGGCATTCGGCCAGGGCCAGCCGCGAGGGCCGGTCGCCGGCATCCACGGCGACGGCCCGACCCAGCAGCTCGGCGCGCTCGGCCTGGTCGAGCGACTCGCGGCGCGCCAGCGTCCAGAGGAAGAGGTCGAAGAAGTCCAGGGGGATCGATCGCGCCAGCGCGCGCGCCGCCGCGTCGAGCTCCGCCGCGCGGCCTTGTTGCGCATACAGCCAGATCAGCCGGCGACGGGCATCGACGAGACCGGGCTCCAGGTCCAAGGCACGGGTCAACTCGGCCTCGGCGGCGCGCAAGCGTCGGCGTTCCATCTCCAGCTCCCCGCGCCGTGCGGCGAGCTGGGCTGCCTCAGGGCCCTTCTTCGGGTTGTGGGGGTCCTCCAGGGCGGCCACGGCGTCGTCGAGCCGGCCGCGTTGCTGCGCCACCTGGGCGCGGAGCAGGCGTTCGGCAACGGTCAGCCTCCGGAGCCGCGCCAGCCGGGTGAAGTCGGACTCGGCGTCGGCCAGCCGCCCGCGGGCGAAGTCCGTCCGCGCCCGAAACGAGAGGTCGGCGGGGTCGTCCCGGCGGCAACCCCAGCCCGCCGTGACCGCGAGCAAGCCCAGCGCCGGCAGCGACCAGCCAGAGGCGCGTTTGCGATGGCTCATGGCCCGGTCCTCGGCTCGACCACCTGATGGGTCCGGCCCACCGCGGGGCGATCCAGCGTGCTGACGGCCCCGGACGGCCAGCGGACCGTCACCCGGTCGACAACCGGGGACTCGCCCAATCCCACGAGCAGCCTGGGGTCGTGCGACGACATCAGGCTCTGCCCGCTCTTCTTCAGCCGATGAATCACACGTCCCCCCGCCGCGACCTCGACCCGCGCCCCGATCGCGTCGCGGGGACTCCGCGTGCCGATCAGGTCCAGGCGGATCCAGTGGTGCGGCGCCGTCGTGTCGTTGCGGAGGATCGCGGGAGGACCATCCTTGTGGTTGATGACCAGGTCGAGATCGCCGTCGTCATCGAGGTCGCCGACGGCCAGGCCATGACCGAGATGGCGGCCCTCGAAATACGCGCCGGCGCCCCGGTTGGCCAGGCGGAAGTGGCTTCCGCCGCGATTGTGATAGAGCTCCGGCGGCTCGTGGTAGCCGATGGGCTGACCGAGCGATTCGGCGTTGTCGTCGACCTCGGCGTTGGCGACGACGGCGTCGGGCCAACCGTCATTATCCAGATCGGCCAGGATACAGCCCCAGCCGATCCAGGGCAGGCTGTCGACCGCCAGACCGAAGTTCGCCGTGGCGTCGACGAAATACCCCCGGCCGAGGTTGCGGTAGAGCGTATTGTACTCGTTGGCAAAATTGGTGATGAACAGCTCGGGCCGGCCGTCGCCGTCGACGTCCTCCGCGTCCACCCCCATGCCGGACTGGGCCCGGCCCTCGATGTCGAAGGCCGCCCCACTCTCCTCGGTGGCGTCGTGGAAGGTGCCGTCGCCGTGGTTCAGGAACAGGAAGTGCGGGTCCTTGTCGTTGGCCACGTAGAGATCGGTCTTGCCGTCGCCGTTGAGGTCGGCCGCGACCGCCGCGAACCCGTGGCCGTCGGTTCGGCCGACCCCGGCCGTGTCGGTCACGTCGGTGAAGGTGCCGTCGCCGTTGTTCCGGAACAAGGTGTGCTTGACCATCGCCAGCGTCATGGGAGGACAGTAGCGGCGGATCTGGCGGGCCTCATCGCCGCAGAACCGGTCGTCGCGCGGGTACTGCCAGTCCCCGTAACGGCTCACGTACAGGTCGAGATCACCGTCGTTGTCGTAGTCGAGGAACGCGGCGCTGCTGGACCAGGTCCCGGGCCGGAAGATGCCGGCGGCCCGGCCGATCTCGGAGAAGGTCCCGTCGCCATGGTTGAGATACAGGGCGTCGCCGCCGTAGTTGCTCAGGAAGACGTCCGGGTCGCCATCGTTGTCGATGTCGCCGACCGTGATGCCGTGGCAGTAGCCGCGGAAGCCCAGGCCCGAGCGCTCGGTCTCGTCGCGGAACTTCCCCCCGCCGAGGTTCTTGTACAACCGGTTGGACGCCGCCGGTGCGCTCGACAACGGCAGCCGGTTGCCGGTGGCGAAATACAGGTCGAGCCGGCCGTCGCCGTCGGCGTCGAACAGGGCGACGCCCGAGCCGTTGGCCGTCGGGAAGAGCTTCTCGGGCGTCATTCCCGAGACGTGGACGAAGTCGACCCCCGAATCGGGCTGGATGTCCACGAACCGGAACGGCCCGGGCTCACCCGCGAGTCCCTGAGGCGCAAGCGCCGGGGCCGCCGAACTCGCCCCGGGAGTTGGACCTGCCAAGGAGACTGGCTCGAGCGCGATCGGCGCTGCCGGGGACCTCCCGTCGCCGCAACCGGGGAAGAGCAGGCCGGCCAGCGCCAGGGCTGGGAGCCAACACCACGGGCTCGATCCTCGCAGGGAGTCCACGCAAACGAGAAAGTCGGGCCGGCTGTGCCGGCCGGACCGGCTCCTTTCGGCAGGGGTTGCTTCCATTTCGCCACGAGCCACGGGTCGCTGGCCGCTCTGAAGCGTCGGTTGTGGACTCACGATCGGTGCCTTCAGTCTACTCCCGCGGCACCTGGACTTCCAGGATCGAAGGACCTCGAGCCTTCGTCGGGATCGCGGCGGCGCGGCGGTGGCCGGCGCCCCCAGGGCTTACGCACCAGAATCCTCGGGGATTTGGGCTAGGACACTCAACAGATAGTCGTTCTTCCAGCCGGCCTCCGTCTGACACCCCATGGCATCGATGGGCACCACCGCCCCCACCAGGTCCAACAGCTCGAGCAACTCGGGGATGGCGGTGATGACGACGTGCAGGGCCGAGCGCCCCACGGTGCGCCGGGCCGAGCCGCGCTGGGCCTTGCCGTCGATGGCGATCGGCTTCAACTCGGGCGGATCCGGGACCAGTGGCGTCAATCCCTTCCGAGCCATCAACGCGGCGATCCAGGAGTCGAAACACCTCTGGAACGGCACCGGGTCGAGCAGGTCGAAGACGCGGAGGAGGTCGTTTCATCGATGGAGAGGGATGCGATGTAAGCGGTTGAAACTCCTCATTTGACAAATCCTCCCAGCATCGCGAGCGGCGATCTGGTCAGGGCTTTCTCGCCCTCGGCGAGCTTGCCCTCGATGAGGAGCCGCTCGGTCAGGGCCGCCGGGGCCTCCGCCCTCACCGTCGACGTGCCGCCAAGAACCACCACGAGAGAGATCGTGAGACGGCTCGGCATGGGAGTGAACCTCCGGGAGCGGGAACACGCTCAGAGGACCGGCCTTGATCTTACCCGATCGGCACACCGTGGGTTTCGCTCGGCTCCAAAACCGAGGTGAAACCCATGCGCCGAGCGATGACGGGGTGACGTTGGGTGGGGGCTGAGCCTGTCGAGCGAGGCCGGTTACGGTAAGATGGAACGCTGCCCGTCACCGAGCCAGTCAGACCCAGGGAGGACCGGGAAGGGAGGGACCTGTGGAGTCGGATGCGCGCCGAGGGTTGCCGCCGGTCAGCGCCGTGCTGGAGCACGAGCTTCTGGTCGAGTCCCTGCCGGTGCGGGGCCGGCTCGCCGTGCGCCGGGCGGTGCGGACGGCGCTGGCGGAGCTGAGGCGCGGGTTAAAGGAAGGGAAGGCCGTGCCGACCGATCCGGCGAGTGTGGCGCGGCGGTCGCGGGAGCTGCTGGACCAGGAGCGGGCCGCGCTCCGGCCGGTGATCAACGCGACCGGCGTGCTGCTGCACACCGGGCTGGGACGGGCGCCGCTGGCCCGCGAAGCCGTGGCGGCGGTGGCGCAGGTGGCCTCCGGGTATTGCAACCTGGAGCTGGACCTCGACGCCGGGGCGCGCGGACGCCGGACCGCCGGCATCGCCCAGGTCTTGCGCGAGCTGACCGGCGCGGCCGCCGCGACGGTGGTGAACAACAACGCAGGCGCGACCGTGCTGGCGTTGCGGGCGCTGGCGGCCGGTCGCGAGGTGGTCGTGTCGCGGGGCCAGCTCGTCGAGATCGGCGGGAGCTTCCGGCTCCCCGAGATCTTCGAGGTCTCCGGGGCGCGACTCCGCGAGGTGGGGACGACCAACAAGACGCGGCTGTCGGACTACCAGCGCGCCCTCGGGCCGGAGACGGCCGCGATCCTGCGGGTCCATCGCAGCAACTTCCGGATCGTGGGCTTCACCGAGGACCCGGCGCTGCCGGAGCTGGTCCAGCTCGCCCACGCCCATGGACTCTGGGCGATCGACGATATCGGCTCCGGTGCCCTCAGGCCGGGCTGTCCGCCCCGGGTCGGCGACGAGCCGACCGTGGCCGAGGGCCTTGCGGCCGGTGCGGACCTCGTGCTCTTCTCGGGTGACAAGTTGCTGGGCGGTCCCCAGTGCGGGATCCTGGTCGGCAGCCGGGAGGCGATCGGGCGCATCGAGGCCGATCCCTTGATGCGCGCCCTGCGCGTGGACAAGATGACGCTGGCCGCGCTGGAAGCCACCCTGCGGCTGGCCGCCGATGGCGAGCCTGCCGCCGGCCGGATTCCGCTCTGGTCCATGATCGCGACCGAGCTGCCCGTGCTGGCGGCCCGCGCCGAGCAGCTCGCGGCGACTCTCCGGGCCGAGCTGGGTTTGAACGCGACGATCGTCCCGGGCGAGTCGTTCGTCGGCGGCGGCAGCGCACCCATCCACGCGCTCCCGACGGCGGTCGTCGCCGTGGCCGCGCCGTTTCCGACTCCCCATGATTCGGAAGCCGCCTGGGCCAAGGCGCTGCGCCGCGGCGAGCCCGCCGTCGTCCCGCGGGTCCAGGGAGGGCTCGTCCTCTTCGATTTGCGCACGGTCGCCCCGGACCAGGAGCCGTACCTGCTCGACGCGATCCGCCGCGTCTGTCATCATCAAGACGCGCCACGGTCGAGTGATCCGGTCAGGACCAGCTCCAGCGTCCCTGGCGACTCGAGGAGCGACGAGCCGCGCACGAACAGCCCAGATCGCTCGGGGATCCCTTGAGGAGCGTCGCGATGCGTATCTGCCGGTTCGGATTTGATGAATTGGTGCTGACGGGCTTCTACGTCGACACCCACGTGATTCCCATCGACCAGGCGGCGGAGGCCTTCAGCCAGGAGAGCGGGGTGGAGCTCCTGCTCCCCGCCACGGAGGACCCGCTGGACCTGCTGCCGCCGGAGGGGATCTCGTTTGAATCCGCCCGGGAGCTCGACGCCTGGCTCGGGCGGCTCGACGAAGCCGACCGCGCCGAGCTGATGATCCCGATCGACGAGGTCCGGCTCCTGGTGCCGATCGCCAGCCCACCCAAGCTGTTGCTCCTGGCGGGGAACTATGCCAGGCACGTCGCCGAGCGCGGTGGGACGGCCGCCGAGCGCCGCGAGACGTTCCCTTACGTCTTCATGAAGCCGCCCAGCACGACGCTGACCCGGCCCGGCGACCCGATCATCCTCCCCCGCGTCTCGCCCGACCACATCGATTGGGAGTGCGAGCTGGGCGTGGTGATCGGCCGGCGGTGCCGGCACGCCGACGAGGACGAGGCCATGAGCTGCATCGCCGGTTACACGATCGTCAACGACATCAGCGACCGGGCCTTCCGGCCCAATCCCGATCGCACGCCGCGCGAGCGCGACAAGTTCTTCGACTGGCTGCACGGCAAGTGGCACGACACGTTCTGCCCGATGGG
>Ga0070738_10006940_pt1 | contig 11585 bp, 10 predicted proteins | sample Coa_R2_2_FD_66446 | JGI IMG/M metagenome (GOLD analysis project Ga0070738, IMG submission 66446) | Surface soil microbial communities from Centralia Pennsylvania, which are recovering from an underground coalmine fire - Coalmine... | ecosystem: Environmental > Terrestrial > Soil > Unclassified ... | reverse complement strand
CTTCTTCCTGGGGCGTAATCCAGTTCAGTTCTTGCATGCGGTGCAGCACAGTAGCCTGACGCTGTTTGGCCGCTTTGTAATCAATAAACGGGCTGAGGCTTTCGGGCGCTTGAATCAGCCCTGCCATCATGGCGGATTCTGCTAACGTTAGATCGGCAGACGGTTTGCCAAAGTAGCTCTCGGCAGCAGTTTCAGCGCCATACGTGTTGTGCCCCCAATAGACCTGATTCAAATACATTTCCAGAATCTGATCTTTGGAGAAAATTTGTTCCAACCGCAGCGCCAGCACCGATTCGGCGACTTTGCGGCTGAACGCCCGCTTTGGCGTCAGGAACAGATTTTTGACTAGCTGCATGGTCAGGGTGGATCCACCCTCGACCGTTTCACCGTTATGCCAGTTTGCCAGAAAGGCGCGCAGCACGGCCCCCGGATTCACCCCATGATGGGAAAAGAAATAGCTGTCTTCGATCGCCACGACGGCCCGTTTGAGGTCAGGCGAAATCTTATTAAGCGGCACCACTTCACGATTAGCCTCCCCATGGATGCTTGTCAGCAGCTTGCCCTTAACGTCGTAAATATGCGTCGTCTCGCTGGGTACGTAGCTACGCAGGACGCGAACATCGGGCAAGTTACGAAAGCTAATCGCTAGACCAACCAAACCACCCGCGACAACGGAGCTTGTGAGCATCGTGACGCCGAGAACCATGCCGCCCGTCACTTTGCCGACGGTTTTCACGACCTGGTAGATCGTTTGTGGAGTGCCAGGTTGTTTACGTTGCTGAAGGGTATTGGACGCCACGGCGACTATCAATCCTTAAAAAGGTGGACGAGAGAGTGGGTGCTTTGCCAAGCGGCAGCGCTAAAGACGCAATCACCCAGATGGTTAATCATTATTCGTGATGTACGAACGACAATCAGCACAGCTTTAGCAGCAAGGGTAACATCATAACTACGGGTCGGCTCACAAACCAAGTTAGATTAGGGTTGGCAAGCTTGTAACGTTGGCGATCGCGCAACCGATTGCCGTTTTGACGTTGCAATTATAGTAGCCTGTCCCTTATGTAGCGAAAATTTGCTGGTTCGCCTAGTGAGTTCGCCATCCGTTTACAAACCGTAGTCTTGATTCAATGCCCGATATGTCAACTAATCTCTCCTGGCTGCGGCGTGGGGTCAGCGAAATTTTTCCAGACCAGGCAGAGTCGAAGAACGCTGACGAAAATCTGGTGCAACGACTGGCACAGAGCGATCGCCCCTTGCGGGTGAAGTTAGGCATCGATCCGACTGGATCCGACCTCCACCTGGGACACAGTATCCCGGTACGAAAATTACGCGCGTTTCAGGATGCTGGCCATACAGCCGTTTTAATTATTGGGGACTTCACCGCTCGGATTGGCGATCCGACTGGTAAATCCGAAGTGCGCCGCCAGCTTAGCGAGGCGGAAGTCAACGCCAACGCGCAGACCTATCTGGATCAGGTGCGGCCAATCCTGGATTTTGACACGCCTGGACGATTGGAGATTCATTACAACTCGACGTGGTTGTCCAACCTGGATCTGGGCAAGATCCTGGAGCTTCTGTCCACGATGACGGTGGGGCAAATGCTGGCAAAAGAAGGGTTTGCCGAACGCTACGACAAAGGCAATCCCATTTACCTGCACGAATTTCTCTACCCGCTCATGATGGGCTACGACTCGGTCGCGATCGAAGCCGATATCGAGTTAGGCGGCACGGATCAAAAATTTAACATTGCGGTCGGTCGCGATTTGCAGCGCCATTTCAGGCTGCGTCCACAGTTTGGCCTGCTAACCCCAATCCTGCTGGGTACAGATGGCGGGCAGAAGATGTCAAAATCACTCGGCAACTACGTCGCGCTATCAGAAGATGCGCTCACGATGTACTCCAAGCTAGAAAAAACGCCGGACAACCTCCTGCCGTCCTATTTTGAGCTGCTCACTGATTTGCCGTTAGATCAGCTGCCGACCAATCCCCGCGAGGCGCAGAAAAAACTGGCGCTCACAGTAGTCACCCAATACCACGGCAAAGCAGCGGCGCAGCAGGCCCAGCAAGACGCGATCGCGCTCATTCAGGGCAACACGACCAAGGCGGATGCCGTACCCGAATTCTCCCTGGCGTCGATCCAATTTCCCGCCAAGCTGTTTTTTCTGGTGAGTGCCAGCGGTTTGTGTAAGAGCAGTTCCGAAGCGCGTCGTCAGATCCAGGGTGGGGCGGTGCGGCTGGACGGCGAAAAGGTTGATACGGTCGATCGCGTATTCACATCCCCTGACGAACTGACGGGTAAGGTGCTCCAGCTCGGCAAGAACAAGTTCGTCCGGTTTACCGCTTAAGCCTTAACGCGCGCTTCGCGTTCTCAATCACCAGGCGGCTCGTTTTGTATCAAAATGTACTGTTTTTATCTGGCGTTTGCTGTACCGCGCTAGAGTTATGAATAGTGGATTGATCAATGAACTGCTATGACGACATCGACACTCGTTAATGATTCCGAACTAAGACTGAAGCACCTGTCCAGCATGGTGGCTTCTTTAGCGCACCGCTTGGAGGTCGCCAGAGCTTGCCAAAATGAGCAGCTAACGGCGCTCTTAGAGCGGGAGTATGAACAGTTGATGGTAGAGCGTCGGGCTGTACTGTTTGCCTCCTCTAACTCGATTAGGGCATGGGTTCAGCGACTATGGGATAATTTTGCCGACACGATGCCCGGTCTGTACCAGCTTCAAATCAAGCAGACGATCGACGACACGGGGCGCACGCGTTGGCACGTTTATTATCCGAAAACAGGACAAACGCTGGTGACCGAGTCCGAAACCGAAATGCAGGACTGGATCAAGGAAACCTATTGGAGCGTTTAGAGTCGGCAAGGTGCAGTCATGCCTTACCCAAGCACCTGCTTGACTGGTAGTGTGTTTGCCGTTGAAGCGATTCGGGCCTGGTTGAAGAAATTCGGGCATGGTCGATGCGGCTTGCCATCAGCGTCGATAAATCTGTCTGCAAATCCGGCTGGAGCGGTAAAGTACGCAGTGTAGAATACTGGGGACATCGCCTGGATTTGAGTATCCAGACATCGCGATCGCTCAAGCCACCTTCCCAGACACTGCTCTCATGTCCGACTTTTTCTCTACCTATGGCTTTCTCATCGTCTCGATGCTGCTGGGAGCCATGCTGGGACTATCGCTCTACCTGCCATTGATGGCGGGACAGCTATCGCTCGCCAGTCCAGGCTTTTACGCGCTGGGCGGCTATATTGCGGCGATTCTGTCCACACAGGTTTTTAAGACCGGGAGCAGTTTGTTTCCGATTCCATTGCTGCTGCTCGAAATGTTGCTGGCAGCAGTCTTGTCTGGACTGCTTGGGGTTTTGGTAGGCATTCCAGCACTCCGGCTACGGGGCATCTATCTGGCGATCGCCACCATTGCGTTCGTGGAAATTTTGCGTATCCTGGCGCTAAATCTCGATATCACAGGCGGAGCAGTCGGCATTTTCGGTATACCCCAGCCATTTCAGACACCGATCGAATACCTGTGGATTGTTTTGCCCCTACTCGCCATCAGCATGACGTTTATTTACCGTTTAGAAAATATCCGTGTTGGGCGTGCGTTTATCGCCATTCGCGAAGATGAACTGGCAGCAGATGCAATGGGCATTAACCCGACCTACTACAAAGTACTCGCATTCACGCTGGGTGCCATCCTGGCAGGTATGGTTGGTGCGGTGAGTGCCCACTTTCTCAATACCTGGAATGCTCGACAGGGAACGTTTGACGCCAGCATCATCTACCTGACCTTCGTTCTGATTGGCGGTTCGAAGACGTTTGTGGGACCTGTGGTTGGCGGGATGGTCTTCACAGCCCTACCCGAAATTTTGCGTGCGGCGGCTGATACGCCCGGTTTGCCCCTCTGGTTGTCCCAGTTTTTGCGCGACGGTCGCCTGATTTTGTTTGGGTTGCTAATTGTAGTCGGCTCTGTCTTTTTCCCACAGGGATTGATTACGCCCAATCAGCTTAAACCCCGCATGCTGCATCCAGAAAAGAAATAGGTCCCGGCCAGTCATGGAATGCTTGCACCGCGTTTGGGGATCAGCCACAGTCCCAGCAAATCAACACCGGAGTCTTGCGGCCGCTAAGATCAGCGCTGTGTCAATTGGTCGTTAACCCGCCGCTCAAGAACTGGCCACACCGAGAGGGCGCGTGTATCACTTCTCAACTGGGTGATGTTCAGTTTGAGCCAGACTGCGCACCGCTTTTGCATCTGATGCTGGCCTGACTCGCAAAAATGGGTGTTCAACATACCGATACGTCAGACCACACACGCTAATGACGATCAGCCCACAGACTCCTACCAGCATCCAAAAGTAGATTGGATCCATGCCTTTGATCGGATAGATCAGATCAACTAGTCGCAGTACAGAAAAAAGTACTATGCCGTGTAAGAGGTAAACGCTATAGCTAATAGTGCCGAGATATCTCGCCGCCGATGTTGTTAGCAATCCAAATAAATCATTGCCGCCAGCAATCAACGTAAAGGCATAAAAGAGCAGTACGATCGTCCACTTATTTTGCACATACGGTTGGGGGATTAAAAGTGGAATCGCCACTAAGAGCAAAACGATCCCCAGAGAAACGCGCTTGTCCAGGAGCCATTTTCTCGACTCAAGCCACGGCACCACATAAGCAGATGTCATCCCCAGCAAAAAGGTTAACAGTGTAATTAATGGAAAATAACGGGTCACCCCAATAGCGGTCAGCAACCCAAAGAGTAGCGCTATGAACCGCAACGGTTTGACAAACCAGGCAAGCAACGGCAGCAAGAGATAAAACTGTAGCTCGTATCTCAGCGTCCACTGTACTGAGCCGTTGATCAATCCAATCGAGCCATAGTTAATATCAGGAAACAGCACATTGTCGGCATCCGAAAACCCATAAATACCGCAGATTACCCAACTACCAACCTGGATTAAAAATCGAGGCAAACTCACTTTCAACGAAAAGTCGGATCGGATCAGAATAATCAAAACCATGATGGCAAGCGAAAACCAATACGCTGGCAGCACCCTTAATGCCCGTTTGATGTAGAAATGTTTGACATTAAACTGAGGCTGAGCCATCATTTTCGACCAGAACAAGAAACCGGTAATCATAAAGAAGAAGACAACCGCTCCTTGTCCCGCAAAAGTGTAAAAATTAGACGGTGATTGCTTCCAGGTGCCAATTTGAAAATACTGATAGTTGACAACGGCATGGTGAAAGAAAACACCCAGCGCTAAAAAGCCCCGTAAGCCATCCAAGGTTCCATACCGCGCTTTATCAGAATTTTGTACCGCCCGTTGATAAAAATCAGAATGCTGAACGATTAGTTTGGCAACCCCAAATAATAGGACGGTAAGACCAATTGCTGGAAAGATGCTGGTAAATGCCATAGTGCGAAACCGTAAGCAATTTTCAGGTTTTGATCGAAAAATTGGCGCGATCGGAGACAATAAACCATGAACCATTCGTCATGTTCTGCCACCGCTACTCCATGTCCCAAACGGAACTTGTCAATGCTATCCCAGAATCCAATCAGCGTCCGGTACTGGCAGCGAAAGGACTGACTCGCCGTTTTGGTGGGCTAGTTGCTGTCAATAATGTGACGTTTACCGTCAATGAAGGCGAGATCTTTGGGCTGATTGGTCCCAATGGCGCTGGCAAAACAACGTTATTCAATCTCTTAACCGGGTTGATCCCGCCATCCAGCGGACAGATGCTCTATCGGAATACGGATATTTCGCGGCTCCGCCCACACCAAATAGCGGCCCAGGGAATTGCCCGCACCTTCCAAAACATCCGGCTATTTGGCAATCTTTCAGCGCTGGAAAACGTCATGATCGCCCAACATATTCATCACCGCAGTGGCGTGCTCACAGGTGTGTTGGGACTACCACCGGCACCACAAGAAGAGCGCCACATTCGGCACCAAGCACTGAAACTGCTGGAGCTAGTGGGATTGGGCGATCGCGCTGATGAGCAAGCCCAAAATTTTGCCTACGGAAACCAGCGTCGCCTCGAAATTGCCCGTGCCCTTGCACTCCAGCCCACGCTGCTCTTGCTGGATGAACCGGCGGCTGGCATGAACCCAAACGAAAAGCATCAACTCAGCGATTTCATCCGGCAGTTGCGCGAGCAATTTGCGTTAACAATACTGTTGATCGAGCATCACGTACCGCTCGTCATGGGGTTGTGCGATCGCATCGCAGTCTTTGACTTTGGACAACTGATTGCACTCGGCGATCCGGCTCAGGTCAAAAACGACCCTGCTGTGATCGAGGCGTATCTTGGTGCCGAGTAGCGCCCGCGAAACACAGTATCCTCTATCTCATTGCCTTTTTTGCCCCATCTGTCTCATGGCTCCCCCGTTACTCGAAATTCAACAACTCAGCGTGAACTACGGCGGCATCCAGGCGCTACAGGCCATTGATCTGGTAATTCATGCGGGCGAAGTGGTAACCCTGATTGGCGCAAACGGTGCTGGTAAAACAACCACGCTCAAAGCCATTTCCCGCATCGTGGGTGTACAGCACGGGCACATCATCTATGGTGGGCAGGACATCACCCGCTACCGCGCCCATACCATTGTCAAACTGGGAATTGCTCACAGTCCCGAAGGACGCCGCATTCTTGCTCGCCAAACGGTGCTCGACAATTTACAATTAGGCGCTTACACACGCTCTGATCGCCTTGGTATCAAATCTGACATCGAGCAGCAGTTTCTCGCCTTTCCACGACTGGCCGAACGACGTAACCAGTTGGCCGGAACACTCAGCGGCGGTGAACAACAAATGTTAGCGATTGCACGCGCTTTAATGAGCCGCCCAAAGCTGCTGCTGCTCGACGAACCAAGCCTGGGACTTGCGCCCACGATCGTCCGTGAGATTTTTGCCATCATTCAAACCCTTCGGAACACTGGCGTCACAATCCTCCTGATCGAACAAAATGCCAACCTGGCCCTTCAATACGCCGATCGCGGCTATGTGCTGGAGGCTGGCCAAATTACCCTGTCAGGAGATGCGCGCGATTTGTTAACCGACGATCGCGTTCAGCAGGCCTACCTGGGGTAAGAACGGTAGCACCACTGAACTTCATCATTGACTTAGAAATCCGTAGATTTTTCCAAAGACTCGATAAAGTTGATACCAGCCATCCTTCATGGCTTCTATGATTTTACGTATGAGAATTAAATTCTGATTGATTCTCTGTTCTGCATCTACACCTTCAACTAGCTTCTTGTAGAAACGGTCAGATCGACGAATCGCACAGAGCGAATTACGTCAACATGATGCCCCACATGACCGATTAACCCTGGTGCCCCACGTAACCGATCAATCGGAAGTTTGAGCGATTGGTTCTGCAGTTTTGTCTACAAGCCCCATGCATTGAGATGCAGGCGATCGGTGAGTGCTGAAACACCAATCGCCGGAAATCTGTTTTTTAAGCCACTGCTGTATCGGCTGGACAGCGTCTAAAGGGCGTCTTCCCACTGGAATGCTCCCTTCAGCCCCAAGTTCACACCGATCTGGTAACAGCTACAGGTGGAATGAACGCATTGCGGCAGAGAAGCCAAAACACCCCATAACGTAGTCGGCTAGCCGTAACAACGTCACGATTGATGACCGCCAGATGCCTCATGGTTGCGCTCATCGTTCCCAGGTTTTGGCGAGAGTGATGCCTCACAAGACTCACCCCACAAGCCTTTATCCCCCCAGCCTAATTTCCTTCGCGCCACCATTGCCTCACTAGCGGACACATCGCTAGAGCACATCTCATTTCTGCCGTGCATTGATTGCAGCGACAGACCCGCTATCCATCCCAATCACAAACCGCATCACTGAGCATCTATCGCTTAACACTGATTTGAAACCATGCATACACTGGATGACACAGCCTTAATTCAACAGTTTATTAAGGGCGAAGGAAGCCTGACAGCAAACCAAAATTTGAGAATCGAACCGGCCTTTAACTGCGTCCAACTCCTGGCAAAACGGGGTGGGCTTGTAGCGACAATCAAGCGGATTGGCAATCGACCAACCGTACTATTGCGGCAACAGTCCGATTATGCGAAACGACTACATCAGCTTCTACTCAAACATCGGTTCCTTCCCACACCAATTGCCAATCAACCTGGAATTGAGCATTATCAGGCGTATGATATTCCAGCCGGCTATGAAGTCAACTACACCGATGCACGCTCGCTTTGGAAAGAATGGTGGCAAAACACGCGACAGTCGAACCCCAACCACATCCAGATCGAGCTCCTGATTTTGGCTCGCGATACCTGGTATCCGGTTCGAAACATTGTGTGCAGCGAAGGAAGTCTGTTCGTCACAACCCTGGTGAGTGAAATCTGCTTTCATGGTCATGAGCGACTGGTTTGGCTACGAAAGCTAGCGGCTCGTTCGGCTCACGATCAAGCAACAGTTGTGCCTTTCACGGCAAGCACTGCGCCTCCAGCCGCCGCGCCGTCGATCGCCGTCAATCAAAAATTGCCCCCCGCAGAACCAAAGCCCTTAAGTCCCCGTGAGAAACTGGAGGATGAACGGTTTCGCCCCGATTTAAGACAAGTGCTGCGGTTTCGTCAGGGGAAACTGTATATCACAACCGACCTGGGCGAAATTGTGGTGGAAGGGAGTAACCTCAAGTTCTGGCTCAGTGAAGAAACACCCACAATCGACCCTCAAATACCGATCAGCCTCAATGGCTACCGCGATCGCGACGGTCGAGCGGTCAATCAGTGAGAACGACGATTCAGAAGACCTTTGTGATGTCCGTCAGTCACCGACCACTGGGCAGCGCCGATTGCCCCGAAAGCGATCGCGGCATTGCGATCGTCGCCAGTGTGTAGCCTTGCTCAAGCAGGGGCGGTGCGGACGGTAGAGACTGGTGTAAAGTGTAGAACCTCGACGTGAACTTCGATGTGAACGCGCAGCCGAATAGCGCGCAGCCGAATGGCGGGGGTGTACTTCCGGAGAGTGAGAAGCGCGATCGAGGCCGCTTTGGAATCCGCAGCCAGCCAAGCGCCCATTTGGAGCTATCGCTGACGCTCACTATGTTCGCTACATAGACATAGCCGTCGCCATTCAGCGTGTGGCAGCAGCGAGTCAGAACGCCTCCGACCGATGCCAGGAAAAAAGACTCAAGGCTGCCTGAGTTCGATCGCCCCAAAGGTACCCCTTGGGAGTAGGGCGTCATTGTCCAAAAATTGCTAGAACAGTAGACATAAGTGCAATCAAGTGATAGGAAGCAATTCGCTATTCTTGATGCAGTGCGTTCCGTACTGGTATGGGTGCAAGTGTGTTTCTAACTACAGACAACCAATAACCAGCACGGGATGATACGGCTACTTTGTTTCCAGGTGCTCCTAAGGTTCAAATGATATATTAAGAAAGGTAAAGAATTGGAGTCTTGGCAAACGCTGTAATTGCAACAGAAGTGTTATCTCCGCCTTGAGTGAGGACTGAATTAAGTGACTTCTCTATTGAATTTGACCCAAACTACTGAAGCATCGCTCATTGCAGACTTCTTTCAGCAGTCTGTCGGGCGTTGGAAATCAGAACGCCGCTACTACACCCTTCCTGATGGCGAAACGAAGGAAGTCGTCAGCGCGATCACGATTCGTTTTTTAGAGCAACACAGCCCCGAACTCCGGCAGCTTGCAGATTTGCACGGCATTGATGAAGCACAATTAAGCTGCGGCGCTGAAGTCCTGTGGGATAGCCACGACTCAGCCACGGGTAAACCCCAATCTGAAGGCTCCACACTGTTTGGCGCGTCTGGAAATACCCTCTACCGCGATCGCGGGTTTGCGACCACCAAGCCTATCTCCGCTGAATTTCACTTTCCAAACCCTACAACCCTGTGCCTCCGCACTGAGTATAAGGGTTCTGTGTTTGAGGAAGAGCTAAAACTCGTCGGGCAGAATTATCGTACTCGGCAGACCATCATCTCGCGCGCAGGCGAGCAGGTGATGATTGGCCAATATCTAGAGAAACGCGTTTAAGCGCTCTTACCACCCCCAGGTTCCTTCCCCACCCTTAAATGGACCCACAATATCGCTGGTGATCCATCCGCCGTAGAAGTTACCGGGCTGCGGCTCTACCTGTTCGCCGTCGACGTAACAGGCATCCATTGGGGCAGGATAAAACGCAACGTAGTTTGCGATCGAGGCAAATGCAGGCGTTGGGTCAGGATAGTACCAGGCAACGTCGTCCACCCGTTTGTTGCCGACTTCTAGGCTATAGTAAGCGCCACGGCCTTTCCACTCGCAATAGCTCGATCGCGAACGTTTAATCAGGTACTCTTGCCGGATGTCTTCGGGTGGAATGTAGTAGACCGGTGGGTGACTGGTTTCAAGCACACGTTTCGCCCGGTGGGTGTCGGCAATCGTGACCCCATTGAAAATGATCTGGATGTGCTTAGGGGTGTCTTCCAAACGCGGCGGACGAGGATAGTCCCAGACTGACTCTTGCCCGGGTTGAGGTGGAATGCGGTATTTGCTCATACGGTCATTCTAACGACTCTGAAGGATTGCGAATGCAGCAGCTGGAGGCATTGGTAGTGGTTAGATAGCGATCCTGGACGGACTACAGCTATAAACACTTCGCGTAGCCTGTAGCGATTCCCGATCGCCAGCAGCCTTCGCCATGCCTACCGGTTGCTAATGCTCAAACAGGCCCTGATACTGCAACAGATCAAGATGGGCGATCGTCGGGATACATTGAAAGCACTGTTCGGCCAATTCCAGCCGTTCTTCGCGCTCCAGCATCGCCATCAGCTTCTGCCGCGCACTGAGCAAAAACCGAACATCGTTAGCGGCATAGCGCAGTTGTTCGGCTGACAGATTTGCAGCATTGCCCCAGTCGGAGCTTTGGGCGCTCTTATCCAGTTCAACCTGCTCTAGCTCCTGTACCAGATCTTTCAGCCCGTGCCTGGGTGTATAGGTTCGAGCAAGCTTGCTGGCAACCTTCGTACAAAAAATCGGATTGACGTTGATGTGCAAGTGGTAATGCAATGTCGCCACATCAAAACGGGCAAAATGGAAGACTTTGACGCTATTTTGTGCTTCAAGCAATCGCTTAAGATTGGGTGCGGCTGTCTGCCCTCGGGCAATCCGGACGACTGTTACCTGATCCTGCGGATCGCACAACTGCACCAGACAAAGACGATCGCGCTGTGGCAGTAACCCCATTGTCTCAGTGTCCACCGCGATTGCTGGTGCCTCCAAGTAACCCTCAAGCTGTTGATCAGAAAGGTCGCGATCGCAAATTTGAAAATCTACCAATGCCATCTGATGATTAAGGGATAGGGGACAACTGTAACGAGCGCCATGCGAAGTATGGCACAGGCGCGCCAGAAAGCCTAACCCAGGCTTGGCACCAAAGCGATTGACCGGCTTCAGGCTTTCTGAACAACGCGACCGCAGGATAACTGCTAGCGGCGACGGATGAAAATTTGGGTGAAGTAGTACTCTCCCTTTACATTTTGAGCAATACCGATCCCCGTCAGATCAAATAATCCTTCAATATTCTGCCGATGACCAGAACTT
>Ga0070738_10006936_pt1 | contig 11587 bp, 5 predicted proteins | sample Coa_R2_2_FD_66446 | JGI IMG/M metagenome (GOLD analysis project Ga0070738, IMG submission 66446) | Surface soil microbial communities from Centralia Pennsylvania, which are recovering from an underground coalmine fire - Coalmine... | ecosystem: Environmental > Terrestrial > Soil > Unclassified ... | reverse complement strand
CGCTCTTTATGTCCGAGCCGTGGAGCTCGGACGCCGACGCCGCGGCGTCGAGGTCGAGCGCCACGTCGCGCGCCCGCTCGAGCGCGCCGCCCGCGATCGCCACGTCCTCGACGCGACCCTCCTTGCCGGCGTCCCCGGTGAGGACGACCTCGGCGATCCGGTCGACCGCTCCGAGGGCGACGGCGCGCTCGCCCGCCTTCGCCGCGACCTGCGCGATCTCGACGACGAGGGGGAGCGGGAGGAAGCCCTTCTCGTCGAGGACTTCGCGGTAACAGGACGCCGCCTTCTCGTGCTCGCCGGCGAGAGCGTAGAGCCGCCCGAGGCGCGCGCGCTCGCGCGGCCCCGCGGGAGTGCCGCGGCGGCGGTCGAGCGCGGACACGAACGCGGGCCCGAGGAGCGCGCGGTCGAGGTCGGCCTCGCTCGCGCGCCGATCGGCGAGGCGCGCGAGGGCGACGACGCCGTCGTCCACGAGGCTCGAGACGATGTCGTCGAGGAAGTGCGCGTCGTCGGCCGCGTCGTCGGAGCCGGCCTTCGCGATCTCCTCGGTCGCGCCGACGGCGAGGAGGAGCGAGCGTGCGAGCTTCGCACGCGCGGTGCGAGCCTCCTCGCCCACGCGCGCCGTCTCCCTCAAGGCCTTCCGGGTCTCCGCCACCCGCTCAATTTAGCAAAGGGGAGCCTCGGCCTGGATGCGGCGCCGCGAGGAATCTCGCAGGTCGAGGATCTCGAAGACGAGCTCGTCCAGGGCCGCGAGGAGCCCCGCGTCCTCGGGCGCGGCCTCGAGCCGCCGGGCGAGCGCGACGACCGCGTCGTGGTCCCCGTCGCCGCGCGGGACCGGGAGGCGGCGGAGCGCGCTCACGTGGACCTGCGGGAAGACGGGCCGCGTCTCGCCGCTCGTCCGCGCGTAGTACCAGCGGAGCGGGGACGAGTTCAGGAGCGCCAGGAACCAGAGGAGCGACTCCTCCGTGGTCTCGAGGGTCCCCGTCGCGTGCGCCGAGTTGAGGATCCGCATCCCCGAGGGCTCGCGCGCGAAGACGAGCGTCGGCGCGGTCTGCCGCGAGACGAGCTTCTCCTTCTCGAAGATCCAGGGCTCGCGAAAGGACGCTCCGAGGCGCTTCAGCTCTCTCGGGATCGGGCGGTCGGTGTCGATCGCGAGCCTCGGCTTCGAGACCTTGAAGGGGTGGATGTCCTTCCCCTCGAGGCACGGGTGTCCGCGACCCGGCCACGGGCGGAGGACCTTCTCGCGGAAGCGGCGCGGGCCGGTGTTGATCCCGTCCCGCACCCAGCAGAGGTCGCCCAGGGGGACGCCTCGCTCGCGGATCCTCGCCTCGAGGCGCGAGTCGGTCGCGCCGCGCGGGAAGGCGAACGCGGGGCGCTCGGCCAGCGTCTTCGGCGTGAGACTCTGGGTCGTCGCGGGCTCGCCTCGCTCGAGCGCTTCCTCGCTCGCGAAGACCTGGACCCGCAACGACGGGGCTGCGGCGCGGTCGAGGACGACGAGGGCGGCGCGGACGCTCGCGCGTCCGAACGCGGGCCAGTCGAGGACGAGCGCGTCGGCGCCGCCTTCGAGGAGGCGCCGCCGCGCGTCCTCGTAGCGCTCGTTCACGAGGAGCGCGTCGGGTGCGACGAGCCCCATGCGCTCGCGGGCGAGCTCCAGGGCGAGGGCGAGGAAGTGGAGGAAGCCGTTCGCCGGGACTCCGGGGAAGCGGGCGGCGAGGAGGGCGCGGCGCTCGGGCGCGACGCGCTGGGCGCCGCGGGCGTAGGTCGCGACGAAGGGAGGGTTCGCGATCACGGCCTCGACCGCGGGGAGCTGCATGAGGAGCGCGTCGCCGTGGCGGATCCGGGCTCGTGTGCCGAGGCGGGCGCGGGCGAGGAGGCAGGCGTCCGGATCGGCGTCGATCCCGACGAGCGCGACGCTCGCCGGGACGACCTCGGCGGCCGCGGCGAGGAGGGCCCCCGCGCCGCACGCCGGGTCGAGGACGGTGCCGCGCTTCATGTCCTCGAGCGTTCGCCGGGCGAGGACGCGGGCGACGGCGGAGGGCGTGAACCACGCGCCGCCTCTCTTCCTCTCGCTCGTCCCGAGGAGGCGCTCGAACTCGGCGGCGAGCGTCGCTGCGTCCTCTCTCCCCCCGCGAAGCGGGGGGAGGGCCGGGGTGGGGGGCACCCCGGCGCGCTTCGGCGCCCCCGGAAACCTCTCCTCGATCGCCTCGTCGAGCTCGGCGAGGGTCGTCACTCTCCTCCCGACGAGCGCCACGCGGACGGCGACGGAGAGCGCCGCGCGGTCCCCGCCGAGCGCGGCGTGGAGCCGCGCGAGCTCACTTCGCATCTTCGGCTGGCTGCGGCGCGTCGGCGTCCGCGGGGCGGTCGGCGAGGTCGATCATGCCCGAGTCGCCGCCCACCATCTTGATCTCGACGCGCGCCCCCGCGCCCGCCATCGCGAGCGCCCGCTTGAGGTCCTCGACGGTGCGCACCGGGCAGTCGCCGACCGTCGCGATGACCTGGCCGACGCGGAAGAGCCAGGGGTCGCCGGCGGCGGGCGAGCTCGCGACGATCCCCACGATCTTGAGGCCGCGCGGGACCGGCTCGACCGAGACCCCGAGCCAGCCCGGAGCGGCCGGCGTGGACTCGATCTCCTGGACTCGCCAGGCCCGCGAGTCCGTGACCGCGCCGGGAGCGCGGACCGCGAGCGGCGCCGTCTCCTGCGCGAAGACGGCGTAGCGGGCTCGCACCCCGTCGGCGCACGCCGGCACGAGGTCGAGCCAGCCGGCCATGTCGGCGCCGGGCGGGAGCCCGAGGACGCGGGCCGAGCACCAGGTCGAGCGGAGCCCGAGCTGGACCGTGCGGCCCTTCGCGAGCTTGTCCGTGGCCCCGAAGTGCCACGACCCGTAGCGCGTGAGCGTCTCGCAGACGACGACCTTCCCGAGGTCGTGGTCGAGCGTGTTCGTGACGGTCGCGACGGGGCCGTTCGGGGTCTCGTCGATCCGGGCCTCGATCCGCTTCCAGCCCGGGGCCGCGGCGACGATCGCGGCGCTCGTCTCGCCGAACGAGGGGAGCGTCTGCGTCCAGGAGACGGCGTGGGCGCCCACGGCGCGCTCGGTGTGCACGGACTCGGTGAGCCAGCGCCAGCCCGTGCGCCAGTCGTGGACCCGGTGGCGCCCGGAGTGTCCGAACGACGTCGCGGACACGGAGTCGCCTTCGACGGAGACGTCTTGGCTGCGCCCGCCCGAGGACTGGATCACGACGGTCCCGAGCAGGACCGGATCGCCCGACCTCGGGGTCACGACGAACGTGAAGGCGTGCACGGAGCCGGTCCCGCTCCGCACGACGAGGGCGGCGAGGACGCCGAGGCCGAGGAAGGAGAGGACGAGGATCGCGAAGGCGCGCCGGACGCGCTCCGGACGGGCGCGGCGGAGGACGATCGCGAAGACGGGGCCGGCGACGAGGAAGTAGAGCCCGAGGAAGACGCCCAGGATCACGGCCGCGCGGACCGCGTGCTCGTTCGGATGATCGATGACCTGGAAGGCGGGGAAGCGCGGCCTCGGCGCGACGATGAGGAGGTCGCCGGCCGCGATGCGGACCTGGCCCGCCGCGGCCGTCTGGGCGCCCACGTCCGCCGGGAGGAGCGCGACCTTCCCGAGCCCGAGCGAGCGCACCGAGAGCCCGGCCTCGCTGCGCTCCGACCCGGCGCTCGCCTCGTCGTAGAGGATGCGCGTCGAGGCGCCCTGGTCCGACGGACCCTGCGCCGGCGAGGAGACGCAGAGCGTGCCGCCGCAGCGCACGTAGTCGTCGAGCGCCGCCCGCGCTCCGTGGTCGAGGCGCGTCGGATCGACGAGGCGGACCACGATCCCGGCGAACCCGCCGAGGCACGCGGTCTCGCGGGGCAGATCCTCGAGCGGGCACGCGACGCAGATGCAGCCCGTCGCGACCTCGGGGACCGAGAGCGAGTCGGGGTCGCCGTCCACGAGGAGGACGGCGTGGTCGGGGAGCGGCGACGCGGTGAAGCGGCCGGACTCGACGAGGCGTCCGCCCTCGAAGACGCTGACGCCGACCTGCCCCTCGACGCGGACGGCGAACGCGAGGCGCTTCTTCGCGCCGGGGGCGAGGACGACGGTCTCCTCGGCGTGGACGCTCTCGTCGGGGCTCACGACGACGCGGAGCGTGCGCTCGCGCTTCTCCTGGTTCGAGAGGTGGATCGTGACGGGCGCGACGGTCTCGCGCGGGCAGAAGCCCTCCCAGCCGACGCGGACGTGTGCGAGCTTGCCGTCGCCGAGCGCCTCGTCGCCCGCGAGCGCGGGCGTCGCGAGCACGGCCATCATCATGATGACGAGCGGGGCTCTCATGAAGCCGCTCCCTGGCGGATCTGCTCGAGCTCGAGGACGGCTTCCTGCCTCCGTCGCCGGAGGAGCGTGACGATGATCGCGAGCTGGAGCACGTCGAAGGCGGGGTAGATCACCCAGAACCCGTTGAAGGCGAGCCAGCGCCAGGCGCCCGAGCTCGGGATGCGGACGTCATCGAGCGTCTCCTCGCGCACCGAGAGCGTGAGGCGGAAGGGCCACGCGAGGTGCATGGCGGTGAGGATCCGCGCGTTCTCGACCGCCGTGCGCGGCGGGAGGTCGTCCCGGTCCTGGAGGTCGCGCGGCGAGCGGAGCGCGAGGACGACCGGCGCGAGGCAGACGAGGCCGATCGCGGCGGCGGCGCTCGCGCTCCGTCCGTGGGCGCGCAGGCCGAACGACTTCTGGAGGAGAAGCGCCGTCATGCTCACGACGGAGAGGAGGCAGGCCCACTCGGCGGCGATCTCGTAGCACTCCATCGTCGTGTGGCCGCGGGCCGGCACGACCATGGGCGCGAGCGTCGCGAGCCCGCCGAGCGTCAGGACGACGAGGACGGCGAGGACGAGCCCGAAGGCGGCCACGTCGGCGAGGACGAGCGGGATCCTCAGGCGGAGGAGTCGGAGGTCGAGCTGGGCGTCGTTCTTCGTCGTCGCGTAGAGGTAAGGCCCGAGGCAGAGGACGGGCGCGAGGGCGATGCAGAGGACCGCGCAGACGTCGTGCTCGTCGAGCCGCGCGCGGATGATGGTCCGCGCGAAGACCGTGCTCGCGAAGCTCCCCGCGAAGATCGCGCCGAGGACGAGGAGGAAGCCCGAGATCACGAGGAGGCGCGCCCACGGCGCGAGCGTCGTGAGCGCGGGGCCGCGGTTCTCGAAGAAGAACGCGAGCTCCGTGCGGCGCTGGAGGACGGGGCGGATCCGCCGGAACGCGGCGCGCGAGCGGTCGCCCGGGAGGACGACGGCGCCGAAGTTGTTGAAGCCCGGGACGAACGCGTAGGCCGGCCCGAAGACGCACGGGAGGAGCGCGAGGAGCCCGAGCGTGAAGGTGACGCCGAGCGCGTAGGGGAGGTAGGGGATCGAGATCCCGAAGGGCTGCGCCGCCCCGTAGGTCGAGGCGAACAGGGCGGCGTCGATGTCGTTGAACCCCGTCGCGAAGGGCGCGACGATCGCGCGGACGGGCGCGACCGCGACGAGCGCGCTCGGGAGCGGGAGCCAGGCGACGAGGTTGACCAGGATCCCGAGGAGGCTCGTGAGCGGGACGGCGGCCGCCTCGTGCATGAGGACGCCGAGGCCGAGCGCGACCGCGAGGAGGAGCTCGGCGTAGGCGACGACGAGGAGCCAGCTCTCGAGGACGCGCCCGAGGGGCGGCGAGTCCACGAGCCAGAAGATCGCGACGACGGGGAGGATCGCCGCGAGCGTGACGCCGATGAGGGTCTGCGCGGCGAGGAACCGCCCCGCGAAGTAGCGCCAGGGCGCGATCCCCGAGGCGACGACCTGGTCGAAGTAGCTCCGCCAGCGCGGCCCCTCGAGGAGCCCGCCCGCCCGCGCCGGGACCACGAGCGTGAAGAACGCCGTGACCGCGATCTGGAGAGACGCCATGAGGAGGGCCCCGAGGCCGTGGCGCGCCACGAGCTCGGGGAGCGGGCGGACGCCCGTGAAGTAGGCGCCGCCCGCCCAGAACGCCGCGATCGCGACGAGGGCCACGAGCAGCATCATGGAGACGCCGACGCGCCACGCGGCGAAGGCGTCGCGGGCGTCCGCCTCGGCGACGGGCGACTCGAGGACGCCGTCGAGGAACCGGCGGGCCTCGCGGTAGGCGCGCGCCGCGCCTGCCTGGACGAGCTCCGTCACGGGGCGAGGCCTCCCTTCGTCGCGTGGAGGAAGACGTCCTCGAGGCGCGGCGTCTCCTCGGCGAAGCGGCGGACCTCTATGTCCGCGGCGACGAGCGCCGCGAGGACCGCGTTCCCGTTCGTGCCCTCGGCGGTCCGGAACCGGACCTTGCTCCCCTCGGTGCGGGGCTCGATCGCTCCCGGGACGGTCGCGACGACCTCGAGGGCCTTCTCGAGCGAGCCCGCGGGCACGTCGACGACGAACGTCCGCGAGCGGGCGTCGCGCTGCTTCGCGCGGAGGTCGTCGAGGTTCCCGTCCACGACGATCGTCCCGCGCTCGAAGATCGTGACGCGGTCGCAGATCTCCTCCAGGTCGGCGAGGATGTGGCTCGAGAGGAGGATCGTCTTCCCGATCCGGTTGAGCTCCTTCAGGACCTCGCGCACCTCGATCCGGGCGCGCGGGTCGAGCCCCGCCGAGGGCTCGTCGAGGATGAGGAGCTCGGGGTCGTGGACGAGGGTCTTCGCGATGAGGACGCGCTGCTTGATCCCGGTCGAGCCCGCCGAGACGGGCTCGTCCCGGCGCGGGACGAGGTCGGTCAGCTGGAGCACGTCCTCGACGCGCCGGTCGCGCTCGCGGCGCTCGACGCCGTGGGCGGCGGCGAAGAAGCGGAGGTAGTCCTCGACCGCCATGTCGGGGAACTTCCCGAACTCGGCGGGCATGTAGCCGATCCGCCGTCGCACGCGCGCCGGGTCGTGGCACACGTCCGAGCCGTCGACCTCGATCGTCCCCACGTCGGGCTTGGCGAGCGTCGCGATCATGCGGAGGAGCGTGGTCTTGCCCGCCCCGTTCGGTCCCACGACGCCGACGAGCCCGCCGCGCGGGACATCGAGCGAGATGTTCCGCACCGCGACCGTCGTGTCGAACCGCTTCGTCACCCCACGACAGCGGACGAGCATGCGGAGTGAGAGTCCACCGGGACCTGCAGATCGTCAAGAGTGGAATCCGTGCGCGCGGCGGGCGCGCGGTTCCGGCGCCAGCTACGATGCCACGGGGGTAACCCATGCTCACGGATCTCGACCGCCGTCTCGCGGGCGCCCTGGCGTTGCACGACGCCCTCTCGAAGGACGCGCTCGCGAAGCTCGAGGAGCGCGCCGCGGCGGAACAGAAGGCCTTCTCCCGGCTCGTCGTGGCCGAGGCGGGCGACAAGCGCGACGTCGTCCTCTCGATCCTGCGTGCGCTCCACGCCGGCTTCCCGGCGACCGACGAGGACGCGCTCGACCGCCACGAGGACCGGCTCGCGGTCCGGCTTGCCGTCAAGGTCGGCATCATCGATGAGGCGGCGGCGCGCACGGCGCTCGCGGGGCAGGACATGCTCCGCGAGAAGGGCCAGTCGAAGCGGCTCGGCGAGATCCTCGTCGAGCTCGGCAAGCTCGACGCGCCGCGCGCCGACCGCCTCTACCGCCAGCTCGAGAACGCGGTCCTCATCTGCCACGACTGCTTCTCCGCGAACCCGCGCACCGGCGTCGCGCCGGGCGCGGAGCTCGAGTGCCCGCAGTGCGGCGCGAAGGCGACGGCGCCGCCGCTCGTCGAGCGAGCCCCCGACGCGCCCTCGCCGGTACCGGTGCACACGACGCCGGCGCCGGGGACTGGCTCGCGGCCCGCGATGAGGGTCGCGCCCGTGCCGCCGCCCCTCGCCGGGACCTCGGCCCCGGCGGCATCGAAGACGCCCTCGGCGACCGTCTCCGCCGCGAAGCCCACGCCCTCGAGCCGGCCGCCGATCGCGGTGCTGTCCGCTGCGGCGGCGACGCCCTCGGGCAGGATCGTCACGGTGAAGGGCGCGTCCTCGGGCCGCCACCGCGCGCTCGCCGGGGGGCTCCCGCCGACCGAGAGCGAGGCCATGCTCGCCTCGGCGGAGATCGTCGCCAAGGAGAGCCAGCTCGACCCCGCGGGCGCGAAGGCGGCCGAGGCGGCCCCCAAGCGGCTCGTCCCGCAGAAGCGCCGCGGGAGGAAGGAGCTCGCCGCGGCGGGCTCGCGAGGCCCCGGGCAGGCGGGCCCGGCGAGCCGTGTCCCGCTCGTCGTGGGTGGCGTCGTCCTCGCGCTCGCCGCCATCGGCGGAGCGGTCTACGTCGCGGCGTCGACCGGGACGGGGCCGGGCCCCGAGTCCGCGGGACCGACGCAGACCCAGGCGTCCACGGCGAAGGTCGCCCCCGAGAGGCCGACCCCCGCCGTCGCGTCCGTCACGCCGCTCGACCGGGCCCGCGGTATCGTGCGCGACGCCGAGGCCCTCGAGAGCGGGAAGCGCGAGGGCGAGGCCGCGACCGCGCTCGAGACGGCCCTTTACGATCCCTGGCCCACGGAGGCGAAGCGCGTCCTCGACGATGCCCGCACGGGCGTGCTCGAGCGCTTCCGGGCGAAGATCAAGGACGCGCAGGCGCTCGTCGCGAGCGACGACGTGAAGCGCGCGCGCTCCGCTCTCGCCGACCTCAAGCGGCGATGCCCCGACTCGCTCGCCCCGGCGCTCATCGAGGTCGAGAAGGAGCTCGAGCAGGCGGTCGCGAGGAACGAGCGGAGCGACGAGCCGGAGGCTCCTCGCACCGACACTCCGGCCGGCCCGACGCCGCGGGAGCCACGCCCGCGCCGGGACGCGCCCGACCCGAGCGGCGACGAGAGGGGTGGCGCCGCGAGGAGACCCCGCCCGGATCCGAAGCCGAAGGACGACCCCGCGCCTCGAGCCGATGACTCGGCGAAGGGCGACCGGGTCCTCGCCCAGAAAGTGAACAAGGTCTGGACGCTCCTCGACGAGGCGACCTACAGGGGCGAGACCGACAAGGCGAAGGTCGCCGACGCGGCGAAGCTCGTCTCGGAGCTCGAGTCCCTCGCGCCCACCTCGCCGTACACGCGCGGAGCGCGCGGGCGGGTGCTCTTCATCCAGCGCAAGTACGAGGAATGCCAGGCCGACCTCGCCGCCTTCCTGGAGGTCGATCCGAGCGACGACCGCGCGCGCTCGGACCTCGCGTCGGCCTACTTCCTCTACGGTCACTTCGACGAGGCGCGCGCCCTCGCGAAGGACCAGAAGGATCCGGACCTGGTCCGGCTCCTCTACCTCATCGACGGTCCCTGGGCGACGAGCCACCCCCTCGCCCACGCGGCCCTCGAGGGGAAGACCGCGGACGGCCACTACTCGATCGTGACGGACCTCGGCCTCGACCTCGGCGTCCTCGACAAGTTCGAGACGGAGCTCGAGAAGGCGGCCCCCGAGAAGCGGCCTGCGCTCATCGAGAGGTTCAGGAAGGCCCACGTCGGCCTCAAGGAGTCCCAGCGCTACTTCGAGGCGGCCTACAAGGCCTACTGCAAGGTCTTCAAGATCAAGGAGGAGAAGCTCGACAAGGGGAAGCCCGGCGCGGGCGATCCCAAGAAGGAGGACGCGAAGAAGGACGCGTCGACGGTCGCCGGCGACGGGAGCAAGGCCGTGAAGACTCCCGTGAACCACGGCCGCGTGAGCCGCGTCTACGTCTTCAACGAGAAGTCGGAGTTCGCCGCGTTCTCGCAGAAGCTGGGGATCGGGAGCACCGAGCACATCCTCGGCTACTTCATGCCGAGCTCGAAGATCCTCGCCTTCTACCGCGAGCAGTCGAAGGAGACGACGCTCGTGACGAAGGAGCTCCACAACGTCCTCTTCCACGAGACGTTCCACCAGTTCCTCGACCTCTTCATCGAGGACTCGCCCCCCTGGTTCAACGAGGGCCTCGCGGAGTACTTCGGTATCTCCCAGCTCGAGGGGAACTCGCTCCGCTACGGCATGGTCCCGGAGAACAGGGGCGGCAACGGGAGCCGTTACCTCGACCTGCAGACGGTCATAGGGCCGTCCTACGGGCAGCTCTATGGCGGCGAGACGCCGTCTCTCTCCGCGCTCATGAAGATGGACCACCGGCAGTTCATGGTCCACGGCTCCGCGAACTATGCGATGGCGTGGGGCTTCTGCCACTACCTCGCGTCGTCGAAGCCGGGGCAGAAGAGGATCAAGACGTATTTCCGCGGTCTCCGGGACGGCGGCTCGGCGGACGAGGTCTTCAGGAAGGCCTTCGGCGACGTCGATCAGCAACGCCTCGAGGCGGACTTCCGCTCGCACGTGGGCGACATGGCGTACAACCGCCCGCCGCCGGACGACGACGACTGAGCCGCGCCGCGGCTCTCAGGGGATCCGGGGGCTCGCGATCGCACCCTCGTTGCTGAGGATCGAGGAGAGCGTCGGGTCCTCGAGGATCGTGTCGAGCTGCGCCGGCTGCCCGTCGAGCGTCACGTCGAGGTCCACGAGCCTCACGCCGTGGCTGTAGTCGGCGTAGGTCGCCGCGTGGACCGTCGTGAGCGGCTGGATCGGCTGGCCGTTCAGCTGGTGCCAGCCGTAGATCGCGACGCTCGTCGGGTGGGTCCTGTACTGGTTCGTGATGACGATGTCCTTCTTGTCGCCGCCCACGAGCTCGCCGCGAGGCTTCCCGACGAGCTCGGCCTCGATGTCCCTCTGGTGGGTGAGGAAGTAGGCGTTGTCCTCCATCTGCGCGCTCGGCGTGAGCGGGACGGGCGCGATCTTCTCCTGCGCCGCCTGCCAGATGAGGTCCACCATCTTCGTCGTCGGCACGGAGCCGCCCCAGAGGTCGGCCACGCGCTGCGCCGTCGGGGCCCACATGGGGATCCGCACGAAGTCGTCGTCGGAGCCGATCGCCATGTAGTCGGGGAGGACGTGGAAGACGAGCGTGTGGCCGCCCGACTGCACGGTCACGTCGACGTAGCTCCGCAGGAACGAGGGGACGTTGCCGCTCGAGAGCTGGTTCCAGATCTGGGTCTCGCGGTCGGCGAGCGAGAGGCTCGCCGTCTGGGCCATGAACTGGCTGCCGGTCAGGGCGTTCGCCGGGCGCGGGAGCATGCCCTTCACCGGAGTCTTGCCCGCCGGCGCGGGCGTCGGCGCCGGAGCCGGCGGCACCTTGCCCGTGACGGCGTAGACCGAGACGCCGTGGTGGTAGCCCCAGGGTTTGAGGGAGCCGCCGAACGGGTGATAGTGGAGCTCGATCCGACCGACGTAGGCCGCGCCGTTCGCGGTGAACGGATACTCGGTGCCTATGTTCTCGCTCCAGTGCGCGTTGAGGATCGCGACGGCCGCCGCCGTGATCTGGGGCGTCACCTGCGACTGGCTGATCCGCACGAGGCCGGGGGACGGCGACTTCCCGATCCCGAGCGCCGTGTCGAAGGCCTTCATGGTCTGGGGCCCCACGACGCCGTCCACCGTGATCGCGAAGTGCGCCTGGAAGGCCTCGACCGCCGCGAGCGTCGCGCTGTCGAACTTCGCGGTGAGAGGGACCGCATGGCACGAGCCCGCGAGAGCGTTCTGGAGCGCCGTCACCTCCGCGCCGGCGGCGCCCGAGCGGAGGTAGGTCCCCTGCC
>Ga0070738_10006935_pt1 | contig 11587 bp, 10 predicted proteins | sample Coa_R2_2_FD_66446 | JGI IMG/M metagenome (GOLD analysis project Ga0070738, IMG submission 66446) | Surface soil microbial communities from Centralia Pennsylvania, which are recovering from an underground coalmine fire - Coalmine... | ecosystem: Environmental > Terrestrial > Soil > Unclassified ... | reverse complement strand
TCACGGACGGCGGCCGAGTTAATGCTGACCTTATCGGCCCCAGCTCTTAACAATTGTTTAATAGTTTCTAAGTTTTGGATCCCACCGCCGACCGTGAGTGGAATAAACACTTGCTCCGCCGTTCGATACACCACGTCAAAAATGATGCCTCGGTCTTCGTGGGTTGCTGTAATGTCCAAAAATACCAGCTCATCGGCTCCTGCCTGGTTGTAAACCTGCGCTAACTCAACTGGATCTCCCGCATCACGCAGATCGACAAAATTAACGCCTTTCACGACGCGCCCTGCTTTGACATCCAGACAGGGCAGAATTCGTTTCGCCAGCATAGGTATTGGGGGGAGATTGAACTATTGAATTTTAAGGCTTTTGGTATGAGGAGAGCAGGGAGAGTAGGGAGTGGGGAGTGGGGAGTGGGGGAGTGGGGAGTGGGGAGTAGGGAGTAGGGGCAAATCTTTTTGGCAACTCACTACTCAAACCGTTCGCTCACGCTCTCAGATCCATCTGCCCGCCGCCGCTCTATTCATGGCACCAATTCTCTTTTCGCTGGCTCAATCCGATCGCCACGCTGATACACTAAATTTTGGTTCATAGTCTTGGAGTTGCGATGGAAGTCGGTCAGAAAGTGCGTGTGTGTCGGTTGCGCGATCGCGTGTCGCCGGTAGTTGCTCGAAGGTTGGGTGAGGTCGGTGTCATTCGGGACTACAAAATGACAGACGGGAGCGGTGTGGGATTTTTGATTCAGTTTGACGACAATTCGGCGACCTGGTTTTTTGAGGACGAAGTTGAACTTGCGCCGGTATCAAAGGGTAAGCGGTAGATCAATGGCACGATCGCGGTTGCGAACGGCCTTGCCCTAAACCCTGTTCAGATTTCTGGCAATCGCTACCATAAGGGAGAGACTGCTGGCGTTTTGGGCTGGCACACTGTAGGCATTGGGTTTGGGAAGCGAGACACATGGCTCTGATTTTGACGTTTTTGGGTAAAGGTGGAGTTGGTCGTACGACCATTGCGATCGCGACTGCCAAACGGTTTGCCGCTCAAGGGAAGCGGGTATTACTGGCGTTACAAGAGCCAGAGACGGTGCTAAATGTATTATTGGGCGATGTTCCCGGTGCTTATCCACGGGAGTTGTCCCCCAATCTGGCGGCGGTTCAGCTCCAGGCAGCAACGCTGTTAGAACGCAGTTGGGAAGAAGTAAAAAAGCTGGAAAGCCAGTACCTCCGGACTCCCTTCTTTAAGGAGGTATTCGGCCAGGAACTGGGTGTGTTGCCGGGGATGGACAATGCACTGGTGCTCAATGCACTGCGAGAGTATGATGCCAGCGGTCAGTACGATGTGATTGTGTACGATGGTGCTGGCGACCAAACAACGCTACGGCTGTTTGGGATGCCCGAAACTTTGAGTTGGTACACACGACGATTTCGTAAAGTATTTGCTGATTCGGATTTGGGTAAAACGCTGACCCCGTTCCTCCAGCCGATCGCCAGCGCTGTGCTCAACGTAAGCTGGACGGATGACATCTTTAATCAACCAGCGGCGCAGCAAGCGAACAACATTCTGGAACAGGGGAAGGAAGCGTTGGCTGACCCCAATCGGGTTGCGGCCTATCTGGTGACGACGGACGATGAGGCTGCGATCGCCACCGCGAAATATCTCTGGGGGGCCGCACAGCAGGTGGGGCTGACCGTTGGGGGTGTGATTTTGAACCGATCGCAGGGGGACGACGCGACAATGCAGGCGTTTGCGCCGCTCTCGGTGACAGCGGTTCCCGTCCAGGCGGTGAATGACTGGCAGCCGCTGATGGACACACTGCCCCAATTCGACCAGGCATCCCAGGCACCCCGCCCGATCGCGATCAATGTGGCTGAACGCAAAGTCAGTCTGTTTTTGCCTGGTTTTGATAAGAAACAAGTTAAGCTGACGCAGTACGGGCCTGAAATCACCATTGAAGCGGGTGATCAACGGCGCAATATTTTGCTGCCACCAGAGTTAAGCGGTAAACCCGTCACGGGTGCGAAGTTCCAGGACAACTTTTTGATCATTTCTTTCTAGCGTATGACTGAATCAAATTCTGCTCCACCTTCAGATGATTCTATGACTTCTAGTCCGGTCGAAGTTGCTGAAATTACCCCAGATGGGGTTGCATCGGCAGTACCTGGAGGCGATCGCAGTGCCAAAACGCGTCAACTTCTGGGCATGAAGGGAGCGCAAACGGGCGATACGTCGATCTGGAAAATTCGCTTGCAGTTAATGAAGCCGATCACCTGGATCCCGCTCATGTGGGGGGTCATCTGTGGCGCGGCGTCATCGGGAAATTATCGCTGGACGCTGGAGAATGTGCTGATTTCGGCAGCCTGTATGTTTTTTGCGGGGCCGCTGTTGACGGGTTATACGCAGACGGTCAATGAGTATTACGATCGCGAAATCGATGCCGTCAACGAACCGTATCGACCGATCCCATCCGGCGCGATCGCCCCATCCCAGGTGATTACGCAGATCTGGATTTTGCTGTTTGCTGGAATTGCGATCGCCTACGGACTCGATCGCTGGGCTGGGCACGAATTCCCGACGCTAACGGTGATGGCGCTGGGAGGTTCATTCATCGCCTATATCTATTCGGCACCGCCGCTCAAACTCAAGCAAAACGGTTGGCTGGGTAGCTACGCGCTGGGGGCTAGCTATATCGCGCTGCCGTGGTGGGCGGGACACGCGCTGTTTGGCGATTTGAACGCGACGATCGTGATTCTGACACTGGTGTACAGTCTGGCTGGACTGGGCATCGCGGTTGTGAATGATTTCAAGAGCGTTGAGGGCGATCGTCAGTTTGGCCTGAAATCGTTGCCCGTGATGTTTGGCGTAACGACGGCAGCCTGGATTTGTGTCTGCATGATTGATATTTTTCAGGTGGGTGTTTCGCTATACCTGATTAGCATTCACGAGAATTTATACGCCACGATTTTGCTGCTGCTCGTGATTCCGCAAATTACGTTTCAGGACATGTATTTTCTCCGTAATCCCCTGGAAAACGATGTGAAATATCAGGCGAGTGCCCAGCCCTTCCTGGTGTTGGGTATGTTAGTGGCAGCGCTGGCGTTGGGACGGGCTGGCATCTAACCGGCATCCGTTTGGTTAACCTGATCACAAATTTGTGTCCCCCTGACCTGCCATAGTATCGAGAAGTCATCCAGGTTTTGCCACGCTTTTAGCTTACCTGTCCTTTGCATCTGCTTAATTAGCCCGAAATGTTTACTGGTTGGCTGGTCTTTAAAGACAGCCAACAGCGTCTTGACTGCGACCAAACTTGTAAAGCAAGATCAGGGTCTGAATTGACCATTGGGTCTATTCACGATTAACAATGGGTCTATTCACGATTAACAAAGTATCTTGAGTGTTGATGCTTTAACGGCTGATACCATAAGGTTCGCTTATACGCTGAGGTTGATTTTGATCCCAACCCCTTACAATGGGAGCGGCGATCGCTTGGTGGTGATGAGGCTATAGCGTGGAAAATTTCCTTTCAAAACTCAAAAACTTATCGATTCGATCGACCAGCTCAGATGCGTTCCGCTCCGATTTAACCCCGGACAACGCTTCTAGCCGAGCCGCTTCCAGTAAACCGCGGCCACCGCGCCGCCCGATGAAATCCTTTTTCCCGCGAGTGAAGGAATCACCGGCACAGACGACTCCGGGACTGGATCGCACAGAGTCCCCGCCAAATGGGGCGCGCCCCAGCGTGAAGCGATCGCGCGATCGCAAACCATTGCATCGCCGTCCTTTAGTTTGGATTGCCCTCCTGGCCGTTAGTGGCGGTGGTGCGCTGGCCTGGGGCGTCTGGAAAATTGAAAGCGGCCTGCCCGATGTTTCTGACATTTCTAACTTTGCTCAGAATGGGACACTAACCATTAAATCGGCTGACGGCGTAGTTTTGCAGCAGTTAGGCCCTGCAACCCGTCAGAAATTGGCCTTTAAGCAGATTCCCGATCGCGTAGTTAAGGCGTTTGTGGCGTCAGAAGATCGTCGCTTTTATCAACACAACGGAGTCGATTACCAGTCGATCGTGCGTGCATTTGCGTCTAACCTGTTGGCCCATGACGTCGTTGAGGGTGCCAGCACCATTACCCAGCAGGTCGCGCGCATCGTCTACCTGAACCAGGATCGCACCGTTGGCCGTAAGCTGCAAGAAGCGTTTCTCGCCCAAAAAATTGAGCGAACGCTGGCTAAGGATCAAATTCTGGAAAAATACCTCAACCTGGTTTATCTCGGGTCTGGTGCCTATGGTGTTGCCGATGCCGCCTGGGTGTATTTCAGCAAATCGGTTGACCAACTGTCCTTGTCGGAAACAGCGACGATCGCTGGGTTACCTCCCGCACCCAGCGACTATTCGCCGCTGGTGAATTTGCAGGCGGCCCGAGAACGCCGCGATATCGTCCTCAGCCGAATGCAGGAAGCCGGGTTCATTACCGAATCCGAAGCAGAACAGGCCCGCGCCCAACCAATCACCCTCAAGCCGAGCGCGCCTAGAAAGCTATACAGCGACACCCCCTACTTCACGTCTTATGTGCAGCAGCAGTTACCCAGGCTGATCTCTAAAGAGCAAATTGAAGCCGGTGGTTTGACGGTGGAAACCAGCCTCAACTACACCTGGCAGAAAGCTGCCGAAAAAGCAGTGAAAGATGCCGTAAAAGACATCGGGCCTGCCGAAGGGTTTAAGCAAGCGGCGCTGGTTGCGATCGACCCCCACAACGGGGAGATTCGAGCCATGGTGGGGGGAGCCGACTTTATTACCAACCAGTTTAACCACGTGACGCAGGCGCAGCGCCAGCCGGGGTCATCGTTTAAGCCGATTCTGTATACCACGGCGATCGCCACCGGCATCTCCCCTTACGCCAGTTACCTCGACGCACCCTTAACGGTTGATGGCTACCAGCCGCAAAACTACAGCCGTAAATACAGCGGTTGGCTCACTCTGCGTGATGCGTTGACTAACTCTGTGAACCTGGTGTCGGTCAGACTGTTGATTGATGTGGGGTTTGACCCCGTCATCAAGATGGGTCATGACATGGGCATTAAGTCAGAACTGTTGCCCACGTATTCTTTGGCGTTGGGAACGTCTGAGGTTAATCTGCTGGAGATTACCAGTGCGTACAGCACTCTAGCTGCCAAGGGCAACCATACAGAATCCCACGGTATCCGCCGCGTCATTAACCGCAAGGGTGAGGTCATTTACTCTGCCGAACCAAAACCCAAACAGGTGGTGGACAAAGACACGGTCGCGATCATGACCTGGATGATGCAGAACGTGGTCAATAGTGGCACCGGACAGGCCGCCCAGATTGGTAGACCCGTAGCCGGCAAAACGGGCACGTCCGAAGAAGCTCGCGACCTATGGTTTATTGGCTTTGTCCCCCAAATGGTGGCTGGCGTCTGGCTTGGCAATGACGACAACACGCCGACCTGGAGCTATAGCAGCACTGCTGCTGAAGTCTGGCATAACTTTATGACGGTTGTAGTTAAAGGCATGCCGGTTGAAAAGTTTGCTGAGTTACCCGATTTAAACACCCGCAAGGGCACTATTAAGGCCAAACCCGTCAAGCCCGCACACATGTACGACGGTGAGTTGCCACCGTCCAACGCACCGTCAGGTAAATCTGATCGATCGACGCGGCGGTACGAAGAACCCGCAAAATCAGCGCCGCAGAGTACAGAGCCTGCTAACACCAGTGCGCCACCGCCAGCCGGGTCAGAAGCGCCGCCGGCGGAAGCACCAACGGCTCCAGCCCCCCCGGAACCGTCCCATACGACCGCGCCTGAATTGCCACCGGCTGAACCAGCGCCCCTGCCGCCAACGACGTCTGGCCCCCCCAGACCGGCTCCCACGAACTAAGATCTGAGTTCAACCCAGGCGATCGATTATCCACTGCGGCTGATTCAGCAATGGTTGCGATCGTTCGCCCTGATAGGGTAAAGGTGCTGCGCGATCAGTCGTGCGGTGAGAATGGTATCTTCTCCCGTTTAACGTCGCTGGAATGCCGTTATTGGTAAGGGCCATCAGGCTGTATCCTCCTCCTTACAGAATTGAGTACCAGCGCGAATAAACCTTGTGGAGGATGTTTTGCTATACTCACCCCTATATTCTTGACCGTAGGATTTCGATCTAAAAGGGAGTTGAAATTGATGAATATATTAATGGTTGCTGATGCATCTGCGGGTGCAGGTCTGCAATTTCCAGTTTCATTTACAGTTGTTTATGTAGTTGGGTTTATTGCGGCTGTCACCATTGGTTCGATCGCCTGGTATAACTCCAAGCGTCCCCCCGGCTGGGAAGGTAAAGACCGCCCTGATGTTGTGCCCGAAGTGAAAAAGGAAAATACGCCCGGCGTGTAAGTGCAGGATTGGTTGAGCAGGCCATGCCTGATTTTGAGATAGTCATCAGCAATCAGCAGTCAGCTTGAGGCATGTTTGTCAATCAGTGCCGTTCCCCAGCGATAAGACCCTGGGATGGTGCAGAGCAAACGGGCCAAAATTCAGACTCTTTAAGCCAAAAGCGTTTGAGCCGACGCGTGCGAGTTCAATGTCAGCGTGGTTTACAATTGACGCGATTTATGGACAGCTTCTTGCATCGACGCTGATCGCTGATGACGGCGACATAGCTGTTGGCATTCGCCGATGTGGCAGAGGTAGGCCAGTGAGCCGACTCAGCCTGCGGGGTATAGGTAGTAACGGCGTCATCGGTTCGAGCAAAGCGATATCAGACTGAGGTAAATCTAAGGGTTTAATGTGGAAACCCAGCGCTGATAGAGATTGCGGAGCGACGCCAGTATCGGGCTATTGTTTGGCTCAGCCGAATCGTGGGCTGGATCTAAAAGCTGTAAATTGGTCAGCAGCTTCGCCTCTTCACTATCCACAGAGCCATCGCTATAGATCAAACCGCTGATGGCCTCGATTAGCTGCTGACAATTTTCAGATGTCGGGCGATCGCCCAGGTAATCATTCACCCAGCCGTAGCATTCCTGCGATGGCACGGGTCGAAATTCGTAGAGTAGTGGCTGGATGTCTGGCTCATTTTCCAGACCCTTTTCTTTTGCGATGCGGTGGAGGTATTCGCGCTCCTCTGGCTGGATTTTGCCATCAATCCAGGCTACACCAATCAGAATCTTGATCAACGCTTTAGTTTTGGGGTCGGCTGTCATGGGTTTATACGCTGCGACATGCATTAAATAAGCTTGGACTTCCTCCACCCTACACCCTATCCCCCACCCCCACTACCGCTTCCTTAACGCTTCTTCAATCGCGCCATGAAGAAGCCATCCATGTGGTGCTGATGTGACCATACTTTGACCCAGCCCTCGGGAGTGGCAAAGGCCGCTGGTGGGGAACCGGGTGTTGGCGGATCAAGCTGCCAGTTGGCATGGCGATCGAGAAATTGTTGGACGATCGCCTCATTTTCGAGGGGATGCAGGGTGCAGGTGGCATAGACCAGCGTGCCCTCTGGTTTGACCCACGATGCCGCTTCATTTAACAGTTCTGCCTGGAGCTGAGTAAGCTGCTCAACGGTGGCAGGGGTCTGTCGCCAGCGAGCGTCTGCGTGCCGATGCAAGGTTCCCAACCCGGAGCAGGGCGCATCGACAAGTACGCGATCGCACTGGTTGACAAACTGCGGCAGGCTACGGCTATCGCTTTCGCAGAGATGAATGGACTGTAACCCGAGTCGGTCAGCATTCTGTTTCAGCTTCTTGAGTCGCGAGGCGGCGCGATCACACGCCCAAATGGTGCCCTGGTCACCCATTAACTCGGCCAGGTGCATGGTTTTACCGCCGGGAGCCGCGCAGGCATCCACAACAAACTCGCCCGCCTGTGGATCGACCAGATACCCCACCAGTTGAGCACTGCTGTCCTGCACCATCCACCAACCTGACGTAAATCCTGGCAGCGCTTGAATAGAACCCACCGAGGTCGGCAGGCGGAGTGCCTGGGGCAAATGGGGGACATGGCTGACCGCGATCCCTTCTGCGAGGAAAGCCTTCTCAACGGCGGCGATCGACGATCGCAGTGGGTTGACGCGCAGATCGATATGCGGGGTCTGATTCATCCACTCACACAGTTGTTCCGTGGCCTCTAGCCCCAGTTGCTCTGACCAGATTTCGATGATCCAATCGGGGTAGCTGTGCTGAATGCCCAGTCGTTCTATGGGGGAATGGGGTGTTGGGAAAAGGGCGTCTGGTGTTTTAAGTTTAGACGTGGTCGAGTGATTGGTTGCAATCGTCAGGGTTGCGTCTCCTATCGCCCCTTGCCCTCCTTCTGATCCCTGACGGCTGATGGCTGATTCCGGTTCGGTCAGGCGGATATACTGGCGCAAAACGCCATTCACAAATCCTGCCAGACCAGCAAACCCATTCTGCTTTGCCAGGTCTACGGTGGTGTTAACGGCGGCCGAAGCGGGAATTTGGTTCAGGTAACGCAGTTGATATAGCCCCAGATGGAGAATGGTGCGTAGATCGGCGGGTTGCTGCTGGGCCGGTTTCTTTGCCAGTTGGTCAATCAGTGCGTCTAACGTCCGCTGGCGTCGGACACTGCCATACACAAGTTCAGTCAGCAGGCGGCGATCGGGTAGCGATTGGTCTGCCTGACGCAGCGCATTCTCCAGGGCAACGTCCGCGAATGCGCCTCGGTGAACGGCTCGCAGCACCCAAAAAGCTAACTGACGGGAAGTCTGAGGCACAACGATCAAGTAAAAACGCCTTTCCTAGAATAACGAACTGTTGGAGTTGATCAGGGTTGTCAGCCAACAATCGTTGCCGCTAACTCAACCCGCATGTAGAGTGCGGTCACACCCACTCGTGCCGATAATGGAAGACAGGGGATGTGGCTGTGTATGTCGCGTCATCGTCTGTTGCTGCTCTTTGGTGAGGTTCCTATGTTTCTCCCGTCCGGCTTCTGTCAGCGTTCAATTACAACTAAGCTTGGCCCGATCGCCTACTACACGGCTGAGCACACGCCCTGGTTAGCACCAGGCAATGGGGCCAGCGCTGAACCGCTACCGACGTTGGTGTTTCTCCATGGATTTGGGGGTGGTTCCTCTGCCTACGAGTGGTCGAAAGTTTACCCGGCGTTTGCATCGGAGTATCGCATTCTGGCACCGGACTTGATCGGTTGGGGGCGATCGGCTCATCCAGCACGCAAGTATCACGTAGAAGACTACATCACGACCATCCTCGAATTCCTGGAACAGACCTGCGAGGGGGCCGTTCCCGTGGTGGCGTCATCGCTCACGGCGGCAATGGTTATTCGTGCGGCAATTGAGCGTCCCGATCGGTTTCAATCGCTGATCCTGACCACGCCAGCGGGGCTTTCGGATTTTGGGCAGGACTACACGCGCAGCTTTTTTGCCCAACTCGTCAGTACCCCAATCCTGGATCAACTCCTCTACAGCACTGGTATCGCCACTAGCTGGGGAATTCGCGGGTTTCTCGAACAGCGGCAGTTTGCCCACCCAGACCGCATCTTTCCCGAAATTGTGGAAGCCTATCTTGAATCCGCCCAACAGCCGAACGCGGAATATGCGGCGCTTTCATTCGTGCGAGGCGATCTGTCCTTTGACCTGTCGCGCTACATCGCCCAGTTGACCACACCCACCGCCATGATCTGGGGGCAGCGATCGCAGTTTACCGGGCCAGATATTGGTCGTCGTCTGGCAGAACTGAACCCCACCGCCATTCGAGCGCTACAGGTGATTGATGATGTTGGGCTAACGCCGCAGTTAGAGCTACCCGCCGTCACGATCGCGCTCATTCGCCGGTTTCTCACGCTGCTGAGTGACAACCAGTGATGGGACTGGCCATACCCTACGCTTTTGTTCGCACATCAATGACGTAGAGTTCCGAAAAGTCGTAGGTAAACCCTTCAAGCTCAATCTTGACACCAGTTTTAATCTTGTTGCCGCCCAGCACCAGCCCAGTTTTGGTGACGCCCGCATCACCTGCCACTGTCACTAGAAAGTCCTTGGTTAGACTGGCTTCGGGTCTTGGGTCTGGTAATGCTTTCAGCGTGCCATCGGGCTGTGGCACGGCAACGTTACGCGGCAATTCTTTGACAGACTTGATTTTCACTTCGCCAGACGGCTGGTTGCGAATGATGATGTTTGTTTTTTCGCCTTCTTTCAGCAGTGCTTTGGGGTCTTGAGCGCCCACGCTTCTGATCACCACGTCAACTTCAACAGGCTTCAAGTTGGAGCTGAGCTGGGCACCCGTAATGCTGGGAAGCAAGACTCCCACAATGACCAGCAAAATGACCAGGGCCGCGCCAATATCCAAAACGCTGATCTTGCCGAATAATCGACCTTTAGAGTCCAGAATAGCCATGAAGTCCTGCCTTGAAGAAACAGTCTCGCACCTGCGAGTCATCTAATCCTGTGCCAGATTATCATGACTGCACGACTTGCAACCAAATTCCCTGCGAAATTGGCTCAGGCGTGGGCACAGCGTGATGTCTGCCGATCAACCCGTATGTCCACTGGCCAACCAAACCCGCGCGGCAGCAGGCTCGTTGGATGGCTACTGTTCTGAGCCGCGCTCCACGATCGCCTGTGATGCTGGTTAGTCTTCTCATCGCGATCGGCGTTATTCGTTCATGTTCTTGTACGTGGCGACGGCAGATGGCGAGATCCGGTTGAGGTAGCGGAAAATCCAGTACTTGAAGATCGTGTCCAAAATCACTGGAAATGTGGCAATGAACAAAAAGATGAAGTCGTGATTGGCGGGTAATCCCCAGTGTTTGGATAAACTGTCGAGCAACACTTCCCAGCCGTGGGGCGAGTGGAAGCCGACAAACATATCGGTAAACAAAATAATGATGAAGGCTTTGGCGCTGTCGCTCAAGCCATACACAGTGTCGTCAATAAAGGACTTGAGGACGGCAATTTCGCGACGATTGGTAGCGACAATCACGGCAAACGCGATCAACGAGAACAAGTCGGCAAAGACGTTTTTGATCGCATCAGAGCTGGCGTGGCTGTATTCCAGCTTGATCTCGTCGGCTTTTTCTCTCAGTTTGTTTTCAATAATTTCTTCTTGTTCTGCTTTCGTTAATGGTTTGGCGACGGGTTTGCTCGTGGATTCGCCTGTGTTCTTGCGTCCTCCCAGTAAATCCTTCTCGCCAGCGCTATCGCTCCCTCGGGCATCGGAAATTTCTGGTGTCCGACCCAGCAAAAAGTCAAATTCGAGCCGTTCACGAAACGTCTGTAGTTCCTGCAGGGCTTCTTCTTGCAGCTCGAAGTTGAGAAACGGTTCGACGATCGCAACTGGACGAAATGAATCGACGATCGGGCCGATAATGACTGCTTTGGAAATCTGCTGCACCAGAAGCGGTACGGCAATGAGAATCAGGAGAAAGCGAATGGACATGCGCGTTTTCGCCTTGGTGTTGCGAAAACTCTGCATGACTTGCTGTTCAGAATTGGGGTCTAAGTCTCGCTTGATGCGACCGAGGGTGCTGGCGATCGTGCGGGGCAATACACCTGATTTATCAAAGATGCCATCGTCATCGACGGCAGCTTGGGCACCATAGAGCTGTTGATTAATCGTTTGGCCAT
>Ga0070738_10006932_pt1 | contig 11590 bp, 11 predicted proteins | sample Coa_R2_2_FD_66446 | JGI IMG/M metagenome (GOLD analysis project Ga0070738, IMG submission 66446) | Surface soil microbial communities from Centralia Pennsylvania, which are recovering from an underground coalmine fire - Coalmine... | ecosystem: Environmental > Terrestrial > Soil > Unclassified ... | reverse complement strand
CGCCGGCGCGAAGCGTCGACGACGGTCCGATCGAGGCCATCGTGACTTGCGCGTCGCCGCGCCGGGTGAAGGCGATCTTGGAATCGCGCGCGAGCTTCTCGAGATAGGCGTTCCACGACGGTTGGAACTTGCCGTCAAGCGTCAGGCGGGCCGACTGCACCAGCGCGGGTCCCATGCCGTCGTTGTCTACCGAGATCGTTACGCCGCGGAGGTTGTACGTCGTGCTCAAGCTCAAGTACGGCCAAATCGTGGCGGAGAACTGGTCGCCGATCACGCGCGTCTGGTAGATCAACGTTCCGGCGGTCAACGCGCTGACGAGCAAGGCGCCGATGGCGATGAAAAAGTCGAGGCGAAACGCGCGATCGTTCATTGCGACGCGATCCGTTCCGGTGCGGCGTAGAGATTCGCGCGTTCGCCGCGCACGAAGCCGGCGAGGGTCACGTTGAACTCGCGCGCGAGCTCGACGGCGAGGCTGCTCGGCGCGGAGACGGACGCGACGATCGGCACGCGCGCCACGATCGCTTTTTGGAGGATCTCGTAGCTCGCGCGCCCGCTGACGGCTAGCGCGCAGGCGGCCAGCGGCAAGCGGCCTTCGAGCATCGCCCAGCCGATCAGCTTATCCACGGCGTTATGGCGGCCGACGTCTTCGCGAACGGCGATCGCGCCGCCGCGCGCGTCGAAGAGCGCCGCCGCGTGAAGGCCGCCGGTCGTTGCAAAGACGCGCTGTGCCTCGCGCATTCGTTGCGGCAGCTCGTATAACGTCGCCGCCGGAAGGCGCACGGCGTCGTCGAGCGGCGTGGCGCCCAGCGCGCGCAGCGATTCCAGCTGCGCTCTTCCGCAGACTCCGCAGGCGCTGCTCATCGTAAAGTGCCGCTCCAAGCGCGCGACGTCGATGCTCGCGGCCGATCGCAGTTCGATCGTGACGATGTTGTATCGCTGATCCGGTTCGACCGCCGAGTCGAGACAGTACGTGAGGCCGGCGAACTCGTCGCGGCCCTTGACGATCCCTTCGCCGTGCGCGAATCCCGCCGCCAGCTCGAAGTCGTTGCCGGGCGTGCGCATCGTAACGGCGAGCGTGCGCGTCGTTCCACCGGCCACAAGCCGCAGTTCGAGCGGCTCTTCCGTGACGACCGCATCGTACTTGCGCGTGCGCGCGGCGCCGTCGAGAGCGACGACGTCGGTCTCGACCGTCCGCCCGGGACGCTGCGCGTTCACGGGTCCTCGAGCGGGCGATTCTGCACGTACTGGTAGCCGAAACGGCCTTTGACGCACAGATGGCCGCGCGTGACGCCGTTCTCGACCGGCGACGTCACCTTAACGATCTCGTTCTCTTGAACGTGCAGCGTGAGCGTGCAGCCGACGCCGCAGTACGAGCAGATGGTGTCGGTCTCGGTCTGCTGGTCTTCGTTCCACACGCCGCGCCGGCGAAGCTCGAACTCCGAGGAGAACATCAAGGCGCCGGTCGGGCAGACGCCGATGCAGTTGCCGCAATACACGCACGCCGAGTCGGGGAGCGGCACGTCGAACTCCGTCGAGATGCGCGCGTCGAAGCCGCGCCCGGCCGCCGCGATGGCGAACGTGTTCTGCGCGTCGGTACCGCACGCTTCGACGCATTTATAGCAGAGGATGCATTTCGCGTAATCACGGACGTAGAGCGCGTTGTCGATCTTGACCGGCTGCGACACGGTCGCGCCTGCCGCGTAGCGCTCGGGCCGCGCGCCGTACCGCTCGCAGTAGCGAAGCGCCTCCGGCGCGGTCGAGAGGTCGACCGACGACGCGAGAAATTCGAGCACCATCTTGCGGCTGTGACGCACGCGCGGGGAATCGGTCGCAACCTTCATCCCGTTCTCGGCGCGGCGCGCGCAGGCCGGCACCAGCGCGCGCGAGCCTTCCAGCTCGACGACGCAGACGCGGCAGGCGTTGACCGGCGTCAGCGATTCGAGATAGCAGAGCGTCGGCGTTTGGACGCCCGAGGCCGTGCATGCGTCTAGGATCGTGGCGCCGTCGGCGACGCTCACCGCGGCGCCGTCGATCGTCAGCTCTGCCATAACTTCAAGTTCGTTGTGGCCGAAGCGATCGCATTGGCCGCGGTTTGACCGAGCCCGCAAATGGAGGCGTCACGCATGACTTGGCCGATTTCGCCCAGCAGAGCGAAGTCTCCACGCTCGAGCGCCTCTTCTTGCCGTACCGTGCCGACCCGGCACGGAACGCACTGCCCGCAGGATTCGTCGCGGAAAAAGCGCGCGATCCGCCGCAGGACCGGCATCATCTCGGCCGTTTCGTCGAAGAGCATCACGACGCCGGAGCCGAGCGTCGCCCCGGCGGCGCGCGCGTCCTCGAAGGTCAGCCGCATTTCGAGCGCGTCGGGGCCGACGAAACCGCCGGCGGCGCCGCCGAGCAGAATCGCCTGCAGGCGCCCGCCGTCGCGCACGCCGCCCGCCAACTCGATCAAGGCGCCCAACGTGGTTCCGTGCGCGACCTCGTAGAGGCCGGGCCGTTCGATAGCGCCCGAGAGACAGAAAAGGCGTGTGCCGGTCGAAGCGGGCGTCCCGATTCCTGCATACGCGGCGCCGCCGCCCAACACGATATCCGGCAGATTCGCGAGCGTCTCGACGTTGTTGATTAGCGTCGGTTTGCCGAACAGCCCGGCCTCGACGGGAAACGGCGGCTTGCTTCGCGGCTCCCCGCGTTTGCCTTCGAGCGAGTTAAAGAGCGCGGTCTCTTCGCCGCAGATATAGGCGCCGGCGCCACGCCGAATCTCGATGTCGAGACGTATGCCGCGGCCCATGACGTCGTTGCCCAAGAGCCCCGCGACGCGTGCTTGCGCGACGGCACCCGCGATGCGCCGCGCCGCCAGCGGATACTCGCCGCGGATATAAATATACGCGCGTTCGCAACCCCCCGCGTACGCGGCAATCGTCATCGCCTCGACGATCGCGAACGGATCGGCCTCCATCAGCACGCGGTCTTTGAACGTGCCGGGCTCCGATTCGTCGGCGTTGCAGATCAAGTAATGCGGCCGCGCGGCGGCCGCTGCAACGGCCTGCATCTTTCGACCCGCCGGAAACGCCGCGCCGCCGCGTCCCAAGAGATTGGACGCGACGACCTCCTGCGCGACCTTTTGCGGACCGAGCTCGAATGCTTTGCGCAGGGCTTCGTAGCCGCCGTCTGCACGATAAGCGTCGAGGCTCTCGGGATCGACGCGGCCGATGCGCCGCAGCAGGCGCACCTGAGTTGCGCCGATATGCGTCGGCGTCGCGAGACCCGGCTGCAGCTCCGGCGTCGCCGATGCAACGGCCGATGCATCGGAATCGTCCGTCGCTTCGACCAGCGCGCCGGGCGGGCGATCGCATAAACCGAGGCACGGACTGCGCTCCACCGCGACGTTCTCCGATTCGAGCCGAGCGATCAGCGCTTCGACGCGCGATCCGAGACACGCGATGTCGTCGCAGACGTGTACCACGCGCCGGCCCGAGGGCTCGACACGCAGCAGCTTGTAGAACGTCGCCACGCCGTACACGTCGGCGGGCGCGACCCCGAGCGCGGCGGCGGTGTAGTTGAGCGCACCGGGGCTGATCGTCCCGAAGCGCTGTTGCACTGCGCGCAGCACGGGCAGCACGAGCGAGCGGCGCGTTACGGCGTCCTGCGCGGCCGCCGCCTCGATCGCCGCGCGCTCCTCTTCGCTCGCGCGCGCCGACGTAAAATGCAGATCCACTACGCAGGCACCGCGTCGATGCGGACGGCGCAGGCCTTGAACTCGGCCGTCCCCGATTGAGGATCGGTGGCATCGATCGTCAAAAGATTGGTCGCGATTTCGTCGTTGAAGTGGAACGTCGTAAAGACCAGTCCCGCGCGCAGCCCGGGATCGATGCGGACCGGGATAACGACCGAGCCGCGCCGCGACGAAAGCCGCACGGCGGTGCCGTCGCGCAGCTGGAGCTGCGCGGCATCCTGCGGCGAGATATCGAGCGTCTCGCCGCGCCGCAACGGCGAGGCGTAGCCGCCGGTTTGCACGCCGGTATTGAACGAGTCCAGACGGCGGCCGGTCGTGAGGCGCAGAGGATATTCGTCGTCGAGCGCTTCGACCGGCGGATCGTGCGCGACCACCGCGAAAGGAGCCGGCTCGCCGCGTATCGGGGTCTCCCAAAGGCGGGCGTGCAGAAACGGTTCGCCGGGATGTTGTTCGTCGTAGCAGGGCCACGGAATGCCGCCGAGTGCCTCGAGGCGGGCATAGCTCATGCCGGCGTGCCACGGCGAAAGCGTCCGGCACTCGTCCCACGCCTGCTGCGGCGTATAATCCGGCCAATCGCATCCCAAGCGTCGCGCGAGCTCGCAAAAAATAGCGATGTCGTCGCGTGCCTCGCCGGGCGGATCGAGCGCCTTGCGGCACCGCTGGACGCGCCGCTCGCTGCTCGTGACCGTACCTTCGGATTCGCACCAGCTCGCGCTGGCGGGAAAGACCACGTCCGCGAGCTCCCCCGTCTTGGTCAAAAAGATGTCCTGAACGATGAGATGACTCAGACCGCGCAGCAGCGCCGTCGCATGCGCTTGATCCGCTTCGGATTGCGCCGGGTTCTCGCCCACGATGAAAAGCGTGTCGAGTTCGCGGCGTTCCATCGCGGCGAACATGTCGCTCAGATGCCAGCCGCGCTTGCGTGGAAGCTCCACGCCCCACGCGCGTTCGAACTTGGCGATCGTGGCGGGATCCTCGACGTCTTGGCCCCCGGGGTACTTGTTGGGAATTGCGCCCATATCGCCGCCGCCCTGAACGTTGTTCTGCCCGCGCAGCGGATTGAGCCCCGAGCCGTACCGCCCGACGTGCCCGCAGAGCAGTGCGAGGTTGATGAGCGCGCGCACGTTGTCGACGGCGTTGTGATGTTCGGTGATTCCCAAGGTCCAGCAGAGCTCGGCGCGCGCGGCGCGCGCGTAGGCGTGCGCGAGCCCGCGAATTTGGGCGGCCGGCACGCCCGTCGTCTTCTCCGCGTACTCCAGCGTGTACGATTGCACCGAGTCGCGATACGCCTCGAAGCCCGTCGTCGCGCGTGCGATGAACTCGCGGTTCTCCAGGCCCGCAGCCAAGATCTCGCGTCCGATTGCGTTTGCCAGCGCGATGTCGGAGCCGACGTCGAGCCCCAGCCAGCTCGTCGCCCACTGCGCGCTCGACGTGCGGCGAGGGTCGACGACGTAAAGCTTGGCACCGTTGTGAAGTCCGCGCAGGACGTGATGAAAGAAGATCGGATGCGTCTCGCGCGCATTCGATCCCCAGAGCACGATCAGGTCGGTGTGCTCGAACTCTTGATAGGAGCTCGTGCCGCCGCCTGCCCCGAAGACCGCCGTCAGACCGACGACGCTAGGGGCGTGTCAAGTACGGTTGCAGCTGTCGACGTTGCTGCTGCCCATGACGGATCGCGCGAACTTCTGCGCGACGTAGTTCATCTCGTTGGTCGCCTTGGAGCAGCTGAACATTCCGAAGGTTCGCGTCGCGCCGCGGTCGCGCGCGTCGCGCAGTCCCGCCGCGGCACGGTCGAGCGCTTCGTCCCAGGTCGCGCGGCGCAGATTTTCGCCCTCGCGTACGAGAGGATGCGTCAACCGAAGATAAGGTTTACTCACGCTGCGTCAATTCGAGTGTCGCCGCGGTAGTCCCCGTCCCACCGCGGCGTTAGGGTAGGGCGGGCTCCTCGAGGATCAGCGGCACTTGCGGTTCCAGCGGCGGCGGGGGACGGCTGAGCGTTTGCACGGCGCGAACGTTTTCAAAAGCGATGCTCGCCTGCAAATAGAGCAGCCCGTCGTACCGGATCGGCCGCAACGCGACTTCATCGTAGACGTAGAGCGCGCCGGCGACGTTCTCGAATCGAACGCGCCACGGTACCGTCGTACCTGGGCCCTCGACGAAGTTTTCGCGTTCGACGAGCTGGATCGGCGCGAGCGTACGAGCATCGACCCACAACTGCTGCAGGCGATAGCGGCCGGGTTCGCGCAGCGCCTCCAGGCGTAGGTGGTACGCCGGCACGCCGTAGATCGACTCGACGCCGACGAGCGTAACGCGATAGACGGGGCCGTAGACCGTCTCCCTTTCGATGACCGGAAGCGTTGACGGATCGGGGGTCGTCGACGTCGCCGCCGGTTTCTGCGCCATGCCGAAGCTGTAGTTCGGAGCCAGAAACGGCACGCCGAGAAAGTCGGTGGGCGGCTGCGGCTTGACGAGCGACGACAACGACGGAATTATTCCGTTCGGGCCGTGAACCACGAAATTGAATCCGCCCGCAGGATCGGTCGGGTTTTCGCGCTCGTAGTCGCTCACCTCGTCGACCGCGACCGCGCCGCTCGATGCGTCGTAAGCGCTCCAATACCGCTGCGTCCGCCAAACGCCGCCTTCCAGTACCGTCACGGCAACGTCGTACTCGAGCAGCGCCGGATAGCGCTGCTCGAGCCAGTATGCGCGCGCGCGAGCGAAAATTTGGTACGGATCGCGCAGCGACGGTGCGGGCGCGGTCGCCGCCGGAGTGCAGGCCAGTACGAGCCCGGCGATGACGTTTGGTGTCACACCTTGGGCTTAGCGGCGCTTACCTAACGGCCTGCAGGTTTGCTCCATGCGTCCAAAGGGGGAAGCTTCCATCAGGCACAATCAACCGGGCCAAAAGGAGCTCTAGCATGGATCTTTCGGCAATCACCGTCTATGCCGGCGGACGATTTCAGAAGTACGGCGACGCCAAGGTGGGGCTTCTCACCCACGGCTTGCAGTACGGAACCGGCTGTTTCGAGGGAATCCGGGGCTATTGGGCTCCGCACGAGCGCGAGCTGTTTCTCGTTTTGCTGCGCGATCACTTCGAGCGGCTGCTCACATCGGCGAAGATCTTGACGATGGTGGTCCCGCATACCGTCGACGAGCTGATGGATATTACCGTCGAGCTCTGTCTGCGCAACCGTTACGAAACGCACGTCTACGTGCGCCCGTTCATCTATAAAGCCGCCGAAGACGTCGGCGTCCGTCTGCACAACGTGCCCGACGCCTTCGCGATCGTGCCGATCCCTTTTACGACGTACCTCGACGGCAACAAGAGTCTGGACGTATGCGTGAGCTCTTGGCGCCGCGCCGACGATACGATGGCGCCGCCGCGTGCCAAGATCACCGGCCTCTACGTCAACTCGGCGCTGGCCAAAAGCGAGGCGGTTCAAAACGGGTACGACGAAGCGATTCTCTTATCGCACGACGGCCACGTCGCCGAAGGATCGGCCGAAAACATCTTTTTGGTTCGGCGCGGCGTCCTCTACACGCCCGATCCGTCGCAGAACGTCTTGGAGGGCGTCACGCGGCGCGCGATCATGGATATCGCGCGCGAGGAACTCGGCGTGCAGACCGTAGAGCGCTCGATCGATCGCGGCGAGCTCTACTGCGCCGAAGAAGTTTTTTTTACGGGCACGGCCGTCGGGATCTGTCCGGTCGGATCCATCGACCGCCGCAGCGTCGGCGACGGTGCGATCGGCCCGATCACCCGCGAGCTGCGCGATCGCTACGAGCGAATCGTGCTCGGTCAAGACCCGCGCTTCGAATCTTGGCTGACGCGGACCTACGCGTCCGCGAAGGTCGGCGCCTAGCCCTACGGCGGATCGGGCGGCGACGTCGGCGCTTGCGCCGGGTCGGTGGTGGAACCCCCGTCCCAATACGACGCATCCGGTGAGGGAGCGCGCGTCGAATCGTCGTCGCCGGTGTCGTCGCTTGCGGATTGGCGCAACCGCGCCAGCCGCAGCTCGTCGGAATACGCTAATCGCGAGACGGAATGGATGAAGGCTCGCCCGAGGTCGGCGGACCGCAGTTGGGTCGTCATAACGGCGATGACGTAGGGCGCGTCGCCGGCGAAGACGATTCCGGCGTCGTTGAGCGTGTCCTCGAGCGAGCCGGTCTTATGCGCGATCGCAACGTGGGGAGGCAGCGGCTCGGGCAACAGCGTGTTGATCTGATCCGCCTCCAAAATGGTGATCATCTCGCTCGAGGACCACTGGTCGACCAGTTCGCCTTTGGCCATGAGCGCGAGCAGCCGTACCAAATCGGCAGGCGACGTTCGCAGCGTCTGGCGGATCGACCACGCCTGGGTGCGTACGTCGCCCGCCAGATGGGTCCGGTCCAAGCCGAGCTCCTCCATCCGGCGATTGATGTCCCGGCGTCCGACGAGCCGAATCAGCATGTTGGTCGCGGTGTTATCGCTGATGTCGATCATCTTCTCGAGGAGATCCGAAACGGTATAGCTCGTTCCGGCCGGCGCGTCGCAGAGCACGCCCGAACCGTAATCCTTGTCGGCGGATTGGAGCGTGACGCGCCGTTCGAGGTCGAAACGCCCTGCCTGAAGCTGCGTGAAGACCTCCACCATGACGGGAACCTTTATGGTCGATGCGGCCGGCATGCTTCGCGCGGCGTTGAAGCCCGCGTTGTAACCGGTGTCGAGGTCGAGGACGTCGAGGGCAATCGCTCCGGGCACGTGACGCGCGAGATCTCGAACGTCGTGGTTGAGGCTTTCGAGCGGAGGGGGAAGATATGCCAGTGCCGGTGCCGTCGACGTAATGCTAGCCCAAAGAGCAAACGCCAAGAGTGACGCCGCACGTCGCAACATGGCGGCCGATTCGCTTATCGCGCGGTGCTGCTCCTGCCTGCGCGCCGTCCGGCGTGGCTCGCTTGGCCGTTTGGTGAAGCCGTGGACGTGAAGCCGACGCGGCGCAACCCCTGGCGCTGGCTCACGGAGCGGCGCGTCACGTACGCGCTCAAGGTGTTGATGGTCCTCGTCCTGGCGTTCTACGCCGGCGAATTTCTCTTCACGATCCTCGCGAGGCTCGTCGACGTCGTCTACATTCTCGTCGGATCGGTTTTCCTGGCGTACATCATTTTTCCGGCAGTGCATTTTTTGCGGCGGCGGATGCCGCTCGTGGCCGCGATCGTCGTCGTCTACGCCGCCGTGCTCGTCGCGATCGCCATTGCGGCGTTCTTCATCGTTCCTCACATCATGGCGGACGTGACGTTGTTGGTACGCCGCTATCCGGAGCTCGTCGCGCGGCTTCACTCGATCGTCTACAATCCGCACGATTCGCTGACCTCGCGGCTACCGGCGTGGATGCGCGATCAGCTCGCGAACGCCCCTGCAGCGATCGCGTCCTGGGTGAAGACGCGCGGGCTGGGCGCCTTCGGCAACTTCGCAACGGTGATGGCGGGCACGGTTGCGGTCGTCGCGATCTTCGTCGTGATCCCGGTCGTGACGGCATATCTGTTGCTCGACTTGGATCGCATCAAGGCCAGCCTAGCGGCAATCGTGCCCGAGGAACGGTGGCGAGCCACGATCTCGCTCTTGGAGGATCTCGACTCGGTGGTCGGCGGCTTCGTTCGCGGGCAGCTTTTGGTCGCCGCGACCGTTGGGGTGCTCATCACGTTGGCGATGATGCTGCTGCACGTGCCCTATCCGTTCTTGTTCGGTTTGCTGGCCGGACTCGGCGATCTGATTCCCTACGTCGGTGCGGTTGCCGCGTTCTTTCCCGCCTTCATTTCGGCGGTCTTGAGCAACGGCTGGCTGAGCGGCCTTCTGGTCGCCGTGGCGTTCGTCGTCATCTACGAAGCCGAGGGGCACTTCATCGCGCCCAACGTCGTGGGACGGCAAGTCAAGCTAAGTCCCTTCGTCGTGATCGTCGCGCTTTTGATCGGCGGCGAGCTGGGCGGTCTCTTCGGGATGCTGGTGGCCGTGCCGGCCGCCGGCGTGCTACGCGTCTTGACGACGCGGGTAGTCAGCGCGGCAAAATCGAAACCCCCGCCTTCGTGAGTACCGCGCTGCTGCCCGTCAAGCGCGTCGACGTCGTCGGCGTTCCGATGGATTTGGGCGCGAGCCGTCGGGGCGTCGACATGGGCCCGTCGGCGGTGCGCTACGCGAAGCTGCAGGAGCGCTTGCATCGTCTGGGCATTCCGACGATCGTCGACCGCGGTAATCTCGTCGTGCCGATTCCCGAGGCGACCGACGAGCAGGACGCATCGGCCAAGTATCTGAGCGTCATCAACTCGGTCTGCAACGATCTGGCGGCGATCGTAAAAGACGCAGTCCAGGCCGGCGGCTTACCGATCGTCCTCGGCGGCGATCACTCGATCGCCGTTGGAACCCTCGACGGTTTGACGCGCGCGCGCGGCGAGCCGCCCGGACTCGTCTGGATCGACGCGCACGCCGACATCAACAGTCCCGACAGCTCGCCGACCGGAAACGTGCACGGTATGCCGCTCTACTTCGCATTGCGCAAAGGGTTCGCCGATCCGGCGCGCACCGTGCAGATCGGGTTGCGCGACGTGGATCAGAACGAGAAAGAGCTGTTGCGCGAGTTCGGCGTCAAGACGTACACGATGACCGACGTGGATAAGCTCGGTATGGTCTCGGTCATGAATCAGGCGCGCTCGATCGCCGGCGTGCGGGGAAAGCCGATCCACGTTTCCTTCGATATGGACGCGATCGATCCGAGCGAGGCGCCCGGTACCGGAACTCCGGTGAAAGGCGGCTTGAGCTATCGCGAATCGCATCTGGTGATGGAGATGCTTTACGAGAGCGGGCAGCTGGGATCGATCGAGATCGTCGAGATCAACCCGATTCTCGACCATCGGAACCAGACCGCAACGCTGGCGGTCGGCTTGATCTGCTCGGCCCTCGGAAAATCGATACTATAGCTTGATCGTGGCGCGCGCTTCGCACGCGACGCCGCCGCCGCACACCGCGGGATCCCAACTGGCATCGGCGAGCAGCGATCGAATGCGGTCTTCCATCGAGCCGTCGATCGGCGGCTGGAAATCGACGCTTTCCGTGCGACCGTCTTCGCCGACCGTGACCACCACCGTGACGTGCACGCCGAGCGCGCCGAGTTGGCGCAGCACGCCCGGATCGAGCACCGGATTGGGCTGCTCCGCGCCGAACGGCAGATAGCCGCCCGTCTGATTCCGCGCGACGCTGGAGACGGCGCGTACGACCGGCGACGGCGTGACGTTCGGCGCCGCATCGCTGGCAGAGGTTCCCATGCCGGCGTGCTGCACCGCGCCGATCGCCGGCGCGGCCGGCGCGTTGGTGGCAACGATCGGAGCGGGAGGCGCCTTGCGATGCGGGATCGCGGCGACCAGATGCAGCTTGCTGGCGAACGTAATTTTCGGCGTCATCTCGTGAGCCGGCGCAACGGCTCGCGGCGGCTTTGCCGCGCGCCGCGGCGTAATTTCGACGTGGAGGATGTGCGCGAAGCTGACCGTTTCGATCGGCGGCGCGGTCGAGGCGGTCCAGGCCAGGGTCGGAATCGCCAAGGCCGCCAGCACGTGGATCGCTACCGAAGCGAGCGTCGCCCGTTCCATGCGTCCACCTGCCTCGGCCGTTCGGACCATAGCCATTTCCTTTTCGATTTCAGCGACCGGCGGCCCCCGGCCGTGACGTTAGGCCGGAGGCGGGGTCTCGGCGCCCCAAACGTCCCAGCCGCGCGCGCGGGACCGCGCGAAGAGCTCGACGCGCGTGCGCTTTCCGCACAGGTGCTCGATGAGCGTGCGGAAGATGGCGGGCTTTTCGCTGTGCGCGCCGCGCGGCTGCAGCACGACCTGCGG
>Ga0070738_10006929_pt1 | contig 11593 bp, 8 predicted proteins | sample Coa_R2_2_FD_66446 | JGI IMG/M metagenome (GOLD analysis project Ga0070738, IMG submission 66446) | Surface soil microbial communities from Centralia Pennsylvania, which are recovering from an underground coalmine fire - Coalmine... | ecosystem: Environmental > Terrestrial > Soil > Unclassified ... | reverse complement strand
GCCGGTCGGCGGCAACGATCCCTCGCGCCTGCTCGCCTGGCCCACGCACCGGAGCACCGAAAACGAAGACCGGCCCGCTGGAGCTGCTGTTCGATTAGGGCCTGGTTCGCGCTAAAGGTGACCGCGATGACCGGGGCAGGCACGTGACGGCGATCAAAGTCAGGACACGGGGGCTCCTGAAGAAGCCGAAATTGTCTACCAGGCAGTAACCGAGCGACGGCGTGCCTGGGTTCGATTGGCGTAACTGTTCGCCAGACGGTGCGCCAGCCTCGGCAGACGGAAACGATTGAGCAACGCATCATTGGGCCTTCGCCAATGCCCCGGGATCCGGATCGTGCCATGCTCGTCAATGACCAGACCGATCCATTCGACGGCATCGATCACCTCTTTAGCCATCCGACTCCGCAGCCAGGAACGGGAGACCGTTCCTCCGGCCCGGAGTGTCGCCTGCCGCAAAAGGCTCGCGGCAATCTCCTGGCCCTCGGGGCTCATGACATTGATACCCTCGTCGATCATGGCCTCCTTGATCAACTGCGCCAGTGGTTGGGAACTGCCTTCCGACAACTGCTCGAATCTCTTCACGTCAACTATTCCCTTCTTCCCTCATCCCGAAACTAACTGCCTATCGTTCTACCCGATTCGCAGGGCGATCGCTTTCTCCGGTTGTCGCCCTTTAATCAATGCAACCCCAGAATATATCCTCTAGTCCTCTAGCACAATAGCCCGGTAGTCCTCTTTACGGCCGAGCAGTCTAGGATACTTTTCCTATTGGGAAGTGAAAAGATGCCGGCCGAAGGCTTCTCCTTACCTACGACTGACTAGCTCCCACTCGTCCAGAGAAACCTGCCATTCCGGTACGGGTAAGGCCGCGGATAAATTGACTTTCTCGGCAAGGTCTTGTATTCTTCGCGGCATCCGGCGCAGTGCCAATTCGACACAGCAACCGTGATAGGAAAGGAGATTCCTTTTGGAGGCATCATCAGTTGGCGGGCTCGCTCGGCTCGACGTAGCGAAAATGAACTCGCTTCATCGCCGAGCCCTTTTCCTGGTCAGCCTGGGCGAATTCATTGATGGCTATGATCTCCTGGTCATGGGCGGCGCACTGCTCCTTCTGGTTCCCCAATTCAAGCTCACGCCAGCGCAGGTTGGTTTGCTGGGATCGGCAGCCTTCCTGGGAGCAGCGGTTGGCCTGGTGGTATTCGGAGATATGTCCGACCGGGTCGGTCGGCGAGCTATCTTTATTTTCAATCTGATCGCCTTCGTCATCTTTGCGATCCTCTCGGCTTTTATCACAGACATTACCCAGCTTTTTATTGCTCGCTTTATCGTCGGCATCGCGGTTGGCGCGGATATACCCACGAGCACCGCGTTCCTTGCCGAGATGTCGCCAAGCCGCATGCGCGGCGCATTACTCGGCGCGCTGCCCAACATCACCTGGACGGTCGGCGCTTTCACAGCGACGATTCTCGGATTCTTCCTGCTTGGTGTTGGCCCTGATGCCTGGCGTTGGATGTTCGGTCTAGCAGCCATCCCAGCGCTTATCGTTTTGCTCGGTCGGCAAACCTTACCAGAGTCGCCACGTTGGTTAATTAGTCGCGGCCGCTTCGACGAAGCACGAAGCGTCCTCGAACGCCTCGGCATTACCAATCCGGATCTTTCCGCCTATACCGCAGAAAAGTCACGCTTCAGTGAGCTCTTCGGCCCGAAGCTGCGCAGTCGGACGATTTGGGTCTCGGTGATCTTTGGCCTCAATTGCCTAGCCGGGCCGATCTCGACCATTGCAACCCCCTTCATCCTGAAATACGTTGGCCTGGTCGATACGCGGAGCGCCTTACTGTTTTCCGGGGTCGTCTGGATCTTCAATTTCCTCGGCGCTTCTTCCAGCTTCTTTCTGATCGATCGCCTGGGGCGCAAGAAACTATCGGTCCTCTCGATGGTACCCGGGGGCTTGCTCGCCGTCGGGATTGCCCTGTTTGGCGTGGGCAACCCAAAGGTGATGGTGCCGCTATTCTTCCTATTTGGCTATTTCGTCTGGCTGGGTGCCCCCAGTCTGCAATGGGCATGGTCGTCCGAACTTTTCCCAACGCGCGTCCGGGGGAGGAGCCAGGGAGTCTGCAACGCGGTCTGCCGCATCATGATCGCGGCAAATACCTTCATCATTCCAGTCGGGCTTGCCACCGTTGGATTCACTCCAACGATTCTGCTTCTCTCGATACCACTCTTTCTCTACGCACTGATTACCTGGACCATTCCCTTCTTCGAGACCAAAGGGAAGTCTCTCGAAGAGCTTGCGGTGGGAGGCTAGCTCGGTTCGCCGTCGATTTCCTGCCGCGCGGAACGCCAGTGGCTGCCCGACTTCGTCGTCTAAACTGCCCTAACCTCGCAGGCGCCGCGCCCTCAAAGCCAGCGCCAGGCTGAGGCAACGGTCGAGGTCGTCGACGAAAGGCCCGAGGATCGATTCGATCCGGTCGAGTCGATGCTTGAGGGTATTGTAATGGACGAAGAGGGTGCGGGCAGTGAGCACACCGTTGCGGCTGCAATTGAGGAAGGTCTCGAGGGTTTGGACGAGGTTAGTGTGGTGGGCAACGTCGTATGCCAGTAGACGACCGATCGTTTGCTCACAGAACTCGTTCAGCTCGGCCTCGGGACAACTGACGAGCAAGCGATCTAGGCCAAGCTCTCGGAAGAGCCAGATCTGGCCCGAGCGCTGGGCTCGCTTACCGACGGCAAGGGCGCGCAAGGCTTCGGCGTGGCTGTCAGCGAGCTCGAGTGGGTCTTCGCAAACGCGTCCGATGCCAATGCTCACCGCGACCTCCGGCAGTCGACGCTGAGCTTCCCGCTGGATCTCGGCCGCGCATTCCTTGAGGAGCACAGGACGGTTCGGATCGGCAGCCAGTAGCGCAGCAATGCCGAAACTGCGCTCCCAGACGATCGCCCGCCGACCGAGCGCAGCCATGGCCGCTTCCGCCAAACGATGACTGATCCGTTGGGTCGCCGTGGGATCCGCTGGCATTCCCGTCGATTTCCCCGCATCGTTCGTTTCGATCTCGGCCACCAGCACGGCGCGGGGAATCCCGAGGTCCCAGCCAAAAGTGACCGCGTGCTCAAGGAGGCGACTGCGATCGTGGGTGTGGCCATTGACCAGCTCCTCCAGACAGATCACCTGAAAGCGCCGGTCGGCAGCCGCAATCGCCCGCTCTTGAACAAGCCGCAGGGCCGCGACCGTCGTGGCGTGCTCCAGAGCGATGAGCTCTGCCTCGCCCAGCATGCCCGGCTCGGCCTGGACAACGACGGCGCCGTAGAGCTCATCGCTCACCCGAATCGGCTGCACCACCGCGTCATACTCGCCGTGATCTCCCTCGAAACGCTGCCAGCGCGGGCCAAAGTCACCCTCGGCAGCATCCAAAGGACTGACACTCAGCTTGAGGGCATTGGGTTCCCTCCCCCCTATTCCCTTTCCCGCCGAGTGGGAGAAGGCACCCAGAGAGTACCCGAGCCGCGGCTGACGAGGCGAGTGCCTTCCCAACAGCGGATCAACTGATCCCCCCTGCTCTCCGAAATCGGGCGACCTCGCCAGTAGTGAGCCATCTGGGCGGACAATGCCGACTGGGTGGGCGACGAGCTCGCTTAGCGCCAGGGCAATCTCGCGCAGGCCGCCACCGGCCAGGGCGATCTGAGTAAATCGACGGTGGATCGTCGCCGATTGCTCGAGGCGTAGGGCCTGGACGTTGAGAATAACGCCAAGCACCGCGTTGATCACGTCGTCAAACGACGTCTCGAGGGGAAGTTGGATCACGGGGAAGGCGAGAGCGTCGGCCGCTTCGAGCATGGCTGGCGGAATCTGATCGAGATAACGCGCCGGCTTAATCGCCAGGCCAGCCAATCCACGCTGAGCTAGGCGCGGGACGAGCGATTCGAGGGCAGCGCGCTTATCTCGTAATGGATAGGCCGTGGTGAGAAGAAGCTGGTCCGGCTTCACCCAGGCCAGGATATCGGGTACTTCCATGACGTTCACGTAGCGAACCCGACGATCCAAACCAGCCACGCCGGCAACGATCCGCGCTTGTTCCAAGGGCGCGAGCTTTAGCACCTCGCGCAAGGGGACCCCATCATTCATCGCATGCTCATTGTAGCACGTGCTATATCGTACAAGGTGTCTGCGTCATTGTGAGCGCGGCATAATCATTTACCCTTTTTCGAGTGAGTCGCTCACAATGACGAGTCCGTATACCCCGAGTAGGATAACGTCAGTCAAACGAGAAGCAGGCAGATTGACAAAGGTGAACCAGCTATTCTGGGAAGCGGGCTTGATTAGTCAGGCAATCGTGCCGCTGTTCGAACGTAACCAACGGATCGGTCGCGTTCACAGCGTCTTTCGCCGGGCGGTGAACATTGTCTTCGATGGTACGTTAATCACGGTGACTCTGCCGGAGCTTGGCACGATGCCGAATGGCATCGTCGTCGAGGGAGACCGCGACTTCCAGGCACTCGGCATTGAAGTTGGGATGAAGGTCGTTTTGCGCGGAGCATCCTCTCCCCCTACCCCTTTCTCCCCTACGGAGGGAGAAGGAGGACTGGTCTTTCCCGACGCGCTTCTAACGATTGGTCTTCGTCACGCGACCAGATGGTCGCCGCGTCTCTCACAGATAGGTCCAGGAAAGCCGTCGATTAAGCGGCGAGTCAACCTCGATCGGGCCATGGCCCTCGCCGCCGCGCGCGCGCCGCACCGTGGCTTTGGTCCGTTGCTCGCCCTGCTCGCCCCTTCGGGTCTTTCGGCCGCGAGTGCAACGATTCCTCCAATGTGCGAATACGCCTATCAAAAGATTGTCGGGGTCATCCGGGCGATCGAGCAGGAAGACTTGGCCATGGCGATCGAGGCGGCGGAGATGCTGATCGGCTTAGGCGATGGGCTGACTCCTTCCGGTGATGACTTCCTGGTCGGCTTCGGGGCAGCGATTGCCGCCGTCGGTCAGCCCTTGGCAGCGCGATTTCTCGAATGCTGTGCCGAGCTTGCCCGCGTGCGCACGACGTTCGTGGGCGCAGCCTTGCTCGCCCACGCCGCGCGCGGCGAATACACCGCGCGGCTTAAGGCGCTTTTGACAACCCTGCTGACCGGAACCGAACGCGACGTGGCCGAGCAGATTCCGATCGTCCTCGCTTGGGGCAGCACCTCCGGTGCGGATCTCCTCCTCGGTGTACTCGTCGGCTTGGTCGTCGGCATACGACGACCGGTAGAGGCGTTATGACAAAGGCGATCGCGCGCGTGCTGGTGTTCCCCCACACCTACCGCGACTCGGTGGAGATGATGCGGCTGGCAAGTCTGATCGAGCGTGAGCCGGGGGTGAAGCAGGTTGCCGCGGTCATGGCGACCCCCGCCAACCGCGCGCTCCTTGAACCGTCCGGGCTTCTGATTGGCGCCGCGCGTCAGGCCGGTCCAGATGACTTGGTGATCGCTGTGCTGGCTGCCGACGAAAACGCCGCGACCGCCGCGCTCACGCGAGCTCAGACTCTGCTCGCCGGCCAAGCTGAGTTGAGTACTGGCGATAGCCTGAATGAGCCGCCAGCGTCACGCTCACTCGACGGAGCGGTGGATGCGCTCCCCGGTGCCAACCTCGCGCTGATCTCGGTGCCGGGACCATACGCCGCGGCCGAGGCGCTCAAGGCACTGAAGCGGGGGCTCAACGTCTTCCTCTTTAGCGATAACGTGACGCTCGACGACGAAGTCAGGCTGAAGCGCCTGGCGATCGAGCGCGGACTGCTCTTGATGGGACCGGACTGCGGGACGGCAATCCTGGACGGCATTCCGGTCGGCTTCGCCAACGTGGTTCGAACCGGGCCAATCGGCGTGATCAGCGCTTCGGGTACCGGTCTCCAATCGGTCACCTGCTTGATCGATCGCCAGGGCTCGGGGATCTCTCAGGCGATTGGCGTGGGCGGACGGGATCTGTCAGCGGCGGTAGGCGGCCTGATGATGTGTGAAGGGATCCAGCGGCTCGGTCGCGATCCGGAGACCCGGATCATCGTGCTGATCTCGAAACCACCTTCGGCAGCAGGATTGGCTAACGTGGGGAATGCCGTGTCGTCGATTGGCAAACCAGTTGTCGCCTGTTTCATCGGCGCTCCGCCCGGCTCGCTCAAAAGATTTGGTTTGGAGCAGGTCGATACCCTTGAAGAGGCCGCCCGACTCGCCGTGGCGCTGAGTGGCAATGCTGCTTCAGATAGGCTGGCGATCGATTGCGCAGCATACCCGGCGCCTTCCCAGCCATTCCCCTTTACGTCGGGTCAGCGCTTTGTGCGCGGACTTTTCGCCGGGGGAACGTTGGCCCATGAAGCGCATCTCCTTTTGCGTGAACGGCTCGGTCTGGTCGCGGAGATTGAAGAAGGAAATCCCGGCAACGTAGGCGGTCACGCGGTTGTCGACCTCGGGGCCGACGCTTTTACCGTTGGCCGCGCCCATCCAATGATCGACGCACGTTTACGCGCCGAGTGGATCGTCGCCACTGCGCACGACCCCAGCGTCGCGGTGATTCTCTTCGACGTGATTCTCGGGTTCGGCTCGCATGCTGACCCAGCCGGGACACTTCAGCCAGCTATTCTCGAAGCCCAGCGGGTTGCCGCCGCCGACGGACGGATGCTCGCGTTCATTGCCTCGGTCTGCGGTACGACGGCTGATCCACAGGGGCTGGCACTCCAAGAAGACAAACTACGGAGTGCCGGGGTTTGGGTCGCGCCGAGCAACGCGGCAGCGGCGCGTTGGACCTTGGCCGCGCTCGGGGAGGATCGGAAAGGTGACTGAGACGATCACGACGGCAGCGCAAAATGCCGCGCTGAATGCATCGCACGTTCTCGGAGCACCGCTTCAGGTCATTTCGGTTGGGCTCACTTCGTTCGCCGAGCCATTCGGATACTATGGCATACCAACCAGCCAGGTTGATTGGCAGCCACCTTTTGGCGCAGATCCGACGCTCGCCCGACTGATTGCCGAACTGGCTGACGACCGCCCCGGCACTCTCGGCGGCACGGTCGCCGCGGCAAACCATACCGCGATCGAGCAGATTCTCGCCGCTCGCCCAATCCTGGTCGGTATCGCGACCGCGCGAGCAGCGCTCACTCTTGCCAGTGGGAATACGGCGGGGGCGCCCTTGCCGGAGCGGGCGATCCTTCACTCGGGCCCTCCGATTGCCTGGGAACGGATGTGTGGTCCGATGCAGGGTGCGGTTCTGGGGGCAATCCTCTTCGAGGGTTGGGCCAGCGATCTCGACGAGGCGGCTCGCTTGGCAGCGAGCGGCGCAGTCCACTTCGCGCCCTGCCATCATTACCGGGCGGTTGGTCCGATGGCCGGGGTAATCTCGCCGTCGATGCCGGTCTGGGTCGTACGTAATGATGCCACCGGCAACCTGGCCTATTCGAACTTCAATGAAGGTCTCGGCAAGGTGCTGCGCTACGGCGCAAACGGCTCCGAAGTGATTCAGCGATTGCACTGGCTAGCCGATACTCTCGCGCCGGCGCTCGCCGCGACGCTCGATCAGCACGGGCCGGTTGACCTGGGAGCGCTCACCGCCCAGGCGCTGCACATGGGCGACGAATGCCACAATCGCAACGTCGCCGCGACCTCGCTCCTCGCGCGTGGTCTCGCCCCGACTCTCGTCCGCACCGTGGCCAGCGACGTGGCCGGCGAGGTGCTCGATTTCCTCCGTGAAAACAATCACTTCTATCTGAACCTTTCGATGGCCGCTTGCAAAGCCACGCTCGACGCGGCGCGCGGCGTGCCCGGCTCGACCATCGTGGTCGCCATGGCACGGAATGGGGTCGACTTCGGTATCCAGCTCAGCGGCACCGGCGACGATTGGTTTACCGCGCCGTCGACCGTTCCCAACGCGCTTTTCTTCCCCGGCTACGGCCCTGACGACGCGAATCCTGATCTGGGCGACAGTGCAATCACTGAAACGATTGGCCTGGGAGGATTCGCCATGGCCGCCGCACCGGCCATCGTCCGTTTTGTTGGAGGAGCCACCCGCGACGCCCTGCGTTACACCCAGGAAATGGCGATGATCACCCTGGCGCGAAACCCGAGCTATGCTCTGCCACCGCTTGACTTCGCCGGCACGCCGACTGGCATCGACGCGCGGCGAGTCGTCGAAACACGCGTCGCCCCGGTGATCAATACCGGCGTGGCGCATCGAGAGCCCGGGGTTGGGCAAATCGGCGCGGGAATCACCCGTGCCCCGATCGAATGTTTTGTCGCGGCGCTGCGGGCGCTTGGAGAACGCTTGGGAGTTGCTGATGGATAAGCTTATCTTATAAGTCTTATAAGTAAAGAGGAGCACCATGGAGCGAGCAGCATTGATCGCGATTGGGGGAAACGCCTTGATTCGGTCCGATCAACCCGGCACGATCGCCGAGCAGTTCGAGAACGCCCGAGCGATCGCTAGTCAGCTCGCGACACTCCTCGCCAATGGTTGGCGCCTCGTCCTCACCCATGGCAACGGTCCACAAGTGGGATTCATCATGCTCCGCTCAGAACGGGCAAGCGATGACATTTCGGTGCCCCGCCTGACGCTAGATCTCTGTGTCGCCGACTCTCAAGGCGGGCTGGGCTACATTCTCGCCAATTCCATTCTCAGCGCGCTACGTCAGCATGACCTGGGCGAGCGGGTTGTCTGTGTGCTCACCCACACCCTGGTCGATACCAATGATCCTGCTTTTCACACCCCCAGCAAGCCGATCGGGCCGTTTTTCGACGCCGAGCAGGCCAAAGAGCACCGCCAGCGCTTCGGCTGGACCATGATCGAAGACTCCGGTCGCGGTTATCGTCGAGTCGTTCCCTCTCCCCAGCCGGTGCGCATCGTCGAGGCCACGGCGATTCGCGCCCTGCTCGACGCCGGCCTGCTCGTTATTGCGGCCGGTGGTGGGGGCATTCCGGTCGTCGAATCGACGGACGGACAGTTACGTGGCGTCGAGGCGGTGATCGATAAGGATCGCTCCTCGGCAGCGCTTGCTGCCTACCTGGGTATTCCGCGCTTGATAATCACCACCGGCGTCGAGCAGGTCGCGATTCATTTTGGTAAGCCGGATCAGCGCTGGCTCGATCAGATAACCGTTACCGAGGCCCGTTGCTATCTCGCGGCCGGGGAGTTTCCTGCGGGCAGCATGGGGCCGAAGATCGAAGCTGCGTTGACCTTTCTGGAGAGAGGGGGAAAGGAGGTGATCATCAGCTCGCCTTCACACTTGGTCGACGCCGCGACCGGGCGAGCCGGCACGCGCATCGTGCCCGATACCGAAACCGGATGCAAAGGAGAGGTCCATGCCTGAAGTCACAGTCACTGCAGAACCTTACGAGTTCGTATTCGATCCGGCCCGGACCGCGCTGCTGATCATCGACATGCAGCGTGACTTCGTCGATCCGGGGGGATTCGGGGAAGCGCTCGGAAACGACGTCTCCTTGCTCCGTCGCGCCGTTCCCCCGACCAAACGCGTCCTCGACGTCGCACGTTCGCTCGGTATCCAGGTTATTCACACGCGTGAGGGTCATCGTCCCGATCTGGCCGATTGTCCGCCGTCAAAGAAAGCGCGAGGTCGTCTTGCCGCCGGCATTGGCGACCCCGGTCCGATGGGACGAATTCTCGTCCGTGGTGAATACGGTCACGACATCATCGACGATCTGAAGCCGGCGCCGGGTGAGCCAGTCATCGACAAGCCGGGTAAGGGCGCATTTTTCGCAACCGATCTCGACGCGATCCTACACAATCGAGGTATCACGCGGCTCATCGTCACTGGTGTAACAACCGAGGTCTGTGTCAACACGACGGTACGCGAAGCGAATGATCGTGGTTACGAATGTTTAGTCCTCGAAGACTGTGTCGCTTCGTACTTCCCAGAGTTCCAGGAAGCTGGAATCAAGATGATCAAAGCTCAGGGCGGCATTTTCGGCTGGGTTTCTGATTCAGAACGCTTGTTGAGCGCCCTGGCGTTAGTCGGGGTAGCGTAGAGCGGCAGTGGTGCCTAGTTCGGGCTGAGGAAAGAAGGAAAGAAAGTGGCTGCGACTAAATCGCTTGCTTCCTCGAAGATCTCCTGGTGGGTCACCGGGGATTGGAATGCATTCTTCGGCTTGTTCACTAACGTCATTGTTAACGTCCTGGTGCTGACTGGCCTCGCGCTGGGGGTAGTCAAAATCCCCGATACAATTGTCTACGGGCGAATCCTACCCGCACTAGGAATCGCGCTGCTGATTGGCAACGTCTATTACACCTATCTGGCCTGGCGACTAGCCCATAAAGAGAATCGCAATGATGTCTGTGCGATGCCCTACGGACCGAGCGTGCCACACATGTTCATCGTTACCCTTGGGATTATGCTGCCGATCTATCTCCAAACGAAGAACCCGACCATCGCCTGGCAGGCTGGACTGGCCTGGTGCTTCATTATCGGTGTCATCATCTACATTGGCGCCTTCGTTGGTCCGACGATTCGCAAGTACACTCCTCGCGCGGCGTTGCTCGGGACACTGGCCGGCATCTCGATCGCTTTTATCTCGATGCGGCCCGCCTTCCAGAGTTGGGACGTTCCCTGGATCGGTCTGGTCTCGCTGACGCTGGTGCTGGTCGGCTGGACGGCGGGAGTGCGTCTACCGGGGAATGTGCCGGTGGGCTTGGCTGCGGTTGTCATCGGCGCGGCGCTTGGCTGGGCGACCGGTGTGATGCGCGCCCCGGACGTGGTAGCCTCTTTCTCTCACTTCGGTGTCTTCGCGCCGATTCCATCCACCGATGTGATCTCTGGTTTCTCTGGTATTGCCAGCTTGCTCGTCACCGCGATCCCGCTCGGGATCTACAACTTCACCGAAGGGATGAGTAACGTCGAGAGCGCAGCGGCGGCCGGCGACAGTTACAGCTTGCGGGCGGTACTGCTGGCCGACGGGACCGGCGCGATCGTCGGCTCGCTTCTGGGGAGCCCCTTCCCTCCAGCGGTGTACATTGGTCACCCGGGATGGAAGGCGGTTGGTGGACGGATCGGCTACTCGATGGTGACTGGCGTTTGCACTGCCGTGCTCTGCCTCTTCGGGCTAGTGGCCTTGCTCCTGGCAGTGATTCCCCAGGTAGCCTTGCTCCCGATTCTGCTCTACATCGGACTAGTGATCGGCGCTCAAGCGTTCCAGGCGTCGCCGGGTCGTTATGCGCCGGCGATCATCCTGGCACTGTTACCGAACCTGGCCAACTGGGCTCAAGGGCAAGTCGATACCACGCTCTCAACTCTCAACGTGCAAGAAACGCCCAAAGTGCTGGCGGCAATCAGCGACAACGGCTCGATCGTCTACCATGGCATGGCCCGATTTGGTGGTGGTGCGGTGCTGACAGGCTTGATCTTGGGAGCAATCGCCGCCTTCATCATCGACCGCAACTGGCGCAGCGCGACGATCTATGCCCTGGCCGCGGCGGTGCTGTCGTTCTTCGGCTTCACTCATGGCACCCAGCTCGCCTTCGGCGAGTCGCCGGATATCGCGATTGGCTACGTCCTGATGGCGGGGATCTGCGCGGCGTACTGGTGGAAGGACGAGAAGACCGAGGTTCCGGGCGCGGTGAATGAGCCGTCCGCAGTG
>Ga0070738_10006922_pt1 | contig 11607 bp, 9 predicted proteins | sample Coa_R2_2_FD_66446 | JGI IMG/M metagenome (GOLD analysis project Ga0070738, IMG submission 66446) | Surface soil microbial communities from Centralia Pennsylvania, which are recovering from an underground coalmine fire - Coalmine... | ecosystem: Environmental > Terrestrial > Soil > Unclassified ... | reverse complement strand
GGTAGATCAAAAGGCGGCGACTGGCCAACATAAAAGGCCTGGTTATATTTGAGCCAGGTGGCCGCGCCTATTTGCGCGCCTATCTGAGCATAGATGATATTATCCGAATGCGAAAAGCCATACTCGACATCCACCGGGAAATGGAAGGTGAAGGTCTGGATGTTATTTCCAACACCGTTAATGCCAAATGTCTCCTGCCCATCTCCACAGTTCTTGGGAGGAAGCACAATACAGCTCTGCTGCCCATATTGCACGGGGCTGGCGCAATTTGTGCAGCTGGCAGTTGTTGTACCATTTGGCGGACCTATCACCACCGGACCTAGCGCGTTCTGCTTGCCGAACTGATTATTCAACTGCCAGTTGCCAGAATCAAGTCCCGCCACGAGTGTCATGGTTTTATAGGTCGAGCCGGGCACATAGCGGTAGTCAAGGGGACGCTCTGGCAATGGGTCTTCCTTGTCATGCCTCTGATCGAGCTTGATAAGCGAGTCAATGTACGTCGGATTCGAGGCGCTCTGGGGTTGATCAGGGTTGACCAGGGCGAGAGAAGCAACTTTATTAGGATCGAATCCGGGCCGGCTCACCATCGCCAGTACTTCGCCCGTGTGAGGGTCCATAACAACGATGGAACCACGATCAGAGGGAAATACAAACTGACCATCTGGTGTGGCGGCGTACTTATCAAAGAAGTCATTGGCCGCGCGCTGGATGCGATCATCAATGGTAAGGTAAATGTCATCGCCGATAGGAGGCCGGTGTAATGTGCCGTTCAAGGTATTATTGAGGCCGGTAATGCCTACTGTGCCGTTCAAATAGGCATTGTACTGGTGTTCAATGCCCGTCGAGCCAAACAAAGGACTGATATAATAGCCGATCAGTCCCGCCAGGGAAGGATCGGTGTAAACGCGCTGGTAACCGCAGAGGGCGGGATTGGTGCTGGGTATCGAATATGCCAGCACGACGCCATTACGGTCAAGGATACGCCCTCTCTTGGGCGCGCTATCACCGAGACAATGACGGGTAAAGGTACTATAAGTATTTGCTGTCACCGCCGGCGCGGCCCATACCTGCCAGTAAACCAGGCCAACACTCAGCAAGACAAATAGTATGATAAACAGATACGTGAGTCTGCGTATGCTTCTCCCTATATACACTGCGCTATCCTTGTCTGCGATAAAAACAGATTCCACCATCGATGAGGCCCAGGGCGGAGCAAGCTCCCCACCCCTACTTGTGGTGGAAACGTAAAAAACATTACTGCCAGCGAAAAGTGTACTATTGTTAACAGCGTTTGGCAAGCAATATGGGTCACACAAATCTGCTCTTCTTCTCATTGCGCAGTAAGAGGGCAATGGCGCAGCATGCCAGGCTTGCCCCAAACAGGTAACCGGCAATGACATCGGTCAGAAGATGCAGGCCAATATAGAACATGATCAGTCCACCTGCGACAGCAATAGCAAATGCGATTGCCATCAACAGCCCGCGCAGGAACCGGCGCCTTACGTGTCTCCAACAGAGCCAACCGGCTACGATGCCAAGAAAGCTCCAACGTATGGCGTGACCGCTGGGATAGCCATTATCGGGAGTCGTATCGGCTAGCGAAAAGGGAGTCGTTGCGCTATATTGTTCTTTACGAATCGCTCTCGCCGAAGCGGGGCGCGCATCCCACCACATACCCAGCATAATCATCAGCCGTACCGAACGGGGTTGGCGCAGCTCCTGCGGACATGCCAGAACATTCATGCCGTAACCGAGAGAATCTGGAACCGGCTGCGAAAATACTTGCTTGCCCACAAACTCGACGCCCAGACCCAACACAAGTAAAAGTACTATATAGAGTAGTACGCGTTTGCGATATCGCAACCACAGGCATACAATACCCAATACCACAGTAAGAAAGGAGCTAAAAGGGAGGTCTCCTAACAGCTTCCACTGGCGAAACACACAATCAGCACCGGTAAGGGGCCGGTGTAAGAGCCATTGGTCGGCGCTCAATGTCAAATTTGTGAAGATACCGCTCGCGAAAATGGCGGTATACAGCAAGAAAAGCAGCAGCAGCACAAATGAAACGAAATACCATCTCTTTTCTGCTGCAATACGTTGCAATTTTAGATTCATGGCTTTCCATTGTTGAGCTTCATCAGGAATAAAGCAGGATACAGCAATCAAACGCTGATACTGAGTTATCCTTTGAGACTAGGAACGAATAATCCGGGAAAACCATAGCGTTCCTGACCCCTAATAGGAAGTTCGTCCAGGTTGCTCGATGAAAAGAGTTTTTCCAGGATGCAAACAGTTGAGGTGTATTTCTTTTTCATTTTAAAGGCGATAGCATGCTATCAAACAATAACTTTTACTAATTTTCGTCTAATTTGATAGTATGTATGAGTCATCCTGTTTGTTGATAAATTCTATTCCGTTTAGACTTGACAGAAGCAAGGATGTATTTTACAATAAGCATGGTAAGCCATTTTGTTATTTATTGATTTCCCCTTCGCAAAAAAATTTGGCGATTATGTAGGAGGGCATTATGCCATATGATCCATCGCAGCAAAACATTGGTCAATCGGTCGGGGCCAAAATCCGTGCTGCGCGCATAGCTAAGAAGTATACCCAAAGCCACCTCGCTCAACCTGATTTCTCAGTCAGTTACATCTCTGCTATAGAACGGGGCCAGATTCACCCGTCGCTGCGGGCTTTAGAGATCCTGGCAAATCGCCTCGGTCTCTCCTCAGCCGATTTCCTACCGGATGCTTCATCAAATAATTCACACGCGGAGGCCGCGGCAAATGAGGCAACGCGAAACGCGGCAGATATTGAAATTCAGTTGCTTGAGGCGCAAATCGCTATCTGGCAAGGTGCCGCACAGAGCGCTATCGCTCAACTACGCAAACTGACATCCAGGGAGCTGACTGTGCGTCAAGAGATACAGTTGCATTATCTCCTTGGTTGGGCCTACTCCATCGCATCTCAATTCCAGGAAGGGGAAAGCGCTCTTTCCGAGGCGCTGCATCTTATCAAAGATCCAAACGATCATATGGGGTTGCAAATCCTCAACTTATTAGGGAATGTCTATGCCGCGATGCACAATTACGCGCAAGGACTGCAGGCGCACCAGCAGAGCCTTGACATGCTTGAAAACATGCAGCCCTTGAATCCCTTTTTAATGGCGCAAGTGTATATGAATATGGGTCTGCATTATACGTATTTGAGCAGGTTTCAGCAAGCGATTGAAATGTTCCAGCGCGCTCTGACACTGACTGAGGCGGTTTCTCATCCCGATCAACTGCGATCACTCTATTTGCATTTGTTCCAACATTATAAAGAAATAGAGGATTACCAGCAGGCCACGCTCTATGGGTACAAATTGATGCAGGTCTCTTCAGAGGAATATAGTCAATCACTCAAGAGCGGCCTCTATTACTACCTTGGACGAGCGATGCTGCGTGGCAACCGGCAAAGCGCTCTTGCATACCTTGAGAAAACACTGGCGCAGGTGGAGGCGATGCAAGATCAACTGGTTCTGGCGACTGTCACCGGCCAGTACGCGCAATGGCTCCTTGAGAACGATCAGCTTGCAGAGGCACAGGAACAGGCGGAAAAGGCCCTGGTCCTGGCATCTCAGTACGAAGATACGATGATGAAGGCCGAAGCGCTTATGACGCTGGGCAAGATTGCCTATGCGCAGAAAGCGTCCGAAACAGGTGATGGACACTTCGTAGCTGCGCTTCAGATGCTGGAGCAGTTGAAAGCTCTTGAGGAACTGGCCGATGGATGCGCCATGTATGCGCAACTTTTAGAGGAACATGGCAAAATGAACGAGGCTTTCAATTATATGAAACAGGCTTTCGCCGCTCGCCGGCGCATGCAGGTTTACACCTCAGAATAGGAATTCGAGCTGCGCAAAGCACGAGGGGATGGATACCTGGAACGCATCGCCGGGCATCTATCCCCTCGTGCTTTGCGGGCGATTCCCTGGAAGGTGAGTAGAGATTCTTCGCTGCGCTCAGAATGACATGCTCAAGGTATGTCATTCTGAGCGCAGCGAAGAATCTCACGCGCGCTCCTGAACTCACGTGAACTCTCCTGTCCTGGGGACTGCTGGGCAATCACCAGGAGCTTTTAGGCTGGCAACGGATTTTTCATCAGCTATGATATACTGCCATAAATGATTTTTGATAAGCAAAGAGAAAAATGCTGTCCTTCATGAAAGGCCGATGTACTTATGCCATCTCAATCAACGAATCAACCTGAAAAACCCGCGGAGCAGCTGACGCACCTGGATGAGAGCGGTAATATTTTTATGGTCGATGTTACGGAACGCGCGGAAACGATGCGTGAAGCCGTGGCAAAAGCGCGCGTGCGTATGGCACCGCAAACGCTGCGCCTGATCGAACACAACCAGGTTTCTAAGGGCAGCGTGCTGGAAGTAGCGAAGATCGCGGGAATTATGGCTGCCAAGCAAACGCCCCAGCTCATCCCACTTTGTCACCCTCTGCCCATGACGCATATCGAGCTGCACTTTAGGCTTGACAGCACCAGGGGATTGATACATATCGAAGCGCGCACCCGCACGACCTATAAGACCGGCGTAGATGTCGAGGCACTGACGGCGGCAACCGTCGCCGCATTAACGATCTACGATATGTGTAAAGGTGTGGATACAACGATTACGCTCGAACAAGCCTATGTGGCGCGCAAAAGCGGGGGCAAAAGCGGTACCGTTGAATTTGAGCCGCATTAGTCAGCAGGCCTGACATCCAGTTTTTTGAACAGCGTTTCCAGCAGGTAACGATCTTCCGCCTTACCCAGGTGCAGTTCGGTCTTGCCAAGAGAGGTTGTTAGCGAACCATCCGCGGCGACAGGAGATTGGCTGCGAATAGCGCGTGGATTTCCGCCGAGCCAGCGAACCGGTTCGAGCAGCGTTCCAAGCAGCACAGAGATGGTAATGTAACGCCCGCGCAACTCCTTATCCAGGTCTACAAGATGCAGCTCCAGCGTGTCTTCATGCTGGGTAATCGCACCTGAGAGCCTGCCCGATTGAAGGTAGATGACCTGCTGGCTATCGGGTCGCTCTAAGGTATGCACGCCTCGCCAGGCTCTTGCGTTGCGCGAGCCATTTCCACTTCCTACCAGGGATGCATAGGAATGCGCAGCAGGATTCTGTTCGATGGGATCGGGAGTAGTATCTGCCAACGAAGCGACTTCCACCAGGTTCCGCAGGGCATGTTGCCGCATATTATTCTGCTTGATATGCAGGCTGATGTAGATAGCCTGTTGCAAGAGTGCGCGCGCCCGCACATCGTTATCTGTATGTTCGTGGCGCCCCTGCCTGAGTAAAGCACCGGCCTGGTCGATCAGCAATTCGCACAGCAATTCCACCATGCGTACAGGAACATTGACCATGGAATGCATTTGCTCATCCTCTTCCACCTCAATAGCCGGTATATCCGGCTGGATAGCTGCTTTCATTGCATCATAGATTTCCAGGTATGCAGTATGACAGGTTCGACACCCTATTAAATGATATATGAGAGGAGCATAACGCAAGATTACATAGGGTTCATTTTTCAATAGAGCCATCGCAAAATTTGGTAATTGCGTATAGAATTGAGGATGATAATTCCCTGCAAGCTCCCCTTCATCACGTAAAGAATCAATCTGTGTTTGCACCTGCCCCGGTGGTGTCGCTAATACTTGTTGTAGCCATTGTGCAAGCTGTATATTATCGAATCCATTTTTTTCAGCCATAGGTTTTCCTCCAGGGTTGCTATTGCTCGTCATCTTTTTCATAGTAGCGCGCTATACGCTTTGCCTGGGCAGAGGAAAAGCGCACTATTTCTTCGCCTTGCCAATTCAGCAATCCCCTGGAGACCAGGTACTCCAGGGCGCGCTTGACTTCCTGGTCAGACAAATCTTGTTTTCCTTGTGTATCCTTCATAAGTTGCCGGATCGAAACTGATATTTCACCTGTTTTGGTGACACGTTGCGCATATTGTGATAAACGTAAGGCAACGAGAACTCTCAAATTGTTACTGCTGCCTTGCAAACAAATCCTTAACTTCTTGTGCGCATGGTCCTTATGCTGGCTCATATGGTCCGGTTCTACATTGGTAAGTTGTGCATCGAACTCTTTATGCATGAACTGAACCAGTTCTTCCACGCCCAGCTCCTCAAATTCCTGCTCCAGGGCCAGCAATTGATGCGGCGCATTCCCTAATAACCTGATGCACTCCTTAAGGAGAACGAACAAGAGCGTATTTTTTGCCGCCTCGAGTGCCGCTTCTTCAGGCGTTGCGAATGGAGGCTTGCTCCAGGCCGTTTCTACTTTATCCTCGAACGGGTCTTTTTCTTCCTCCACTTCTCCATAGCTCTCGAGGTCCGCAGCCGGACTTATCTGCAAGCGCTTCTTGCGCAATCGATCAATCGCTTTATTCTTGATACTCCGGTTAAGAAAGGCGAGAAACTGGGCATCGGTCAATTGCTCGAGTAGAGTTGGAGGCTCATTATCCCTGGCGCCTATCAGGCCAAGACGAGTAAGTTGCTCGATAATATGATCAACGACCTCATCTACTTCCATGGAGTCATGCGCTAATTGCCGTAAATAGAACTTTGCGCGCCGCTGTAAGAAACTACAAAAGGATGAATAACAATCTTCTATATGATAACGAAGATTGTGAGCAGAGAATAGCATTCGCGAAACCCTCCCAGAAGCCAGGATCTTGCAAAATTTGAAGGTATTTTACATGTTTTGCATACAAAATCTCTAAAAATGAAAGGCAAAAACACATAAGCCCCTACCACTCTATTATACGTTATAACGTCCTGTATTTTCGACAGGAAGGGGCTTATGTGTTTTTGCCTTCTGCTTGGCGATCACCTTACTTTTTTGCGATGGTCGCCTTGCGTCGTAAGCTATCTTGCGGCAATCTCACACCGGCTGACAAGGATATTTCCCTACCCGATGTGTTCTCGGCGCTGCATTTATTTATTCCAGGTCGCCGCGATTGCCCTGACGCTGGTGTTCATAGGCCTTCTTGATCGCACTCAAACTGCGCTGCACCTCTCCGCGCTGTTCCAACAAGTTGGCATAGCGGAAGTAGGCTCCCGCGGCAATCTCATGCGCATTCGATGAATCGAGCAGGTCCAGCGCTTGTGTGAAGAGCTGATCCGCACCGGCGTAGTCGTTAGCAGCGTGCCGGATCTGCGCCAGAGCGATAAGGGCCTGACCCTGGGTCTGAGCATCCCCGCTCTTCCTCGCGAAGTCGAGCGCTTCCTGAGCTTCGTTCTCGGCCTCTGCTGTTTGCCCGCGCTTCAACAAGAGTTCGGCCAGGCTGGTGTGGCAAATGGAAGCCGAGACATCATCGTCGAGTTCCTGCTCGATATCGATGGCTTCTCGATATTCCTTTTCTGCCGCATCCAGGTTATTCTGGCGCTCGAGTGTCTTGCCGAGGCGTTGATGGGTCAGGCCGACGAGCCGCTGCTCATCGCGCATCTCATAAATCGCCAGGCTCTTCATCATATAATCGTGGGCCATTGAGAGTTTGCCAACGGACTTATAGTGCTGCCCAACCTCCATGTACTTTTGCGCAAAGCTCTTACTATCCCGGTTCATGCCCTCGAGGGTCTCTAACGCCTTGTGATAAAAGCTGACGGCTTTCTCGAGATCTCCATGCCGGAAATAATCATTGGCAAGATTACTATAGACATCAAGAGCAAAAATTGGATCTGTAATGTGGCCGCTTTCGATGGCACTATTGCAGCGCAAGTGATTTTCCATAGCCAGGGTATAGTTATACAGCAGGAAGTAGGCCCTGCCCAGGAGATTGCGCGCCCTTTCGATATATTCGATATCGTTAAGGCCTTCTCCTTGCGTGACCGCCGCGCGTAAATCCACGACAGCTTCTTGATTCTCATTCAAGCCTAAATGGATTTGCCCTCGCAGCAGGTACAGTCGATACACCTGGTCGGTCGTAATACGTTCTGGCTGAATTGGCGCCAATATTTCCGCAGCTTGCTGGTACAGGTGCTGGTGAACCAGTACACTGGCCTGCAAGAGATCCACATCGATTCTTTGATCTGGCCCGGAGTCCGCCGGAGAATAGCCGACAGCACGCGCCTCGGCAGCACCAGCAGGGGATCCTTCTAACAAAAAGGTTAACGGTACATCAAGCCTCTTTGCAAGGATGGAAAGTGCCTTGAGCGATGGCCGGATCTTTCCGCGCTCAATAGCTGAGATGTAAGAAATGGAAAATTCGGGAGCAGCCAGTTGCGCTTGAGTAAGGCCGAGCTTGGTTCGCACCTCGCGGATATTGGTCCCTACTCGAGCGGCCACGGCTTTCCCGACATTTGCCGCTTCGATTGTAGCCATGATTTGTTCGTGTTCCTTTCTTAGAGTGTGGGGGGAATTACCCTATTTTTGTGAGATGGATTGCCTGATTCGGGGAATGCCCCTATTCTTTATACATCATTTCCGGTATTCCTTTTTGAAAGGGAATCTGTAACTTGAAGTTAGAGATTAAGAGCTCCCCAGTACACCATCTTATGAACTTATGTTAACATATACCGGTATGGATGTCAATATGCTTTTGAAGGAATCTTATAATTTCTGCACTAGAAATTCTTCCTGGTGATCACTAGTCTTCTATCTCTTATTTTTGCTGCTTGTCAGTCAAGTTGTGAGATTGAGAGGGAAGTAAACTGATATTTACGAGTTTTTTAATAAAAAATATTTAATTATTTACTTTGAAAATTGTAGTAAAAACAGCTTTACACCCGCGCACAAACCCGGCAGTAAAAGATCAGGTGCGCATACTGCTCTATGTTTATTATACCTCTACATAGCAAATTGAGAACACAGTACTATTACCAATGCTAAAAGCGAAGAAATACCTCTCACTGGCAAAACGTCTCTCTATCCTTTATAATGAGCCTGCTATATCAACCAGTGGCTTGAACGCCTTTTCCTTATAGAACGAAGAGCATTGCATCCGGCAGAAAGAGGGGACATATGGAGACTACCATTAATGAACTTTTCGCAAATACTGCAACGCGTTATGCTAATCGACCGGCATTACTCGAACCAGTTCAAGACGACGAGATCGTTTGCCTCACCTATGGCATGCTGCAACAGAAAATCCACGATTTTTGCGGCTACCTGCAGGAGCAACATCTACAGAAAGGTGATCGCCTGCTTCTCTGGGCTCCCAGTCGCATCAATTGGATGATTAGTTATCTTGGGGCGCTCCTCACCGGTGCTGTAATCGTTCCTCTCGATGTTAATTCAAGGCCGGAGTTTTTGGCGAAGATTGCGGATGTGACCGGGGCAAAATTTCTGATCACTTCGCAAAAAGATTACGAGAAACTACCACAACCCGGGCCACCGCTCATCGATATCGATGCTTTACCATCAGGGCTATTTGACCCATCACAGCTTCCGGTCGTTACCGGCCACGATCTGGCGGAATTAGTTTTTACCTCTGGTACTACCGGCCAGCCCAAGGGGGTGATGTTGAGCCACAATAACATTGCGAGCAACGCTATAGCCGCCGTCTCAGTCGTTCGCATTCGCAACGATGATCGCGCGCTCTCGCTTCTGCCCCTGAGTCATATGTTCGAATTGACCATCGAAGTAGCCATTTTTTATACCGGCGCCAGCGTTGTTTATGCCCGCACTCTGGCTCCCGATAGACTCTTGAAATTGCTTGCGACACAACATGTGACCTGCATGGTGTTAGTGCCACAGGCGCTACAGCTTTTTATGAATGGCATCGAACGCGAGGTGCGCAGGCAAAAACGCGAAAAGCAGTGGGAGATGCTTCACCGTGTTGCGCCATATCTCCCATTCCGGCTGCGGCGCCTGCCGTTCAATTCGGTACATAAGCGCTTCGGGGGGCATTTCCGTTTCTTTGTGAGTGGCGGGGCTTACCTGCCGCCGAAACTGGCCAGGCGCTGGGAGAATATGGGCTTCCGGGTCATGCAGGGCTATGGAGCGACTGAATGCGCGCCGGTTGTCTCAGTCACTCCTTATAATGAGCATAATTATGATTCCATCGGCAAGCCGCTGCCCGGCGAGGAAGTTCGCATTGCCGAAGACGGCGAACTGCTTGTACACGGCCCGAACGTCGCCCTGGGCTACTGGCAGAATCCCGAAGCCACGGCGGCAGCGTTTCAGGATGGCTGGTACCATACCGGCGACCTGGGCTACCAGGATAAGAATGGCAACCTCTACCTCAAGGGGCGCAAGAAAAACCTGATCGTCCTTGCCAACGGACTCAATGTCTATCCCGAGGACATCGAGAACGTGCTTCTGACGAACCCGCTTATAAAGGACGCTGTGGTCGTGGGCCTGATGGAAGAAAACGATGGTCCGACTGTGCATGCTATCCTGCTGTTGAACGAACCTGAAAAGGCTAAGGCTGTGATTGCGCAGGCCAACAAACAACTTGCCCCTCACCAGCAAATTCGGGGCTTCACCATCTGGCCGGAAGAGGATTTTCCGCGCACCCATACCTTGAAAGTCAAGCGCCCTGAAGTGCTCGATAAACTCCAATTGATCAGGAAAGGCATACGCGCCGAAAGCTAACGAGAGACCCTATTCAGGGCGACCGGTAGAGAGCCGATTGACCGCGCTCGTGGTCGCCCCTACCCTGGACGAAAAGGACAGCTATGCTTTACCTTGTAGCGACTCCTATCGGAAATCTGAATGATATTACCCTGCGCGCCCTCAATACCTTGCGCGAGGTAGATATTGTTGCGAGCGAGGATACACGCAAGACTGGCTTGCTGCTCAAGCACTTCGATATTTCCAAACCTCAGGTCGCGTTTCATGAACACAACGAGCAGCGCGCGGGCCAGCAGATCGAGGACCTGCTGAAGCAGGGGAAATCGGTGGCGCTTGTGACCAACGCGGGCACGCCCGGCATCTCCGATCCCGGTTTTACACTGGTAAGGCGAGCGCTCGCGGCGCACATCGATGTCACTATGATTCCAGGGCCGACGGCATTTGTAATGGCGCTGGTCCTCTCCGGATTGCCCGTTCACAGCTTTACATTCCGTGGTTTTCCGCCGCGCAAGTCCGGGCCTAGACGCAAATTTTTAGAGATCGACAAAGACGCTCCGCACACGCTTATCTTCTACGAAAGCCCCTACCGGCTTACCTCTTTCCTGCAAGATGCGCTCGAAGTTTACGGCGACCGGGAAGCCGCACTCGCCAGCGAACTCACGAAAGTCTTCGAATCCGTCCGGCGAGGAACGCTCTCAGCGCTCCTGGCATCGACAAGCGAAGCGAAGCTCAAGGGCGAGTACATCGTTGTCATCGCTGGAAGGGATATAAAGAAGCCGGCGGAGACAGAGATGGAAGACGAGCATTAGTTATTTTCCTCGCGCTGCTGACATACTGTTGTCACTGGCATTGTGTAAACTATGAGTGTGAAGGAAATCTGGGGGCGGTGTCGAGACGACCCCCTTAGCTTCGAGTTGATTTGAAAGGAGAGGATGTATATGGCCAGACTTCGCGGACCCGATTTTATCAGTTTGCAGGTACGCAACTTTTCCGCCTCGCGCAAATTCTATACTGAAATGCTGGGCCTTACTGTCGATGAGCGC
>Ga0070738_10006920_pt1 | contig 11612 bp, 6 predicted proteins | sample Coa_R2_2_FD_66446 | JGI IMG/M metagenome (GOLD analysis project Ga0070738, IMG submission 66446) | Surface soil microbial communities from Centralia Pennsylvania, which are recovering from an underground coalmine fire - Coalmine... | ecosystem: Environmental > Terrestrial > Soil > Unclassified ... | reverse complement strand
GGGCCCTCCCCAGAATCCATCCCACTCGCCGCCGCAACCTCCGGCTTTGCCGGAGGTTGCGGCGGCGAGTGGTCCACACGAAGGGGTGGGGTGGGTCGCTCGGCTGTTCCCCAGGGGCGGACGCCCCTGGCTCCGTTCTTCCGCCCCCCTTCGGGGGCTTCAGGAACAGACTCTGAGCCCACTTGATTACCTGGGCCTTAGAGCGGTGCAGAATCTTCAGAGCGGGATCGGCAGCAAGGACGCCGTTTTTCTCAGCGTACAAATCCCCCCCACCTCGACAGTTCTCGATAAGGACGATCAGCCGCCTCCCTGTGATTGAACAGTCCGACCTGATTTTCACGAGTATACCACTCTCTATGCCAATCCTCCACTTCACGGCCGCAGTGAGGACAAGGCTTCAGTGTGGGCATCGCCACCCGGGTATAAAGAACGGACGGTTCCTTTGATCGAGGAGCGTTTTCAGAGCTCGGAATGCCCCTCCAGCTCGGGCTCGACCTCATCGGCCCGTTCCCCCGCGCCGTCGGCGTCCTTCTCGGGCTCGGCTTCGAGCGGCCGGTCCCCGCGGACCAGGGCGATCCGACCAGTCCGGGCCAGCTCGCGAATCCCGTAGGGCCGGACCTGCTCGATGAACGCCTCGATCTTCCGCTCCTGACCCGAGATCTCGATCATCAACTGGTCGGGGCTGACGTCCACGATTCGGCCGCGGAAGATCTGAATCAGCGCCTGGATCTCCGGTCGCAGATTCGCCGGGGCGTTGATCTTGATCAGCATCAAGTCGCGTTCGACGTAGTCTTCGCTGGAGATGTCGTGAACCTTGACGACCGTGACGATTTTCTCGAGCTGCTTGCGGACCTGGTCCAGGTGCCGGTCGTCCCCCATGACGACCACCGTGATCCGGGAGAGATTCGGATCCTCGGTCTCGCCGACGGCCAGGCTGTCGATATTGAAGCCCCGCGACGCGAACATCCCCGAGACGTGGGCCAGCACGCCCGGCCGGTTCTGCACCAGCGCCGAGAGCAGATGCCGCCGTCGCCCCGAGTCGGCTGGCCTGGCCATCGTTCGCGTCTCCTGAATCGTGGTGCGTGGTGCGACCCAATTGGACCGGCCCGGCCGCGCCACGCACCCCAGATCACGTGCGCTACGGGTGGGCCGGCGGCACGCCGCCACCGCCGGGAAATTGGCCGGGAGTGGCTCCCGGTGCGGCCTCGGGCCCCTTGGGCTTGAGCAGCAGGGCGGCGTCCAGGTTGATCGCGGTGAAGCTCGTGCCCGGGGTGACGTAATACCAGGGTCCGAAGCGGTCGGCCAGCTCCTTGACGCGCTTCTGGCCGTCAGCGAGCTTCTTCTGATAGTCCTCCTGGTCGCGCTTCTCTTTCTCCTCGGCGGCCTTCTGGTCGGCCTGATACTTGGGATCCTTCGGGTCCGGCGCGAAGGGATCATCGGGGATGACCGACGGGTCGAGGGCTTTGGGCGCGGGCTTCTCCGGCTTGGGGATGATGTCCGGGTCGAAGGCGACGGTGACCATCAAGAAACGATTCTCCTGGGTCCCCTCGGCCTTCTTCGGCTCGACTTTCTTGGCGGCCGGCTTCTTGGATTCGTCCTTCTTCTCGGCATCGTCGGGAGCACCGGCGGTCAATTCATCACCGGTGGCGAAGACGGGGCCGCCATATCGCAGGGTGTAGACGACCCCCTCGTCGGTCGTGACGATCACGTCCCCCTGGTCGGAGAAGAGTCCCTGGCGCGTCGCGAAGAAACCCTTGCTCTGGAGCGAGGCCACGATCGGCAGAGTCAGCTTGAGGTTGGGATCGTTGGGATCCTTAAGCCCCGGAGGCTTGGGTCGCACGCCCACGATCTTGAGGTCCCCCAGTGCGTCGATCAGCGAGCGCATCCTGTCCTCGTTCAGCTCCTGGCCGGCGGGGATGCCGGTGGTGACCAACTTCCCGGCCTCGTCCTTGCGCTCGAATTTCACGTCCGACCACGGGCTGGTCGAGTCCTTGCGGCTGACCGTGATCTTGTCGCCTCGCTCCATTCTCAGGAAGGAGCCCTGCGCGTCCCGGGCTTCCTGGAGCTTGTAATTGTCGAAGACGACCCGCCGCACGCGGCCGGTGTCGATCTTGAGCAGGTTGGTCTCGATCCAGTCGGCGAACTTGGTGGACAGGTCGGCCTTGACGTTCACGCCGTAGGTGCGTTTCTGGTCGGGGACGCGCACATAACGCTGTGCGCCGCCGCCCTCTTTTCGCTCGGAGCCCTTGACCTCGTTGCCGATGATGAAGTCGGCAAGGACCTTCTCCGACGCATCCCGGAGCGTGACCCGCTTGCCCCGCCCCTGGAGGGTCGTCGTCTTGGTGTCGAGCGGGTCGATGACCCCCATCGCTTCGTGGTCCTCGACCTTGTCGCTACGGATCGTGTCCTTGGTCAGGTCCATGACCGCCGCGGCCGTCTTCGACAGCCGGTCGCGTGCGTCGGCCGGATAATCATAGTGCGACGGGATCACCCACTTCTTATCCTTCCACTTGACCTGGAATCGCGTCGCCGTCGCGGTCGAGGGGTCGAAGCTGACCACCTCCAGGTCCGTGCAGGCCAGGGGATCCTTGAACTCGGGGAAGAAGGATTGCCCCTGATCGTCGAACCGGGCACTCCTCTGAGTCCGGTCCCGCGTCGTGACGAACGCCGCGCCGGTCAGGACCAGCGCCACGACGACAAATGTGAAGGTCTTGAGCAGCTCGTTCATGCGGTCGTTCCTCTTCTCTTCCGCCGGCCCGGACCTAGGTCAGGCTTTCAGCCTGACGAACCGGCAGCGTCAGGCTGAAAGCCTGACCTACGGGAGATCTACTCTCAAGCCAACCGCTTGGGGTTGGCGCCGAGATTCTCGCGGCGGAGCCGGACGATCCAGACGACCAGGCCGAGGATCAGCGGCGGCAACGGGGGCAGCGCGGCGGCCTCGAAGCGGACGGTGTTCTGGATCTGGCGGATCTTCCGCTCCGACTCGGCCTTGCTCTCGCGGATCCGCGCCTGCTTCTTGTCCTCGATGATGGCCTTGCGGACGTCGAGCCGGCGCTGGGCGACGTCCTGGAGGTTTGCGAGCTGGATCTCCTTGGTCCGCTCGTCCAGGTCGGTGCGGCTGCGGACCGCATCGACCTGCTTGTCGAAGCCCTTCTGGGCCGCGTCGAGCTCGTCGCGGGCCTCGTTCTCCGCCCGCTTGGTCTCCTCCTGGAGCTCGTCCTTGAACTGGTTGGCCTGCTTCTCCAGCTCGATCAGCGTGCGATGCTTGGACCGCTTCTTCCTCAGCCCGACGAACGACTCGTCGCCGGCCAGAACGTCCACGCAGTTGAGGACGAATGGGATGTTGTCGAACTCGAGGTTCTGGAACTTGTTCCGCCGCAGTTCGAAGAACTGTTCGCCGATCAAATCCAGGTCGGCGATGGCGATCACGTTGAGCTTCGCCGGCGGCGCCTCATCCTTCTTCTTGGCCGCCTCCGCGGCCTTCTTGGCCGGCTTGGGCTCGGCCGGCACGGTCCCGGTGATGCGGGCGGCCACGGTATAGCTCTCGCCGGTGCGGAGGTGGCGCCGGCGCGGGTTGAATCCCGAGATCCCCATGAAGCCCTGCTGGACGACCTCGCTCCAGAGCAGGGTACCGCCCAGGCGGCTGGTCCGGAGCAAGGGGGTGAACGCGGGGCCGGCCGCGCCGATCCGCGAGCGGAGCAAGCCCGGGAAGAGCATCACCACCTCCTGGAGCCCGGAGCTGGCCGACTGCTCGGGGTTGAACGCATCGGCCTCGCCGCTGCCCCGGCCAATGAAGACGATCTCGGGGGGCAGCTCGAGCTGGGGATGAGGATTGTACCCATTCCAGACGATGTCGGCTGAGGGCCACTCGATGCCGACCAGGTCCAGCAGCGGCCGGAGGTTCCCCTTGGGCTCCGGTGGCGGCCCGCCGCCGAAGGGGCCGCCCGGCGGCATCTTGGGCAGCTCGGGCGAGATCGAGGGGTTGTCCGCCGGCAGCGGGTCGAGGAACAAGAGGGCGGCCCCGCCCTTCTTGATGTACTCGGTCAGGTTGTCGATCTGCCGCTGGGTCAGCGACGAGGGCTGCGCGACCAGCAGCACGTTGATGTCGCCGGGGACCGACGAATCGGGCGCGACCGAGCTGACGTCGTACTGCTTCTTCAGTTCGGTGACGATCGACCACTCCGGGGTCTGGCTGAAGTTGCGCATGTCGAAGCCGCCCATCATGCGCGCGTCGGTGTTGAGGATGCCGACCTTCTTCCGCCCGCTTCGCGACACGACCCGGATCGACCGGGTGAGCTCGTACTCCACCGGCAGGCCGCGATCGAAGAAGGGAATCACCACCTCTTCCAGGCCCGAAGTGAACGCCACGCCCAGGAAGACCTCGGCGGCCATCTGGCGGGCCTGATCGGCGGTGAAGACCCGGCGCGGCTCGATCCCGAACCGCTTCTCCGCGTCGCGAGCCTCCTCGGAGTAAAGCTCCGTCGGCACCAGGTTCAACTGGATCTTGCCGCCGCTCCGCGCCGCATATTCCTTGAGCAGGCCCAGGAGGTCGGCCTTGGTCTCGACGAACTCGCGCGGGACTTCCGGGCTGTAATAGGCCTGGATCAGGACCGGCCGGTCGTTGGGGATCTGCTGGATCAGGTCGAGCGACTGCCGCGACAGGGTGTGCAGCTTCTCGGCACTGGCGTCGGCCCGGACACCCAGCCGGTCGATCATGATCGTCAGGCTGAACAAGGCCAGGAGCACCGCCGCGAACCGGACCACCGAATGGAGCCAGCGATTGCGACTGGCCTCACCGCCGGCCCAGTGCCGGCGGGCCAGCAGCACCATGTTCAGGTAGAGCATCGCCGCGGCCAGGCCGAGGAAGTAAAACAGGCCGGAGAGCGTGACCACTCCCGTCCCGAAATCCTGGAACTGCGCCGGGACCGACCACTCCTCCACCAGCCGCCCCATCTGGTCACCGGCCGTCGGGCCGGAGGCGCCCAGGAACGTCGTCGCGAGGAAGCGGAGACCCGAGCCCCTCAGAATGAATTCCAGCGTGGGGGAGCCGACGAAGCTCAGGAAGATCGGCACCGAACAGAACAGCGCGCCCAGGATGAAGGCCACCGTGACGTTCGAGGACAGCAGCGAGGCGACCATGCCCACCGCGATCAGCAACACCCCCATCAGCCAGTAGCCCAGGTAGGTCGACCACACCACCCCGAGATCCGGCGATCCCAGGGTCTCGAGGATGACCAGGTGCGAGAGCGAGAAGACCAGGGCCACCGTGTAGATGCCCAGCGCCGCCAGGTACTTGCCCAGGACGACATCCAGGTCGTGGGCGGGGAGGGTCAAGAGCAGCTCGTCGGTCCCCTGTCGCCGCTCGTCGGCCCAGGAGCTCATGGTAATCGCCGGGATGAAGAACAACAGCAGGTACGGCATGTACCGGTTGAGCTGATCGAGGTTCGCCAGGTTGTTGGTGAAGAACACGTCCTGCCAGAACGCCACGCACGAGCTGATGAACACGAACAGGGTAATGAAGACATACCCGGCCGGGTTGCTGAAGTAGCTCTGGAAGTTGCGCTTGAAGACCGCCCAGATCACGTGAGGGCGGAACGGCCGAGGCCGGCCGGCGCGGGGAAGCGAGCTCACCCGCTCTTTGCTGGTCGGTTGGGTTTCAAGCGTGGTCACCGCAGGTATCCTCTCGTTCTCGTGCTCGATGATGGGCGTGCTCCCTTCGCAGGAGCACCCTGGTCCACGGATCCGGGTCAGCTCGGGCGGATCGCACCACCGCGAGCACCGCCCCCGGCCCTCCCCGAACAGTCCGAGTCGATCGTCTCCGGTCCCCCCTCCGCGACCAGGGTCGCGTTTCCGTCTGGTCCCGGGCCGCAGGGTGTCCACCGCGCTGGCCGGCTCAGACCGGCTGCTCGGTCAGATGGTAGAAAGCCTGTTCGAGGTTGCCGTTGCGACTGGCCAGTTGCCCCGGCTCGCCGTCGAAGACAATCTTGCCGTCATGGATGAACAGGACCCGGTCGGCGACCGGCTCGACCTCTTGCAGGATGTGGGTCGAGACCATGATGGTCTTGGACCGGCCCAGGTCGCGGATCAACTGGCGGACGCCGCGAATCTGGTTGGGATCCAGCCCGCTGGTGGGCTCGTCCATGATCAGGACCTCGGGGTCGTGCAATAAGGCTTGGGCCATGGAGACCCGTTGGCGGTATCCCTTGGAGAGCTTGCCGATCGGCTTGTGGGCGACCGATTCCAAACCGCACAGCCCGATGACGGCGTCGGTGCGGTCACGGAGCCGGTCGTGGGACATCCCCCGCGCCTCCCCGAAGAAGTGGAGCAGGCTCAACGGCGTCATGTCCGGATAGAGGGGCCCGTTCTCGGGCAGGTAGCCGAGGTGTTCGGCCGCGGCGATCCGATCCGTCTGGACGTCGATGCCGGCGATCCGGGCCGTCCCATGCGTGGGTGCGACGAAACCGGTGAGCAGGCGCATGGTGGTGGTCTTGCCCGCGCCGTTGGGGCCGAGGAAGGCCACAACCTGTCCCCTGGGGATGGAAAACGAGACGTCCCGCACTGCCAGAAAGGACCCGAACTGTTTGCAGAGCCCATCGGCTTCGATCATGACGGGCGTGGACATACCGGTGCAATCCTCCGCTGATTCCCACTCGGTCGGGCGTTTGCGCCTGACCATGGATGCGCGTCAGGCCGGGCCTGACCGACGTTGGCTTGTGGATCGTCTCGTGACCGACGCTCTCATCCCCGCCTGCATCCGAGCTTCGTGGCACGGTCAAGAGGGGACCGGCCGATGGCCGCGGGGGTTCCCCGGCGCGAGACGGCAAGCCGCGCAGCCCTCGGACTCGGTTGGCTATCCTGCTTCTACGAGGGCTGGCCGAATGTGTTCATTATGCGCAGCCCCTGCTGGCGACGCAACTGGATTGGTCCCTGACCAACGGCTGGGGCCGCCCGATCACGGGGACTCCGCCAACGTCCGCCGGACGTCGACGCCCATCCAGGACAGGGTGCCCAGGGCGTAGCTGCCCGCCAGGATGACGAAGGGGGCCACCAGGTAATGGGCGTCGAGGAGGCGGGAGAGCAGCAACGCCTCGACGGCCGCCAGGAAGCTGGCCGTCATGTTCATGGCGCCGGAGAGCACGCCGGCATGGCGCTCGCCGATGTCGGCGGCGGCCGCCCAGGCCGGCGCCATGGCCAGATCGTTACCGAAGAAAGTCAGGACCAGGAGGACGCCCAGGGCCACCACGTTCTCGACCCAGGGCACGGTCACAATCGCCGCGCCGGCGAGGCTCAAGCCCGTCGCGCCGACGATCCGGCGGCCCCAGCGCTTCCCCCACCGCCGGATGATCGCGTCGGAGAACCACCCGCCCGCGAAGCAAGCCGCCACCCCGAAGGCAAATGGCAGCGACGTCAGCCAGCTCGTGGTCACCGCGTCGAGGTGCCGGTGATTCCTCAGGTACGTCGGCAAGAGCGTCAGGTAGAAGTTGCCGCTGAAGCCCAGGAAGCCGTACATCAGGCAGAGGGACCAGACGCTCAGCGACCGCGCCATCCCCGACCAGGGGACCGAGCCATGGCTGGGCGGAGAGAGGACCATCCGGCCGGCTTCGATCCGCTTCCGCTCCTGCCGATTGACCTGCGGCATCTCCTCCGGGCGGTTGCGGAACCACGGCCAGAACACCGCACACCAGAGGAAGCCCAGGCCGGCGACCAGCACCAGCGGCATCTTCCAGTCGCCCATGGCTCGGAACAGCCCGACGATGATCAGCGGAGCCAGGAAGCCGCCGACCCGGCTGGACATCCAGACCGCCCCCTGGGCCGAGCCCCGCTCGGTCGTCGGCATCCAGTCGGCCATCATCCGCGAGATCGCCGGGAAGGTCCCCGCCTGGAAGACCCCGAAGGAGAAGCGCAGCACCAGCAACACCGCGACGACCAGCAGCACCGCGCGCGGGAACAGCCCGACCAGGGCCAAGCCGGCGGTGAGCGTCGAGCCACCCAGGATGATGGCCGCCAGGATGTTGCGCACGCCCAGCCGGTCGCCGAGCAGCCCCCAGGGCATCTCGAAGAGGCCGTAGCCGATCATGAATGCGGCCATCAGCCAGCCGATGTGGGTATCGCTCAGGCCCATCACGGTCTTGAACTCGGCCGAGGCCGTCGCGAAGCCCACCCGGTGGATGTACGTGATCACGGCCAGGATGCACGCCGCCGCCAGGACCTGGTAACGGACCCAGGTCGGGCGTTCCAGGTCGAGACCCGCTTCCAGGCTGCTCGTCGCAAATTCCGAATCCAGGCGATGCTCGTTCATGGGATCTCCCAGCTCAGGGCTCCCGCGCCCGGATCAGCCAGACCTCGGCGACCTGGCATCCGCGACCGTTGCCGCCGCGCCCTGGCTCCTGGGTCCAGACCAGCTCGAGCGTCCCATCGGCGGTTGCGCCACGCGGGACATCGAACTCGACGGGGCGGACCGGATCGGGCTTGGGGAGCAGGGGATGAACTACCTGGCCGTCGGCGGTCAGGCGGACCCGCGTGTCGAACCGGTCACCCGAATAAACCACCCGGACGCGGTAAGCGGCCTCCGGATCGAGGTCCGAGTAGCGCATTCGCAAGGGTGCATCATAGAGGCTCTCGGCGAAGCGGCACCAGAACAAGGGCCAATCGGGGCGCTTGTGGAACCCGATGCGCGTGAGGCGGAGCATGGGATCGCGCTGGAGCCCCGGACCCGGGACGAGGTGCGGGCGCCGCCGCGGGTCGCCGGGAGCGTCGTAGAATCCCCCAGGACCCGGGTCGGCGCGGCGGACCATCGCCGCCAGGGCGGCCAGCCGATCGGGCTCGCTGGGCAGCGCGCGGATCGCCGCGAACCGCTGTTTCAGCCAGACCCGGTTGTTCAGGGGCGCGTCGATCGCGTCGAGGTTCGCGCCCCGCTCCTCGCCGATGGCCTGATAGCGCGTCACGCTCAGTTGCATGTGGATGCTCTGAAACAGGGCGGCGGCCAGCTCGCCGACGCGAGCGCGCCGGGCCGTCGCGATCGGGTCGGTCACGGCCCGGTCGAGCAGGGTTTCCGCGCGGTCCATGGCCAGGATCGAGCCCAGCTCTCGGGCGCGACCGAGCGTCTCCAGGGCGCGCTCCTCCAGCCCGGTCTCGTATCTCAGGCGGTCCTTGAGATAGCCATCGTAGTAGGCGCGATAGAGGGCTTGCTGAAACCGCCAGTTGGCGCGCTCCCGCGGGTTGGCAGCCTGCTCCATGTCCTGGAATTGCTGGAGCGTCACGTCGATCGCGGGATTGCCCAGCAGAGGCCCCTCCCAGTTCCGTTCCAGGGCCAGCAAGCCCTGCGCGAAGCGGTCCGCCCAGCGCGCGCCCAGGAAGTACCGGCTGTACTCCCTCAGGATGTCGATCGTGCGCGCGTCCGGGTCCCAGCCCAGGCACGACCAGACGACCTTGTTCACGTCGTCGTTGCACCCTTCCGAATAACTCACGAAGCCGATTGTCTCCGGCACCATCGCCCGGACGATCGTCCGGTAGGCCTCGGGACGGGGATTGATCGGCTCGCGCCCCTCGGTCAGGTAGAAGGCCAGGTCCCAATCGGCGACCGGGAACTGGCACTTGATCGTGTGGGTGATGTCCGGATAGAGGCGAATGGGAGTGTGCTCGGGCAGCGCGGCGCGGAGGGCGTCAAGATCGGCGCGGGTATGCGGTCCATAGACCAGCCCGCTCAGCCAGGGCGGCCGGGTCCGGACGATCGCCACGAACTCCTCGTGCCAGGACCGGTCGAAACCCTGGGTCGACACCCAGATCCCGGCCTTGGGGTGCGACCGGTGCAGGACTTCCGCCGCGCGCTCGAGGAACGGCATCAGGTCGCGCGGCCGGGAATGACCGGGATCGCCGCCCGGGACAAAGACCGCGTCGACTCGCGGCAGCTTCCGGAACACGTCATCCCAGGCCGCCAATGTCGCCTGCACGACGTGGGAATCACCATAATCGCCTTCGATCGCCGGATACCAGATACCCACGTCGAGGCCATACTCGTCGAGGAGCCGCGACAGGGTGATCATCATCTCCATGGGCGGGCGCGGGAAGTGCGGGCTGTCGGGCGCATCGTCCGACCGGGGCGGGATCAATTCCACGATGTTGGTGCCGAAGACCGCCAGGTCGCGGATGGCCTGCTCCCACTGGGGGATGTCCCAGCCGTCATAGGAGTTGGTCTTGGGGCGATAGCCCATCTGGTGGCCGCGGACCGGATAGCGCGGGGCACTGGCGATCTGGAAGGCCGCGGGGAGCCCGACGCGATCGCGCTCCATGCGCAGCTCGCGCAGCAATCGTCCGACGCCGAAGAGCACACCGCGCGCGTCATTGCCCAGCACGATGACGGCGGGCCCATGTTCCTGCGTCCAGATCCGGAATCCCTCGGGTCGACCCGCAACCGCGGCGGCCTCCGGCACCCCGGCCAGCCGGGAAGCCATCGGCGTGACGGCAGCCACCGAACCGACCAGGACCACGGGGCGGGCCGCCCCCTCGGGCCAGCTCGAGCGGACTTCCCAATCCAGGCGGCTCCGCCGCGCCACTTCCTCGACCAGCATGGTGACGGCCTTTCGCTCTGGCCCCGAGAGGCCCGGCGGCGCCACGACCACGGCCCGGCGCAGGTCGAGCCTTGCTGGCTGGCCGTCCGCCGCAGCCGCGATTGCGTCCAGAGACCAGCCCAGCGCGACCAGGCCAATCCCGAGGACCACCCAGGAACCGCAGCCTCGGAACCCCGGCGAGGCGATCGACTTCGTGGCGTTCATCACGGCACCTTTCCGACTTATCGCGAGTGATCGAGCGGGACAAACTGACTGAGGCGACCGGATCGGCCCGGCGGATGCGATGGTTGAGCCGGATTTATCGGCCTGAGGCCATCTCATACGTGACCGACACCATCTCGGGCTCGGCGCCGGCCTGGATGATGTAGCTGGCTGGCAACCGGGTGATCGTCTCGGCGTGGGATCGCTCGCGACCGCCTTCCTTCCAGCGATGCACGACCCGGAAAGGCCGAGTGGTCCTCGTGGCCAGCGGATCGCGGTAGTCGGCGTCGACCCGGAAGTTCTGCACGCCGATCGTATTGGTGCCGGTCAGCTCGAATCGGAGCAGGACCTTCCGGACACCGGCCGGCCACTTCGGGACGCGGATATGCTCGGTCCGGCCCTGGGTCGGCCCGCGCATCACGGCGACCTCGCGCCAGGTCTTGCCGCCGTCGGTGCTGGCGGCGACGCGGACCAGGTCCTTCTCGCCGCGCGCCCGGATCTGGGCGCTGAAGCCCAGCCCCACCAGGTCGCCGGGGACGTCGACCGGGACGGTCATGACGCCGGTCCCGCCCGTCCACCAGCAGGCGTCGTGGCGCAGGTCGACGTTCTCGAAGCGGACGCCCATCGTGGTGCTCGTCTCATTCTTGGTGAACGCGGGATCGGGCGTGATCCGGCAGGCGATCGACCGCGTGGCGATCGTCGGGTCGCCGTCGGCGGCGACCGTGATCGTGTTCTTCCCCCGGCCGAGCCAGGGGAGCGTGCGCGGGGCGTGCTGGAAGTCGTTTTCGACCTCGAAGGCGGTCAGTCCCGCGCCGCCGGTCAACTCGACTCGGAGCCAGTAGG
>Ga0070738_10006918_pt1 | contig 11614 bp, 16 predicted proteins | sample Coa_R2_2_FD_66446 | JGI IMG/M metagenome (GOLD analysis project Ga0070738, IMG submission 66446) | Surface soil microbial communities from Centralia Pennsylvania, which are recovering from an underground coalmine fire - Coalmine... | ecosystem: Environmental > Terrestrial > Soil > Unclassified ... | reverse complement strand
TCACGACGTTGCGGCCCTTGGGCCCCAGCGTGACCCGGACCGCATCGGCCAATATATCGACGCCGCGGAGCAGCTTATCGCGAGCCTCGGCGCTGAACTTCACTTCCTTCGCAGCCATCTCGTCCCCCTATGCAGCTTTCCGCTGCGACGTCGCGGCCTCACCCACGACGCCCAGAATGTCCGACTCCTTCATGACGACGTATTCCTCGCCGTCGAGCTTGACCTCAGTGCCGGCCCATTTGCCGAAGAGCACCCGGTCGCCCACCTTGACGTCGAGCGCGTGCAGCTCGCCCTGATCGTCGCGGATGCCCGGGCCGACCGCGAGCACCTCGCCCTGCTGCGGCTTTTCCTTGGCTGTGTCGGGAATGATGATTCCGGCCGCGGTCTTCTCCTCGGCATCGATCTGGCGGATCAGAACGCGGTCGGAAAGCGGCCTGAAGCTCATAGCGCCCTCCTTCGATCGAACATGCGGCGCCCGGCCGGCGCCTCGGCTGAAACCGCTCGTCAGGTAAGCAGCGAACGCGAATTCTGCAAGATGTCGGCGACGGTCGATAACGTCTTGATCCGTGCGTCCGAAATCCGATCTTCGCGACCACGAAACGCTATTGGCAGTGATGCAGGAGACGGACGTTGCAGGGGTGCGCGAACGATCGCGAGACCGACCGCCGCGCGCCGGAAGGATGGGCGACCCCGCTGGGAGACGCGGCGTGATGTTTCCGCCGGACCGCCCTCTTGAATGACGGCAAGGCTTTCCTAACTCCAGATCGCCGGATGCCGGAAACGGGTCCGGCAGGGAACGACGGTCGGATATTCGAAGCCGACTGCGGTCGCGTCGCCACTTGCTGGGGCGTGGTCGCCCGTTGCCCGCCCTCCTCTCGCGCGTGCGAGCCTCGCGACAAGGAGGCCGCGGTCGGCTCTGATGACCGGTCTTCGCGTCCTGATCAAAGCGATGTTTCCAAACGTGGGCGCTTCGGCGGGCGCTCAGCCCGCCGGGCCCGGTCGGAGGAGGTGCAGATGTGGCCAAATCAGGAGTTCGGCCGTCTCGGCTTCGATCCCTTTGCGGAATTCAGACGGCTGCAAAATGAAATCAATCGGGCTTTTTCGGGATTTACCGCCGCGGCCGCGACCCGAGAGTTTCCTCCCGTCAATATTTGGCTCGGAGAGAACAGCGTCGCCGTCACGGCCGAGCTGCCGGGAGTCGGTCCCGAGAATGTCGACATCTCGCTGCAAGGGGACATGCTGACGCTGCGTGGCGAGCGCAAGCCGGATTCGACGGGCGGGGCCAGCTGGCACCGGCAGGAGCGCACCTATGGCCGCTTCACGCGCGCGGTCCAGCTTCCGTTCCGCGTCGACGCGGATAAGGTCAACGCCCAGTTCAACAATGGGGTGCTCGAAATCGAGCTGACGCGGCCGGAAACCGACAAGCCGCGAAAGATCTCAGTCCAGGCTCATTGAGGAGGCAGCCATGACGAACGAAACGCCGAGCAACACACAGCTCCAGACAACCCAGAGCCGCGTCCCCGCCTCAGTCCAGGGGGAGCGCACAAGCGCGCGCTACACCTATATCCCGCCGGCCGACATTTACGAGACCTCGGATTCCATCGTCGTGCTTGCCGAAATGCCGGGCGTGCCGCCCGACAAGGTCGATATCACCCTCGAAAGGCGGGTGCTGACGATCCGCGGCCGCGCAGAGAACCAGGAGCACGCCAACTATCGGCGGATCTATGCCGAGTATGAGGACGGCGATTACGAGCGTGTATTCACCCTCTCGGAAGAGATCGACAGGGACCGTATCGAAGCGCGTCATACGAATGGGGTCCTGCATCTCGTATTGCCGAAGGCCGAATCCGCAAAGGCCAGAAAGATCGAGCTGAAGGCGGCCTAAGTTTTGCGGACAGGGCGAGCGACACTCGCCCTGTCCTATTTCGCCTGCGCCCGGATGCGCTGCGTCGACGCCCTTGATCTCAATGATCTGGAAGAGGCGACCCAAGTTGGCGCGTCGCGGTTGCACCGCGCCGCTTTTCAAAGCCCCTCCCATTGCGCCGATCCCTGCACCGCGTGCGGTGCCAACCGCCTCGCGCACGCGGGCAAACGACGGCCCGCCGCAGGGCCTTTGAGGTTCTTGAACCAAGCTTCCGCTTGCCTAAATCTTCGTCTGCTCGAAGCCGAAAAGGGTCGAGCCAATCGGGCGCCGGAGGGTGTCCGGCGCGCCTCGTATTCCATGTTGCTCAACGGAGGATGTGGCTATGAGGATCGTAGATTTTCCGTCCATCGCTCGCTCGACGATCGGATTCGAGCGCATGATGAATCTGCTGGATCAGGCTCCGAACGCCGCGCTCGGCAACTATCCCCCCTACAACATCGAGAAGACAGGTGAGGATAGCTACCGCATCACCTTCGCCGTCGCGGGCTACAAGCCCGACGAGCTGTCGGTCGCCGCACAGGGCGATATGCTCATCGTCGGCGGCCGCAGGGCGGATCGGAACGCCACCTATCTGCATCAGGGCATTCCGAGTGGACCGTTCGAGCGCCGCTTTGATCTGGCCGATCACGTGAAGGCAGTCGGCGCGCGATTCCATGACGGGCTGCTGTTGATCGACTTGGTGCGCGAGGTGCCGGAGGCAATGAAGCCCAAGCGCATTGCGATTGAAGTCGGCGCGCCGCCGGCGGCGCTGCCGAAGGCGGCTTGAGCGCGATGTCCAAAAACCTGGAAACCCCACAGCCTTGGAGGAGACTATGGCCATACGCGACCTGATTCCGTGGGGCCGGTCCCGGACCCCCGCGACGCGATACGAAAGCGCGCAGCCATTCCTGACCCTTCACCAGGAGATGAATCGGCTATTCGACGATTTCTCTCGCCGCTTCGGCGCGCCGGGGTTCGGGGCCGAGCATTCGTTCGGCTGGCCCAGCGTTGAAATGTCCGAGACGGAGAAGGAGATCAAGATCGAGGCCGAGCTTCCCGGTCTCGACGACAAGGACTTCGAGCTCCTGCTGAGCGACGGCGCGCTTACGATCCGCGGCGAGAAGAAGAGCGAAAGGGAGGATGAGAGTCGTCATGTGAGCGAACGCTTCTACGGCCGGTTCGAACGCCAGATTCCGCTTCCCGCAGAAGTCGAGAGTGACAAGGTGAGCGCATCGTTCAAAAAGGGCGTGCTCACGGTCAATCTTCCGAAATCGCCCGAAGCGGTGAGCAACGTGAAGCGGATCACCGTCAGCGCCAAATGACGGCTGCGCCGGCCGGCGGCACTCGCCGCTGGCCGGTGCGAGTCCGCAAGGGGGGCGGCGGCCTTTTTGGAACCAGCGTGACCAACGAAAACGACGTGGCTTTGTTTCGGACCGCCGAATGGGTTCTACTTTAGTGGCCACGCCCACAGTATGAGCGGCGTGCCGATCGCAACAACCAGGCACGACAGCGGTAAGCCAAGGCGCCAGTAGTCGCCGAATCGATATCCACCAGGCCCCATGACGAGCATGTTGTTCTGATGGCCTATGGGCGTGAGAAAGTCGCACGACGCGCCGAGCGCGACAGCCATGAGGAAGGTGTCCGGAGCGAAGCCGAGATTGCCGGCGAGAACCGCAGCGATAGGCCCCATCACGATCACTGCAGCCGCGTGATGGAGGAAGGGCGTGACGAGCATCGATACCGCAAGGACCAGGGCGACGGCGAGACCGCCCGGCAGGTGTGCGGCGACGATCGTCAGTCCACTGCCAATCACGCCGGCCGCGCCGGTATCCTCGAGAGCCCCGCCGACCGGAATCAGCGCTCCGAGCATTATGACAATCGGCCAGTCGATAGCGTCGTAGGCTTCCGTTAATGTCAGCTGTCTCGAGAGGACAACGAGCATGGCGGCGATAAAGAAGGCAACTTCGACCGGCAGGAGCTTGAACGCTACCAGACCCATCGCGACAATGAGGATAACGACCGGCAACAGGCCTGGACGTTTGTGCCGTTCAGCCTGAAAGCCTGCCGCGAGTGGTAAACACCCCAGCCGCGCCACAGCGTCTGTCAAGGCTTCTCCGCGTCCTTGCAACACGACGACGTCGCCCACCAGAAATCTGATTCGCCCGAGCTGAGTGTTGATTCGATCCCCGCCGCGGCTGACCGAAAGCAAATTGATCTGGAAGCGTCGTCTGAGATGCAGATCAAAGGAAGTCTGTCCGATCATGGGCGATTGGGCTAGGACCACGGCGTTCAAAGTTTGAAGGTCTCCATTTTCGCCGATCGCTAATCCGCCGTGTGGGGCGCCTACGGGCTTCAGTTCGCCTTCCTCGCAAAAGGTCCTTAGCATTGGGGGGGCCGCTTGCAGAACGAGAAGATCATTCTCGAACAGCATCCAGTCGCCGTTCGGGATGTAGCGCCGGTCCCCCTGTCGGATAATTGCAGTTACCGCGACCCCGCCGTCGCTCAGATCTTCTACCTGTCGGACTGTCTTGCCAATGAAGGGCGAGCCGCTTGGGATCACGGCTTCGCTCAAATAATCCTCGATCTCGAGCTGGTTCTCCGCCGGGGAGTGGGCTTTGCGACCCTTCGGTATCAGCCGCCAGCCAAAAGTGAGGAACACGATTGCAACGACGGTAAGCGGGAAGCCGACCGGCGCGAAGTCGAACAGAGAAAACGGCCGGCCTTCCAACTCCTGACGGACCGCCGAAATCAAAAGATTCGGCGACGTGCCGATCTGAGTGATGGTGCCGCCAATCAGGGAGCCGAAGGCGAGCGGCATGAGATAAGCCGACGGAGCTCTCCCCTCACGTTCCGCCGTCTGGACGGCGATCGGCATAAAAATAGCGAGGGCGCCGACGTTTTTCATGAAAGCGGACAGGAAGGAAACGCAAGCCGAAAGGATCCCGATTTGCGCTGACAAGGATCGAGTTCGCAGCAGCAAGCGCCTCGTCGCGAGCTCGACTACGCCGGAAATCGCGATGGCGCGGCTTAATACGAGCACCGACGCGATAATGATGATGACGGGATTGGCGAAGCCGAGAAACGCTTTGCCGGGAGGTACGACACCAGTCACCAGGGCTGCGACCAGCGCGAGCAACGCTATAAGGTCATGACGTAGCCCGCCCCATACGAACAGCCCCAGCATGGAAGCAATAATGAGGAAGGCTTCACCCTGATGGATCGTCACCGCCCGACACCTCTTGTATGATTCAAACGCGATCGCGCCGAAAAGGCGCCTATGCCGATCCGCCCTCAAATGCCTTCCAGCACTCGTTAGGTGACGACTCGCCCGATGTCGGTTCATGTTAGGACCTCGGACGCTCCCAAGAAACCAAGCATATCCTGTGGTTGTGCTGTCTGGACCGGCCAATGATCCCTCTGAGTATGCCGAGAGCGGCCGCCTCGCTTCATCATCGGCGTCGTGCAGGGCTCAGCGTCGCAATTGCTGCATTCAGTCGACCTATGCGATGGTCTTTGCGATTGCGATCTGAATAATTGGAGCCTTCGAGAAGATGGCGCGCTTTCGCAGCCCGCACGAGTCTGTCTTGCCCGCGCCCCTGGCCGCGAGATTACGCCTGCTCTTTGGGAGCCTGGCGGGTCTGGCAGCCTTCTTCGGCGTTCCTCGCCATTACGGGGAAATGACCAGGGCACTCGTGGGATGGGATGCCGGAGCGCTCGTCTCTGTTCTGCTGATCGTCGCGATGATCACCTCAAGCACTCAGGAGGCGATGCGCCGCCGAGCCGCGCTGCAGGACGCGGGACGCTGGGCGATTCTGATTGTCATCACGGCGGGCGGGTTGTTCAGCGTCGCCGCGCTGGCTTTCATTCAAAAGCGCCTGAAATCCTCGGAAGAGGCAGGGCTCTATTTTGCATTGATCGCGGCGACGATTTTGCTGTCCTGGTTTCTCGCCCACACGATCTTCGCGCTGCACTACGCGCACGAGTTTTATGGACCTGCGACCGACGAGGATGATGAGGACGGATTGATTGGCGGACTGGAATTTCCATCCGAGAACAAGCCCGATTATTGGGACTTCATGTACTTTTCATTCGTCATCGGAATGACCTGCCAAGTCTCCGACGTTCAGGTTTCGGGGCGGGGCATCAGGCGCGTCGCGCTGGCGCATGGGATCGTGTCGTTCCTGTTCAACACGATCATCCTGGCGCTCACGATCAATATCCTCGCCAGCGAAATTTAACCAGCCTGACGGCCCAGCAGACTAATCCTCCTGTCAAGTCATAGCATTCGGCGGCGAAGGAAGGCGTGGTAGCTCGCCAAGAGAGCGATAGCGCCGAGCATAGCGGCAACGGCGCTGTAAATGCTGCCGGTATTGAAACCCCCGACGCCGCTGCCGCCGAACACGTCGAACAGCCAGCCGCCAAGGAGCGCGCCGACGATCCCGAGCAGAATGTCGACGACAGTGCCCTCGCCCGTGGTGCTGACGACTTTGCTGGCGATCAGGCCCAACCCCAGGCCCAACAGGATCCAGACGATCATGGACATGTGACGCTCCGGACATCAGGCGGGTACGTCATCTCGAGCGCCTGTGCGACCCGCCTCGTCGTCCTTGCCGCCCCGGTTGTTCGTCAGACTTGGCCGAGATCGGCAAAGTGCTTCGCGAGGTCCGCGTTGGGGACGTTGGTCAAATCCTTCTGCAGCTCGCCGGCAATCTTCAGCCGCGTCGGGGCGTCGAGGACATGATGCAGCTCCCCTAGCGCGTGGGCGGGAGCCACAAGTATCAGGCGGTCGAACTCGCCGACGGCATTCGCCTCGTTCACCGCCTTAGCAACCTCGTCGACGAAGTTCCGCTTGTCGGCCCGGTGCAGATCCTCGCGCGGCTGTACTGCGTGGTGCGCAGACCCTGCGCTCTCGTGTGTTCGGCCGGGCCGATCCGTACCGAGCTCATGGGAGTGACGATGGATCTCCGCCGAGGCGAACTCCCTGATCGTGTCGAACGCGTCGTGCGCGTCCTGCTTGCGCACGATCCGAGCGCGGCCGCCGTCGGTGACAAGATACCATGTGCCCGGATGTTTCATCGTTGCTCCTTCATCGGATCAAATTCGGCCCAAGAGGAGCAACACGACGACAACGATTAGGATGACGCCGATCACACCGACGCCGCGATTACCGTAGCCATATCCGTAACCACCGAAGCGGCCGCTGAAGCCGCCCAGCAAGAAAACGACCAGGATGATAACGAGTATAAGTCCGATCGACATGATTCTATCTCCTGCCGCGAGCCGTGGATCGCCGTGGCCTGACGGCCACGCTTGTCACCCGCCGATGTGCCGCCGTCTTCGCGTCATCTCGGTCATCTGATGCGGCGTCCCGCGATCACTTTCGCGATCACCAAAGCGGTTACCGCGAGCGCGGCCCCAGGCAGCCAGCTGGTACTCAATGCGTCAACCAGCATCGTTCGGAAATCCCGCACAGCCTGCACCAAATTCGCGTTCGCCGCCCGGAACCAGGCGATCGCGGAGCGATTATAGACTGCTCAGCGATCTTCCTGGGAGACTCGGAAACTACTCAGCGCGGTGGGATCATAAGGCCCACCGAAGGCGGACTGCGTCTATGCTGGATCCGCGTTCGGTTCCGCATTTTAAGGGCGCGTTTGTTGTGTCGTTGTCGTTGTCGACGACGATGTCGGCGCGACGGACGGCGTTGTAGTTTGTTCGGTTGTCGTGGTCCTGGTGACCCTTTCCGTACTGCCGCAGCCAGCCAGGGCAATCATACTTGTGACCAAAGTCGCGGTGATCAGAAAACGGATTGAATATTTTGTATAGGTCACGGTCTAAGACTCCTAATTTCAGGGGCGTATTGGCGACCGCTCGGATCGCGGCCCAATTGCCACACATTCGCCCGGAAGGCCCGGTCTAGCGGATCGTTGTCGGCGGTAATCCTGGATGCCCGGCCCTCTACCGGGGCATTCAGCTTCGGGGCAATGTCACCGCGTCTCGGTGGTGGTCGAAGTCGTATTGGTCGTGTCCTTCACGATTGGGGTCGGTGGGACCGTTGTCGTGGTGGTCGTCGTTTTCTCGAGCGTCGAAGGCGGGCGCGCCACTGGTCCAGTAACCGTGGTGCTGTCGACGCTATATTCGTAACTTTCCGAGCCGCCCTTAGCCGCGTGCCCTTTGGTGGCAGGTTGGCTTGTGGTCGCAGTCGCGTCGGTCGTGTGAGAGGTTGATGTGGTTTGCGTGTCTTGCGCGAACGCCAATCCGGTCGTCATTGCGAACGCCGCCGCGCCCGCGAGTATTTTATGCAACATGACTTTTCTCCTGGAAATTTCTTGAACGAAAGCCGTTCATCGTCCAACGGCGAACCAGTGAAACCTTCAGATGTTCCGAAATAGTTTTGACCGGGAGGCAACCGATTCATGCGGGGCGGGATTGAGACACAGCTCGTGAGTAGATTCCGAGGCTATACTTGCAGTCGCGCCGACAAGTATTCTGGTTCTCGTTCCTCGGATCAGGCGATCCGGAATCCACGCCGCCAGGTGGACGTCGAAATACGACGGGGAATATATCGCTTTTTTGCCGATCAACCGGAGACGCAGATGTCACAACGCATAGTTTTCTGGCGCCAGCTCGCCGCGGTCAGCGCGATTTCGCTGCTCGGCGCCTGCGCCCACAATCAGCCTCAAGCGGTGGCGTCGAATCCACCGCCGGTGGCGCCCGGACCGAATGCTGCCTGGAGCAGCGTATATTTCGACACCGGCAGCTTTGCCATTAACTCGGATGGACGGAAGGTCGTCGGCGACGTGATCGCCTCGCTCCAGCACAACCCGGCCATGGTCGCGACGATCATCGGTCGGACCGACACGGTCGGCAGCAGGGATTACAACATGCATCTGTCGCATCGGCGCGCCGATGCTGTCCGTGACGCGATTGTCTATGACGGCAGCATACCCCTAGACCGTGTCGAGACGCGCTGGACCGGCGAGAAAAGGCAAGGCACGACGGCGACCGGCAATGACGTCTCGTCCGCAGAGAACCGAGTCGTCGACATCGCTCTCCATTAGTGCGCTCAGGCCGACCGCCCGAACTGGAACTAGAGCCGATGAGGCCTCACTTCGCGACGGATTGCTATTCCTGGAGGCGATTATGAAACTCGGACGATTTATCCTGATCGCATGTGCCTTTCTGGTCATCGCGGGCTGTGTCGTGGAGCCGTTCGGGCGTGGGGGACGCGGCGATTACTACGGGGGCGGCTATAGCGACAGAGGGGGTTATGGCGGCGACCACGACTACGGGCGCCGCGTCTGGCACGAATGAGAGTCGGCCACGGATCCTTCGCGACGGCATCGCCAATTCCAACGCAGATAACGGCGTCACTCGACGGGCGCGCTCTTCAAAATGTAGCCGCCTTGCTGAGGGCCTTCAGAATGCCGCGGACCAAGTCGGATTCACGATAGGGTTTCTCGATGAAGACCGCGCCCGGACTGAGCATCTGAGACCTTGCCACATTACCGCTGACGAACACGTGCGGGACGGGCCTGCTGCGAAGGATTTTTTCGACGGCCGAGATGCCGCTTCCGGCGCCCAACCCGACGTCCACGATCATCATGTCCGGATCGTATTGAGCGGCGGCGGTCACAGCCCCGGCTTCAGTGGTTTCGATCGCGCAAACGTCATGGCCCATTCCGGCGAGCAACTCGGCGAGCAGAATGCCGATAACGGCGTCATCTTCGACGACTACGATCCGGAGTGCCTTTCTCATCAATCGAGTTCGCCTCCGGCGCCGCCTTCATTGACCCAGACTTCGATTCCGTAGCGCAGATTCGTCGCGGCATTCTTTGGGTCGGGCCCCGGATCGGGCAGTTCGCACGGCAGGTGGCCTGCGCTCACCGCTCCTCTATGCAGCTCCGCCTCGCCACGGCCGTTTGGATGCGAAATTGGGAAATAAACGACGTTATTCATTTTCATGCGGCCTGGGCCCTGCGAGCCAAAGTTGTTGACCGACCGCGACGTATTCCGGTCGATTCATGCGGGACAACGATAACCAAGAGAGGTCCCCCCAGGGCAGCCTCGGAAACTACTCATCAAATCGCCCGGAAAAAGTGCATGGTTCATCTGAGGAATTGGCCGTATTGTTGTCGATATCGGCTTCACTTCGCAGGCCATACATTGAATTCATGCTCGCCCGGGTCAATATTATGGCTCGGATCCGCATGCCGTCCGCGGGGCGATTCGGATCCGGACAAGGACCGGCTCGGGGCCAACGACATGTCGCCACCGAACGTTTGAGGTCCTCTAGCGGCGTAGCCTCAATTCGAAAAACGACCGATCCAGCGCGGCAATAGAAGCGAGGGCGTCATCGACACCGTACCGAAAGAACCTGGCCGCCGCCTGCCGCCGAGCGGTTCCAACGACTTTCCGGTCGTCGGAATCGGCGCCTCGGCGGGCGGCCTTGATGCCTGCGGGAAGCTCATGGACGCGCTGCCGGCGGGCAACGGGATGGCCTTCATCCTGGTCCAGCATCTCGACCCGACCCACGAGAGCATGATGGTGGACCTGTTGGCCGGCCATACGGCGATGACCGTGCGGCAGGCCGAGGATGGCATGGCGATCGAGCACGATCACCTCTATGTCATCCCTCCTGCAACCTATCTCTCCGTCGTCGGCGGCGCCCTGCGCCTCTCGCAGCCGCAAGCCCGTCATGGTGCGCGCCTGCCGTTCGATTTTTTGCTGCACTCGCTGGCCGACGAATACGGTTCGCGCGCCGTCTGCGTGATCCTGTCGGGAACAGGGGCCGACGGTAGCCTTGGGCTGAAAGCCGTAAAAGGAAAGGGCGGGCTCGTCATCGCGCAGGAGCCCGCCGACGCCGGCTATGACGGCATGCCGCGGAGCGCGATCGCGACAGGGTCGGTCGACCTGGTGCTTCCGGTGGACAAGATCGCGGAGGCCCTCGTCGATTTCAACCGCCGACGCTCCGGCGCGCAGGACCAGAATGGTCGCAGTCCGCAGGACCCGGCCCAGGATTGCCTGCCCGAGATCATCGATCTCCTCCGCACCAGGACCACGCATGATTTCACCCTCTACAAGCCGGGCACTCTGGCGCGCCGGATCGAGCGGCGAATGGCGATGGCCGCGATCGAAGGCGACCACATGGATCGGTATCTCGAGATACTGCGCACCGACGCAAACGAGCTCGAGGTCCTGGCAAAGGACCTCCTCATCAACGTCACGAGCTTCTTTCGCGATCCGAAAGTTTTCGATTTCCTGGCGGAGACGATCATCCCGGAGCTGGTCCGCAGCCGATCGCCCGATCACCCGCTGCGCATTTGGATCGCCGGATGCAGCACGGGTGAGGAGACATACTCCCTGACCATGCTCTTTCTCGAGGAGCTCGCAAAGACCGATGTCAGCATCAAGCTGCAGGTTTTCGCTTCCGATGTCGATCCGGATGCGGTCGCGAGCGCCCGCGAGGGTCTTTACCCCGAATCGATAGAGGCCGATGTATCGCCGGCGCGTCTTGCCCGATTCTTTTCGAAGGAAGGCCACAGCTACAGAGTGCTCCCGGACCTGCGCGGAGCCGTCGTATTCACGGTTCAGGACGTGTTGGCCGATCCGCCATTCTCCCGGCTCGACCTGGTTTCGTGTCGCAATCTATTAATCTACCTGCGCCCGGAAGCGCAGGCGAAGGTCGTGTCGATATTCCATTTCGCGCTCAGG